>Ga0126382_10000105_pt1 | contig 28921 bp, 23 predicted proteins | sample PanSoiMetPlot_30_FD_92548 | JGI IMG/M metagenome (GOLD analysis project Ga0126382, IMG submission 92548) | Tropical forest soil microbial communities from Panama - MetaG Plot_30 | ecosystem: Environmental > Terrestrial > Soil > Tropical forest > Bulk soil | place: Panama | collected 2016-02-17
ATTCAAGTCACAACACGATATCGTGCGCTAGCTCAACGTATTCGTTCAGAACAAAGAAGCCGTTAACCTCTCTCCTCCCGCCAGTTATCGACACTCAGCAACCCGCGCACACCCACCCGCATCGCTAGTGATGTGAGAGAGTCAGGGTACCGATGTTGCAGTTCTAAGGAGAGCTGTACAAAGGGGGGGAGAAAAAGATGTTAAAAAAATTTACCGCCAAACTCGCTCGCATCTCGTCTCGAACAGCAATTGTAGGGGCGCTAATTTTGGTTCTCGTGATAGCAGGCGTAGCACTGCTTCTTACGCGCGGTGGATCAAACGCGAAAGCGAATTCGATCCAGCCGATGGCTGCGCGGCTCGATAAACTGGATGGCAGCGTCGGCATCGCTCGCGTCGTTAATGGCGACCAGGAGCCTGACTGGAGAGAGGCGACGCTAAACACCCCGATTACCGTTGGCGACCGAATCTTCGCCCGCGACTACGCGCATGCTTCAGTCGCGCTGACAGCACATAACTACGTGAGAATGAATCCATCTACTTCACTCGATGTGCTCGCTCTCGAAGATCATCGCACGCAACTTGCGCTTCGCAGCGGTTCAGCTCTGTTTGATGTGGGAGCGCTCGGTTCCGACGATCTATATGAAGTGGCGACGCCGTACGGCGCCGTGGATTTCAAACAGCCAGGCCTGTATCAAGTCGGGCTGGATGGAGACAACGCGATAATATCGGTTCTGAACGGCTTGGCCCAGGTAGTCGGCCAGGAAGGTTCCGGGTTCATATCAAGAGGGCAGGTATTTACTCTGGTAGGTGCCGAGGCTCCACAGGCTCTTGCGTCAACTCTGGCGCCAGACACCGCAGGGGAAATCGTCGACGACTATTACCGCTACCGTTACCCGAAGATCTATAACGGACGTTATCGAAATTACAACACATACGTTTCCGATCCGTCCTTCTATGACCCGTATAGAACTTCGGTCAGCTATCAATATCTGCCAGCCGATATTCCAGGTCTCTACGACCTCGATGATTATGGTGACTGGCTCAATGTCGGCGACTATGGCTACTGCTGGGCGCCACGTGTAAGCGATGGCTGGGCACCGTATCGTTCCGGGTATTGGGACCTGGACAACCTGTTTGGACCGTCATGGGTATCATACGAACCCTGGGGTTGGGCGCCTTATCATTATGGGCGATGGGCGTTTGTGAATCAGCGTTGGTACTGGGTTCCTACGGAGGTGGTGAGCCACCATGTCTATTGCCCCGCGCCTGTCGCGTTCATCCCCGTAGCGGACCAGATCGCCTGGATACCGCTCGGTCCAGGAGAGGTATACGTGCCCAGGTATTACGATGATTTCCGCCCACGATATCTCGCACCGACGGAGGTCATTCGGGTCGTCAGCGTGCAGAATACGTTTGTGAATTTTAATGCGCCTGGCGCCATCACCGCCGTTCCTGTTAGTAGTCTGACACGTGTGATCGATCCGCGAACTATTAGCTCTGTCGATACTGCGCTAATCGCGCGATCGCGTCCGGTGATTGACCCGTTTTCAGTCGATGCCGTTCGCGAGCTTGCGGTCAGGCACGACGACGCGCGTCGCCGGATCAAGATTGAGCGACGTGAACAGGAAGCACTGAACGCAAAGGTATTCACCAGCACCTCGCCGGAGGTATTAGCAGCGAGAGGGAATCTGGAAAAAGCCTGGAGAGTTCAAGAGATCAAAAGAAAGCGAGATAACAAACTAAAGATCACTGAAACATCTCAGATCACAAGCTTGCGCCGCCCGGATGGCTTACCACAACCGATCGCTCAGACTGAGAGGTTAAAGGAGCTTGCGAGCCGAGCGGACCAGGGTGACAAGTCCGCGCGTCGCGAAATGCGCCAACTCTTGCGGCAGGAGCAGAGAGAAGGTCAGCAGGCGGGATCTCAGCAGTCGACTCAAGAGGAGCAGCTGAGACAACAGATGAAGCACCAACGGCGGGCTGAGCGTCAACAGCAGGCTACGCCGCCTCCGCAGCAGGAGGGCGCGCAGAATGCTCAGCAGCAGGCCAAACAACAGCGCAGACTCGAGCGACAGCAACAATCTGCAACGGCCCAACAAGCTCAGCAGCAACAGCTCAAACAACAGCGAAGAATGGGACGGCAGCAACAAGCTGCAGCGGCCCAACAAGCTCAGCCCCAGCAAATGAAACAACAGCGCCAGGCGGAACAGCAGCGTCAATCTGCAGTTGCCGCGCAACGCCAGCAGGTGCGCCAGCAAAACAAACAGCTAAGGCGCAAACCGCCGCAGGAGTTTCAGCAGGAACAACTAAGACAGGGACAACAGCAGGCGGCGCGTGAGGCGCAAATGTCGCAGCTACGCGAACAACAAAAGGCGCAGCGTCGAGCCGAGCAGCAGCAACGGACAACGAACGCGCAGATGAAGGCACAAGCTGCGGCTCAGGCACAACAGGCGCAAGCTCAACAACGAGCGCAGCGCCAGCAGGCAATAATGCAACAGCAGCAGGCAGCTCGTGCTCAGGGAAAACAGGCGGCTCGTGCTCAGCAGCAGGTAATGCAACAGCAGCAGCAGCAGGCGGCTCAGCGACAGCAGCAGCTGATGCAACAACAAGAGCAGGCGGCTCGCGCTCAGCAGCAACAGGCAGCTCGCGCTCAGAGGCAGGAGGCCAGCCAGTCGGGACCGCCGGCACAAAACCCCGGACAGGCTCGAAAGGCTGAAAAGCGAAAACCGCCACAATAGAGTCGGTCCACAGTAGCCGTTTTAGGTTTAAGCCTCAGGTCAGCGATTCACAGCAGCAGGCCTGAGGCTTGAACATTTAAGACCTGGAGATTACGCATTGCGCGCTTTTGCGGCGAGCGTTTCGTAGTGCGACTCATCCACGCAGCTGGTACAGGTGGGTAAGTTCAACATGCTCCAACCGGGCTCTGTAACCCTCCCGGCATTATCCACAGCTCCGACAAAGCCGCCTCGAACGTTAGCTACATTCTTATATCCCATCTGACTCATCAGATCGCATGCGCGCGCGGATCGACCACCAGATTTGCACCCGACAACAAGCTTTGCATCTTTCGGCAGGGTAGCTTCAACCACTGCGGCGAAATCGGGATTCGGTGTCATTCCCGCCCCCGATACAAAATTCAGCAAAGGGATATTTATGGCTCGCGTTGCATGTCCGGCCTCGAATTCTGGTACGGAGCGCACGTCAAGGTAAATGTATTCAGGATCAGATTGCATCATATCGTATGCCTCTTGTGGGCTTACTTCTTTCATTTCGAGTCTCCTCTCCTAGACGGTGTTGGACAATAACAGATTATAACGGTTGGTCTTTTATGTTCCCAGCCATGCTGCTGGTCATCAATCTAAAGAGATTCCCCCTGCAACGCAACGACGGATTGTTCCTTAGTTCATTGCAAGAACAAGTAAATTAGTTCTTTATTTCATCTGTCAGCATACCTTTCTGACTTTATCTCTCTAATAATTTTCTTATCGTAATCTTCTGCGTAATTTGCTGTGGATTCGGAAAACTGAGCTCGATTACCCATCAATCTTACTTCTTGATCGCAACAAATTTACAAGAACTTAAAACAGCGCTTTTCGTTGACTTTGACTTCTATTCCCAAATACAATGCCCATCCCTGCAGTATCCCTCGAAAGTTTAAGACGCTTTAAGTACGAACAACCGGGTCAGGTGAACAGTGTCTAGGCTGTTCTTGAAAGGAAAAGTTTTGACATTTTTGACCAAAGCGGGAGCCGGCCGGCTTACACTCGCAATTTTCTTAGCATCGTTCAACATAGGGACCGCATTTGCCCAGTCCAAGACCGTCCAAAGCACCTCAAAAGAGTCAGCACGACAACAAAGCACCAATCAGATTGTGGGCGCGACTGACCAGAAGGCTCCTGAACCAACAACATCGAAAGTCTCTGAACCTGCTGTTGCAAAACAACAAGAGCCACAGATCGAATCCTTTGTGGATGGCGCAGTCGTCCCCCCCGCTCCGGTGATCATCAAGAAGACTACCAATGCCATTGTGATCCCTGCGTTAGGAACTGTTTCAAAGACAGAATCCACTTACGAAACGCGTCCGTCGTCCAAGTCCAATGTCAGCGTAGGCAGTATCTTCGGTTATCGTCGCGACCCGTTCACCCGGAGAGCTAAGTTTCACGCGGGCGTTGATATCAAGGCACGATGGGGTGATCCAGTCGGCGCCAGCCAGAGCGGCATCGTAACGTTCGCTGGTTGGTATCACGGCTACGGTAACATGATAGTCGTTTCGCACGGCGGCGGCGTAACGACACACTATGCGCATCTTTCCAGTTTTGATGTTGAGATTGGCTCGAGAGTCCAGCGCGGAACGATAATCGGACGAGCGGGAAGCACTGGACGTGCTACTTCACCGCATCTACATTATGAGCTTCGCATGGATGGGAATGCGTTGAATCCATTTCAGCCACTTACCCTGGAGGCGTCTTCCGACTACTTCAAGCAGCAGCAGCGACCTACGGTGGACGCCGGTCGCTCTGATTCTACGTCGCTAGTCGCTCAACCATCGAACAAGTAGATACCTGAAAAGTTCACGGATTCACCCATCGAGGCTCGTATTTCTGTGAGCCTCGATTTTTTGTGCATTCCTGAGGAGCCCTCCATCTAGCCAAAGCACCATTAATCAGGCATCATCAACTCATTGGATCGCATCACACTCTTTGAATAAATAGCCTGGCAGGAGCAGTTGGGTGTTAAGAATCCTGATTATTGTTTTCTCGATAGCCTTTAACGTTCCGACATCGCTGTCTCAAAGCCATCGCGTGACGCCCGCGCGCACTTCATCCGCGTCCTCAACAGCGTCTTCGAGAAATCCTTTTAGCCCTGGCGAGCGTTTGAGCTACGACGTTTCGTGGGCCGATTTTATCATAGCTGCTGAACTCAATATCGATACTGACGACCGCACCAGCTTCGACGGCATCGAGGGGTATCACGTAACCGCTCAGGCGCGCACCGTAGGGTTGGTCAGCGGTCTTGCTCTAAAGGTCAACGATGTTTACGAATCATTTATCAATGGAGACACTCTAAAACCATTCCGAGCCGAAAAGCGTACGCGTCATGGTAAGAAAGAAACCCAGTCGTCCATCACAATCGAGAAGAACACCGGTAAGCTGGGGGCTGGCCGCACAATCGAACTACCAGATGAAACCTACGACCTTGCTGGAATGCTTTTCGCTATCCGTGGAATGGACCTCACAATCGGCAAGACCCGTACGCTTACTCTGATCGAAGACGATAAGCTTTATACAATCAAGGTTCAGCCGGAAGGTCACGAGAAGATTACAACCCGCGCCGGTACTTACGACACGGTTAGGGTGGCGACAAGCATGGTCAAGGGCCGCGAAAACGACAAGCTTTACAATTTGCGAATCTTCATTACAACCGATGCGCGGCGAATACCGGTATTGATAACAGCGGAGCCCTCATGGGGTTCAGTGCGGGTGGAGTTGACATCCGTAACTGGCGGGATTAAGTCGAATAGAACAAATCTTTCACCAACGACGGATCGCGAGTAAGAGATAGAGCTAATGCGGCTGCGGAACGACTTCAGGCGGCCGACCTCTTTTTTGTTTTGTAACGCACCGCAGCCGCCGACCGGGGACTTTCAACGGTTCGGATTCCGCGACCAATTCCCCGGAGTTCACGCTTTTATCCTAACGTCTGTTTTCGGACTCGGGACCACACCTTCGAGCACTTCTTACAAGTGTCACAATGACGATGAGCATGACCGCTGCGCCGTAAAGAAATGCGATCGCGAATGCCAGCCATTCTGATGTTGCTTCGTTGATGAATATAGAGATCAAGTGCGCCTTCACTGTAACTTTCAATCCGCTCTTAGCGACGCGGTGACGAACGAGACTTTGGCCTCGCTCCAGACTACCGCGCCGCTTTAAGAACGGTGCGCGTGTTAGACCGAAACGACTCTCATCGTTCTTGGTTTCAAGCCGAGCATGACCTCAACGGTCGCGCGCGGCTCGGCGTCAGGAAGGGCAATGCGCGTTCCAGTAGCGTTTTATCGCTTTTTCAATAAATTGCAGTCGTCATCGGTGGAGGCAGCCGCAACATTCAGATGGCGGTTGTCGGAATAGTCCTGCACTTAATTAAAGTTGCCGAAATGAATCTTCGGACTCTGGAAACACTGAACCTGACTGTCGGCGTATATAAGTCCAGGAGCGGCGACTTGCCTGGTCGTGCTGACGGCTCGCTATGAATCATCCAAACCGCGTCGAAGGGAGAATGTCATGAGCCTGACTCAGCTGTTGATACTGTTGTTGGTCTCAGGAATTTGCGGGTCAATCGGGAGAGCTATTGCGGGCTATAGCCACGGAGGATGCCTCGTTTCAATAGCACTGGGATTCATCGGCGCGATTATAGGAGTCTGGCTTGCCGACGCACTGCACCTTCCCCATCTCTTCTTCGTTAGAGTCGGCGACGAGAGCTTTCCAATCATCTGGTCGATAATCGGCTCTGCCCTGTTTGTGGCGGTGATAAGCTTTCTGACCCGGCGCAGATGATCAGGATCAAGCGATCAGTTCGTTCAGAAGCCTTGCGAGCACGTTTGAAGTGACTGTGCGCCGGTAGTGCTCGGTTGAGCGAAGATCGGTGATGGGCGATATCTCCAGCGCGATCATCTGGCGTGCCTCCTCAATTACTTTAGGAGAAACCGTTGACCCATTGAGCAGCCGCTCGGTTTGAGTCACGCGCACGACCGTCGGAGCCACACTGCCCACTCCAATGCTGATCTTTTCAAGCACCTTTCCGGTCATCCGCACTCTTGTTGCTAAGACCGTCTTGGAGATCGCTTGAGCACGACGGGTTCCCACCTTGCAAAAGAAATCGCGTTCGTCTTCTCTCAGTTTGGGTATTCGCACGCTAATCAACAATTCATCCGGCTCCAGGACGGTTGCGCGGTAACCGGTGTAGAACTCATTAAACCGCACGGTGCGAATTCCGCGTGCGCTTCCGACCTCAAGTTCGGCATCATATGCCGCAAGCACCGGTAGAGTATCACCTGCTGGAGACGCGTTGACTATGTTCCCGCCTAGAGTACCTCGATTCTGAATCTGGACTGCGCCAATTGTTCGCGATGAGGAAACAAGCGAAGGAACAAAACGCTGAACGGCCTTCGACCGAATCAACTGGGTATAAGTGGTCAGCGCGCCGATACGCAGTGCGTTCTCTTCTTCGGTTACGCCACGAAGTTCATCAACTTTCCATATGTCCAGGAACTCAGGAGCTTCGAGTTGATGCGCATTCATTAGCACCATCAAATCTGTTCCGCCGGCAATGATCTTGATCGGACCTTTTCGTTCCGAGAGGATCTCAAAGGCATCGTTCAGGGTGGTCGGCGATTGGACAAGTGAAGCAAAGCTCATAGTTGATCGTTCACAACCTGGGTCGGATTCGTTACCGTGCTTCGAGGGACATCTCTCTCAAACTAACTTCTCAAGCTCCGACAGGGGGTTTCAGTCCAAGCTTGCTAATCAACCCTCAACATCAGTGAAAAGGTCGACGGTCAGCCGGACATCACCGCACGAAGTACACGCCAAAACCTGAAGGAAGCGCTCTTCTTTGTTGTCCTGAAAAAGAACCGTCAGTTCTTTGTCGGCGAACAATAACCCGGCACGCATTTTTCCGCCGCAGTTGCCGCAGTAAACATTGCTTTGACTGAGTCCCGGACGTACGTCAACCTCGCCATCCTCCTCTTCTTCCTCAACGAGCTCCGGGCTTTCGAATGGAACGTTGCGCTTTGTAAGTTCTTGCTCGGCAAACTCGATCGCCTCGTGTCGATAGTCGCCGTACTCTTCCTCAACTATTTTCAACAACTCCCGATCCGACATTTGAGACAATCGTTCTTTTAGCGCATTGAGTTCTTCGTCAGGGATCATCGGTACCTTTCTATTGTTGATGTTGCGCCGCCGCCTGCTCAATAGCCTCGATTATTCTTGTGTAGCCCGTGCAGCGGCAAAGATTACCTGCTATTGCCTCTTTTATCTCATCTTTTGTCGGGCGGGCATTGCCATCCAGGAGCGCTCTCGCTGCGATCAACATCCCGGGAGTACAGATTCCGCACTGTGATCCACCACATTCAAGAAATGCATGCTGTAAGGGGTCGAGCCGGCCGTCTCGTGCTAAGCCTTCAACAGTGATGATTGATGCGCCCTGCACCTGGCAAACTGGAACCAGACATGAGTTGATGACTTCACCGTCAACAATCACTGAGCAAGCTCCGCATTCGCCCTCGCCACAACCTTCCTTGGTTCCGGTTAACCGCAGATCCTCGCGCAGTACGTCCAGCAGCCGCCTCATAGGGTGAGCGTCGACTTCTCTGTTGACTCCGTTTATTGTGAAACGCAGTGACATAACCCTTCGCGCGGGCGACGGTTCAGGTCAGCGGCCTCCTGAACTAGTGGAGTGTAACGGATAATACGCTAAGTCCTGTACGGGCGGTCCTCCGTGGCCGCCCCTTTTTCGCGGAGAATACGGAGAGGGGCGGCCACGGAGGACGCCCGTACAGGACTTACTTCATTTCTGATTATGCTCCAAATCTCTTTGCAACCGCTCAGGTGTAATCGGTATCTCCGAGATGAAGGCACCAGTGGCATTGAACACCGCTGCGGCGATCGCCGGAGCACCTCCGTCCATCGGCAACTCTCCAAGACCTTTCGCTCCGAATGGCCCGTGAGGATATGGATTCTCAATTATTATCGTTTCCATTTCTGGGGCATCCAGCGCGGTTGGAATGATGTAGTTGGTTAAGCGATTGTTGACGATTCGTCCTTTATCCCATACCAGCTCTTCCAATAGACCGTAGCCGACGGCCTGAAGTGTGCCACCCTCGATTTGTCCCCCGGCAAGCGTGGGATGAATCGCACGGCCGACGTCCTGTGCCGTAGTTATCTTTATGCAATTAACTTCGTAAGTATCCTGATCGACTTCCACCTCGGCGACTTCTGCTCCCCACGAGAAACAAGGATATGCATCACCCGAGTACGTATCATCGTCCCATTCGATTTCCGGCGGAGACGCGTATCTAGAAAATGCACGCAACTCACCGTGCTGTGAGATGTACTCGTCCGAAATTTCCTGTAAGCTCGCAAGCGTTTTGTCACCGGCAACGAATCGGCGGTCTGTCAAAGTTACTTCAGGCTCACCGAATCGTTCCGCGGCAAACCTTGTCAGCCTGTCTTTGATCTCTCGAGCCGCGAGCTGAACAACTCTACCTACAATCATCGTCGTGCGTGATGCGACGGTCGGTCCGCTATCGGGAACGCGCGAAGTATCAGGATCCTCGATATCCACTTCCTCGATCGCCAGGCCCAATTCCTCCGCGGCTATCTGGCAGAGTATCGTCTGTGCGCCTTGCCCGATCTCTGTTGCACCGGATAAGACACGGGCGCGTCCATTGACGGTTATCTCAACTCCCGCTTCCGCTTTCATTTTGGCTTCGCCGCTGCCGGTAAAGCCCGCGCCGTGAAAAAAGAATGAGAGACCAATGCCGTGCCGCTTTCGATCATTCACATTATGTGAATTGGATGACTCAATCTCCCGCCTTCGTTCGAGATATCGTGACCGTTCGACCGCCGTGTTCAAGACTTGCTCCGATGAAACGCTCCACATCAATTTCTGGCCCGTCGCCGTGACGTCTCCCTCGCGCAGAAGGTTGATACGCCGCAACTCAAGAGGATCAATGCCCAGCGTTGCCGCGATCTTTTCCATATGCATTTCGTAAGCGAACGCAACCTGCGGCGCGCCGAACCCGCGAAAGGCGCCGTTTGGCGGCGTGTTTGTGGCTACTGCTCGCGCAGCGATTCTCACATTATCGCAGCGATACGGCCCCAGGGCGTGAATCGCTCCTCTGGAAAGGACAACAGGAGTTAGCGTTACATAAGCTCCACCATCGAGGGTGATTTCGATCTCGGATGCGGTCAACCGGCCGTCGCTAGTTACTCCAGTCCGATGGGTGATGATGCCGGGGTGTCGCTTAGTGGTAGCACCTATGTCTTCGGCGCGATCGTAGATTATCTTCACCGGACGCTGCGCCTTCTTTGCAAGCAGTGCAGCGTGCGCAGCAATCACCGATGGATATTCCTCCTTGCCTCCAAAACCACCACCGGTGGTGGTCTGAATAACAACTGCCTGCTTATCGGTGAGATTGAAGAGTTGCTTTATAGCTTTATGAATGTAATAGGGGCACTGCATTGAGCCCATCACGGTCATCGTACTGTCACCGGGGATGGCGATCATCCCCTGAGGTTCGATATAGAGCTGCTCCTGATGCGGTACGCGGTACTCCCCCTCAATAATTTTGTCGGCGGCTGCGAAACCCTCATCAATATCACCGCGTCCGATCAGGAAGAGCTTGAATATGTTGTCTCTGCCATAAACCAGAGTGTTGCAGGCAATCGACTCTTCAATAGTCAAAACCGGCGTTCGCGCATCATATTCGAAGTGTATATTTCGCGCGGCAATTTCGAGCTCATGCCTGCTCGCGCCGGCTATCAACAAGATCGGTTCATCGTAGTGCCGAACTTGAGATTCGACGAGCAAAGGCTGGTCTTGTTCGATCAACGCGACGTAGTTCTCGCCCGGGATGTCCCGATAGTCTGCGACAATTATTTGGGACCAGTCATATGAGGGATCAAAATTGATCGATTTGATGCGGCCGCTTGCGATGGTGCTGCGAATAGTCTTGCCGAACAACATCCCATCAAACGTAAGATCGTCAATGTAACGAGCGTCACCGGTGAGCTTCTCGTAACCCTCTTTACGTAAGACATTCTGGCCTACGGCCATGCGAGCTCCCTTTCAGATTTCGCCTAGTTTAATTGTCGTTATCCCGGCTTACAAGAGCACGTCTGGCGGTTATAATTACGCACGTGGATACTCCCGGCTACCTTCGTCGGATGCGGTACAACGGCCCTTTGGATGTTTTCCCGGAGACGCTGCGCCAGCTGCACAAAGCCCATCTGCTCGCGATACCGTTTGAGAACCTCGACAATCACGTCGGCAGACGGATCGTCCTTGACCAGGAAAAAGTGATCCAAAAACTGGTCGAAGAACGGCGCGGCGGAATCTGTTACGAGTTGAATGGCGCATTTTGTGCTTTGCTTCGAGAAATCGGCTTTGATGTTTCGATGCTGGCGGCTGGGGTGGCTCGCGATGAGGGGGGCTTCGATCCACCTTTCGACCATCTGACGCTTATGGTCAACCTTGAGCAGCGTTGGTTGGCGGACGTCGGTTTTGGCGACTCCTTTCGTGAACCGTTGCTCCTCGATGAACGAGGGGTACAGGTGCAGGGCGACGACGCCTTTCAGTTGACAGAAGCAGACGGGTATTTGGTTCTGCTTCGGCGAGAGAATGCCGTCTGGAAGCCACAATACCGGTTTACTCTCGAGCCGCACACATATTCGGATTTCTCGGAAATGTGCGTGTATCATCAAACCTCGCCCGATTCGGTCTTCACGCAACGTCGGGCGTGCTCTCTCGCAACAACCGAAGGAAGAGTAACAGTAACTGACAAACGCGTGATCATCACCGAGCGCGGTGAAAAGCGGGAGCATGAACTGGCAAGTCGTGCCGAATGGAGAGCTGCGCTCCTGGAACATTTTGGAATCGATCTCGACAGGATTTCGGGCTAAAAGATGCCAGCGGGATATTCAGGAACTCCTTTAGTGAAGAAGCTCGGCATAAAAAAAGGTTTCCGCGCCGCGCTGGTAGGAGAACCGCGCGGCTTCCGGAATGAGCTCGAAGGACTTCCGGATGATGTATCATTCGTTACCAGTGTCCAGCGAGATCTTGATTTTGTCTTATTCTTCGCGCGGACACAGGCTGAGTTGCTCCGAAATTTTTCGAGGCTTGCAGTCAAGCTCGTTCCCACAGGAATGCTGTGGATTGCCTGGCCCAAGAAAGCTTCAGGGGTTCCCACCGATTTATCCGACGGCGTGGTGCGGCAAATAGGTCTCGATGCCGGTCTCGTCGACGTGAAGGTTTGCGCAGTCAACGAAGTGTGGTCCGGGCTGAAGTTTGTGATCCGAGTGAAAGATCGCCCCAGGATTTCGTCGTGACGTAGCGTGGACTGTCCAGTCAGCCCAATTCCCAGGATTCGAACAATCCTAAAATCTTTGCGCAGACCAGACAGTCTACGCTACTGGCCTTCCGCAGAGTGCATGAAGAAGCAGCAAGAAAAAGCCGCGCACAAAAATGTGCGCGGCTGACGAGCTTTCTGACTTATCTGCGTAGTCTGTATATCACTTTGCGACCGCGGCGGTGCTCTCCCGCGGCCCCGCGTTCTTCACGTATTTGTCCATCCAATTGATCATTTCCGCAATCGTGTGAAGCGTTGATTCGCGCCCGATATACCCGTGTGGCTCGAACGGCAGCGTCACGTAGCGCACCGTAGCACCGTGGCCCTTTAACGCCATGTAAAAACGCTCGGACTGTATTGGAAACGTTCCCGAGTTATCATCCGCCTCGCCATGCATCAACAAGATCGGCTCGTTGATCTTGTTCGCATAATAGAATGGAGACATCTTCCCGTAGATCTCAGGTACCTCCCAGAATGTCCGTCGTTCGCTTTGGAAACCAAATGGAGTCAATGTCCGATTGTAAGCGCCGCTGCGCGCAATCCCTGCTCGAAACAGATCAGAATGCGCCAGCAAATTGGCGGTCATGAAAGCTCCGTAGCTGTGACCTCCAACTCCTATTCGATCTCGGTCTGCGACCCCCATTTCGACAACTTTGTTGACAGCAGCTTCTGCGCTTGCAACAAGTTGCTCCACGTATGTGTCATTTGCCGTTTCGCCTGGTCCGACGATCGGCATCGTGGGGTTGTCAAGAATCGCGTAACCTTGAGTCAGCAAAAACAGATGCGATATCCCGGTGACCCGCGTAAACCGATAGGGAGAACCTGATATCTGACCGGCGGTGTCGGTATCAGTGAACTCGCGCGGGTAAGCCCACATCAGCATCGGCAGCCGCTCACCTTTTTTGTAGCCGGGCGGTAAATAAAGCGTCGCCGATAGCTTTACTCCATCCTTGCGAGTGTAGGTGATGAACTGCTTCTCGACTCCAGCAAGTTGCGGCGCAGGATCCTTAAATTGCGTGATAGCACGCCTCGATCCGGCTGCGAGATCTCGCACGAAGTAGTTAGGCGGTTCTGTTGACGTCTCATACTCCGTCAGAATCGTTTTCGCTTCGCTATCGAGCGGGGCGATGATGTTTTCGTATGTCTTCTCTGCGCATCGGAACAGCCGCTCGGTTTTGAGCGTCTTCAGGTTTAATCGATCGATAAATGGCCGGTCGCCATCCGGTGACGATCCTGACCCGATCAACAAAATGCTGTCACCGTTTTGCAGAATCAAACCGCCACCGCCTCCAAACTGCCCCCCAAAGCCACCGCCTCGGCCGCCGCCACCGCCGCCGTCTCTTTTTGCGACCGGAGTACCTGGATTGGTGTAGGCGTCCTGTTGTCGGCGCTCCCAGAGCTTGCGTGGTTCGGCGCCCGTCTCAAGAATCCAGGTCCGGATCCGGCGAGTCGCGCGATCCGATTCGCTCAGCAGGCCGATGCCTTTTTCGGTGTAAGAAATACCACCGAATCGCCATTCGGTCTTTGTCAGCTCTACAGGAGCTCCGTTAAAAGGCGCGGTTAGCGTGAGAACCTTGTCACGAAACTCAACCTTGTTCTTCAGGTCGCCGCCATCGAGCGCTTCAGCCCACACGAGAGTGGCCGGTTGATCCGGTCGCCAACGAACGCTGCGCGGACCGGTCTCGACACCGTTGATCGGCGTGCCTTCACTGGACGGAAGGTCTGCAATCTTTTTTGCAACCTCGCCCCGTCGGCTCCAGATTTCGACTTCTTTCGGAAATCCGTTCATCGGAACCAGGTGCGAGAACGGTCGCTTGATTCGAGAGACGAGGACATATTCGCCGTTCGGCGAAGGTGTCACGTTCTCGATTATCCCGGGCTTACCAATAAGAGTCTTACGCCCGGTTGCAGCATCGATGGTCGCAAGTTGACTGGTGAAATAGTACTCGAATAGATCCTCGTCGTGGTTGGTCTTGATCATGTCTTCGAAGGTAGGCGTTGGAGCCGCCTTGCCATGATTCTCCTGGATGTTCGGGCCCGTTGGCACCAGGGGCTCGGCAGGAGCAGGACCACGCCCAGCGGGAACAAGCTGGACCAGCAAGGTAGACCCATCCTTCAACCAATCAACGGGATCGCTAGCGGCGCCATTGAGCCGGTTGGTGCCGCTCATCAGCCTTGCCTGACCGGTCGTGGTATCGGCGACCCATAACTCGATTCCATTCTCTTTTGTGTTGGTAAAGGAGAGTCGTTTGGCATCGCCTGAAAAGCTCACATCGCCGAGGTTGGCGTTGGGCGGAACTGCGACCTTTATTTCGTTTCCATCGGCGATAGATCGCAATGTGATGGCAATGACACTGCCGCCTCGTTGCTGCCGGCCGTTTGTCTTGGGATTAATGCGAGCTCCAGCAATTCGGTGAATCGGCTGCGCGAGCTCGGCAATCGTCGGCATGCTGCGCCGATTAAGCAGCGCTATCGTGCGATGGTCTGGCGACACGATCACCGTCGGCGTTGGCGGCGCATCCAGGATGTCTACAACAACCTTGGGCGGCGTGAGATAACCTGATTTGGTGTTGGTCGTTCGGGTTTGTGCGTAGGTAAGGGCTGCGCAGGCAATAACGAGCGCAGCGGCGAATCCGAGTCTCCGCATTCTCATGTGAATCCTCCTCGTTATGTCCACTGTACTCGATTTTTGGGAACGCTTATTCTATCACCTGAGAGTCCCAGGGACTACAAGACGCGCGTACCGCAGACTGTCCGGTCTGCGGCACTCTACGGTACTTTGCAGAATTCTAGACAAATGCAAAATCACGGTGATAAGCTGCGCAACCGCTCTTTTGTAGCAGCCTGCTAAAATTTGCCAGCAATCAACCGTAACAGCTGAATGAAATAGCGTTGGATTAAGAATATGATTCTCGAACTGCTTGAAAAGGGTACTCCATCACAAGCCGCCATCATCGTGTCCGGAGGTGGACCGGTAGTTTCTTACGACCGGCTTCAACAACAAGTCGCCTCCGTCTCTGCATCACTAAGGCAATTCGGACTAGGCCGCGGCGATCGCATCGCAATGGCCCTGCCGAACGGACTCGAAACTATCGTGTGCTTTCTCGCTGCGTCGACAGTCGGCACTGCCGCGCCGCTCAACCCGGCGTACACCGCGGACGAGTTTAAGTTTTATCTCGAAGATACCGGCGCCAGAGCGCTGATCGTGCCGCCCTCCCACAACGAAGAAGCCAGGGCCGCCGCCGGCAACCAGGTTCCGATCATCGAAGCCACCATCAAAGGAGAAGGTCGGATGCAGCTTTCGTCTGCGCAACCGGTGGGGCCTCCTCGCAATCCTGAGTATCCAAAGCCAGAAGACACGGCGCTAATCTTACATACCAGCGGTACAACCAGCCGGCCGAAGCGCGTCCCCTTGTCACACGCGAACCTGATGACCTCAGCGCGCAATGTTGCGGAGACTTATCAGTTATCACCGGAAGACGTCTCTCTGTGCGTGATGCCGCTTTTTCACGTGCACGGACTGGTCGCCTCGACATTCGGTACGCTGTTCACTGGTGGAACCGTCGTTGTGCCTACTCGTTTCAACCCGCTTTCATTTTGGACCGATGTTCGAGAGCATCGTGTCACCTGGTACTCGGCAGTCCCGACGATTCATCAAGTTCTTATTGCCAGGATCAAAGCGGGCGCGCGACCTGCTGGAGCTGAGCATCTTCGTTTTATTCGTTCCTGTAGCGCTGCCTTACCAACAAAAATGATGGCCGAAGGCGAGGAGAAGTTTGGCGTGCCGATGCTCGAGGCCTACGGGATGACCGAAGCCGCTCACCAGATGGCATCGAATCCGTTACCGCCAGGAGTTCGGAAGCCGGGATCGGTTGGCTGCGGAACAGCTGTGAGTATTGCAATTCTGAACAAGGCCGGTGATCTGCTGCCGGTCGGTGCAACGGGAGAAGTATCGATCAAAGGACAGAACGTCTTTGGGGGCTACGAGGGCAATCCTGAAGCGAACGCGTCCTCATTCTCGAATGGCTGGTTCCGAACTGGTGATCAGGGTTACCTGGACTCAGAAGGGTATCTGACGCTAGTCGGTCGAATCAAAGAACTCATTAACCGCGGTGGCGAAAAAATATCCCCACGCGAGATCGACGAAGTTCTACTCGCGCATCCGGCTGTCGCCGAAGCGGTATGTTTCGGAATAGAGGATCGAGTATACGGTGAAGAGGTCGCGGCAGCCGTAGTATTGAGCGCCTCGGCGACCGAAGCAGAGTTGATCAGTCACTGTCGTTCCTCACTCGCCGATTTCAAGTGTCCCAAAGTCATCCACATACTCGAGGCAATTCCTCGTACGGCGACAGGAAAGATTCAGCGCCGAAACGTTGCTGCGGAGATTGCTCGGATTGGCAAGAGCTAGGCAACTATTGGTTCTATAGGTCGGTGAAGTAATGAGATTCGCGATTGTCGGTGCGGGCGCGATAGGAGCTTTCGTTGGAGCGATGCTCGCAAGGTCCGGCGAGGATGTCACGCTGATCGCTCGTGGCCCGCATCTGAAAGCGATGCAGAACCAGGGCGTGGGCGTGCGCGGCTCGCTCGGAGAATTTCAGGCGAAGCCTGCCGCCACTGATGATCCATCCGCCGTCGGGCCGGTTGATGTAGTACTGCTTACTCTCAAAGCTCATAGCTTGACTGGTATGGCTCCGCGACTGTCTCCGCTCATTGGCGCTGAGACCACCGTCGTGAGCGCCCAAAACGGTATTCCCTGGTGGTACTTTTTCCGGCACGGCGGTGAGTGGGAAGGCACGCAGTTAAATTCGGTCGATCCGGGTGGCGTCATCAGCAGAAGCATCGACCTCACGCGAGTTATCGGATGTATAGTCTATCCTTCAACAATCATAGTGGAGCCAGGGGTTGTCGAGCACATCGAAGGGACACGCTTCGCAATCGGCGAGCCTGACGGCTCGAAGAGTGATCGTTGCCGGCTCATTGCCGATGCTTTTATTAAATCGGGTTTGAGATGTCCCATCCGGACTGATATTCGTCACGATATGTGGGTCAAGTTGATGGGCAGTGTTGCCTTCAATCCAATCAGCGCGTTGACCCGCGCTACTCTCGCGGAGATAGTGAGGAATCCGGAAACGCGAGAACTAGCCTCGATGATAATGTCAGAGGCAGATGCTGTTGCACGAGGATTGGGTGTTGATATCGGAATCTCGATTGAACAGCGGCTCGACGGAGCAGAAAAGGTAGGTCATCACAAGACCTCTATGCTTCAGGATATTGAGTCGGGACGGCCGCCAGAGTTGGAGGCCATTGTAGGCTCGGTAGTAGAGCTCGGAACAAAGATGGGTCTTGATTTGCCAGCTACAAAAGCTGTTTACGCTTGTGTGAAGTTGCTTACAAAATAAAGGGACCAGGGGGGCGGATGCCGGCAACGCTAAAATCCGACTCGACCACTTCAAGATGGCCGATCCTAATAGCCTGCGCAGTGGCGATGCTTGCTATCGCCAATCTGCAATATGCGTGGACCTTATTTACAACCGATCTGACCAAAAGCTTGAATGCACCGCTTGATGCCGTGCAGTGGGCGTTAACATTCTTTGTTATTGCTCAAACGGGATTGTTTCCGATAAGTGCTTATTTGGTTGACCGTCTTGGTGCGCGAATTGTTGTCGCAGTAGCAAGCCTTCTAGTCGGAACGGGGTGGGTCGGCGCGGGCCTGGCAAACTCGCTTTGGGTGCTCTACGTTTTCTACGCGATCGGGGGCCTGGGCGCCGGGGCGGTATACAGCGCGTGTGTTGGCGTGGCGATGAAGTGGTTCCCGGATCGGCGAGGGTTGTGTGTTGGTCTGGTTGCCGGGTCTTATGGTTTCGGTACGGCGCTCACAGCATTACCGATAGACCATATGATCAAGACGACAGGCTATAGATCGGCTTTCATCACCTGGGGAATTATTCAGGGATTGGTGGTGTTAATCGCATCACAGTTTTTGCGGATGCCGCCGATAGGCTGGCTCCCGGCAGGTTGGGAAAACATCAAGGCAAAGGTTCAGCGAAAGGTTCAACAGTCATCAAAGGACTACCGTCCACAGGAGATGTTGAAGAGCGGGTCGTTTTACCTGCTCTATTTGATGATGACGCTTGTCACCGCCAGCGGGCTGATGATGACCGCTCAACTAAAACCGATCGCCGTAGACTATGGTTATGATAAGTACATACTGATCGGAGGGTTTACAATCCTGGCGTTGACGTTGCTGCTCAATCAAGTGCTAAACGGCGCAGCAAGGCCCTTTTTTGGATGGGTATCCGATAATCTCGGCCGCTACGATACGATGGCTATGGTGTTTGTATTGGAAGCCGTAGCGATTACTGCGTTGACATTATTGGTTGCTCATCCGATCTGGTTCTTCGCACTTTCCGGCCTCATGTTTTTTGCCTGGGGTGATATTTATTCGCTGTTCCCCGCGGCAATTGCCGATATTTTTGGCAGCAAACACTCGACCACGAATTACGGAATCCAATACACAGCGAAGGGACTTGGCTCGATTCTCGGCAGTCCGGGCGCAGCCTGGCTGATGAAAGAAACCGGCTCGTGGTTGCCGGCTTTCTGGACGGCGGTTGTATTCAATGTTACCGCCGCGGCACTGGCAGTGTTCTGGCTAAAGCCTCGAGTGACGCGGCTGGTCAGAGAAGAGACGAGTTCTGCACCGGTTCCAAGGGTCGACGAAACTGCGGCTATTATTCACAGCGAAGAAGCAAAGGCCGTTTCAACCGAATAGCGCACACACCGCCTGAAGGGACAGATCCCACTCACCGCAGCGACTGTGTGAAAATCCTGAACCCACGGTAAAGACCGTGGATAATTCCACTACAATCTTATTTCTTCGTACGTAATCTGCGTTGAGTCCATTCAGTTCAAGTACGAACTATCTCATCCGCAGATTGCGCAGATGATAAGCCGGTGGAGGCTACTCAAAGCTAGTTCACCGCTTTTTTAAGCACTGCAGCTTGCTCGTTCACATCCCGAATAACAGCTTGTTCGTCCAGTGTGGTTAGCTCGCCATCGCGCATTACGATCCTTCCATCGATGATAACTGTCTCCACATCGCTTGTGTCAGCCGCATAGATAATTGAAGAGATCGGATCGGGATGTGGAGTAGTGTGAAGGGCATCCAGATTCAGTAGCGTCAGATCAGCACGCTTGCCTACCTCAATGCTGCCGATCTGTTCCGCCAATCCAAGCGCGCGCGCCCCATCTATTGTCGCCATCCTTAATACCCTGACAGCCGGCAAAACCTCCGGCCCGTGAATCGCCTTCTGGATGAGCGCGGCCGAGCGCATTTCTGTAAACATATCAAGCCTGTTGTTACACGGCGCACCATCAGCACCAAGCGAAACCCCAATACCTCGGTCAAGCATCTCGACCACCGGCGCAATTCCGGATCCAAGCTTCAGGTTAGACGATGGACAATGGGCGACGTGTGTGCCGGTCTTCTGCAAAATCCCCAGGTCTTCCTTGCTAAGATGAACGCAATGAGCGAGCACCACGTTTTCAGCCGCCAGGCCGACATCGTTCAGATATTGAATGTTGCTGCGTCCGGTATCTTGTCTGACCAATTCAATCTCATCTTTGTTTTCCGATGCGTGAGTATGAACAAGTACTCCGCGCTCGCGCGACAATTTGGCGACTCGATTCAGTAACTCTCGGGTACAACTTACGGCGAACCGAGGTGCGAAACAGTACCGAACCCGGTCCTCGGCGTAACCATGCCAGCGCTCCAACAACGCAACCGACTCCGCGATCGAGTCCTCCGTCTGCTCTTGTAGCGCCTCGGGCACGTGATCACCCTTGTCCATCATGCATTTCCCGACCGTCGCACGGAATCCTGTTTCCTCGACTGCGGTAAATATCTCATTAGTGTGACGCACGGTCTCCATAGTCAACGCGCAGGTGGTTCCTCCCCGAATCAATTCCCCGATTCCCAATCGGGCCGATGCATATATTGACTCCGGCGTGTGCGCAGCTTCCAGGGGCCAAATTCGCTTCCTGAGCCAGTCGATTAGCGAAAGATCATCCGCAGCGCCACGGAATATCGTCTGACAGAGATGAATGTGAGTCTGTACAAAGCCGGGAATGAGGATGCGACCCGTTGCTTCGATGAGGTCAGCACCTTTGTACTCCCGCGCCGTAAGCGACCTGCCAAGTGCAGAGATGCGCCCCCCGTCGACAAACACGTCGCCGGTAAAGATGCTGTTCTCAGCATCCATTGTTACAATCGCAGCGCCTCTGATAAGCAGCGGTTTGTTCATTGATAGTCAGATAGATCCGATGATTAGTCTGTCTCTGGAGTTATCAGCCGTGACTGGGACGCCTCCGAGTAATCCGTAACACAGAACTCTTCCATCAGCGGGAAGGGTTATTGTGCGATGGGGCAGGCCTGAATCGCGACGAGTTGCCAGCGTTGCTCACGTTCGGCAAAAACCTGAATGGCTTTGTAATATCCTTCGATGACATGACCTTTATATAGCCACTTCACCGTATCCAGACCCGTGAGCACCGCGGTATGTCCGAACACGCGCACCTCTACATTGTCTCGACTGAACGCTTCAACGATCAGGTCCCCCGAGCTGACGTCCGCCAGAAACTGCTCCGTCCCGTCACCCTCCAATGGATACGTGAACGTGCAATCAGGAGCCATTATTCGAGCAATGACTTCAGTGTTGCGCTGCTTTAGCGCAGTCACCCACTCGTTGCTCATTCGTCGTAGCTCGTGTTCCACCTCACTGTCGCCAGCTGACATCTCCGAGCTCCTTTTGTCGCTGCATTCTAATCAGGCAATCATCGCCTGGTCGGAGGGATTCTACTTATGGCGGGCAGAGATTAAAAGGTAAACGAGAATCGAGAATATCGATTTTAACAATGCTCGGGGACGGCAGGTATAAAGACTAAATCAGGGAGTAGCTAAGAAAGGATAGAACCGAATACCTGAATAAGCTTTTGAGTTACACCGGCCATTTATTGTCAGTAAACTGCAGACAGAGGCGTTCAGATCCATCCGTGCCGCTCCAGTGATTTCGAAGGATCGCCATGCCATGAAAGCTCCGACCAGGACAGGTAACGCGCACATAATCAAACTCAGGCGGAGCCGCTTTCACGCATATTCTGACGCCGCCTGGGCTTACGTCTTCGGTCATTCCGGGCTCGCAACCGATGACTTGCATTGCCTCATCGAAGTATTCAACCGATACCGGTTCTGAGAGTGTCTCACGCTTCTCTCGACGCCGCTCGGGTCCGTTCCATTTCTGAGTTCGGAACGTCGCCCAGGGTTTGTGCAAATAATCGCCGGGAGGGTTTGCGCCGATGAACTCGAGGCCTACGACTCGCGTGCCATCGGACAATGGTTCGATGCGCCTGACGATGGCGTACATATTGTAGCCGGCTTCAGAAAAACCGTGGCTGCGCAGCTTTGTCGGCAAGGGCAATGTGACGTGTACCACCAGGCCGTGCTTAACGCGTCTTCGCATGCGAAGCGCAACGCCGATTCGGCTGACATCGATTGTCTTGGTCACTTCCTGCCACTTCCCGTCTGAGGATTCGTAACCCGCAATCAATGCAGGTACCGTTAGTTTGAATCGCTCGCAACGGCGTCGTTCGACGACTTCTTTCTCAGCTGAGGCTTTATCTTTAGTGAAGACTGGGCGTAACTGAGGCGAGACTTTTATGTGAAGCGCATCTTCGACGACGCCTTTATTGTTGTCTACCTCTTCCTTAGCCGGCTCCGTGGGTCGATCGTTGGGTCGTACGGTCGGAGGTAGCTCCAGCGGAACAGTGCTGTAGGACTTCGGCATTCGGCTTTCTACATCGTACTGACGTCGATGTTTGCTGTTGGTTAACACCGAAAAAGCCTGGGACACCTTATTGAACGCACTATCGATCCGCACGAGCATATCGTCCGGGACCGCGGCTCTGACCTTGTGGTAGCTTGGATGAAGTACGCTAACTGATTTCTGATATGCCTGAATGACCTCTTCGCTGGTGGCGGAACGCTCGACTCCAAGGGTCTGGTAATGGCTGGATGCGCCTTCGATGCGCTCGAGGAGATATTCAGCCTCAAGGTAGTAGGCATTAATCAGCTTGCCGGTGTTCAACGGCGCCGAACTCTTAATTAGTCCGGAGTTGTTCATCCCCCGCGCCTCGAAATTGAAAGCGATTTTCTTCTCCGGGGGTAGAAGCCAAGCTTACCTTGGAGATGCAACCATTATGAACGCGGAATTGATTCAGTCAACTGTTTTGTTTTTGGCCAGTTAACGGCGTATTACCTGGATGGGTGATTCCAATTGGGATCGAGAGTCTAACGTCGAGGCTCGGAAGAGACTCATATCTGAAGTCAAGGTTCTCGAAGAAGCGCTAAGACGCAAAAATCGCAAGAACCTAAACTGCTTACCTGGTTCCGCCGCGGATGGACCGGGCCGCAGGCGAGTCTTTCATTGGAAGTGTAAACCGACGAATGCCGTCGAACTTGTAAAGCGCATTTGCCACTGCCGGTGCGGTGGGCACCAGACCTATTTCGCCGACGCCCTTTGCGCCATAAGGTCCCTGTGGGTGTTCATCCTCGATCAGTATCAGTTCTACTTCTGGCATATGCTGCGCTCGCAGCAATCCTTGCGAATTTACGGTGAGGGTTTGCGGGAAACCGTCCTCAACTCTGAACTCTTCAGTCAGCGCATACCCAAGACCCATATGAATTGAGCCTTCAAGTTGTCCTTCCAGCAGGACCGGGTTCATTACTTTTCCGACATCGTGAGCCGCCACCACTTTTTTTATTCGGCCGTCATCATCAAGAATCACGACCTGAGTTGCAAAACCATACGCAAAATGAGTCTTGGGTTTTTCTACTTTTGCCTCGAGGGAAACGGTATCGTCGATCAAGACTTCGCCGTAATATGTTTTGCCTGCCAGATCCGTCAACGTCTTATTCGCATCGAGATCCGCCTTTAGCTTTCTTGCAGCTTCCTGGACACCACGACAACCAAGAAACGTGCCGCGTGACCCGGTGGTCTGGCCACAATCCAAGGCATATTTCGTATCAGCTGTAACGTAGTTGAAGACGCCTGGCGGTAGCCCGGTTTCTTCGCAGGCAGTCTGCTGTAGCACCGTAAACAGCCCCTGACCCATTTCTGTATAGCCGGTGTATATTCCCACGGTTCCGTCATCCCGGACTTCCAGCATTGCACGACCGTATTCCGGCATACCATTGCCGATCCCTACGTTCTTGATGCCGCAAGCTATGCCCGCATACCTTGCGCTCTTGTAAATGTCCTTGACCGCCTCCAGAGTCTTCTTAAGACCGACGCTCGATTCAAACTCCTGGCCGGTGCAGAACGTGCCTCCGACATCCAGAGCGTTCAAATAGCGAATTTCCCATCCATCGATCCCAACCTTCTCGGCGAGGATATCGATCATCGAATCGATCGCAAAAGCTGCCTGATTCGCGCCGAACCCGCGCATCGCTCCGCACGGCGGATTGTTGGTGTAGGCTGCAAGTGAGATCACATGCACGTTAGGGACGTCGTACGGGCCTGTGCAGTGCCCAGCCGCTCGCTCCAGGACCTTCGATCCAACCGAGGCATACGCTCCCTTGTCGCCGATCATATTGGCTTTCACAGCGGTCAGGCGTCCAGAAGCATCGCAGCCGACTGTGTACGTCATTTTTATGGGGTGGCGTTTTGGATGCAGTCGAAGGCTTTCTTCGCGACTAAGCGTGAGTTTCACCGGGCTGCCGGACACCTTCGCAAGAAGCGCGGTCTGAGCTTGAATGCTCATGTCTTCCTTGCCGCCAAATGCTCCACCGTTGGACACCAGGGTGACGAAGACGTCGCTTTCGGGCATTCCCATGAACGACGCGATTTGACGCCGGTCGTCAAAAACTCCCTGGCCTTGCGTGTATACTCGAAGCCCATGGCCTTCCGGCATTGCAATGCAGGCTTCAGGCTCGAGGAACATGTGTTCGATGAATTGAGTCTGGAAGGTATGCGTTACTACGTGGGTCGAGTTTTTCAGGGCGTTTTCAACGTCTCCCCGTTTAATCTCAGAGCTGCTGAGCAGGTTTCCCTTTTTATGCAGCTTCGGGGCTTCTGGCTTCAGAGCTTCTTCGGGATCGGTGATCGGCTGTAGAACTTCATAATCTACGTCGATCGCCTTCGCTGCGTTTCTGGCGGTTCGTCTGTCAATGGCCGCGACCGCAGCGATTACATCACCTACACAGCGAGTTTCTTCTCCTTCGGCCACGAACATAGGCCAGTCCTTGTAGATGAGCCCCTGATATCTATGCCCCGGAGTGTCGGCAGCAGTAACAATGGCCACGACACCCGGCATCTCCCTGGCGTTGCTGGTATCAATGCGTCGGACGAGCGCGCGTGGATAATCGGATAAGAGCACGGCGCCGTACAGCATGCCGGGAAAGCTCATATCATCAATGTAAGGTTTGTCACCCAGCGTAAACTCGCGGGCTTCGTATCGTGCCGTGCCAGTACCGATTCGTCCCGCCTTGCCATCGGATTCGATCACACCTTCGCCCCGCATAGCCCTGGCTGCGAGTTTGATCGAGTCAACTATCTTTACGTACCCGGTGCACCGGCAGTGATGCATGCTGAGGATTCGATTGATTTGATCATCGCTGGGATCCGGGCTCTTATCGATAAGGTTCTTAGCGCGAACAACAATTCCTGGTGTGCAGAAGCCGCACTGCAATCCGCCGGCTGCAACAAAGCTATCTGCGAAGGTTTCACGCTCGAACTCGCTGAAACCTTCAAGCGTGAGGACCGTTTTCCCCGCCACGCTCCTGGCAGGAACGGCGCAGGAGACAACAGCCCGACCGTCCACAATCACTGTGCAGCAGCCACACTGACCCTGCGGACTACAGCCGTCTTTCGGTGAGATTAAGCCAAAGGATTCACGCAAGACTTCGAGCAGAGACATTTCGTCGTCGATGACGATTTCTCGGTCAGTCCCGTTCAGGTTGAACTCAATACGATTACTCATTTGGATCCCAGGCGCAATTAACGAGTGATTGGAAATGCCTTTGCGCGCCCGTACGCAAGGCCATTTTAACACGTTCCAGATAATATTGAGTCCCTGCTACTTTGAGGCGAGGCCAGACCCTTCGGGCAAATCCCCCAATGCACGAGGCTGTGTGAAAAGTTCGTAGTTCGGCCTTTAGGCGGAAGCTTGTACCCTGAAATTCGTCAAATTACCAACTTCCGCCTAAAGGCCGAACTACGAACATCGCTTTTCACACAATCTCCCACGTTGGTGGCTCCAACAACTGCGTTGGTGGGATTTTCGGAAGAGGTGGCTTCGTCTTTCGAGGGGGCTGTAAGCGCCGGATAAGCACACGACGCCCTTCGACTAGCAGTCGAAAGAAACAGGGCGTCGTTGCAAAGGGAAAAGTGCGTATCGGGGGAGAGTATCGAGGTCTATTCTCGGTTGCTTGTATACTCCCATTGCTCGGGGAGAGCCTGGGGTCCAGGTCGAATGCCCGCTATATCCGGGTCTTCGCCTTCTATTCGAGGTGGTAAGGTAGCTCGGCGCTCTTTTGACTCGAGCCTCCGCTGTTCTTTCTCCTTCTGTTTCTGCTGACGCGCTTTTTCTTTTTCGCGCTTTTGAAATGTTGGACGTGATTTCTTCGCCATTGAGTCTCCTTATTATCGTAGGATAATGAAAGCTAAAAATGCGCTTACTCGTTTTCAGATTCTGAAACGCGGCTCGCGAAATTTTCGCCGCCCAGATCATCATCGGATGCATCGTCTCCATCGTCCCCAAAAAAACGTCCCCCCACTCGCTCGCGAATTGGTTGTTTAGGTCCTCGTTCCCCGCGGTTTGCGCGTCCGCCAGATTTTTTGAATGCTCGACGAGGTGCGGCGTCCGGACCGAAGTTTCGGGCTGGGCGCTCAAGTGCCCCTGGGTCGGGAACGTCACGATTCGCGACAGGGGGACGCGACACTGGAGAGGATGATCGATCCTCACGATCGCGGGCCTCGTTGATAGCCAAAGGTCTACCCATAAAAGGTTGATTATTGAACCTGCGAATCGCTTCTTCTGCCTGGGCACGCTCGCTGAACTCGACGAACGCAAAACCCCGCGGCTTTCCCGACTCCCGATCGACGGGAAGATAGATGTATGAAAGCGGACCGACTGCTGAAAAATGTTCTCGAAGAGCGGTCTCGGTCGCGCTGTACGGAAGATTACCTACAAAAAGACGGACAGACATCGAACCCCCTGAGTCACCGGCACGCTTTGACGCATAAACAGCCGCGCCGGAGCCTCACCGTTGAGGCAAAAATTAATTTCCAACCAACTCAAAAATACTATTTAAGTCTTCCGCTCCGGGTACTTCCGGAGCGGTTTATCGGAGCTATCTAGTAGCGATTGCCGTACCCACCGCGGCCACCGCCTCGGCCACCACCGCCGCCTCGGCCGCCGCCGTATCCGCCACGACCGCCCGAGCGCTCCTCTCGCGGACGCGCCTCGTTTACGGTCAAGGCACGGCCATTAAGCTCGGTACCATTGAACTGAGCGATTGCTTTTTCTGCGTCGTCGTTGCTCATCTCCACAAAGCCGAAACCCTTCGAACGGCCGGTGTCTCGATCGGTGATTATATTTACTGATTCGACGGGTCCAACCTGTTCGAAAAGACTAGACAGATCTGTTTCTGTCGTCTGGTACGACAGATTTCCTACGTACAATCGTTTGCCCATATTTCTCCTGAAATTGGCTAAGAGGAACTTCCAAGACCTTGCGGGAAGAGGGTGAAAAGCAGGATCAAACGCTCTCCGAGCTAAGACAGGCGCTCCCGGCAAACAAACCAAATAGCAACGCTCGTGGTTGCTACAGAACAATTTGAGTCTAGCAGGTGAGAGACAACCAAGTCCAGGGATGCTCAGTGCAGTGATGTACCGTAGAATTTCTAGTCTGCGGCTGCTCAATAACCGTAGACTACCTAATCTGCGTTAACTTTTGCAGCCGCAGACTCGACGGTCTACGGTACATCTGAAACCTTTACAAATCCTCAATCCGTGGCATGACCTGGGCGTTCTTCCAGGCGGCTTCGAATTCCATCTGGATGTTAGATGACGCTTCTTTCTTGCCTTGCGCTTTGAGGCTTTCCATAAGGCCAAACAGCGCACGGCCGTTGCGCGGATGCTTCGCAAGTTCGGCCCGGAAAACCTTCTCTGCCTCTGCAAAATCACCGTTTTGGATCAATGCGCTTCCCAACGATTCCCGAACCGGGATATACCAGTCTTCAGGCTCGGAGTAGTTCAGTTTGTCTTCGGCCGCGACCGCCTTTTTAAGCGACTCAATAGCTCCGCGCTTGTCATTCTTAGCCGCAGCAATTTTGGCGCCAAGCACGTCCTGAACAATGCTGAAAACAGTAGCAACTGGATTCAGACCATATGGACGATCCGCCGGAATTGCCTTAACAGCACTAACGAGATCTGCTCGTTCTTTTTCAGCGCTGTCCAGCTTGCCGGTTGACGCAAAAGCCATCGCGCGGCCGAATCGCCAAAGCGCATTACTAACCACCAGCCTTTGATCCGGGGCCTGGGCTTTCAGAAGATCATCCCACCGCTTGAAGCGAACCATGATGAGGGTTGGAGTCGGCGTGAAGGAATCTATCATCGGCAACATCGCATCAATCATCGGACCCGTTGCTTGAATATACGCAGTGAGATGGGCATAGAGCTGGTCGGCCGCCTTTTTTGAATCCTCGTACCGTCCCTGCATGCTATGCGCGACAGCAAGAAAATGCAGATTGTGGCTGTAATACATCATCGGGTACATGCCCTGCTGTCCCGCGGCTTTGAATAACTCTCGGTCAGCTTCCGCCGCATAAGCGTTGCTTCGCGCAGCAGCTTCATAATTTCCCGATCTGATATCGATATGAGCTGGCATATGAACAAGGTGTCCCGCCGCTGGCGCAAGTACTTTTAGCTTTTGGGCGCTCGGCAATGCCCACTCGGGATGTAGCGACGCCTCGACCGCGTGAATGTAGTAATGGTTTGCGCCAATGTGATCCGGGTTTCGTCTCAGCACCGATTCAAGAACGGAGACGATTTCTTCGGTGCCAGCGCCGGCTTTCCCTTCCTTGCTCCAGTAATGCCACGGATTCAAATCCATAATGGATTCCGAGTACAGAGTGGCAGCGTCCAGATCGTCGGGATATCGGCGCACCAGCTCGGCCATGGCGTTTCGGTACTCAACATCCAGTTTCTTTAAATCAGCTTTCGGATCGTTCGAATATCTCTTTGATAGCGCTTCAATGTAAGCCCGCTCAGACTCAGAGGCTTTCGCAGCAAGTGTGCGTGCCTTCTGAATAGCCTCATATGCCGCTTTCTCGCGGCCGGCATCCACCGGGCTGTTGATGTTTGGCCCAAGCGCGAGCGCAACGCCCCAATGCGCCATCGCAAGCTGAGGGTCGAGCTCGGCGGCACGCTTAAACGATTTAACAGCCTCTTCATGGTTGAACCCGTAAACCATCGCCAGTCCCTGATTGAAGAACCGTTGAGCTTCAGCATTGCTGGTTGACACCGAATGACGAACGTCTCCCATGCCTGGGATCAGTTCTGCGGGCTTAGCACCGTCCGTTGAAGGATGCTCGTGTTGTGCATAAGCGCCGGCAACAAGCGTAAGGACGACAGCTGCAATCAGAATTCGTTTCATATGACCTCCACCTGGGGCTTGGGGGTTAGGGGTTGGGGGTTAGAAGCCGGCGAGGGGTGGAGTGACAGTTCCAAGCAGCCGACC
>Ga0126382_10000106_pt1 | contig 28897 bp, 22 predicted proteins | sample PanSoiMetPlot_30_FD_92548 | JGI IMG/M metagenome (GOLD analysis project Ga0126382, IMG submission 92548) | Tropical forest soil microbial communities from Panama - MetaG Plot_30 | ecosystem: Environmental > Terrestrial > Soil > Tropical forest > Bulk soil | place: Panama | collected 2016-02-17
AAACCATCGATATGCCTTTGTAACGATCCTCACCGGTGCGCACTGCCATTATCATGAAATCGGCACGCGCGCCGTTGGTGATCCAGAGCTTCTGTCCCGAGATCAATAGATCATCGCCGTCACTGCGCGCTCGAGTGGTTAGCGCCGCGACATCTGATCCGCCTCCCGGTTCGCTGATCCCCAGCGCAGCGATTCTTTCGCCTGCGATGGCCGGCCGCAAAAATTCTTCCTTCTGCTCGTCCGTCCCCAGCTCATCAAGCACCGGCAACGTTATGTCAGACTGAACAAATATCGCCATCGAGACGCCGCCGCTGTTCGAGTACGAAAACCCCTCCAGGTAAGCCGCGGTGTACCACCAGTCCAGACCGCTTCCACCATATTTCGGGTCAAGTCGGATTCCAAACAAACCAAGATCCGCTGATTTCTTGAAGATTTCTTTGGGAAAAATTCCGGCCTCGTCCCATTCTTCGGCGTGCGGTGCGATCTCTGACTGTACGAACTGTTTCACAGTTTCACGAAGCATATCGTGCTCTTCGGTAAAATACGGATAGTTGGTTGCTGCCGTTGGCGGTGCCTCGGTTATCGCTGACATTTGATTGCCTCCATTAAAGCTTTGATCCTGATCCAGAGTTGGAATAACTGATGATTTATAGCTTGCAAGATGCCTTGGAATCGAATTACTGAGTCAACCCGCTTGTTGCGGCGATCTCGACGAGTCTGTCTCCGGGTGCAACTACATCACCCTGCTTGACGAGAATGGCTTCGACAACGCCTTCGGTCGTGGCCCGCAACGTCTGCTCCATCTTCATCGCCTCGAGGATGACCAAAGCATCTCCAGTTTTTACTTGTTGCCCTGCTTCGACGAGAACCTTCAGAACCTGACCGGGCATCGGAGCGTATGCGCTTTCGTGTTCGGAAGCCGCACTCGACTCCGGATATCTCGATAAGCGCCGGACAATGCGAGATGACGAATGATGCTGTACGTAAAACTCGTCTTCGGCTTCGGCTATTCTAAATGTCCGGGCAACGTCATCAATCGAGATGCTTATCTTTCCCGCCTCGAATGATACAAGCCGAACGTTCGATTGCCAATCTTGTGTCGACATGGCGAACACATCATCTCCGAGTGATCGCCACGAGATTTCGTATATATCTGGTCCGATCTGTAGTCTGACTGACGGATCTCGAAAAGGATTATTTCGATAACCGGCCGGAACGCGTGGTAGAATCGTGTTTCGCGCTTGTCGTCGCTTCATCAAGTACAAGGCCACAACGCTTGCGGTGATACGATCTTCGGTTTGATTTGATTGCCTCGTTAATTCTCTGAGGCGCGAATCGATCAGCTCCGTATGATAGTCACCGCAGACGAATGCAGGATGGCTGATCACTTGCAGCAGGAATTCTCGATTAGTGCGAACGCCAGCGACAAAGAGCCGTTCCAGTCCATACCTAAGCTTGTTGCGCGCCGTTTCCCGATCGTTCCCGTACGCGATCGTTTTGGCAAGCATTGGGTCGTAATGAATTCCGATCTCCGTTCCGTTTGCTACGCCAGCATCAATCCTCAATACATCCGATTGCGGAGCTTCCCACTGAAGAATCGTTCCGGTCGCGGGAAGAAAATCATTGTTCGGATCTTCCGCATAAAGTCTCGCTTCGATCGCGTGGCCTTTCTGCGTTATATCTCCCTGTGCCAATGCAAGAGCTTTGCCTTCAGCGGTCTCGATTTGGAGCCGAACGAGGTCAAGCCCAGTTATCATTTCCGTAACCGGGTGCTCGACCTGCAGCCGCGTATTCATTTCTATGAAGTAAAACTCTCCAGTAGGTGCAACGATGAACTCCACCGTGCCGGCATTCGTGTAATTGATTGCCTTTCCCGCTGCGATGGCTGCATCGCATATTTGCTTTCGTAACTCAGGATTCAGCGCCGGTGAGGGGCTCTCTTCAATTACCTTTTGATGTCTACGTTGAATTGAACATTCGCGCTCGAAGAGGTGAATCAAATTGCCATAGTGATCACCGAGGATCTGGACCTCGATATGACGCGCTCGATCAATGTACTTCTCCAACAGCAGAGTTCCATCGCCGAAAGCCTTCTCAGCCTCGCGCTGAGCCGATTCGATAGCGGTTCCGATCTCGCCGGGATCGCGAACCACGCGCATTCCTTTACCGCCGCCGCCTGCAGAAGCTTTGATGAGCACTGGCAGACCGATGGCTTCAGCTCTGGCGCGGAGCTTATTCGGCGATTGCTCACGTCCGTCGTAACCTGGAACGATAGGAACCTTCGCTTCGGAAATCATCCTTCGTGCATTTGTCTTCGATCCCATACTGCGGATAGCCTCAGCGGTCGGTCCGATAAATGTTATTTCAGCATTAACGCATGCTTCGGCGAATTCGGCGTTTTCGGAAAGGAACCCGTAACCAGGATGAATGGCGTCGGCGCCGGTTCGCCTGGCGGCCTCGATGATCTTGTCGATATTTAAGTAGGAATTCTTACTTGGTGCCGGTCCGATGTGAACGGCTTCATCTGCGAAGAGTACGTGAGGGGCTTGCTCGTCAGCGGACGAATATACGGCGACCGAGGCAATTCCCATGGTTCGGCACGTACGCATTACGCGCAGGGCAATCTCTGCGCGATTGGCGATTAGGATTTTCCTGATGGGGTTGAAATTCACGCGTGGCAATTGTTCATTTGCGTCTTTGCGTTACTTTGAGCCTTCGCGAGGCAGCAGCATGTGAATTTCGCGTTTTCTCGCAAAGATGCCAAGTACCGAAAGACGCTAAGACTAATTAGTGTCTGAAGACTCCCCACTCCATCGTTCCCTCAACCGGACGGTTGTAAGCCGCTGACAACGAGATCGCCAGAACGGTCCGAGTATCCCTGGGATCGATGATTCCATCATCCCACAATCTCGCAGTCGCAAAGTACGGGTCCGATTCAGCTTCGATCTGCGCTTCCAGAGCCATTCTCGACGCAGTAAGCTTCTGTTCGTCGATCGGAAGACCCTGTTTGGTCAGAGCTTCACGTTTTATTATGTCCATCACCCCAGAAAGCTGTTGCGCTCCCATCACCGCGATTCGATGATTCGGCCACGTGAAAATAAAGCGCGGATCATAAGCTCTCCCGCACATCGCGTAGTTGCCCGCTCCGTAAGAACTGCCGGTCATGATCGTGAACGCCGGCACAGTTGAGTTTGAAACGGCGTTGATCAGCTTTGCTCCGTTCCGGATGATTCCCTGCTCCTCAAAGGTACGACCTACCATGAATCCTGTAATGTTCTGCAAAAATACAAGCGGTATGTTCTGCTGGTTGCAGAGATGAATGAATTGCGCTCCCTTTCCTGCCGATTCAGACATCAACACTCCGTTGTTCGCCAATATTCCAACTGAATAGCCGTGAATATAAGCAAACCCTGTCACCAGTGTTGTGCCGTACTTCGCCTTAAACTCCTCAAATCGAGAGCCGTCGACAATTCGAGCGATGACTTCCCGAGACTCAAACGGCACGCGAACATCGGCCGAAGCAATGCCTAACAATTCCTCCGCCGGATAGAGAGGCTCTTCAATTGCTCGCAGCTTTGGTTTTGGCGGAGCATCGGAGTAGTGAGAAACGATATCCCTGGCAAGGCGAAGACCATCGAGTTCGTCTTCAGCAAGGTAGTCAGATAGACCGGAGATCCTGGAATGCATCTCTGCTCCGCCAAGCGATTCCTCATCGACAACTTCTCCGGTGGCCATCTTTACCAGTGGCGGCCCGCCCAGGAAAACCTGAGCTTGATTCTTGACCATTATTACGTAGTCGGACATTCCGGGAAGGTATGCACCGCCGGCGGTGGAGTTGCCGAAGACAATCGAGATGCTTGGAATTCTCAATTTTGATCGTCTGGTTATTTCGCGAAAGCCGCGCCCGCCTGGAACGAAGATCTTCGCCTGGACCGGGAGATCGGCCCCTGCAGATTCAACAAGGCTGATGCTTGGCAGATGATTCTCGGTGCCAACATCCGAAAGCCGGCGATTCTTGAGCTGACCGATTTCGCTGACGGCGCCACCTTTTACGGTCGCTTCATTTGCAATGATCAGACATTCACGGCCCGAAACGATACCCACGCCTCCAACCACGCCAGCGCCGACAAACTCATTTTCCATTCCGACGCCCGCGAGTGGTGCGATCTCAAGAAAATATGATCCTTCATCCAGCAACATCTCTATGCGTTCGCGAGGCAGAAGGCGACCTCGAGCCAGGTGACGTTTAACGTATTGCTCCCCGCCGCCTTTCGTAGAGCGCGCGAGCTCGATCCTGAGTTTCTCAACTGCGGCAGAATTGGCTTTGTAGTTTGTTTGGAAGGTTTCGTCCTGCTGATTAACGACAGATTTGATCGCTTGCATTCGATAATCCCGCCGCGTTGCGATGATTGAAGAGAATTGATAGCCTTGCGAAGCTCTGAGACAGTAATGAACGGTGTTTTTGTTGTCAAGAAAGCGACCGAATCGAACAAGTCTACTGTGTAAAGGCTTCTGCAAATGGGCGCGCAGAATACCGTGAATTCAGAACGCGATTCACACGAGTGAAGATAGAAGCAATAGAAAGGCTAGAGTTAACCCTTACCCCTATGAATACGTAGTGTCTGTCTGCCCGCTATTGATTATTCTGATCGAGATCCACGATGGGACTCAATGGAAATCATGCATACTGGGAAGCCGAAAGCCGAGGTATCAAATTAATCAATATCACCATCGGCGATTTATTTGACCATCGCTGTGAGGCTAATCCCGACAAAGAGGCGCTCGTCTACAACTATCCGGAGAACGGCCTCAATCTGCGACTTACATACCGGCAATACCATGAAGTAGTGACCCGACTGGCCAAAGCCTTACTGGCTCTTGGGATCGAAAAAGGTGAACATGTCGCGGTCTGGGCGACAAATATTCCAGAGTGGGCGCTTCTCGAGATAGCACTATCGAAGATCGGCGCGGTTCTGGTAACCGTAAACACCAATTGCAGGGTTTCAGAGATCGAATATGTGCTCCGCCAGGGCGATGTCACCACCTTGTTCATGATCGAAGCTCATCGCGGGAATTCATACGTCGAATCCATCAACACGATCGCTCCGGAATTGAAGGACCTCTCGGACCCTATTCGAAATCGCTTACATTGCGAAGCGCTACCTGAGTTGAAGCGAGTAATCCTGATTGAGAAGAACCTACATCCCGGCATGATGCTCTTCTCTGAACTAGCCTCGCTCGGCGAAAGCATTTCTGATGAAGCTCTCGCAAAACGTCAATCGAGTCTCGATGCTAATGATGTAATTCAGATGCAGTACACCAGCGGAACGACTGGTTTTCCAAAAGGCGTGATGCTGACCCACTATGCGATTATCAATCAAGCTCATGTCTCCTGCCTTATCGGTAATTTGAGTTCAGACGAAAGCTATGTCACTTCAATGCCACTGTTCCACATTGCTGGAAGCCTGGGTGCAGTGATGTTCAGTTTATATTTAGGCGCCACTTTGATACCGCTGATCACATTTGATCCCGCAAAAGAACTGGAGCTGATGGCCAGCGAAAAGGCGACCTTTTCATTCAATGTGCCGACCATGCTGGTCGCGATGCTCAACCATCCGCGATTCATCGCGGGGGAATTCGATCTCAGTTCACTGCGTGAGATTATCACCGGGGCAACTCCGGTTCCGGTGGTGTTGATGGAAGATGTCAGGGCAAAAATGGGCGCCGACTGCACGATCGTATTCGGGCTTACGGAATCGACAGGAACAGTAACTGAAACGATTCAGACCGACAGCTTCGAGTTGAAGTCCTCGACGGTCGGAATTCCGCATCCGCATATGGATGTGAAGATCGCCGATCCGTTGACCGGCGAGCCGGTTGGGTTTTGCGAATCGGGCGAATTGATGACGCGAGGGTTTCTGGTTATGAAGGGCTACTACAACATGCCCGAGAAGACAGCCGAGGCAATCGATTCAGAAGGGTGGCTTCACACCGGTGACCTCGCGACGATGAACCAGAAGGGCTACGTGAACATCGTCGGTCGGGTTAAGGACATGATCATCAGGGGCGGCGAGAACATTTACCCGGCAGAGATTGAAGAATTTCTCATGCGTCATCCCGATATCGCCGAAGCTCAGGTGGTGGGCCTTCCTGATAGTTTCATGGGAGAAGAAGTCGCTGCGGTTTTACGGCTCAAGACTGGTTCGAACGCGAATGAGGAATCGATTCAGCAGTATTGTTACGATAGGATCAGCAGGCACAAAGTTCCGCGATATATCAGCTTTGTGACCGCTTTTCCGTTGACTTCGAGCGGCAAGGTCAAGAAGTTCCAGCTAAAAGAACAGTTGATAAAAAAGCTCGGCCTCGAAGAGGCATCCAAGCAGAAAACAGCTTAAGTTATTTTGATCTTAGCCAGTCCTGTTCACTCCGTATCATGAGGAAAGCACCGTTAACGCACAATCAGTGGGTTGAGAAGGTATTTGTCGGACGCCCGCCTTCTTCGCGTTGGATAAGGGAGAATGCGTTGTTGCCAAGAAAGGCCGAGTGGCTCGTGACCTATCCTACTCGTCTTTTTGAAAAACCTGAGTTCCTCTTTAACAAGTACTCCTATAGGCAACTTCGTAAAGGCTTCTGGAGTCTGCCTAATGATTGGGAGCTGAGCTCTGCGATCTGGAGCCGCGATCTACGTTGGAAACTAAGGAAGGCTTGTATTCGGTCGATGGTACCACTCTTCGACAAATTCTTTTCCCGCAAGCCTCTCGGAAATACATGCCATATGTGGTGGGATTTGCTTAGATACTTCGGCAAGGACCGAGATGGTCGCGTTGTTAATGAGATGTTTCTGGCGCTCGATCAGATTTTACTGATGGATTCGTTTCAATGTCAGTTGGCAGCATTGCATGGCCTTGGTCATCTTACTCATGCACGCAAAAAGGGAGCGATCAACAGATATCTAAAAACGCACCCTGACTTACAACCACACATCCGCGAATACGCGTTTGCCGCCATCAAAGGAAGGGTGTTGTAGAAAGCGGTGTCGTCCGAACTCATCTCGAGAGATCAATGAAAACAATCCGCATCGCAAACGGCCAAGGCTTCTGGGGTGACTCGCTCGAAGCTCCGGTTCAACTTGTCCAGCGAGGCCCCATCGATTATCTCACACTGGATTATCTCGCTGAGATCACAATGTCGATCATGCAGAAGCAGCGTTCGCGCGACCCGCGTCTCGGCTATGCACATGATTTCATCGGAGTAATGTCGCGCATTCTTCCTGCGTGCATCGAAAAAAACATAAAGGTTGTGGCCAACGCCGGTGGCGTCAATCCGGTTTCCTGTGCAGAAGCAGTCGCTGAAGTTGCTCGCAAACTTGACCTCGCCGGAAGAATTAAAATCGGCGTAGTACGGGGCGACGACATAATGTCCAGCCTCGATGATCTGACAGACCATGGCATTCTGCTTGAAAACATGGAGGACGGCACTCCCCTGTTCGAGATTCGGGATCTGGTGCAAAGCGCGAACGTCTATTTCGGAGCTGCTCCAATCGCTAAGGCCCTCCATCAAGGAGCGCAAGTCATCATTACCGGTCGATGCACCGATACGGGCCTGACGCTCGGGCCGATGATCCATGAGTTCGGTTGGGCGGCAGACGATTGGGATAAGCTCGCGGCCGGGACAATCGCCGGTCACATCATCGAATGTGGCGCGCAATGTACCGGGGGCAACTGCCAGGTCGATTGGAAGTCGATTCCTGATGCATGGGACATCGGATACCCGATTCTTGAAGCAAATGACGACGGAACCTTTTCGGTCACTAAACACGTCGGCACTGGAGGGCGAATCACAGTCGCAGGAATAATCGAACAGCTAATGTACGAGATGGGTGAACCTGAGCGATACCTCACCCCCGATTGCACTGCGGACTTCACCACGGTTCAGCTTGAGCAAGCTGGAGATAACGTTGTTCGCATCTCAGGAATCAAGGGTAAACCAGCAACGGGATTTTATAAGGTCTCGGTGAGCTACTTTGCGGGTTACAAAGCTGTGGGTTCGATCGTCTACTCGTGGCCCGACGCATATGACAAAGCTAGAGCGGCGGATGTGATATTGAGACGGCGGCTCGAGGCGCTTGGATTAAGGTTTGATGCGATACGAACTGAATTCATCGGCGCGGGAGCATTGCATGGAGAATTGGCAGGCGAGGCTGCGCCTGACTTACCCGAGGTGTTGATGCGTGTAGGGGTGCGCTCACACGAAAAAGCTACGCTAGAAAGATTTGTAAAGGAGTTAGCTCCGTTGGGTTTGAACGGGCCGCCCACGGTGTGCGGACTTGGGAGCGGAAGACCAAAAGTCGAAGAGATCGTCGCATATTGGCCGGCGCTGATTCCTAAATCAGCGGTCACGCCAGTTGTTGAGATTATGGACGCATAGGAAATAGAACTGCCAGGTCCTGTTCGTCCTATTTGTGCTAAAAGAACCGGGTTGGTTCATCCGGGTTAGGCTCTCGAACGGGTGGCGGGTCTGGTTCACCCGGGATGCGACGCGGATCTCTCCGGCGTTCATCGAACGGCGTTTCGGGCGGATTCGGTTCCTCATCAGGAAGAATAGGAACCGGCTCATCCTCAGTCGGCCTCTCGATATTTCGATTCTCTTTTTCCCTGGCAATGATGTACCGGAACGAATTTTCTCCAAAAAAATAAATTCGTCTCATTTCATGCGATCACGTGTGGTGATTCCTCCAGTGCGGCCGTGTTCCGCGGATAAGATAATAAGCCCAGATTCGTAAAATTCCGTGTTGCTTGGCTATGCAATCCTCAGCGGATTTTGCGAGAACCCCCTTCTTCAAAGCTTTTCCCGCTAAAGTACGCCAAGTGCCGCATAGCTTGCGAGCGCAGAAGTGGCTGAAGCTGTAATAGTCGTTACTTTCGAATCGCCTCTCCGACGTCTTCAACTACTTCTCCAACTTTTCGACGCGCCTTTCCAAATGCCTCCTGGCCGCGCCCTGCAGCTTTATCGTCTCGAGATTCGCGAATCAACTGCGGATCATCAGTGGCACGTCCCACTTTCTCCTTAATGTTGCCTTTCGCTTTTCGAAACTTGCCTCTCACTTCATCTTTATTTGGCAGAGCCATATTTTCTCCCTCTTCTCGTCTGCTCAGGTTTCCATTGCGTGCGAAGCCGTTACATCATCAGCACGAAGAAAAAAATGAGTAGGAGAAACCTACGCACGTCATAGCCCTCGTTTTACTGGTTACACAAGCACTGTGCCAGAAACCTAATCGCTTTAACGACGCAGCCTCTGTGCATTTGTTACGCTGACGTGGCCCTGAAGCGAACTTTTTACCGGATCGTGGTCTGAGGTTAACGACACACGCACTGATTCAAGTCAGCCGGTGTATGCGGACCACTTCTCGTCTCATAAAGGCGAGATTCGTCTAATCTGATGTCTATGCTTTGTAATGTATCGAATTCCCCTTTTGCGCGGGCCTGATCGGTGAAGGGAAGGTACCGACCAATTCACGCAAACGAACGCGGCACAACTGTTGCCCTTTACCCAAGCGTCTCTTCAACATCATCGGCGAGACAAATATGAGCGAGTCGTGAATTGTGAGCCTCCCGACACGCCGGAGGTTCAACCAACTTATTCCGAGGATGTGTCATGGTCTGGTTTTTATTCTGCACTATTGCGGCATTATGGGTTTTGGTCCTGCTGGCGTTCGGTCTCGGCATTTTGATTCACGCCGTGCGTGGTCTTCGCCGATATGTCCCTTCAGCAACTACTTCAGTCGCTCCCATTGCAGCAAAGCAGCCAACACTTGGATCTAACCACTCTGCGTAGCTGAGCCACGAAGAGTGGTCCGAAGACACCCTAGCTCCATCGCTCCATCCACCCTGTAGAGGGTCCCTGAAACAGATCGTGGTAACCGGGAATTATTTTCACAGAGTTTCTGTTACATATCTGTGACTAGAAATTTTCAAGTCCCTGAACCGGGCCTCTGACCTGTAACGACATCGCTGACTTGAATTAGAATAAAGCTATCGACAATTGAAGTCCGTTTACTGGATTGCAATCGTATAGTCTTTTGTTACTGGGTGTGCTTTGTTGAATCCGAAAAAGGGAACGTGCTGTTTGCGTAATTTTCTATTCTATTTGCTCTTCTTGTTTACTCTCATTGCCGCCCCTCCGGTCGCGGATGGCCAGACCAATGCGGGTCGAATTCTTTCCGGTGTAGTGATGACCGCCCGGAACGAATCCGTCGAAGGAGCGACGATAACCGTGCGTTACTCGTCCGGCGAACAGAGAGTCGTGAGCGATGCTGACGGTGCATTCCGCATTGTGGTTCCGTTAGAACCGCTCACGCTGAAGGTCGAAGGCAAGAACATCGCCGAACAGGAGAGCCCTATCGGTGTTAACGACAAGACTGAAAACCTTCGAATCGAGATTCAATACAACGTTCCGCCGGTGCACGAAACAGTATTGATCGTTGCATCTCACCTGGACCCGGTCATTGACCGGCGCAACGACGCTGTTTACTCGGGCACTCTGTTTTCACGGGACGACCAGCTTTTTCATACCCTCGACGCAGGAATCAGCGCAGGCCAACATGAAGGTGGAGGCAAATCGGTTGAAGTGCGACGCTTTGGTTTCAATCTGGATCACGGCGGCGTCGGCGGTGGCTTAAAGGTCCTGGTTGACGACGTGCAGCAGAACCAGGCAACTCAGGGTCACGGCCAGGGATACCTCGGCGGACTCAAGAGCCTGACACCCGAACTGGTCAATGATGTCGATATTCTGAACGGGCCTTTCAGCGCCGAGTACGGAGATTTCTCCGGACTGGGTGTAGTGCACATACGCCTGAAAGAGTCGTTACCGGACCGGGTCACTCTTAGACTCCAGGGTGGTTCGTTTAATACATTTCGAACGTTCGCGGCTTACAGCCCGGAATTGAAATCGGCTGATTCGCTGATCGCATATGAAGCCTCGCGGACTGACGGGCCCTTCGATAATCCGCTTCGTTACAAACGCGACAATTTGACCGCTAACTACTCGCGGCGGCTTTCAGCGGATCAGGTGCTCGGCTTCAAGCTCAACGCCGGGCGAAACGACTTCTTTTCGTCCGGGCAGCTGCCGCTTGATGAAGTAGCTGCCGGTCGGCTTGACCGTTTCGGCTTTATCGATCCCGACGACGGAGGAAGAGTTCGAAGCCTCACAGGTTCTACTTATTACCGCAGAGACTTTTCAAACGGCGACGTGCTCAAACTCGACGGTTTCGTTTCGCGCTCGTTGTTCGATCTTTACTCTAACTTTACTTTCTTCTTGAAGGATCCGGTTAACGGCGATGAGATTCAACAACACGACTCCCGTCTGCAGGACGGAGCAAACGCTCAATATTTACATCCTTACAAGTTTTTTGGCCGGCAGGCTCTGTTTAATGCCGGCGCCAACATTCTTGACAGCCACATCAACGTCGGGCTGTACAGTTCAGTTGCGCGCAATCCGATCAGCACCACGGAAAGCGCTAATGTTCATCTCAGTAATGTTGCCGGCTACGTTCAACAAGGCGTGGACTTTCTGCAGGGTCACTTGCGCATCGAGGGCGGGCTGCGCTTCGATTACTTTCGATTTGCAGTGACCGACCGCATTGATCTTTCGAATTCCGGAATTGAGAGCGCTTCGCGATTTGAACCGAAGCTCAATCTCGCGTACACGTTTCTGCAGCGGACTCCTCTAACTCTGCACGTCAATTACGGTCGAGGCATCTCGAGCCAGGATGCCCGCAGCATTGTCCGCGAGCCCTCGGCGGAGAAAGTCTCAGCTACCGACTTCTATCAGGTTGGGCTATCAAGTAATCTGAAGCGCCTCTCTTTCAGCGGTGATCTGTTTCTGATCGACCGCTCAAACGAGCAAGTCTACATTCCGGATGACGGCAGTATTGAGCTCAGAGGTCCGAGTCGTTCATATGGATTCGAAGCTAAGACGTCACTTCGTTTGACTGATCATTTAAGTTTCGACGGTGGGTTGACCAAGGTTAGCAATGCATTCTATCGGGGGACGACGCCGAGGGAGTACATAAGCAACGCGCCGCACGCCGTCGCGAACGCTGCATTGACACTGAATGAATGGCACGGACTGAGCGGATCGCTTAGGTATCGCTACATCAGCGCCTACAGACTCGATGAGAGCGACGCGAGAATCCGTGCTACGGGGCTAAGCGTGCTCGACCTGAATTTGTCGAGGCGGGTGCGAAGATGGCTGGATCTCAATGCCTCTATCGACAATCTTACCAACAAAGCGTATTACGAGACCCAGAACTATTTCGAATCAAGGGTGAATCCGAGCGATCCGATAATCGCTCGGATACATGGCACACCAGGGTACCCAATTAGCTTGTCGGTGGGGTTGACTTTCCGATTTCTTCCAAAATAAAGCCTCCAGCCACCCTAGCAACCCAGCGTTGGCTCTCGACAATCCGGCGGCGTTTGGCAATATCACCACTCAAGCAAACACCCCGCGCCAGATTGAATTCGGTTTGCGGGTTCACTTCTAAAATTAAGAGCTTTGGGGGGGCCGAGAATTCGGCCCCTCTGCAAGCCATCAAACATCGGGGCGCACGGATTTTATGCGTGCGCCCCACTTTCTTCTTAGACCTTAGGTTGTTTGGCACTCTTAGCTGTTTTCGCCTTTGCGGAACAGCAAGACTGATTCGAGCAGCACTGGCCATCGGCTTTACAGCCGCTTCCATCAGAAGCGCAGCAGCTGGCTCCAGCTTTGCAACAGTCAGAAGTGCAGCAGCTGTCTCCTGCCTTACAACAGTCAGCGGCGCAGCAGGCAGAACCTTCGACGCAACAGCCCGCGTCCGCTTTGCACTGGCTGCCTTCTTTGCAGCACCCATCGCTCATCGACGCCGAGCAGGTCATCTTAACCGGCTTGGATGAGTTATCCTCGCTTGAGGCATAGGCAAGACCCGCCGCACCGAGAACGATGGACATAACTATAACTTTAAGAATTTTCATATTGCATATCTCCTGTTGATAAGTGGTTAACGACAAGCCGGCCATCGTAATCTGCCGGCCAGTTAAGCAACTTACTCAAGGTATTAAATCAGGAGTACGCAACAACGCAGGTAGGTGCTACCTCTGTTAGCAGGCGGGGTCTTTACTTGATGCGGACTCTGTCGGCTTGCATCAGTACCGAGTACTGCAGGCACACTGTTTAATGCGCCGAAAATCGGAACCGAGTGATTCGGCGCAATTACGCCTTCGATGTGTTTAGCCAGCAGTGGACATTGGATAATGCATTCGGAAATCGAATCGCTATGATCCGTTTCCGAATTGCGCGAAGCTGTTTTGCAGCAACTATCGTCGCCCGATGCCGCTTGACCGCAAGACATTTCGCCGAGCCAATAACTACTTGCCGCTCCGGCAAAGCAACAGAGCGCGCATCCAGCTCCGCTCAACCAAAGCACAAGAGCGGTTACACCATTGCAAATCAGCTTCTTTTGGACGAATCCATTCATCGTGAAACGCCGTTAAAGTATAAGGGAATTAACTACATAGTCGCCAGCATTCCCTTGCGTATTACAATCGGCACTACAGTTTATTAATTGAGAAACTATTTTGTCTGTGACGTAGGACACATCCCACGCGCACGCCGCGAGAGTTCCGATCATTTTCGCGACGCGTAGAGTGTGGTCAACTTCGCTTACCAAGACTCCCGCTGGACTCGAATTGTTAGGTTTGCTTAGTCACGACTTCGAACGCTTGCCGCCTACCTCTTCCTCTTCCGGCGAATGCAGGAGCTTCTTCTTGAACTTCCCGATGGAAGTCTTATCGTGTGCGTAACTGACGACTCTGTACACGCCGCGAGCTACGTTGCCGCCACCGACGTTACAGACTATCGTTCCATTCGCAGCGGTAAGACCTTTTGTATGCTCCTCCAGCCAATCATGATTTTCTATAGTTGTTTCAATACGACACCTGGCCGGAATATCGACGCCCATTCCAGCTAAGACCTTTCTGGGACTCTTCAAGAACTCAAGAAATTCTCTGGGTGTACATTCCCAAAAGTGGACATGGAATGGCTCATCTCGGATGATGCTTGACCGAGCCGAGAGATCGACGATCTTGCTTGGCATTGCCAACCTCCTTTGTAAAGATTGACGCGATTATACACCGCTCACAATTACTTGATAGGAGCGCCAGGTTAAGACTCAGCGGCCTCGCACAGGTTTTCATGAAGAAGTCTATATACCAAGCCGTTCAACTCGTCTCATTCTCCGCGGGTGTGGCTTTGTTTGTATACCTCCTCCAAAAGACGGGCGTTAAAGTTCTGCTTGAGAATCTCGAGAAGTTGGGTTGGGGCTTTGTGTTGATTATCGCGCTCTCAAGTGTTCGCAATTTCGTACGGGCAGGATCCTGGTATGCGGCCATCGACCCTGATCAGAGAGCAATAAGTTTTTGGAGACTTACAAACGTGATGCTCGCCGGAGAGGCGATCAAGTACTTGACCGCCACAGGTCCAATTCTAGGCGAGCCTGCGAAGGCCGCAATGATCAGGCGTGAAATACCTCTCTTGCACGGGTTCTCGTCGGTGTTGATAGAGAACCTGATCTACTATCTTACGGTCTTCGTATTCATGTTCGCGGGTTTACCCACACTGGTTCGGCTTGCCGACACCCCTGGCGATGTAAGAGTGAGCGCGTACATCCTCATGGTTTTGATCGCGGCTGGCGTCGTGTTTATACTGCTGGCAATCCGTTACAGATGGTACGTGCTCGCACGAGCGTTGGATCAACTCGACTCGTTAACCGCAGGCCGGTTCGGCCTCGAAAAACTTGCTTCCCAGGTTCGTCTTGTTGAAGACAATCTGTACACTTTTTATGAGAGGCGTCGCAGTGCGTTCTACTTGATATTCTGGCTTAACATGGTCGCGCATCTTATCAATGTCGTTGAGGTATGCGTGATACTTGCGTTGCTCCAACTCCCGAGCACGTTCGTGCTTGGTTTCCTGGTTGAGGCGGTCACAAAGGTGATCAATTTTGTGTTCTTTTTCGTCCCGACTCGCGCTGGTGTCTACGAGAGCGGCAATGCACTTTTGCTTCAATCGCTCGGAATGAGTGCGTCTGCTGGCGTTGCGCTCGCAATAATTCGCAAGATACGCGCATTTGTCTGGGCGGCGTACGGTCTGATCGTAATTGGTGGTACGGCCTTCACGAAAAAACGATAGGGTATCACTCGCAAAGGTCGTAACTCTGAGCATAAGCTCTGCGCGTTCAGCGGCTCTGCGGTTAACCGTGTTCAAGATCGTATACCGCCGAGCACCGCAGACGATTACACAAGGAAGATGTCTGCGTCGTGAATGATTTTATTGCGCCTTCCGATTTAGATGAACGACGTCGTCTTTGCAACAGAGGATCTCATTCGATGTCCAACCGCGAAGTCCGGGTAATCTGGGCAGAGACAGCTTTCCACTCGCCTGCGTCCTGTACATACACGTCGGTGTAGCGGCTTACGCCAGACGATTGATCCTTCCGAGTGAATCTGCCCGTGCCGTGCACTAGCGCAACGCGCTCGTAGATCCGCACGTGCACCCTGACGAGCTTGTAGTCCAGAACATCTGGGCCCTCTCCGGTCTTTTTCAAGAACTGCGTCTTGTCGAGAACCGAACCATCCGATTCGATACAGATAAACTCGTCGGCAAGGTGCTCATCGTACCACCTCGTATCTGAGTACATGTATGCTTGAATGTATTCCTGGTTAAGTCGCTCCAACGTTGTCTCAACGGCACTGCTTGACTCAATTTGAGCTGCCATCTTGATTCCTCCATCGCGAAAATCGACCGGCGCCACGGTAGTGCTGCCTAGTACACCGGCATCATAGATCCGACTCACTGATGGGTCGCTCACGTTCCGATGCGAAAGAACAGTTTTGGGCGGCGGTGGATAACCTAACGAGCACATTCGGACGGTCGAGGACAGATTTGGGCGAGAGTATCTCGATTAGCGAAGAATAGCGTTGCAAGCAGCACGCGGCTGGAGGATATTGTTAGGGACCGATCCAGATTTCATATCTACATTTGGTCATAAGGATGAGCTCTCAACCGCTAGCTCCACAGACTCAGCAGAACGGAAATGCACTCCCGTCGATTCCGTATCATCGGGCTTCAGAAAACGGATTTTACCTTGAGTTCAAAACTGATCCGCCGGGTCGAATAGAAGTCCCGCCACGACGAAACACTGTTGTCTCGGTACACGCCGGGCGGTCGCTTTACATATCGTGCCGAAGAGACGGCTATCAATATCGTGGAATGGCGGTGCATGGCGATATTTATGTCACCTCACCCGGTACGCCAACTGTTTGGGAGATGAAGGAAGACGATGTATACGTTGCATTGAGTGTACCGCCTGAACTCCTGGATCTGGTGGCTGAAGAGTCCGAGCTTGATCCACGGCGAATAGAGATTCGAAACCGTTTCCAGATCCGCGACACGCAGTTAGAGAATGTCGCGTGGGCGCTTAAGGCGGAGATGGAATGTGAGTATCCATGCGGCCGTCTGTATCTTGATGCTTTGGGGATCTCTGTTGCGGCCCGACTGCTGCGCTGCCACAGCTCATTGTCTCGCGAGCCGAAAAAGCTGACCGGGCGCATTCCTGAGCGCAGACTGAGGCAGGTGCTAGCCTACATCGAAGACAATCTTAGCCAGGACCTGTCGCTTAACAACATAGCGGCCTCGGCCGGTTTGAGCCCATCGCACTTCAAGGTCCTTTTTCGCGATTCAACCGGTTTGCCAGTGCATCAGTACGTGATTCGCCGGCGCGTAGAGCGAGCAAAACTTCTGCTAGCCAAAGGCACGATGTCAATGAGCCAGATCGCGATTGAAACCGGCTTCGCTCATCGCAGTCACCTTGCGCGACATATGCGTCGTATCCTGGGAGTCTCACCGACAGTCCTTCGAGAGCTGCTGCGTTAAAAATCGTGGTTGTTTCCTATAGTTTTGCACACCCTCTCCAAAGACTTTATGAAATCGAAATCCAATCCACGTCCGAGGCTTTGCGAAAGGTTTAAATCCCACCAACGGAACGTTGGTGGGATTCAGTCTTTTTGCACAATCTCGGCTGTGGGATTTCGGATTCTTTACGCACTCTCCAGTTGACCATCCAGTCACTCAAGCCTTGCGTCGAGAAACGATCCATCAGATGCCTATAACTATCGCGGTCTTCCCATTCTCCTTGTAACCCGCCTCACGCACACACATTCGGACGCCAGCGAACAAGTTCGGTTGAAAACTTTCTGATAACCCACCAATGCATCCGCAAGAGCCATCGATGCGGGCGTTTACTCAGTGTCAGACGCTCACACAACTTCGTAAAGGAGAAAGGAAGACAATGAACAGACAAAATCAACCGCTCGACTTCCATAAGGCTCGCGCGCTGATGCTATCAATCGAAGAGAATGCTTCGCCGTGCGATCGCTACTCAATTGGTATCGTTTGTAAGCAACAGATCCGAGCCATCGCTACAAAGTCTAGCAAGGTAATTTTAGCAAGCTTATTCACTTTGTGCTGTGGACTGGTCCTGGGGCAGACCGCTCTGGCGCAGCAATATCAGGTCTCCTATCTGGATGACCTCGGAGGCAGTAGTCGCGGCAGTAGCATAAACAACCGAGGTTGGGTCGCAGGTTTCTCCCTCCTCACAGGAAACCAGAGAAGGCACGCAACATTGTGGCGAGACGGCTCGATCCTCGATCTAGGGACCCTCGGCGGGCCGGATAAGAACAGCAGCGTGGTTTGGCCGGTCAAGAATAGCCGCGGCATCATCGCGGGAATCTCGCAAACTGATGCGGCCGAAGTGTTGGGTGAGAACTGGAGCTGCTCAGCGTTTTTCAGCGGACCGAAACAGTTCGGCTATACCTGTTTGGGTTTCGTGTGGGAGAGTGGAGTCAAGCGAGCGCTTCTTCCGCTGCCCGGCGGGCACAACAGCTTTGCTACAGGTGCAGACAATATCGGTCAGGTGGTTGGCTGGGCAGAAAATGGAGTTCATGACTCGACCTGCGTCCCCCCGCAAGTCCTTCAGTTCCGACCTGTGATATGGGGTCCTGGAACCGAACAAATCCGGGATCTACCTTTAATCGCCGGTGACACAAGCGGGGCCGCCACGGCGATTAATAACCGTGGGCAGGTCGTGGGCATCTCCGGCATCTGTGACCAGGCGGTTGGGAGATACAGCGCCAAGCACGCCGTGCTCTGGGATAACGGCAATGCGGTCGACATAGGTAATCTGGGAGTTGAACTTTGGAATACACCGATGGCTCTCAATCAGCATGGCGACGTTGTAGGGTTTTTGGGCACAGACCCGACCGATCTTGACGGAAATTTTTTGCGTGGTTTTTTTTGGAGCAAAAAGGAAGGCATCCAGGAGATCGAACCTCTCCCGCTGGCTGGTCACATCTCCAGCCAGGCGAATGGCCTCAACGAGGGGGGTCAGGTGGTAGGTTTTTCATGCACAATTGACTCCGATTGCCGCGCTTTCCTCTGGGAAAACGGCGTCTTGAAGAATCTTAACGATCTCGTTGCCCCAGGATTTAATGGGGTTCTTCTATTTGCGCAGGACATCAATGATCAAGGCGAGATTACCGGCAGGGCGTTCGATCCGGCGACTGGACTACGCAGAGCTTTTGTGGCGGTTCCTGTCTCACAAGGCCAATCGATAGTGAAGACAACGTCCTCAACATCGCGAGCCAGAGTCGTTCTACCCGAGGATGTGAAGCAATCGCTTCGAAAGCAGCGAGGGCTAGGCAGCTTGTTACGATAGGGCGCAATTGTTATTGCGCGAATGTTCGTAGTTCGGCCTTCAGGCGGAAGTTAGTAATTTTGACGAAATTCACGTACAAACTTCCGCCTAAAGGCCGAACTACAAACTTTTCGCATAGTCTCGTTGGACTTGGAAATCGGCGAGGTCCAACTTCTATTGCTCAAAGCTCTTCTCTGCAAGCCAGGACGTGAAGATCCGCTTTTGAAGCGCCGTCGGGTTCGGTTTTTCTTTGATTAAGTAGGTGATCGGCTCATGACCAACCACCGTCAATGGAATAGTAATCAATCGGTCTCTTCGCATCGCCGCAATCTGAATGGTCGAGCCAATCTTCTTCTCATCCAGCCGCTGCTTCAGCGTTGCGGGATCGACGCGATCGCCGTCGATCGAAACTAAGATGTCTCCAATATCCAGCCCTGCCGAAGCTGCAGGCGAATCCTTTGCGATTGCGGTGACTGCGATCTGACCTTCAGGAACTGCGTTTGTTGCAGGACCGAAAGCACCCGCGCCGGTTTGAATTGAAGTTCCGGTTGTCATCCCGAAGTATGGCTCGGTCGTTCCCTTCTTTTCTTCGAGCATCAGTCCGGCGTGATCCAGGACCTCATTCCACGGAATCTCTTCGACCCCAGATACATACCTGGCAAAGAAGTCGCCGAAGTCGGATTTAGCGGGCGCGGCCTGTTTGACGATCAACTCGACGGCGTCCCTGAAACCACGCGTTTCCTCAAATCCCGGTTTGGGCAGCCCGTAGTTCTTAAGCAGATACAGAAAAACATCGGTCAGTGTCTTCTGGTTGTCGGTTCGCGAACGAATCTCCAGATCGAGAACGTTCCCAAGCAGCTCGCCCTTGTTGTAGTAATCGATCCGATTGTTGTTGCCGTTATCGCTTCGGTTCCAGGTATCCCAGCTCGACAGTTCCACGCTCATGATCTTGCGTCCAGGCGCAGATTGAAGAGTCTTGATTTGAGAAGCCAACTCGTCGAAGTAATCTTTTCGCGACCAGAGCCCACAGCGCTTCAACCCGATCGCTGCCCAATAACTTGTCATACCCTCAGAGACGTATAAGTTTCTGGTGTTCTGCTCGTGCGTGTAGTCAAAGGGCCCGAGGATCGCAGGACGAATTCGTTTAACGTTCCAGAGATGAAAAAACTCGTGAGCAGCTACAAAAAGCAAGCGGCTGTAGTTCTGCCATGATGCGTGGGTTTGCCACGCGGAGAAACTCATGTCGGTCGAGTTCAGATGCTCGAGCCCGCCGGAACCCGTACCCGGTCTCGCTCGCAGGAAGAACACATATTTCTTGTAAGGCGGTCCTCCCATCATCGATACCAGGTAGCTTACGACTTGTTTGAAATCGCGAGTGATCTTTTCTTTGTCGTAGTTCCCTTTTCCAAGAAACACGATGTGATAACGAGCACCTTGATCTTCAAATGTGGTCTCTTCCCAATCGGGACCGAGTACGATCGATGCATCAATGAAAGCGTCGTAGTTGTCTGCGGTGAATGTACCCTGGCCTGATCCGGCGTCCATTCCGGTTTGAATGCGCCACGACGCCGGAGCTTCGAGCTTCAACTTGATCGCCCCGTCGAGCGGATAAGGCCGCTTGCCGACCACGTACATGAAAACGTTGGGACCGCGCAGATAGCACATCTCGTCCGTGTAGTCGCTTTGAAGATAGAGCTTGTAACGCGCAGTTATGATTCGCGCGCTAGCGCTATGGATTCGCCAGGTCTGCTTGTCGGTCTTCTCGAACTTCAGCGCGGCGCCGGCGTCATCGGTGGCCGAGAACTCCTGGACGTTGCGCCACGCGTTATGGATTCCGTAGGCACCGGGGGACCATGCCGGCAACGCCACGTCGATCGTTTGTGACCCCGAGCTATTCACCGTGACAGATATGTAAAGGAAGTGCGAGGTAGGCTGCTTATCGAGCGTGACGGTATAGCTAACAGGCCCCGTTTGCGCTTGCGCAGCAACAGTAATTGCGACGGCAGCGAAGGCGATGCGAAATGCATTGGCTGACAGTCTCTTCATTTCATGTTCCTTTGCGTATCTGCGGCTTCGCCCCTCTGCGTTTATACGCGGCATCATGGCCCTAATAAACGCAAAGGCAGAGCCGCAGAGACGCGAAAGTAGTTACCGGCCTCCTGATAACAGCTTCTCATTTATGAACCGGGTCAGCACTCCGTACAAATGCCTCATCGTTCCCTCGCCCTCTGAGATCCCGTGAGAGCGATTCGGATAAACCATCATCGAGAACTGCTTATTCGACGCGACCAAAGCATTGATCATCGCTTCGGTGCCCTGATAGTGAACGTTATCGTCTCCGGACCCATGAACCACCAGCAGTTGGCCCTTGAGCTGCCCGGCGAACGTAATCGGCGAGCTCTGTTTGTACTCATCGGGATGATCCTTCGGAAGCCCACAATACCGCTCCTGATAAATCGTATCGTAGTACCGAATATCCGGAACCGGCGCGACCGATACTCCGACCTTGTACAGATCCGGATATCGAAACATCGCGTTCAAAGTCGATGACCCTCCTCCGCTCCACCCCCAGATGCCCACTCGGCTGGAATCGATGAATGGCCATTTGATGATCTCGCGTGTTGCTGCCGCCTGATCGGCCGAGTTAACAATTCCCATCTTTCGATAGATGATCTTTCGCCAGGCACGCCCCTTCGGCGCAGGAGTCCCGCGATTATCGACGCTCGCCACGATGTAGCCCTGCTGCGCAAGCATTTGATGCCACAACCCACGAGCGCTCGACCATCTATCGAGAACCGTTTGACCCCAGGGTTCACCGTAAACGTAGAACAGCACCGGATAGCGCTTTGATGAATCGAAGTCCGGCGGCTTGATCATCCATCCATCCAGTTGCACTCCTTCGCCGATGTCCACGCGGAAGAACTCGTGTTGACACGGCTTGAGTTTTACGAGCCGGTCTCGAAGTTCTTTATTGTCGATCAGCGTTCGAATCGAATTATGTTGAGGCAGGCCGACAATATCGTCCACTGGAGGTTGGCTTAACGTTGAAAAAGAATGAATCGCAAATTTGGCATTCGGAGAGATTATGTAGCCGTGAGTCCCGACTCGATCCGCGGGCGTGACGCGCTCGGCTTTGCCTGCTCCGTCCAGCCGCACGCGGAACAGATAGCGTTGCGCTGCGTTTTCCGGTGAAGCGATGAAATAAATCCATCCGCCGGATTGATCTACCTGCTCCACCGCCAACACATCGTACTTTCCCTCTGTAACACATCTTACGTCTTTGCCGTCGCGCGACACCGAGAAAATGTGCCGCCAACCATCGCGTTCGCTCGCCCAAAGAAAGCGTTTGCCATCGTCGATCCATTCAGCGTCGCCTCGAGCAAGACCCTTCTTATCCCAGTCGATCTCGCCCCAGGCTACATCGACCCAGGTGTCGTCCTTCTCCGTCAGGATCGGACGGACCGTTCCGGATTTAATGTCGCCAAGCATGACGGTGTTGGTGTTTTGATTTCGATTGAGCTGTTGAATGATCACTTCGTCGGAGCTTGCCGCCCATTCCATTCTCGGAAGGTAGTTATTCCGGGGATCGCCGTGCAGATCAAACCAGCGCGTCGGACCTCCGGAAGCGCTTACGACTCCGACTCGAGCCGCTGAGTTGGTCTCACCCGCTTTCGGATATGGAAACGAGGTGATCACCGGATACAGTTCAGTGGTGTCGTTGATCAGCTTCATTTCCTTCACGCCTTCTGAATTCAGCTGCCAGTAGGCGATGTTCTTGCCGTCGGGACTCCAGCGGAAGCCGTCCCGGCAAAAGAGTTCCTCTTCGTAGACCCAATCGAACGTCCCGTTGACTAGATGCTTTGATCCATCGCTCGTAAGCTGAGTGATTCGTCCGTCTGAAAGATTCTCGACGTAGACGTTGTTCTCTCGAACGTATCCGGCGCGTGTGGCATCGGGCGAGAATTTCGCAAACATCAATGAAGAAGGCTTCGCGTCGCCACCAAGCTTACGGAGCTGCCCGCTATTGAGATCAAGTACCCAATAATCGCCGCGGGTATTGCTTCGCCAGACCCTCGCAGAGTTGGTAAAGATCAAAAGCTTCTGGCCGTTGTCACTGAGATTGAACTCTTCTATGTGGAGCGGCGAAGCGCCCTTGGGCGTGAGCTTCTCGATAGACACGAGTGTGGTTTTTTCGCCGGAGGCAGCATCGTAGCGGATGATCTCCGAGACATCTTTATTAGACGGCGAAGGCTCGAGCTTGAGATAGCCTTGGCCGTCAGCTTGCCACTGAAGTGGACCGAGGGCTTTAGCGCGATAAGTCAGAAGCGTGTCGAGCGTTAATAGGCTTGGGTCGGATTGTGCGGTTTGGGCAACAAGACTGCTGGCGATCAGCGCCAAAAGGATTAGAGGGAGAAAAACTCGAATGCGTTTCATAGTTCTCCTAAGGTTAAGCGACTAGTCCGTCACTCTCTTGGCGGCGGAGGAGATGGCGGTGGCGATAGTAGTTGAGTTGGTTCGCGATTGAGCGACTGCAGTCCCGAGGGCCGAGGCATACGGTCCGTTGTGAATCCTCTCGAGCTACCCTTCATGGTAAAGCCCTCAGCACTAATTAGATAGCACACACTTCCTTTCAAATCGAATGAAGACGAGCTAAGAGCATAGTAATTGCGATGAACTTCGTGAACAATTGCTGTGTTTATGCAAAGGGAAAGCAGTCTATTGCTTTGCGCAATATCGAAGTCAAACGCCAGCAATATTATTTCGCTTATGAGGGCTCACCCTCGGCCGCTGGGAGACTAGCTTTACTGCACCTCTTCGTACAGTGTAGACGCGACAGCGACATCCATCTTGGCGGCCGCGTGAAATGCGCGTGTGCTCGCCTCAACGAGCCTGGCGTTTTCCCTTGGCCGCTTCTCCCATGCTATCTGGGCCAGCTCAGTTGCCGTCCCCGGGCGGGACACCAAAGCGCCCGTCAAATTCTGCGGATCAGGAAGTTGGTGGCTCGCATTGGCGTCGACAACGAGTGCATCCGCCCGCTGAAGCTCTTCATCGGTCGGCTCTTCGCACTCCGATAAATCCCAAGCCCAAATCAGGCTTCCTCCATCGGTCTTGAAGAGGCGGACTCGAGTGTAGTCACCAGTATCGTCTTCATCGCAGATCGACGACTCGCCCAGAAGCTGACCTCTAAATCGTAAGGGTTTGTTTCCGATACGGAAGATGACGTGAGTAGATTCCAACATGGATACATTCCTCCTTTGATTCATCATTTCATCGGGCGCTCTCTTTGGTGGCGCCGTTCACCGTTTTGCGGATCCTCCGATTCTTGGGAACCAGTGGTTCCAGGAGTCCCGCGAGCCGAACATTACTGCGACCGACTCAAGCGTGTCAATCTCTGGTGCTGTTTCGGTACGAACAAATGAACGAGTATTCTTCGCCTTTTGTTCAATATGAACCAAATCGCGTCAATCAGACCGGCATGGAAGTCGCCTGGTTCCTATTCATAGCAGCTTAGCGGCTCTGCGACTTAGCGCCTTTGCACATTCCCTTGTTAAAATAGAAACTATGTCAAAAACAAAAGAGAAGTTGTCACCCGAACAACGTAAAGAACTACTCAGCGCATTGAAAGCCCGGTTTGAGAAAAACATGAACCGCCATAAAGGTATTGAATGGGCTAAGGTACAGGCAAAACTCGAAGCTAATATCGAAAACCTGTGGTCACTCAATGAAATGGAAAGAACTGGCGGTGAACCGGATGTTGTTGGTCATGATAAAAAGACGGGGGAATACATTTTCTATGATTGTTCAGCGGAAAGTCCCAAAGGCCGCCGAAGTCTCTGTTATGACCGCGAGGCGCTGGAGGCAAGGAAAGAAGCCAAACCGAAAGATAGCGCTATCGATGTGGCAACTGCCATGGGCATTGAGATTCTGACGGAAGCGCAATATCGAGAATTGCAGAAACTCGGAGAATTCGATACGAAAACGTCGAGCTGGGTGAAAACACCTTCTAATATCAGAAAACTTGGCGGCGCCGTGTTTTGTGATCGCCGCTACGACACTGTCTTCCTTTCTCACAATGGTGCGGAATCTTACTATGCAGTAAGGGGATTTCGTGGTTCGCTTAAGGTCTAAATGCAAACGAAGGTGCCAGAACGCGATTTGTTCGAACCCGACAGTATTAATTGTGATGCAGCTCAAATATCAAGCACCCACCAGGAGTAGACCAAAAATCTCCCTCAACGTAAGAGTTCCAAACGTTGCTGAAAGTAAAAATTATGGGTTTCGTCTTTATCGGGTGTTCCACTTTTCTCAAGCTAGTCGAATATTCTTTGCCAGTGAAATGGGATTGCTTCTAAAGCAAAAATCGAACGGGATAAGCTCCCAACTGAAGGCCCAATGCTTTCCTCGCGGCTTCTGTCCGGCGAGCAAGATCAGCGAGAAAGTTATACCTCTCTTAAGTCAGCTACTTTCGTCTCACTGCCACAGGCTGCACCGGCATTGTAGCGACCACCGCCCGTCTTTTGTACAGCAACTCTCAATGTCAAGCGACAAATTACGGAACGCTGAGTCCCCTTGGCCGTCAAAATTCTCAGAGACGAGGCTTGCCGAATCATCGCTTCACCTGAACACCTCTCCGGGCCGTGTAGCGTTAGCGGCTGTAGCAAATTCCATTTCTCAGAGATCACTAAAGAAGAAATTTCAGACAACGCTAAGAAAGAATTCACACCGTTCTGATACGCTCTCGCCCCCCTGCTAATAAGGTGATTGTCATGGACGCAATGGAACGCGTCTCGGATCCTATCTTCAATGCCGCGGAGATTGGCGCGCTTGCGCACCTTTACAGAGGAGAAATGTATCGAAGTAAGATTTGGCGGACCCGGTTGGATACCACAACCAATTGGAGCGTTGCTACAACCAGCATCGCGCTTTCGGTCACGTTTAGCAGCAACGAGAACTCGCCATTGCCGTTGATTCTGGTGGGGTTGCTGGTAATGGTTTTTCTGGGTATCGAGGCCCGCCGGTATCGCTACTTCGACATTTGGCGAACAAGGGTGCGAACGATGGAGGTTTACTTCTATGGTCCGATATTAAAGGGCCGAGGGTTACGGACCGAGAGCGGTTGGAACGAGGCGCTTGCGAGAGACTACGAGCATCTTCAGTTCCATATAAGCTTCTGGGAAGCCGCCGGTCGACGGCTGCGACGCAACTATGCGTGGATCTTCGCAATCCAGGGAGTGAGCTATCTCACTAAAATAGCTGTGCACCCTACGGTCGCGAGAACGCTGGGAGAACTATGGGACCACGCTGCTATCGGACCAGTGCCCGGCCAAGTGGTTCTACTTATAGGAGCGATGTTTCAAGGTAGTTTGATCCTGCTGGCGACTCTAACTCTAAGAGGGCAGCACGCCTCCGGACGCGTGGAACGTCCAAAGGATTACGACGTGCAAATGCTCAAGTAGGATTCCGGATGAAAACCTTACCACGCCCACTAGTTAATCAATCCAGAAGCAGACGGGCAGACGAGGAGAATGCTGGTCTTGAGTCTGATGATTCCCTTCATGATCTGTTCCTTTCTCAGCGTAAATCTCCCAGCCCTGGGGGGCCGGCCGTGGTTATGGCCACAAAACCGCTGTGACCCAACCTTTCTCATCTGCGTTATTCAAATCTGAGCACGGGAAATCCGCTTGGCACCGCTCTTGGAATTAGCTTACGTAAGTTCTCCGGCTTTGCCCGCGGGTCCAGCAGCCCGTTGCGGACGAAATCGACAAGCTCGGTAAACTCTTCATCGGTCAACTGAATCGGCGTAGCGAGAATGGGATCGACACGCTCCAGCACGGGTTCAATAGGACCCATTGACGCTCTCAGATCGGGGGCGACACCGGCAGCGGCGGGGCTATAGTTGCGAGCTGAAGCGAAAACATCGAGGTGATGCCGCACAGCATCCTCCAGCCTGGTGAAGGCGCCATTGTGAAAAAAGGTCGGCTGTAGCGCTACGTTGCGGATGGGCGAGGTCCGAAACTTATAACGGTCACTTGAGTCACCGGTGACCTGTTCCAGACCGAAATCTTCGTTTTGAGCCGGACCGTCGAACGTCACATTGCCAGCAACCGGAGCAATCTGCGGTACTCCGATGACGTGCGGAGCAAAATCGCTGAACATCTCGTTGGAGGGCCCTGAAACCTGATGACATTCGACACATCGCGCCCTGCCAAAGAACAGCAGCGCTCCCTGTTTCTGCTCGTCCGTCAAGGCGTTGCGTTGCCCGCGCGCAAATCGATCGAGGGGCGCATCGGCAAAAACCAGGGTGAACTCAAATTCGGCGATTGCAAGACCGAGCATGTCAAAAGTGATTAGGCCGCCGTCTCGCACCGACGGGAAGAGCTTACCGAACCGCCTTCTGTACTCTGCGACGTTGTTGATCCGTCTCAATACCTCGTTGCGAATGTCGAAACCATCACCGAGGAAGCTGAACCCCGCCATCTCAACTCGTTCCGTCGGCGGAATGAACGCCTGTGCAACCAGCAGGTGCGGCAAGTAAGAAAGGGTGAGTCCTTCCGGCGGTGGGAACGAAAAGCCCGCGCTATTATCAAACGGGTTATTCGAGAGCGAGACGAAGCGCGAGTTCCACATTAAGTTGGGATAGAAGGCGGTGTTGGCAACCGTCGGCGTGCGACGTTGATTTCTTGGGCCGGCGCGGTCTGCCCCCACAATGGCGTTGTTATCAATCCCGATGGCAATCGATTGCGTATCGCCGAAGCCACTGGTCGGTGAGTGACAGCCCGAACAATTGTTGTCGTTATTCAGGCCGGAAACAGTGTCAAAAAAGAGCAGCCTACCGATGTCAGCGAGCTGGTGATCAATATGCCGTCCAACGCGCTGTTCCAACGTGGATTCAATCCTACCGGTGAAGCCAAGTTGTGCGAGGATAGTTTCCAGTTGCTGATCACCGCGAGCTACGCCGCTATCGGCAGCGCTTCCCGGGTTGAGCATAAGCAGCGCCCATGCTGAGGTCACTAAAAAGAGAATGGAAACCTTGATTGCTCTCATTTTCATGGATATCCCTCCTTACTCTTCAATCGTGCCTGGCTTTCTCGCGCAGGCGATCGAAGCTCGAACTTTGATGTGACTCGACGCAGAGTGGTTGGGACAGAGAATGACGAACCACTGACGTCAATTAAGAAGTGTAGGCTTCGAGATGTTGGCAACAGAGGACGGCTTTAAGCCGGGGGAGCTTGCGTCCTTATTTTATTTTAGCCGCCTCTGTGCCCATGGTCGTTGGGGTGCAATCTAACGAGAGTCTGTAATCTAAGGCACACGCGGATTGCGGTCCGCGAACATGCCATCAGGATTGTGCATCCAGATCCATACGTTCAACTCCCACAGTCCGAACCCTTCCATATCATTTCTCCACTGGTCGAAATCCCCAGTGAATCCGGCGGGCGCGTTGGACGACAGCGAAGTTGGGACAAGGTATTCCACTCCCGCTAACTCGAGGCGCTCTTCACCGGGCACCGGAGAGTAGAGCAGCATTTCCGGCTGTGCGGGATCAAAGGTGCCGTCAATCAGCGAGAACTTCACGTAATGGTGCCCTTCTCCCGACTCATACAAGCCAAAATTTTCGTAGCCGTCGGCTAGGGCTTGTTCGATGTCGTGATACCTGGCAGTCGCGCGTCGTGCTTGAACCAGTTCCTGTTGGACGCCTGAGTCGCCACCCTTGCTGCCGGCTAATGCTGAAGTGGTGTGAGCGGTGATTGCCGCACTGCCAATGAGCAGCGAGCAGACCGCTACAAGAACGAGAGAAATGCGAAAAGTCTTCATGGGGTTCCTCCTAATAAAATTTGATTGTTTCCTGATCTGCGAAACCAGTGAGTGCTGCTTTCGTCGGCCCCTATGATGGGGCTTTCGCCATTGCGAGGCTATGGGCGTTTCGTCCCGGTTTGGATATACTGCCGGAGATTTCGCCAGGACATTCGTCCCGGTCCGCGCGAGCAAAGTGAGATTCGATGATCAAGAGGGTAGCCCAGCGAATCCGATATGTCCGCACCGAGGACGGAGTCCAACTAGCCTGGGCTGAATCGGGTACTGGGCCGGTGCTCATCAAGGCGGCGAATTGG
>Ga0126382_10000107_pt1 | contig 28854 bp, 22 predicted proteins | sample PanSoiMetPlot_30_FD_92548 | JGI IMG/M metagenome (GOLD analysis project Ga0126382, IMG submission 92548) | Tropical forest soil microbial communities from Panama - MetaG Plot_30 | ecosystem: Environmental > Terrestrial > Soil > Tropical forest > Bulk soil | place: Panama | collected 2016-02-17
GGCCGGGCAACGCGACGGGGATGAATACGCGGGTGAGGATCTGCCGGTAGTTGGCGCCGTCCATCAGCGCCGCCTCGTCGAGCTCCTTCGGGATCGAGGCGAAATAGCCGATCATGATCCAGGTGCAGAACGGCACGGTGAGCGTGGGATAGAGCAGCAGCAGCACCCACCAGCGATTGATCAGCTGGATGTCGGTATATTCGTTGACCAGCGCGAACATCTTGAACAGCGGGATGAACAACAGCGTTTCCGGGATCAGGTAGGTGAGGAAGATGCCGGTGGCGAGCACGGTGGAGCCCCAGAACCGCATGCGCGAGAGCGCAAAGGCGGCCGGCACGCTGATCAGCATGGTGATGGTCACGACGATCACGGAGACCAGCGCCGAGTTGCGGAAGAAGGTCAGGTACTGGTTCGAGGTAAGGAGCTCGATGTAGTTGCCGAGCGTGGGATTGTGGACCCACCACGGATTGGTCGCGGCCGAGATCTCCGCGCTGGTCTTGAGCGAGGTGATCAGCATGTAGATGGGCGGCAGCAGGAAGAAGATGGCGAACAGGGTGAGGAAGAAGTACGACCAGCGCAGCGCCCAGCGCCGGTCGCGGCTCATGCTGCCGTATTTCGGGCGCCTCGCGGGCGCGGCGTCGGTGGAGAGCGTGGCGGCGGTCATGACATCTCGCTCGCGCGGCGGTGGATGTCGCGCAGGATGAAGATTGCCGCGACGGTCAGGATCGGCACCATGAACAGCGAGACCGCGGCGCCGAGCGGAATATCGTTGCCCTGGATACCGATCCAGAACGCCCAGGTGGCGAACACGTGGGTGCGGTCGAGCGGCCCGCCGGCGGTGAGGATGCGCACGATGTCGAAATTGGCGAAGGTGACGATCAAGGAGAACAGCGCGGTGATCGCCATGATGTTGCGCATCATCGGGATGGTCACGTACCACATGCGCTGCCACCAGTTGGCGCCGTCGATGGCGGCCGCCTCGTAGAGCTGTTCGGGCACCGATTTCAGCGCGGCGAGATACATGATCATGAAGAACGGCGCGCCGATCCAGACATTGACCAGGATCACCGAGAAGCGCGCCCAGTAGGCGTCGCCGGTCCACGGGACGGGCCCCACGCTGAGCTTCTCCAGCACCCAGTTGAACGCGCTGTAGGAGGGGTCGAACAGCCACAGCCAGGCGAGGCAGCTCATCGCCGGCGGGATCACCCACGGCACCAGCAGCATGCCGCGCCACCTGCGCTGCTTGTTGCCGGGGACGTTGTGCACGAAGTGGGCGACGATGAAGCCGATCAGCGCTTTGAAGATGACGGCGGTGATGGCGAAGATGCAGGATTGCTGCACCACCATCCAGAAGGTCTCGCGCTTGAACAGGAACTGGAAATTGCCGAAGCCGACGAAGCGCTCCATCGACTTGTTCAGGGTGGCGAGATGGACGGCGTAGAAGGCGGGGTAGAGGACGAGCAGGACGACCAGCAGGATCAGCGGCAGCGTCATCAGGAAGGCGATGGTGGATTTGCGCTGCAGCGTCCTGCGCAAAGCGGAGCGGCGGGGGGCGCTGCCCGCCACGGCAGGGGCCTTCAATACCGCATCGACCATGCGTCACCTCGTGGTTGCATGAGCCGCGTGCTGCCGCCCTACGCTACGCAGGCGGCAGCAGCGCGAGCGCAAGCTCAGGTCCGCATGAAACCTTCGACCTCGCTTTCGGCCCAGGCCAGCGTCTTTTCCAGCGCCTCGCCCTGCATGAAGCGCACGACCATCTTGGTCTGGATGCCCTGGGTGTAGATCTGCACCGCGATCTTGGGCGGCGCCGGCGCGGCGGCGACCGACAGAATCTGATGATTGTGCGGGTTCGGGTAGTGGTAGAGCGTGCCCTTGGGCGGCCCTTCCTCCTCCCAGACCTTGAGCGTGGTCAGCTTCTCGAACGCGGGCAGGTCGTAGCCGAAGCTGGCGTTCACCATCTTCTCGATCGCCGCGGGCTGCGAGAGATGGACCAGCAGGCTCTTCGCCGCCGACTTGTTCTTGCCGAAATTCCAGATGCCCCAGAAGTAGGGCAGGAACGGCGCGTAGCGGCCCTTCGGCCCGGAGGGCATGCCGTGGGTCCACAGCTGCTCGGCGACCTGCGGCGCGTCGCGCTTGGCGACCGCCCAGGCGCTCGGCGGGTTCATGATCAGCGCGCCCTTGCCGGCGATCAGGTACTTGTTGTTGGAGGCGTTGTCCCAGGCCGGCGCGTCGGGCGGCAGCCACTGCGCCAGCTTCTTGTAGTATTCGAGCGCCTGGCGCACCGCATCGGTCTTCACCGAAACATTGCCCTTGGCGTCGACCAGGTCGGCGCCGAACGATTGGAAGATCGCGCCGGCGGTGTCGACATTGTCCTCGGTGACGCCGAGCCCGATGCCGAACGGGAAGCCGGCCTTGTGGCAGGCCTCGGCGGCCTTGAGCATGGCGTCGAGCGTCCAGGCGTCAGCCTTGGGCGGCGAGCCGGCGGGATACATGGCGACCACGTCGATCCCGGCATGCTTCTTCATGAGGTCGATGCGCGAGCACGGCCCCTTGATCTGGCTGCCGACGCAGGCCGGCACCGCCAGCCACTTGCCGTTGGCGCGGGCGAGATATTCCACGGTCTTGTTGACCGGGCCATTGAGCTTGATCAGCTCCGCCATGATGTCGTCGACCGGCTCCAGGCGATTGGCGTGGTCGGCGGGCTGCCAGGTCGGGAAGGCGAAGATGTCGTGGCCGGAGCGGGCCTGCGCCTCGGCGGCGATGGTCAACAGGTTCTTGTTGCCCTGGGAGGTGATGTAGTCGATCGAGACCTCGACCTTCTCCTTGGCGCCCCACTGCTCGCACAGTTCCTTCGAGGCATTGTTGGCGCCCGGCACCCAATGGTCCCAGAAGCCGATCGAGAGTTTGCCGGCGGCATAGGCGCGGCGGACAAACGGCATTGCGAGGGTGGTCGAGGCAGCCGTCGTCGCCAGGAAACGGCGACGCGACATCTTGCGTTTAAGCATGATGCAGTCTCCCAAGGGTTTCCCGCACACGCATGTCGGCTTTAGCCGATATGCGGCTTTTTTTATGAAGCGCCGATCTCGAGTTACCCGAGATCGGCGGGTGTGCCGGTTTTGTCGCCACCGCCGATCATTGTCGACGGCCCAACGGGCTTCACCTCCGTACCTGGGAGGAAGCTTAGATCAAATCCGCGGACTTTGTCAGCGGAGATTTCAGGCGTCCTTCGCGTAATCCCTGCGTCATCTTCGCGTTTGACGCGTATTCTGGCGAAAACGCTATGCGACCGCTGCCTCCTTGACGGCGGCCGCAACCGGAACCGATTGCCGGTCGAGCCGCAAGGTCAGGCAGAACGCCGATCCGCCGCTGCGCAGGAACGACGGCAGCGGGCTGGCGACGACGTCATAGCTGCGCTCCTTGAGCTCGGCGCGCAGCCGGTCGCTGCAATCCGACACGACTAAAGTATGATCGAGGCAGACGGCATTGGCCGCCAGCCGGCAGCCGTCCTCGATGCCGATCTCGATGCGCTGGTGCGGCGCAACCCGGTCGTGGATGGCCGACAGGCCCTGCGCGGTGAACGCCTGCGACAGGTACATCACCTCCCCGCCGGGGAGCGGCGCGAGCGCGGTATCCATGTGATAGAAACGCTCATCCGCCAGCTCGAGCGCGAGCGCATCGTAGCCGAACATGTCCTCGACGATGCCGCGGGCGGCGGCGTCGGAGCGCGGCCCGTAGCCCAGCCAGAACAGCTTGCGCCGCTGATCCCAGACGCAGTCGCCGGCGCCTTCGAGCACCAGCCCTTTCGGCAGCTTGCGCACGGCATCGACCAGGCCGCGCGCCTGCAACGAACGGAACGCGGCCTCGAAGTGCCTCTCCTCGCGGCGGCGCTCGGGATGGCGGAAGCGCGCCAGGAGCACCTGGCGGTCGAGCACGACCGCGGCGTTGGCGGTGAACACGAGATCGGGCAGGCCGGGAACCGGCGGGACGAGCTCGACCGTTCCGCCGAGCTCGGTGAGCTTGCGGTGCAATGCCGCCCATTCGGCCACGGCGGCGGCGTGGGCGCGCTCGTCGCGCAGCCAGCTCTGCGGATCCATCCACGGATTGATAGAATAGCTGACCGCGAAGTGCTCGGGCCGGCACATCAGGAAGCGCGCGCTGCGTTTGTCGAGCGTGGTCATCGTCGTGTGTCCCTGAGGTCAGGCGGCGTGCGCGCGACGGCGGGTGCCGTCGAGCTCGTGGAGAACGTCCTCGAAGCGGTCGAGCGCCCAGTCGAGCGTTTCGGGCGCGATCACGAGCGGCGGTGCCAGCCGCACGACGGTGCGGTGGGTCTCCTTCGAGAGCACGCCCTTGGCCAGCAGCCGCTCGCAGACCTCGCGCGCGCTGGCGACCGCGGGCTCGATCTCGGCGCCGACCCACAATCCGCGGCCGCGCACGTCCTTGAGCGCCGGGCTCTTGATGGCGCGCAGGCGCCGCAGCATGTGGGCGCCGAGTACGCGGCTCTTTTCGACCAGGCCTTCGTCAGCGATCACGTGCAGCGCTTCGAGCCCGACCGCCGCGGCGAGCGGATTGCCGCCGAAGGTCGAGCCGTGCGAGCCGGGCGTGAACACGTCCATGACCTCGCGCTTGGCCACGAAGGCCGAGACCGGCAGCACGCCGCCGCCCAGCGCCTTGCCCAGGATCAGCCCGTCCGGGCGGATGCCTTCGTGCTGGAACGCGAACCAGGCGCCGGTGCGGCCGAGGCCGGACTGCACCTCGTCGAGAATGAGCAGGACATTGTTGGCTGTGCAGATGCGCGAAAGCCCGATCAGCCAGCCGGCGGGCGGCACGACGATGCCGGCCTCGCCCTGGATCGGCTCGACCAATACGGCGGCAGTCTCGGGCGTGATGGCGCGCTCGAGCGCGGCGAGATCGCCGAACGGCACGGTGCGGAAGCCGGGCATGAAGGGACCGAAGCCGTCGCGATAGTCCGCTTCGGTCGAAAGTGAGATGGCGGTGGTGGTGCGGCCGTGGAAATTGCCGGCAGCGACGATGATCTCGGCGCGGTCGCGGGCGATGCCCTTGGCGCGGTAGCCCCAGCGGCGCGCCGCCTTGACCGCGGTCTCGACCGCCTCGGCGCCGGTGTTCATCGGGAGCGCGGCGTCGAGCCCGGTCAGGAAACAGAGCTCCTCGAGGAACGGGCCGAGCCGATCGCTGTAATAGGCGCGCGACGGCACCGCCAGGCGCTTGGCCTGCGCGGTCAGCGCGCCGAGGATGCGAGGGTGGCCGTGGCCATGGCTGGCCGCCGAATAGGCGCTCATCATGTCGACGTAGCGCCGGCCGGACGTGTCCCAGAGATGTGCGGCCTTGCCGCGCGCGAGCACGACCGGCAGCGGCTCGTAATTGTGCGCGCTGTATCGGTTCTCGAGGTTGATGGCGTCGTTCATGGCACGTCTCCCGCGCGACTCACACTGCCGCCTTTGGAATTTAGGCGGTGGTGGCAACATGCGCGGCGGAAGTGGAACCGGCAGACGGCGGAAACGGCGGCGCAGCCGGTCCGGCGCGACCGAAACCGCCGATCGTTAACTATTCACCTCTGGGTCAGCAGCGATACGGGATAGCCGCCGAAACGGCGGACCGGACGCAGCGCCACGTGGCTGACGATGCGGGCCACGCCAAGGTTGGGATCGTCGATCAGCTCGCGGGTGAGCTCTTCGTAGGCGGCGATGTCGGCGCAGACAAAGCGGGCGATGTAGTCGACGTTGCCGCTGACCTCCCAGCACTCGACGATCTCGTCGATCGAGTTCAGCCGCTTTTCGAGCCGTCCGCGGTTGGCCTGTTTCTCCAGGATGATCTCGGCGAACACGTTGACCGGCCGCGCCAGGCGGGAGAGCTCGACCACCGCCTGATAGCCGGCGATGACGCCGGAGGCTTCGAGCCGCCGCACCCGCTCCAGCGACGCGCGCGGCGACAGGCCGACGCTTTCCGCCAATTTCTGGATGGTGGATCGTCCTTCGCGCTGCAGCGCCGCGAGAATCTTGACGTCGATGCGATCCAGCGCCGGCGGACGTTTTGCGGCCATTGACGTCTGCAGCCTCAGTCGAGCGCCTTGTCGGACACCGGCACGGTGTAGTTCAGGGCGAGCCGGCCGCCGTCGGCGTAGATGGTCTCGCCGGTGATATAGCTCGCGTCGACCGAGGCAAGGAAGACGGCGATGGCGGCGATCTCGCTGGGCTCGCCGATGCGGCCGAGCGGCGTGCGCGCCAGGATGCGCCGCTTCGCCTCCAGGTCGGTCGCTACGGCCTTGAGGATGTCGGTCATGATCGAGCCGGGGCCGATGGCATTGACGCGGATGCCGTAGGGCGCGAGCGACAGCGCCATCACCTTGGTGAGCTGGTCGATGCCGCCCTTCGACACGCAATATGGCGTGTGGTTGGGGATCGCGACCTCGGCGTTGATCGAGCTCATGTTGATGATGCTGCCGGAAGGCTCACCGGCTTTCACCTGCGCGACCATGCGCCGCGCAGCAGCCTGACCGACCAGAAACGAGCCCTTGAGGTTCACCCGCAGCACGCGGTCGAAGTCGGCTTCCGCGAGGTCGAGGAACTCGGCGCCGTGAATGATGCCGGCATTGTTCACCAGGATGTCAAGGGTGCCGAAGGCGCGGCAGGTCTCCGCCACCACGTTCTCGGCATCCCTGGCATCGCCGACGTCGGTGGCAATGAAGCGGGCATTGCCTCCGATCGCCCGTACGGCAGCCTCGCCCGCGGTCCTGTCGACGTCGGCGATCACGACGCGGGCGCCCTCGGCGAGATAGCGCTCGGCGATCGCCAGCCCGATGCCGTGCGCTGCGCCGGTGACGATCGCGACCTTGTTGTCGAGCTTCATGCTGCGCTCCGGGGTTGCGATCGAGATTATCAGCTAACCGGGCGACTAGCGATCAGGACGCGGCATTGCAACGCTTCAATGCCGGCCGAACAACCGCTCCAGGAACCAGCCGTCGAGGCCGCGGTCGATCGGCGCCGGCCTGACCGTCTGTCCGCGTCCCTGGCCGATCGTCACAGGCGGAGGCAGGGGCGGGGGCGGCGGAGCCGCGTTGGCGGTCGGCACCGAGCCGGTCGGCGTCGAATTGCTCCAAGGCGCGAGGATCGAGGCGAGCGACGGTCCGCTGGCCAGGCCGGGCAGCGCCGCGACCGCCACGCCCTGGTGGCCGGCTTTCATCACCCGCGACCAGATCTCCACCGGCAGGCCGCCGCCAGTCGCCCGCTTGGTGGGTGAGGAATCGTCGTTGCCGAGCCAGACGCCCGTGACGAGATGGCCGGTATAGCCGATGAACCAGGCGTCGCGGAAATCCTGGCTGGTGCCGGTCTTGCCGGCGGCGGTCCAGCCCGGAAGCTGTGCCTTCTGCGCGGTGCCGATCAACAACGTCTCCCGCATCATCGCGTTCATCATCCCGACATGGCGCGGCTCGACGATGCGGCCGAAGCTCTGCGCGGCGCGCGAGAACAGCACCTTGCCGGCCGGCGTGCGCACCCGCTCGATCACATGCGGCGCGATGGCGTCGCCGCCGTTCGCGAACGGCGCATAGGCCGAGGTGAGCTCGATCAGCGAAACCTCCGAGGTGCCGAGCGCGAGCGACGGGTTGGCATCGAGCTTCGACGAGATGCCGAGACGATAGGCGGTCTTGGCGACCGCGACCGGGCCGACCTCGAGCGTGAGCCGCACCGATACGGTGTTGAGCGAATGCGCCAGCGCCTGCGTCAGCGTCACCGGCCCGTGATAGTCGCGGGTGTAGTTCTCCGGCCGCCAGCCCTTGAGCGCGATCGGCTTGTCGTCGCGCACGGTGTCGGGGGTGAGCCCGCGCTCGAGCGCGGTGAGGTAGACGAACGGCTTGAACGCCGAGCCCGGTTGGCGCCTGGCCGCCACCGCGCGATTGTACTGGCTCTCCGCGTAATTCCTGCCGCCGACCAAGGCGCGCACCGCGCCGTCGGGGCTCATCGCGACGACCGCGCCCTGCGCCACGTCGAACTTGGCGCCCTTGAGCGCGAGTTCCTCGACCAGCGCTTTCTCCGCCGCCGCCTGCAGCACCGGATCGATCGAGGTCTCGACCACGAGATCCTGCTCGACGCGGCCGACGAGATCGTCGAGCACGTCCATGATCCAGTCGGCGACATAGTTGACGGAGCCCGCGCCCGCCGGCTTGACCGCGCGCCCCGGATGCATCAGCGCGGTCTTGGCCATGGTCTCGGTAATGAAGCCTTGCTCGGCCATGGCGGCGAGCACGATCTGCGCGCGGCGTTCGGCGCCGTTGGGATTGCGGCTCGGTGCCAGCCGCGACGGTGATTTGACGAGGCCGGCGAGCATCGCCGCCTCGGCCACCTTCACCGCCCGTGCCGGCTTGCCGAAATAACGCTGCGCCGCCGCCTCGACGCCGTAGGCGCCGGAGCCGAAGTAAACCCGGTTGAGATAGAGCTCGAGAATCTCAGGCTTGCTGAACTTGCGCTCGAGCCAGACCGCCAGCACCACTTCCTGCAGCTTGCGCCAGAGCGTGCGCTCCTGGGTGAGGAACAGGTTCTTGGCGAGTTGCTGGGTGATGGTCGAGCCGCCCTGCGACACGCCGCGTCGCAACACGTTCGTGGTCATGGCGCGGACCAGCCCGACCGGATCGATGCCGTGGTGATGGTAGAAGCGGCGGTCCTCGATCGCGATGAAGGCGCGCGGCAGGTAGGGCGGCAATTCCTTGATGGAGATGTCGGTGCCGCTCATCTCGCCGCGCGAGGTGAGCGCCTTGCCGTCGAGGCCGACGATCTCGACCGTGGGCGGGCGCTTGGGAACCTGCAGCGACTGGATCGGCGGCAGCGTCGAGATGGCGAAGGCGATAGTGCCGATGCCGGCGATCACCAGCCAGACGCCGAGCACCAGCGTCCAGTAGAACAGCCGCGAGAAGATTGTGCCGGCGCGCCTGCGGCGGCGGGACGATTTAGTGCGTCCGCTGTCGCCGGACTCCTCGTCATGCGAGCTTGCGCTCGAGAGCGGCTCGCGGCGGGCGCTAGGTTTGCGTCCCCCCATCTTGTATCCCCATGGGTCATCCCGGGAGAACCGTAGAGAGCGCGATTTAAAGGGGGGTTACCGCTCGGATTCGAGCCGATTTCGTGCGGCCGCCGGTATCATTTGGCCGGCACGGCGCTGGCCGACGCGGCCTTCGCCGGCTTGGCGTTGCCTTCATGGGTGGGCGACAGCAGCCCCAGCAGCGCCCGCTTGATGGTGGCGTGCCGCGTCGCCGAGCTGATCTTCGCTCCGAACAGGTCGGTGACATAGAACACGTCCACCACCCGCTCGCCGAACGTCGCGACGTGGGCGGAGGCGATGTTGAGATTGAGCTTGGAGAGCGTCGCGGTCAGCTCGAACAGGAGGCCCGGCCGGTCGAGGCCGGTCACCTCGACCATGGTGTAGCGGTTCGACCAGCCGTTGTTGATCGTCACCTCGCCCTCGACGGCGAAGGCCTTCAGGCGTGCCTTCGCGCTCGCCCGCTTGGCCACCACTTCCGGCAGCTGCATTTCTCCGCGCAGCGCCTTCTCGATCGAGTCGGTGATGCGCGCGGCGCGCCGCTCCTCGTCGGCGTCGTGCTCGAACTCGCGCGAGACCGCGATGGTGTCGAGCGCGCGGCCGTCGGTGGTGGTGAAGATCTGCGCATCAACGATGTTGGCGCCGGCGACCGCGCAGGCGCCGGCGATGATCGACAGCAGCCACGGATGGTCGGGCGCCACGACAGTGAGCTCGGTGACGCCGCGCGCGGTGCTGAACGCGACCGAGGTCGCCAGCGACTTGCCGGCCTGCGCGGCCTCGCGCAGGAAGCGGGCGTGCGCGATCTTCTGCGGCAGGTCGACCTTGAGCCAATAAGCGGGGTAGTGGAGTGCGATGTACGAATCGAGCTCGGCCGGCGTCCAATCCTTGAGCTCGGCGCGGAACTCGGTCTGCGCCATGGCGACGCGCTGCGCGCGGTTGACCTCGGAGAAGCCGCCGGTGAGCACGGGCTCGGTCTCGTAATAGAGCGAGCGGATGAGCTGCGCCTTCCAGCCGTTCCACACGCCGGGGCCGACCGCCTTGATGTCGGCCACGGTCAGAATGGTGAGGAGCTTCATGCGCTCGACCGATTGCACGACAGCGCTGAAATTCTCGATCGTCATACGGTCGGAGAGGTCGCGCGATTGCGCCACGGTCGACATCACGAGGTGCACCTCGATCAGCCAGGCGACGGTTTCCGTCTCCGCCGACGTGAATCCGAGCCGCGGGCAGAGACTGCGGGCGACGCGCGCGCCGGCGATGGAGTGGTCCTCGATGCGACCCTTGGCGATGTCGTGCAGGAACAGCGTGACGTAGAGCAGGTCGCGGTGCCGCGGCTGGATCGTGCGCATCAGCTCGTTGGCGAACTTGGTGTCCTCGGTGCGGCCGGCCTCGATGTCGGAGAGGATGCCCACGCAGCGCAACAGGTGCTCGTCCACGGTGTAGTGGTGGTACATGTTGAACTGCATCATCGCCACGATGCGGCCGAAGGCGGGCACGAAGCGGCCGAGCACGCCGGCCTCGTTCATCCGCCGCAGCACGGTCTCGCCGTCGTTCTTCGAGGTCAGGATTTCGAGGAACAGCTGGTTCGCCTCCTCGTCCTCGCGCAGCTTCTGGTCGATCAGCTTGAGCGAGCGGGTGGCGAGATGCATGGCGTCGGGATGGAACGCCAGATTGTATTTCTGCGCGAGATGGAAGATGCGGATCAGGTTGACCGGATCGCGCTTGAACACGTTCTCGTCGGCGACGTTGATGCGGTTGTAGTCGACGACGAAATCGTCGGTCTCGCTCAGCGTATGCCGCGCCCGCGGCCGGAACTTGGCCATCATGCGGCTGAGCACCGGCATGGCCTTGGCCTGGCTGTCCTCGAGCTTGGCGCAGAGGATGGCGGTGAGATCGCCGACATCCTTGGCGATCAGGAAGTAGTGCTTCATGAAGCGCTCGACGTCGCGCAGACCGGGGTGCTCGGTGTAGCCGAGCCGCACCGCGATCTCGCGCTGGATGTCGAACGACAGCCGCTCCTCCGCACGTCCCGTAAGGAAGTGCATGTGGCAGCGCACCGCCCAGAGGAAGTCGCCGCAGCGGCGGAAGCGGCGGTACTCGCGCGGATCGTAGACGCCCTTCTCGATCAGCTGCTCGCGCTCGCGCACGCGATAGACGTATTTGGCGATCCAGTAGAGCGTGTGCAGGTCGCGCAGCCCGCCCTTGCCGTCCTTGACGTTGGGCTCGACCAGGTAGCGCGACTGGCCGGCGCGCCGGTGGCGCTCCTCGCGCTCGGCGAGCTTGGCCGCGACGAACTCGGCCGCGGTGCCCTGCACCACCTCCTTGTCGAAGCGCGTGACGAGCTCGTCGAACAGTTTGTGATCGCCGAGCAGAAAGCGCGCCTCCAGCACCGCGGTGCGGATGGTCATGTCGGCCTTGGCCTGTCGGATGCACTCGCCGACCGAGCGGGTGGCGTGGCCGACCTTGAGTCCCATGTCCCACAGGCAATAGAGGATCGCCTCGGCGACGGATTCGCCCCAGGCGGTTTGCTTGTAGGGCAGCAGGAACAGCAGATCGATGTCGGAGCCGGCGGCAAGCACGCCGCGGCCGTAGCCGCCGGTGGCCACGATCGCCATGTGCTCGGCTTCCGATGGGTTCTGCGCGGGATAGAGGTGCTTGGCGGCGAACTCGAACAGCACGCGGATGATCTCGTCCTGCATGAAGCAGAGCCGCTCGGCGCAGCGCCGTCCGTGCCGGTCGCTGATCAGCAGCCGCTCGGCGGCGGCGCGCCCCTCGACCAGCGCGGCCTTGAGCCGCCGCGAGACCGCCATCCTGAGCTCGCGCTCGTTGCCGCCATGGACCTCGGTGAGGCGTTCGAGCTCGGCCGCGACCGAGCTGGCGTCGAACACCTCGGTGTCGCGGGCGACCTGGTCGACTGGAGTCAGCATGGTTTCACCGGGATAGCGGAGCGCAAGCAAGGTGTCACCGGTGGACGCGGCCGCGCTGCGGCTTCAGCAAGGAAACGTCCGCGGTGCCAGACCACCCTGGATGAAAATAAATTCCAATATATTGCGGTAATGCGACAAATATTTTTCTATTGACGCTTCCTATGGGGCTTCCTAAGAATAAATATAGCGCCGATTTGAGCGAGCAGCTTGCGGGCGCTTAATAAATGCAGCTAAAGCGCGGGGCCCGCCCCTCGCCAGGCTGAACGGCGGGCAAACAATTCCCGCCAAGCATGTTGTGGTTTGCCGCACACGCAGCGCGGCAAGGCCGAGCGTGGCCATAAACGATCGGAGTCGTCATGACCGTATTTTCACGCGTGTTTGCTTCCGCCCTTCTGGTCGCCCTGCTGCCGAGCGCGACCGTCTTCGCCGCCGAAAAGCCGAAGGAAATCTACGTCGATTGGGCGACCTACAACCCGGTGTCGATGCTGCTCAAGGACAAAGGCTTCCTGGAGAAGGAGTTCGCCAAGGACGGCATCAAGGTCAACTGGGTGAAGACCGTCTCGTCGAGCAATGCGTTGCAGTTCCTCAATGCCGGCTCGATCAATTTCGGCTCGACCGCGGGCTCGGCCGCGCTGGTCGCCAGGATCAACGGCAACCCGATCAAGTCGGTCTATGTCTATTCGCGGCCGGAATGGACCGCGCTGGTCACCACCAAGGACAGCAAGATCAACAAGGTCGAGGATCTCAAGGGCAAGAAGGTCGCGATGGTGCGCGGCACCGATCCGCACATCTTCGCGGTGCGGGCGCTGCTCGCCGCCGGCCTCACCGACAAGGACGTGACGCCAGTTCTCGTCCAGCAGCACGCCGACGGGGGCACCGCGCTGTTGCGCGGCGACGTCGATGCCTGGGCCGGCCTCGACCCGATGATGGCGCAGCACGAGGTCAAGGACGGTGCGCGGCTGTTCTTCCGCAAGCCCGAGGCCAATACCTGGGGCATCCTCAACGTGCGCGAGGAGTTCGCCAAGGATCACCCCGACGTGGTGCGACGCGTGATTTCGGCCTACGAGGAGGCGCGCAAATATTCGCTCGCCAACTACGATGACCTGAAGAAGATCTTCATCGCCGTGACCGCGCTCGACGGCCCCGTGGTCGACAAGCAGCTCAAGGAGCGCACCGAGCTCACCCACAACAAGGTCGGCCCGGCGCAACGGGAATCGATCCTCGAAGCCGGCATCGCGCTGCAGAAGGCGGGCGTGATCGGCCCCAGCGTGGACGTGAAGAAAGCGGTCGACGACCTCATCGATGACCGTTACGTGACAGTGACCAATTGACGCCGCTGGTGTCCCGGGCGCAACGCAGCATGAATTGATGCGTTGCCGACCCGGGACCGTCACGCAGCGTGGCGGGTAGAGTATCGCGATATTGCAATTGAAGGCCGTGCCGTGTCTCTTGTGTCCATGACGGCGACCGCTGAACAGGCCGGGCTGGAACAGGCGGCATCGAAGGCAAGGCTCGCGCGTTGGGCGCGGCCGGCGCTCGGCTTCCTGCTGCCGGTCGCGCTTGCGGTGTTCTGGGAAATAGCGGTGCGGATGGGGCTCTCCAACGGCCGCCTGGTTCCGCCTCCTTCGGTGATCTGGACGACCTTCACCGATCTCGCCCGCACCGGCGAGTTGCAGACCCATGCGCTCGCCACGCTCACCCGCGTCGCCGCCGGCTTCGTCTGCGGCGTAGCGGCGGGAACCATCGTGGGCGCGATCACCGGCTATTCCGTGCTCAGCCATCGGCTGGTCGATCCGACGCTGCAGGCGTTGCGCTCGATTCCCTCGATCGCCTGGGTGCCGCTGTTCATCCTCTGGTTCGGCATCTTCGAGGCCTCGAAGATCATCCTGATCGCGGTCGGCGTGTTCTTCCCAGTCTATCTGGGAGTCATGGGCGCGGTGATCTCGGTCGATCGCAAGATCGTCGAGGTCGGCCGCGTCTTCCGCCTCTCTGGTCCCGCCATGGTGCGGCGCATCCTGTTGCCCGCGGTCATGCCGGCCTACGTGATCTCGCTGCGCGCCGGGCTCGGGCTCGGCTGGATGTTCGTGGTGGCGGCGGAGTTCCTGGGTGCCTCGACCGGCCTGGGCTTCTTGCTGATCGACGGCCAGCAGCTCGGCAAGCCGGCGCAGATCGTCGCCGCCATCGTGGCCTTCGCCATCCTCGGCAAGACCACGGACTGGATCATCGCGCTGGTCGCCGCGCCGTTCCTGCGCTGGGAAGACCGCTTCGCGCGCACATGACGTCTTAAGAGAGATTCGATGCTCGTCCTCGACCGCGTCGGCAAGACCTACCCCAACGGGGTGCGCGCGCTCGACGGCATCTCGCTCGACGTCGCGCCCGGCGAGATCCTGGTCGTCATCGGCGGCTCCGGCTGCGGCAAGTCGACCATGCTGCGGGCGATCTCCGGCCTCGACACGCCAACGCAGGGCCGGGTGGTGTTCGACGGCGTCGTCATCAGTGAGCCGCACGAGGAGATCGGCATCATCTTCCAGGAGCCGCGACTGCTGCCATGGCTGCGCGTCGCCGACAATGTCGGCTTCGGCCTGGAGGACTGTCCGAAGGAGGAGCGGCGCACGCGCGTCGCGGGCGCGCTCGAGCGCGTCGGTCTCACCGAGAAGGCGCGGGTGTGGCCGCGCGAGCTCTCCGGCGGTCAGGCGCAGCGCGTCGCCATCGCACGCGCGCTGGTGCCGCGGCCGCAGGTGCTGCTGCTCGACGAGCCGTTCTCCGCCCTCGACGCCTTCACCCGGGCCGATCTGCAGGATCACCTGCTCGGGCTGTGGGCCGACTTGAAACCGACGCTTGTCATGGTGACGCACGACGTGGAGGAGGCGATCGTGCTCGCCGATCGCATCGTGGTGATGCGGCCACATCCGGGCCGGGTCTACGAGGAGATCAAGTGCGACTTGCCGCGCCCGCGCGACCGGCAGTCCGCGGCCTTCGACTTCGCCAAACGCCGCGTGCTCGCGGCGCTCGACCGCTCCCTCGACCGCCTGATCGTCACCGACGACGGCGAGACGCGCGCCGCCGCCGGCGGCGGGCTGTGGTGGTAAACAATTCTCGATCCGCCTGCGGCTTGGGGTGACGGCGCCGGCACTCATCGCTATATCCTTTGGCCCCGACCGACCCTCGCAGGAGAAAATCCCCAATGGATGCCACCGCGTTGCGTGCCATGCAGGCGCCGCTCAAGGAGCGCTACAAGGGCGACCCCAAGTCCGCCTACATCACCCTCAAGGCCAAGGGCACGCTCGACGACACCCATATCGCCTGCAAGGTGGAGACCGGGCGGGCACTGGCGGTCGCCGGCCTGCATCCTGCGACGGGCGGCTCCGGCCTCGAGCTCTGCTCCGGCGACATGCTGCTGGAGGCGCTGGTGGCGTGCGCCGGCGTCACCTTGAAGGCGGTTGCCACTGCGATCGACATCCCGCTCAAGTCAGGCAAGGTGTCGGCCGAGGGTGATCTCGACTTCCGCGGCACGCTCGGCGTCGCCAAGGACGCGCCGGTCGGCTTCGCGCAGATCCGCCTGACCTTCGACGTCGAGACCGACGCGCCGCAGGACAAGCTCGATCAGCTGCTCAAGCTCACCGAGCGCTATTGCGTCGTCTACCAGACGATCAAGAGCGGTCCGCCGGTCGAGGTGAAGCTCAACCGCGCCTAGCGCATGTCGATGAGCGCGTTCACGCGCGTCTGCGACGCGCTATGGAAAAGTGGACACCGGTTTTCCGAAAAGGACATGCGCCAATCAACGAATCTAGAGCGCGTCCCGATCAAACGGGATGTGCTCTAGTGTCTCCCGAACTGCTCTTCTGGTACGGCCTCGCCCTCAAGATGGCGATGACGGCGGCGATTGTCGTCGCCGCCTCGGTCGCGGTCGAGCGCAGCGGCCCCTTCATCGGTGCACTGATCGCCGCGCTGCCGACGGCGGCGGGCGCCGCCTACATCATCCTTGCGATCGAGCATCCGCCCGCCTTCATTGCCGGCAGCGCCGTGGGTAGCGCAGCGGCGAACGCCGCGGTCGCGATCTTCGCGCTTGTCTATGCCGTGCTGGCGCAGCGCCACGGCATCGTGCTCAGCATCGGCGTGGCGACGCTGATCTGGTTCGGCGCCGCCGCCTTGCGGCTGGTGGAGTGGACGCCGGCCGGCGCATTCGCGCTCAACGTCGGCGTCTTTGCCGTCACCGTCCCTGCGTCGGCGGGCTATCGCTTGCCGGCGCCGCCGCGCGGCAGCATCCGGCGCACGCGCTATGACCTGCCGCTGCGGGCGGCGGCCGCCGCCCTGGTCGTCGCCGTCGTCACGACCATCAGCCACGAGATCGGATCCTTCGCGTCGGGCACGTTCGCGGTGTTTCCGATCGTGATGGGAAGCCTTGCGGTGGTGCTGCATCCGCGCGTCGGCGGCAAGGCCGCGGCCGCGGTTTTCTCCCATGCGCAACCGGCGCTGCTCGGGCTGGGTCTCGGCTTTCTCGGCGTGCACTATCTCGCGGAGCGGATCGGCGTGTGGTGGGCGTTCGCCGCCGGCTTGGCAATCACGATGGCGTGGAGCAGCGGGTTGTGGCTGTTGCGGCGGGCGCAGGCGCGCGCGGCCGGCGCCGACTAGTCTCAGCTCTGCCGTTCGTCACTTGTCGATCGACAGCTTCTGCTCGTGGATCACCTTGGACCATTTCTGCGTCTGCGCCTTGATGAAGCCGGCGAACTCCTCGGGCGAGCTCGCCATCGGCTCGAACATCTGCGGCGCCAGGAATTTCTCGCGGAAATCCGGATCGGCCAGAATCTTGGCGACCTCGGTGTTGAGCTTCATCACGACCTCGCGCGGGGTACCTGCGGTCGCGAACAGTCCGAACCAGGTGACGGCCTCGTAGCCGGGCAGCCCGTTCTCGGCAACGGTCGGGATATCGGCGGCGGGCGCCAGGCGCTTGTCGCTGCCGATGCCGAAGATCTTGATCTTGCCGGCGCGGTGCGGTGGCAACGCCAGGCTCACGCTGACCGACATCAGGTCGACATGTCCGGCCATGACGTCGGTGAGCGCGGGCGCGGCGCCGCGATAATGAATCGGCTGCAGCTTCACGCCGGACATGCTCTCGAACAGGATCATGTTCATGTGCGGCGCGGAGCCGACGCCGGCGGTGCCGAACGTGAGCACGCCGGGTTTCTGCTTCGCGAGCGCGATCAGCTCGCTCACGTTGTTGGCCGGCAGCGTCGCCTGGCCGAGCAGCGCCTGATTGATGCGCACGATGCCGGTGATCGGCGCAAAGTCCTTCTCCTCGTCATAGGGCAGCTTGCCCTTGCCATAGAGCGTCGGATTGATCGTGAACGTCCCGGCCTCGGCCACCAGCAGCGAATAGCCGTCGGGCGTTGCCTTGGCCACGGCCTGCGCGCCCAGCACATGCGCGGCGCCGCCCTTGTTCTCGATCACGACCTGCTGGCCCCAACTCTCCGAGAGCCGCTGCCCAAGCGCGCGCGCCACCACGTCGGTGACGCCGCCGGCGGCCGCCGTCACCGTCAGTGTGATGGTGCGCGTGGGGTAGGATTGCGCCTGCGCGGCGGTGGAGCCGGCGAGGCATGCGAGCAGGATCATCGCGCCGAGCGGTCTGGTCATGATCGCGCTCCCTTCAAGGCTTCTTGTCGGCTGCCGCCTTTGCCTTCAAAGCATACAGCGCCTCGAGCGCGTCGCGCGGCGACATTTCGTCGGGATGCAAGGCCGCGAGCGCGGCAATGACGGTATCAACCGCCGTGTCTCTTGGCGGCGGCGCCGCCGGCCGCGGCGCTGCGGCAAATAGCGGCAGGTCGTCGAAGCCGCGCGGCGAGGCGCGATCCTCGGATTCGAGCTTGGCCAGCACGACCTTGGCGCGCTCGATCACCGCCGGCGGCAGCCCCGCGAGCTTCGCCACCTGGATGCCGTAGCTGCGGTCGGCCGCGCCGGCCACCACCTCGTGCAGGAACACGACCTCGCCCTGCCATTCCTTCACCCGCACCGTGGCGTTGAACAGCCGCGGCAGCTTCGCCGCCAGCGCCGTCAGCTCGTGGAAGTGGGTGGCGAACAAGGCGCGGCAGCGGTTGGTCTCGTGCAGGTGCTCGATGGTTGCCCACGCGATGGAGAGGCCGTCGAAGGTCGCGGTGCCGCGGCCGATTTCGTCGAGGATGACCAGCGCGCGCGGCCCTGCCTGATTGAGGATCGCGGCCGTCTCCACCATCTCGACCATGAAGGTCGAACGCCCGCGCGCGATGTCGTCGGCCGCGCCCACGCGCGAGAACAGCCGATCGACGGCGCCGATCTTGGCGCGCCGCGCCGGCACGAAGCTCCCCATCTGGGCGAGAATCGCAATGAGCGCATTCTGGCGCAGGTAGGTGGACTTGCCCGCCATGTTCGGTCCGGTGAGGAGATAGATGCGGCCGTCCTTGGCGTCGCGGGGAGGCGAGAGATCGCAGTCGTTGGCGACGAACGGTCCGCCGTCGCCGGCGAGCGTCTGCTCCACCACCGGATGGCGGCCGCCCTCGATCATGAAATCGAGCGAGCCGTCGATCTCCGGCCGCACGTAGCGGCGCTCGACGGCGAGCTGCGCCAGGGCGGTCGCCACGTCGAGCACCGCGAGCGCTTCCGCTGCTGCCTTGATCTCGGTGGCCGCGGCGGTAATCGTGGCGGTCAGCTTGTCGAAGGTCTCGAGCTCGATACCGAGCGCGCGGTCGGCGGCGCTCGCGATCTTGGCTTCGAGCTCGCCCAACTCGGTGGTGGTGAAGCGCACCTGTCCGGCCAGGGTCTGGCGGTGGATGAAGGTGGCGTTGAGCGGCGCCGACATCAGCTTGTCGCCGTGCTGCGCCGTCACCTCGACGAAGTAGCCCAGCACGTTGTTGTGGCGGACCTTCAGGGCGCGTACGCCGGTCGTGTCGGCATAACGCGCCTGCAGCGCCGCGATCACGCGGCGGGACTCGTCGCGTAGTGCCCGCGCCTCGTCGAGCGCGGCCTCGTAGCCCGCGCGCACGAAGCCGCCGTCGCGCTTGAGGTGGGGCAGCTCGTCGGAGAGCGCCGCCGCGAGCTCGGCCGCAATCGCGGCATCGGGCCGGCGCAGCGCCGCGGCCGCCTGTGCGAGCCCGGCCGTGTGATTGGCCGTCTTCGTGAGCTCGGTCGCGATGCCGTCGGCGGCAGCGATGCCGTCGCGGATGGCGGCAAGGTCGCGCGGGCCGCCGCGGCCGACCACCAGCCGCGCCAGCGCGCGGGCGAGATCGGGCGCGGCTTCGAGGCGCGCGCGCATGCCGGCGCGCGCGGCGGTGTCGGTCACGAAGAATTCGACCGCGTCGTGGCGCTTGGCGATCGCTTCGGGGTCGGTGAGCGGGGCTGCCAGCCGTTGGGCCAGCAGCCGCGAGCCGGCCGCGGTTACGCTGCGGTCGATGGCGGCGAGCAGCGAGCCGCGCCGCTCGCCCGAGAGCGTGCGCACGAGCTCGAGATTGCTGCGGGTGGCCTGGTCGATCAGCAAGGTCGCGCCCTGCGCCTCGCGCACCGGCGGCGAGAGCGGCGGACGCTGTCCAAGCTGCGTGCGCTCGACATAGCTGATGCAGGCGGCGGCGGCCGTGAGCTCGAGCCGCGACAGTGCGCCGAAGCCTTCCGTGGTCGACAGGCCGAAATAGGCGGCCAGGCGGCGTTCGGCGGTGGCGCCATCGAATACGTCGCGGGTGAGCGGGGTCACCGCCTTGAGCGTGCGCAGCCAGGGCGCGAGCTCGGAGTCGCCGTAGAGCGCGTCGGAGACGATGATCTCCCCAGGCTCGAGCCGGGCGATATCGGCCGCGAGCGCGGCGCGATCGCATTCGGCGATGCGGAACTCGCCGGTCGAAATGTCGATCCAGGCGAGCGCGAAGCGGCTTTCCTCGTCCGCAGAGTGGCGTGCGCGCGCGATCGCGAGCAGGTAGTTGTTGCTCCTGGCGTCGAGCAACGTGTCCTCGGTGAGCGTGCCGGGCGTCACCAGGCGGATGACGTTGCGCTTCACCACGCTTTTGCTTCCGCGCTTCTTCGCCTCGGCGGGGTCTTCGAGCTGCTCGCACACCGCGACGCGGTGGCCCATCGCGATCAGGCGGTGGAGATACTCGTCGGCGCGATGCACGGGCACGCCGCACATCGGGATGTCACGGCCGAGATGCTTGCCGCGCTTGGTCAGCACGATGTCGAGCGCACGCGCGGCGATCTCGGCGTCCTCGAAGAACAGCTCGTAGAAATCGCCCATCCGGTAGAACAGGAGGCAATCCGGATTGGCGGCCTTGATCTCGATGAATTGCTCCATCACGGGAGTGGCGCGGCCCGCCCCTTCGGCGGGCGGACCGGACTCGAAACCGGATGGTACTATCGGGCGGACGGCATCCATGACGCCGCGACGCTAGCAGATGCCGCGGCGTAATTCATGTCAGCGAAGCGAGATAGCCACAGCTGCGGTTAGTGGAACCGCGCTGACCTGATCGGCAAATGGCCCCGTCTACTTCACCAGCTTCACGCCGGTGACCGCCTCGAGGTTCTTGTAGTCGATCTTCTCGCGGTCGGCCTTGGGGATATCGAGCGAGTCGAGAATCTCCAGCGTCACGCGCGGATACATCTTGCCGCCTTCCGGATCGAACGGGCAGTCCGAGGCGAACACGATCTTCTCCAGCGGGAAGAATTCGAGCCCGCACTTGGTGGCGGGCTTGCCGCCGAACACCGCGGTGTCGGCCCAGAAGTCCTGCTTGAAGTAGTCGAGCGGGCGCTTCTTCAGGCTCTTGCGCAGCGCGACGTAGTCCTCGTCCGTGGTGCGCGAGCCCAGCACGTCCCAGCCCGGGCCGATGCGGCCTTCCAGCATCGGCACGATGCCGCCGAAGTGGTGGGTGATGATCTTGAGGTTGGGGTAGTTGTCGATGATCTTGGAGAACACCAGCCGCGCCATCGCGGCGGCGGTCTCGTAGGACCAACCGAACGTCCACCAGATCTCGTAGAGCGACTTCTTCTCGTCGATGTAGTCCGGCATCTCGGCGCCGCGCGCGGGATGCAGCCAGATCGGCTTGCCGAGCTCGTTCATCTTCTTCCAGAACGGCAGGTATTGCGGCCGGTCGAGCGGCTTGCCGGCGGCGTTGGTGTAGATCTGCACGCCGAGCGCGCCCATCTTGATGGCGCGCTCCGCCTCGGCGGCGCCGGCGTCGGGGGTCTCGAGCGAGATCTGCGCCACCCAGCCGGGGAAGTGATCCTTCTCCTTGGCGCACAATTCGACGAAGCCGTCGTTGATGATGCGGATCAGCTCGTCCACCTGCGCCGGGCTCTTGGCAAACTTCTCGACCGGCGGCTGCGGGTAGGAGAGGATCTGTTGATAGTCCTTGTGGCCGTCGATGATCTTCTTGCGGAAATCGAGATCGAACAGTGCCGGCAGCGAGCGCACGCGCTTGCCCATGTCCTTGTAGTCGCCGGCAACGTTGTTCATCTTGTCGAAGAATTTCTTCGGAAAGAAGTGCGTATACGCATCAATCCGCATCTGCGGCCTCCAGCTTTTCTTGACGTGAATGTTGGGCGCCGGGCGCACCGGATGGGTGTCAAGTGGACGTGTTGTTACCTGCTCGACGGGCGAGAGTCCATGCGGGAACGGCCCGTTCCGCGCGTACTCACTCGGCCGCAATCCGCAGGCTGCTGTGCCGGTCAAGCTCGGCCAGGCAGCGCGTAAGTGCGTCGCCCTCGGGATCGACCAATGCTGCAGCGCGCGCGCTCGCGATCGCGTCGATGCCCTGCCGCGGTGGGATGCGGCCCTCCACGGCGGGCTGGATGATGCGGATCTCGATCAGCGCGTAGTTTGCGCTGCCGCGCTTGTGGGTGTCGCCATAGCCCTTGATCAGCCGGGCGCATTCCGCGATCTCGAGCGCGAGATCGGCCGACAAGGGGGCGGCCGCGGCGATCTGCGCGAGCCAGGCGTCGATCGCGCGCTGCTCCTCCTGGAAGCGGTAGGATCGCGGCCGCCACCACCGCAGCTTGGCCAGCACCCAGAACCGCAGGAAGCCCGACACCGACGCAGTATTGACCTCCATCGCCCAGTGCGCCCGCGCCAGCCATCCGCGCCGCTCCGCGGCGGCGAGAATCCGCCGGGCCAGGCCGGGCGGCAGGATCGAGCACATTTCCTCGATGCCGGGCTTGAGGAACTCGGTGACCGTGAACGGCTCGCCCGGCTTGGCGCCGATCTCGGCGGCGATACGCCGCATCCGCGCCGGATCGATCTTGGCCTGCGCCACGCGGATCACGTCCTCGTAGGACATGCGCACCGCCAGGTGCCGCGCGGTCTCGCGCAACAGCCGGCCCCCTGCCTGTGCACGCTCGTCGGCGGCGCGGATCGGCACCAGCCGGTCGAGGTAACGCTGCGCATAGCGAATGCTCTGGTAGGCGGTGAGCCGCCGCGCGCCCTCGGCGAGCACGTCGCGGGCTCCCGCCGGCATGGCGGCGATGGCGCGCGCCAGATCGGCCGGTGCCTCGCCGCGGCTGCGCTCGCCGGAGCTCTGCGCGCGCGGGCCCTTCGGGCGCTGCGCGGCCGCCAGCCCGGCGCGGAAGCCCTTGAGATTGGCCGCGACCGCCTTGCCGTCGGCACGAATGGCGGCCTCGAAGGCTTCCGCCGAGATCGGCAGCCGCTCGCAGCCCGCGATGATGCCGAGCATGACGGCGTTGATCATCGCGCCGCTCTCTTTCGCCAGCGCGTCCATGTCGAGGAGTAGATGCTCGAGCGTGTGCTCCTCGATCGCCTTGGTGAGCCGCGAGCTGTCGTAGCGGCCGTCGCCCATCGCCATCCGCTCCACCACCAGGTAAGAGCGCGCGGTCGAGGCGATCATCAAGGTGCGATCGGGCGTGACGAAGCCCGCACCGATGGCGCGGCCCGCCTCCATCAGCTCGCTTGCCACTACGATGTCGACGTCGCCAACGCCGGGCGCGAGCGCCAGCACCGGCAGCTTGCCGCCGAGCTCGCGCGCGGGCACCGGCACGATCTCGATGTAATAAGTGGTCGCGCCGGTGCGCTGGGCGACACCCGGGATCGACGTCGACTGCACGGGAAAGCCTTGCTGCGACGCCGCGGCGACGATCCAGTCCGTGAGCACGCCGCCGCCTTCGCCGCCGAGCGCGGCGATCAGGATGGTGATCGGCCGGGCTTGTGTGCCGGTCATGCGGGCGCCTCGCTGCGCGGGCTGAGCATGCTGATGATGGCGCGGCGTACGCGATGGAGCGCGCGATCCCACCAGGTCGGATTGCGAATGATGTCGGCGCGATAGAACGACGGACAGAGCACCGCGGCATGCGCGACCTCGCCGCACAGGCCGCAGCCGACGCAGCTCTCGATGACGGTGGCCACTGGATCGGTGCGCAATGGATCGGGGCTCGGTTTGACCGTGAGCGAGGGACAACCGGAAAGGCGGATGCAGGAGTGGTCGCCGGTGCAGATCTCGTCGTCGACCCCGAAGCGTGTCCGCACCACGCGCTCGCCGCGCTCGAGCTTGGCGGCGTCCTCGGCGCGCACGCGGCGCTGGCGCGCGAGCTGGCATTCGCCGTCGGCGATGATCACCTTGAGCCCGCGCTCGGCGGTGCGCATCGCATCCTTCAGCGTCTTGGCCATGGTGGCGACGCTGTAGCTCCGCACGGTGCGCAGCCATTTCACCCCGAGCGAGCGCAAAGTCTGCTCGATGGTCATGCCGGTGGGAGAGCCGATGCGATTCTTGGCGCTCGACGGCAGGTATTGCTGGCCGGTGGCGGAGGCATAGCCGTTCTGCATGACGACGAGCACGCCGTCGCCCTTGTTGAACAGGTTCGAGGCGACGCCGGTGATCAGTCCGTTGTGCCAGAAGCCGCCGTCGCCCATGACCGCGATCGGGCGGCGCTCCATGTTGGGGGTGACGGCGGCGGCACTGGCCAGCGACATGCCGTAGCCGAGGATGGAATTACCGAGGCTGAACGGCGCGAAAGTCGCGAACGAGTGGCAGCCGATGTCGGCGCTGATGTGGGTCGGCCCGAGCTCGCGCTGCATCAGCTTGATGGCGCTGAACACCGGACGCTCCGGACAGCCCGTGCAGAAGTTTGGCGGCCGCGGCGGAATGTCGCCAGCGACCTTCATCGCCTCGGCCTTGTGCGCGAGCATTCCCTTCGCGCGTGCGACGATCGCATCGGCGTCGATGCCGGCGGGTCGTGCGTCCGCGATGAAGGCGGCGAGCCCGTTGATCAGCGGCTCCGACTGGTATTCGCCGGCGCGCGGCAACGCGCCCTTGCCGAGCACGCGGGTCTGGATGTCGGCGCGGCGCAGCTCCACGTTGACCGCCTGCTCGACGTAGTCGGGCGAGCCTTCCTCGACCACCAGCACCGCACGCTTCCCGATACAGAACTCGCGCACCTCGTCCGGCACCAGCGGGAATGCGACGTTGAGCACGTAGATTGGAATCCGGCTCCCGCCGTAAAGGTCGGCGAGATCGAGCCGGTTGAGCGCGCGCAGTACGCTGTTGGTAAGGCCGCCCAGCACGATGATGCCGACGTCGGCGAGATCGCCGGGGATGACCTCGTTGAGCTTCCGCTCGCGGATGAATTTCTGCGCCGCCGGCAGCCGCTCCTCGACCTTGAGCCGCTCCTGCGTGAAGATGACGGGCGGATGCGCCAGCCGGCCATATTCGAAGCGCGGTGGGCCGGCGATGCGGTTCTTGCCCGAGAACGCGGCGCGGCGGTTGGCCTTGGTCTTGAACTCGCCGGTGACGTGGCAGGCGCGGATGCGCAGCTCCATCATGACCGGCGCATGGCTCGCCTCCGAGAGCTCGAAGCCCTCCTCGACCATGCGCACGATGGTCGGAAGGTCGGGGCGGGGATCAAGAAGCCACATCGACGATTTCATCGCGTAGGCATAGGAGCGTTCCTGGATCACGCTGGCGCCTTCGCCGTAGTCCTCGCCGAGGATGATCAGCACGCCGCCGGTGACGCCCGGGGAGGCGAGGTTCGAGAGCGCATCGGCCGCCACGTTGGTGCCGACGATCGATTTCCAGGTCACCGCGCCGCGCAGGGGGTAGTTGATCGAGGCGCCGAGCATGGCGGCGGCGGAGGCCTCGTTGGTGCAAGTCTCGAGGTGCACGCCGAGGTCGCCGATGATGTCTTCGGCATCGACCAGCACGTCGAGAAGATGCGACACCGGCGCACCCTGGTAGCCGCCGACATAGCTCACCCCCGACTGCAGCAGCGCCTTGGTGACGGCAAGGATGCCCTCGCCATGGAAGGTCTCGCCGTCGCCGAGCTCGAGCGCCCGTACCTCTTTCTTGAACGATCGTTCCATCGTCTGGTCCTGGCCCGCTTTCGGCTACATCTATAACGGCTCCAAAGTGAATGCTACGGCTTGGAAACGCCCCGCGCGGTCCCCGCGTCCGCATTCTCGGCAGACGTCAACAACTCGTGGTAGGGAAGGGCGCGGAGACCGGCGCCCGGCCGGTCGCGAGGACACGGGGATCATTCCGCCATGAATATCGTAAAGCTGGTCACCGCAGCCGCGGCGGCCGTCCTGGTCTCCTCGGGCAGCAACGCCCAGACGCCCGAGCAACCCGCCGCCTGGCGGGTCGAATGCACCGGCGACGGCAAGGTGCTCGACTGTCGCGCCGTCCAGCAGCTCTTCCAGCGCGACACGCGGCAGCTGGTGCTTGCGATCCCCGTCCGTCAGCCGGCGGACGCGAAGTCCGGCGTGATGACGGTCCAGCTGCCGCTCGGGCTCAGCCTCACCGAGCCGGTGCTGCTCAAGGTGGACAACGGTCCACCGGAACGTCAGCCGATCCAGACCTGCACCAACACCGGCTGCTTCGTGGGCATGCCCATACCCGAGAAGTTTCTGGCGGCCATGCGGACCGGCAAGGAGCTTAAGCTCACCATTCAGGACAACGCCAAGAAGTCGATCGACCTCGGCGTGCCGCTGCTCGGCTTCGGCGTGGCCTACGACAAGGTGAAGTAGTTGGCGCCATCATCTCCAGAATGACGACTGAGGGTTCTAAAACATCCCGTTATCGTTGGCGGCCTTCTCCGGGATCGGCTGCACGACGTCCCAGTGCTCGACCACCTTGCCGTTCTCGAGCTTGAAGATGTCGATGATGGCGTTGCCGCGGGTGCCGGGCTCGCGCACGGCGTGGACGTGCACGATCACGTAGTCGCCGTCGGCGAAGATGCGCTTGATCTCGCTGCGGTTGTTCGGGAACTTGTCCTTGAGGAAGGCGATGAAGCCCTTGAGACCCTCCGGCCCGTCGGCGGCGTTGGGATTGTGCTGGGTGTAGCGCGAGCCGAGATACTTCGAGGCCTCCTCGAAATCCTTCTTGTTGAGCGCCGCTTCGTAAAGGGCGCGGACGGTCTTCTTGTTCTCCTCCATCTGCTGGGCGTCGGCGGCGAAGGCGGCCGGCGCGGCGAGGAGCAGCGCGACGGCCGCGAGCGAGGCAGTCGGCATATGTCTGAACATGACGGACCTCCTGGGTTCAACCTCACATTTTCGATGGCAGGTAGAGCGCGATGATCGGGAACGCAATCAGGATGATCAGGCGCAGGATGTCGGTGATGATGAACGGCAGCACGCCGTAGAAGATGGTCGAGATCTTCACATCCTCGATCACGCTTTTTATCACGAAGATGTTCATGCCGACCGGCGGATGGATCAGCCCGAGCTCGACGGTCATGACGATGATCACGCCGAACCAGATCGGGTCGAAGCCGAGCTCCTTGATCACGGGGAAGATGATCGGCACCGTGAGAATGATCATGGCGAGCGCGTCCATGAGGCATCCGAGCACGAGATACATGATCATGATCAGGGTGAGCACGCCGTAGCGGCCGAGCCCGAGCCCGGTGAGGAATTCGGTCACCTTCTGCGGCGTCTGCGTCACCGTGAGGAAATAGCCGAACAGGATGGCGCCGATCAGCACGGTGAACACCGCCGCGGTCGTGCGCGTGGTCTCGAGAAGTGAGCGGTAGATGTCGCCCCAGGACAGCCGTCCGCGCAACACGCCGATGACAAAGGCGCCGCCGGCGCCGGCGCCGGCCGCTTCGGTGGCGGTGAACAGCCCGCCGTAGAGACCGCCGATCACGAAGGCGAACAGCAGCAGCGTCGCCCAGACGTCGCGCAGGCCGACCAGCCGTTCCTTCCAGGAATGGCGCGGCCCGGCCGGCAGGAATTTCGGCCGCGCCACGCCGATGAGCGTGATGGTGAACATGTACATGGCGACGGCGAGCAGGCCGGGCAGCACGCCGGCGATGAACAGCTTGCCCACGTCCTGCTCGGTGATCAGGCCGTAGACCGCCAGCACGGTGGACGGCGGGATCATGATGCCGAGCGTGCCGCCGGCGGCGATGACCCCAGTGGCAAATGACTGCGGGTAGCCGTAGGAGCGCATCTCCGGATAGGCGACCTTGGAGAAGGTGGCCGCGGTCGCGACCGACGAGCCGCAGATCGCGGCGAAGCCGCCGCACGCAGCGATGGTGGCGATGCCGAGCCCGCCGCGCAGATGCCCGACGAAGGCATTCGCCGCGCGGAACAGCTCGCGGCTCATGCCCGAGGTGGTGGCGAACGCGCCCATCAGCAGGAACAGCGGCACGACCGCGAAATTATAGTCGGTCACCGTGCGCATGGTGGTGTGGCCGACGTTCTTGAGCGCCGGGCCGCCGCCGACGATCCAGGCGAAGCCGCTGACGCCCACGAGCCCCATCGCCATGCCGACCGGCACGCGCAGCAGCATCAGCACGAACAGAACGACGAAACCCAGGATGGCAATGGTGTCGGAACTCATCGCGATGATCTCATTCCACCGGCTTGATCGCGTCCGGCTTGGTCAACAGCTCCGGGTGGAAGATCAGGCGATAGGTGCGCAGCGCGATCAAAATGACCGCCGACACGTCGCCGATCCAGGCCAGCAGGAAGAACGGCCAGGTCGGCAGCCGCAGATCGAAGGTGAGCACGTGGTCGGCGCGCGTGCTCTCGACCTTGTCGAATAGCGTATAGGTCTGCACCGCCACGACGAAGAGCAGGACCAGCGTCGCGAATACGTCGATCGCACGCTGCAGCCGTGGCCCGACATTGGCGTAGAGCAGATCGACGGTGATGTGGGTGCCGCGATAGGAGGTGGCGCCGATGCCCCAGAAGATCAGCACGCCCAGCAGCAGGCGGCCAAAGTCGTAGCTGTCGGGGATCGAGACGCCGAAGAAGTACCGCAGCAGGATGGAGACGAACACGTCCGCGGCGACGACCCCGACGAACAGTGCGGCCAGGAGCTCGATCGAATCGATGAAGCGATCCGCGAATTTGCTCAGCACGCCATTACCCCGTCGCGCATGCAGCCGCCCCCGTCATGACGACGGCGGCGGAATCCCGCCGCCGTCAGCACAGAAATATCGCGTGCCGGTCAATAGGCCGCCTTGTATTGCGCGAGCGAGCCCTTGAGCTCCTTCATGATGGCGGCGGGATCGCCGCCGGCCTTTTTCACGCTATCGGCCCATTTCTGCTCCAGCGGCTCGGCCGACTTCTTCCATTCGTTGAGCTGCGCGTCGGTGATGGTGAAGACCTCATGTCCGGGCAGTGCCTTCACCTTGGCCAGCCCGGCGTGCTCGAAATCCGCCCATGGATCGGCGAACTTCCCGGCCCATTCGGTGGTGCAGTGGTCGTCGATCACCTTCTTCTGCGCCGGCGACATGGCCGCGTAGGTGCGCGGGCTCATCAGCCACTGGAAGGTGACGGTGTGGAGCGGCGCGTCCATGTGATACTTGGTGACCTTGTCGACGCCGAGCAGCGGCACCGAGCCCCAGGGGAAGGTGACCGCCTCCGCCACGCCCTTCTCGATCACGTCGCGCACCTCGGTCGCGCTCGCCTGCACGTTGGTGCCGCCGAGCA
>Ga0126382_10000109_pt1 | contig 28682 bp, 31 predicted proteins | sample PanSoiMetPlot_30_FD_92548 | JGI IMG/M metagenome (GOLD analysis project Ga0126382, IMG submission 92548) | Tropical forest soil microbial communities from Panama - MetaG Plot_30 | ecosystem: Environmental > Terrestrial > Soil > Tropical forest > Bulk soil | place: Panama | collected 2016-02-17
CGGGCCGCCCGGCCCGAACGTGACGGTCTGCGTGGTGGCGCCGATGGTGATGACGAGCGTTTGCCCGGTCGATGCCGCGCCCTGGGTCAGCAGGTTCGTGGCATTGGTGATGCCGGCGGTCAGACCGAGCTCGGTCAACAGGGCCGGCGTGCTGGCGACGCCGATGTCGATATTGGTGACGGCGTTCGGGCCGGTCAGGACGAGGCGATTGGAACCGCTGAGCGAGGCGAAGCCCGGACCCATCACGGCGTTGATCTTGACGACGATATTGGCCGCGCTGTCGGCGGCGAGGATGGCGATGGGATTGCCATTGATGATGAGGTTGCCGGCGACGCCGCCCGCCGGCAGGCCGGAGATGTCGGTGGTGCCGGTCACGACCGCGGCCGCGTCGGGCGACAGCGTCGCACCGGTGCCGGTGATCTTGGCGTTCGGCGCGGCGCCCGCCACCGGATTGGCGATGTAGTTCGCGGGATTGAGCAGCTCGGAGCCGACCACGCCGGCCGTGTACGACGCCGGCTTCGGATCCTTCGCGAGATTGGCGGTGTAGCCGATCGTGGTGGTCGCCTGGGCGGGCAGGAAGTTGTTGTTGAATTGCAGCACCTGCGGGCTGCTGCCTATCGGGTTGCCGGTCGTGGGGTCGATCGGAATGCCCATCAGGTAGTAGCCGGCGGCATTCTTCAGGAAGCCGTCCTTGTCGATCTGGAAGTCGCCGCGGCGGGTGTAGAGGTCGGCATTGTTGAAGACCGGCGAGCCGCCGCTGAAGTCCGACGGTTTCTGCACGATGAAATATCCATCGCCGCTGATCGCCATGAACGTGCCGATCGCGGCGCTCTGGATCGAACCTTGGACGCTGTTGGTCTGGCGTGAGGCTGCCGTCACGCTGCCGGAGACCTGCAGCCTCGGCACCTGGTCCTGCACCAGGTCTGCGAAGCTCGTCTCGGTGCGCTTGAACGCGGTGGTCTGCGAATTCGCGATGTTGCCGGAGATATTCTGCAGCGCGAAGGATTGCGCCTGCAGGCCGGTCACCGCGGTGGTCAATGCGTCGAAGACACCCATACCAATTCTCCATCCCCGGCCGTGCCGGCCACAATGTTCCCAACAGGCCCGCGACGGCGGGCGATCCCCAGCACCGGTCTCGCAAGCCCCGTGCCAGGAGAATAAATCCGCAATTCCAGCCATTTACGCGAAGGAGCGACGGCCGCAGACGCGGCCGGGCGGCGCAAAACTGCCGGGAGAGCGGCAAGAATTGCCGAGGGTGGGCGTTTTCAGCTGAGATCAGGCTGGGATCAGGCCGGCGCGTCGAGCGCGAATTTCAATGCGACCCCGTTGATGCAATAGCGCAGGCCCGTGGGTCGCGGCCCGTCGTCGAATACGTGGCCGAGATGCCCGCCGCAGCGGCGGCAATGCACCTCGGTGCGCGGCACCAGCAGGATGCGATCGGTGGTGGTGCCGATCGCGTTCGGCAGCGGCGCGTAGAAGCTCGGCCAGCCGGTCTTGCTGTCGTATTTCGTGTCCGAAGAGAACAGCGGCAGGTCGCAGGCGGCGCAAAGGAACGTGCCCTTGCGTTTCTCCTGGTTGAGCGGGCTCGAACCCGGGATTTCGGTGCGGTGGAGCCGCAGGACCTCGTACTGCGGCTTGGTCAGGATGCGCCGCCACTCGCTATCGTCCTTCTGGATTTCGAACGTGCTGGCGGCCTCGACATCGCCGCCATCGAGCCAGCGTAGCCCTGCAAGCAGGGCAAAGATCCCCGCGCCCGCCAGCAAGAGCCGCCGATCGACCATGAGCCCTGCCTCAATCCTTCTTGCCCCACAGCTCCTCGAGCCGGGCGTCGCGTCCGCAATTGAAGCGGTAGAATTTGTAGCGGACCGGATTCTTCAGATAGTAGTCCTGGTGATAGTCCTCGGCCTTGGTGAACGGGCCGGCCGCGACGATCTGCGTCTCGATCGGCTGCTTGAAGCGGGCCTGCACCGCCGTCTTCGAGGCCTCCGCCGCCCGCTTCTGCTCGTCGCCGTGATAGAAGATGGCGGTGCGGTACTGGTCGCCGCGGTCGCAGAACTGCCGGTCCTTCACCAGCGGATCGATGTTGTGCCAGTAGACGTCGAGCAGCTTTTCGTAGCTCACCTTGGCCGGATCGTAGACGATCTCGACCGCCTCGGCGTGGCCGGTGCCGCCGCGCGAGACGTCCTCATAGGTGGGTTTGGCGGTGTGGCCGCCGATATAGCCGGAGGTCGTGCTGATCACCCCGTCGACCTTGTCGAAGTCGGCCTCGACGCACCAGAAGCAACCGCCGGCGAAGGTTGCCGTGGCGGTCTTTGGCGGCGACGTCCCCTGCCCCACGGCGGCCGCCGTGAGGACGAGCCACATCGACAAACCAAGACCGACACGCCGCATGTGCTTCTCCCAGAGCTGGCACGAACGGCGCGAGTATACGGCGACCGCCGGGCGGCGGTGGTCAAATTTCACCTCACGTTCGTGCGATGCGGGCGTGACATAAACTTGCGTTTACGCCCGGTTTCGCGATGTCCGTCAGTTGAAGCGCGGGGTCTTGCCCAGATAATGCTTGCGCAGGTCGGCCCGGTATTTCTCCATCTCGCCCCGGTTGAGATCGAGATCCGGCTTGGCGTCGGGCGGCAGCAACGAGAAATACGGCGTCTTCTTCGCATCGACCTCGAACTCCGCGCGCGCCTTCTGCAGCAGTTCCGGTGAGGTCAGGAGGTCGATGACCGACGCCGCCAGCACCTTGGCGCCCGCCACCTGGCCCTTGTGGGAGATCGAGCTCACCGGCGTCACCGCCGCCTTCCACTCGTGATACTCGATGCCGGGGACCGAGGACGGGAAGTTCAGGCTGCCGGCCGGCACCACCCACGACACGTCGCCGCTGTCGTTCGACGCGGCCGACTGGGCGCGCCCGCCGAGCGGGATCGGCGCGGTCCGCAGCCCGACCACCGGCTTCTCCGCCGCCTTCTGGAAGTCCCGGGCGAACTGCTGCTCCTGCTCGGTCCATTTCGGCACGCCGACCACCTCGATGTTTTTCTGGATCGCTTCCGCGATCGCCTTGTTGACCAGCTGCGGCCACGCCGAGGCGGCGTACTTGACGTCCCAGGTCGTGCCGGTCATCAGCGATGCGCCCTCGGCGATCTTGAGCAGCTTGTCGTAGGTTTCCTTCGCCGCCGGCATCGAGGCGTCGCGCACGAACCACCAGATCTGTCCCTTGTCGGGGATGATGTTCGGCTGGATGCCGCCAAAGGTGATGGTGCGATGCGCCCGATAGGTCGGGCGCAGATGCTCCCGCAGCTTGTCGAAGCCGATGCTCATCAACTCCACCGCGTCGACGGCGTCCTTGCCGTCCCAGGGATTGCTGGCGCCGTGCGCGGTCTTGCCGTGGAAGGTGAAGACCGAGCTGATCGCCGCGTAGTTCTGCACGCCGAAGCCGGTCGCGAGCGCATCGCGGATGTGCAGATAGATGATCGCGTCCACGTCCTTGAAGTAGCCGGCACGCACCAGGAACGGCCGGCTTGCCAGCTGCTCCTCGGCGGGACCGAACGACACCGCGACGGTTCCCGGAATGTTGTGGCGCGCCATCACCTGCTTGACCGCGAAGGCGGCGAGCGAGGCGACGCCGCCGTGGGTGTTGTGCCCTTCCATGTGGCCGGGGCCGCCCTGCACCAGCGGCTTGCGCTCATAGGTGCCGGGGGTCTGCGAGCCGCCGGGCAAGGCGTCCACCTCGGTGACGATCGCGATCTTCGGCCGGCCGCTGCCGTACTCGGCCCAGAGATTGGTCGGCATGCCGGCGCCGCCCACCTCCACCTTGAAGCCCGCCGCCTTGAGCGTGTCCTCGAGCAGCTTGACGCTTTCGACTTCCTGCATGCCGAGCTCGCCGAAATAGAACAGCGAGTCACCGATATCGGTCATCTGTTGCGCATTGCGGTCGACCACCTCGAAGGCGAGCTGCTTGCGCTCGTCGGCCGCCGCAACGCAGGCGAGCGAGACGACGAAAGCGAGCGCGAGAAGGATCCTGGCGGGCTGCATGTGCTCTTCCCCTCGAGATGGTGCGAACGGCGAATGCTAGGTTGGCATCGCAACGGCAGCAAGCCCGCTTGCGCTATTCAGTCATGCAGCTTGGTCAAGAACAGCGAAAGCTCCGGCACATAGGTGATCAGAGCGAGCACAATGACACTGACCACGATGAAAGGCGCGACGCCAGGATAGATCACCGACACCGGCTGCTTGAACACCGCCTGTGCCACGAAGATGTTGATGCCGAACGGCGGCGTGAAGCAGCCGATGCTGAGATTCGCCGTCATGACAATGCCGAAATGGATGAGGTCGATGCCGGCCGCCTTGACGATCGGCACCAGGATCGGCGTCAGCAGCAGGATCGCCGATGCGGTGTCGATGAAGCAGCCGACGACGAGCAGAAACAGGTTGATGATGAGCAGCAACACCCAGGGCGGCAGGTTCAGAAACGCAAAGAACGCCGTGATCGACGGCCCGACGCCACTGGTGGTCAACAGCCAGGAGAACACGCCGGCCGATGCCACGATGATCATGATCTGCGAGGTGATGTAGGCGGCGCGGCGCGAGAGCTGCATGAAATCGCGCAGTCCCACCTCGCGGTAGACCGCCACGGCGACGATGACGGCGTAGACACAGGCGACCCCGCCCGCTTCCGTGGCCGAGAACAGGCCGGAATAGATGCCGCCCAGAATGATGATGGGCATGCCGAGCGCCCAGGCGGCGTTGACCGTCTCGCGGGCGAGCCGTTCCCAGCTGAACGGCTCCGGCGGATCGATCCTGCTGCGCCAGGACTTCACCAGGATGTAGGCCACGAACGCGAGCGCAAAGAGGAAGCCCGGTACGAAGCCGGCGGTGAAGATGCGCACCAGCGACTGCTCGGCCACCGCCGCATACAGGATCATGGCGATGGCGGGCGGGATCATGTTGTCGATCAGCCCGGACGCCGTGAGCAGGCCGGTGGCGAAGCGCACGTCGTAGCCGGCATCGACCATCGGCTTGAAGGTGATGCGGCCGACTGCCGCGACCGTCGCCGCCGAGGAGCCGGAGATCGCGCCGAACACCACGCAGGTCCCGACCGTGGTGATCGGCAGGCTCGCCTTGGTGCCGCCGAGCAGCGACTTGGTCCAATCGACCAGGCGGCGGGAAATCCCGCCGAAGCCCATGATCTCGCCGGCGAAGATGAAGAACGGCACCGCCAGCAGCGCCGAGCTGTCGAGGGTGCCGAACATGACCTGCTGCAACGCGGTGGGCGGGATCGAATAGAACCAGACGATGACGACGGCCGACGTGGCGAGCAGGATCACGAAGATCGGGAAGCCGAGCACCAGCAGCACGAGCGGCAGGACCGTCATCACCCAAGTCATGTAACGCCCGTCATGTAACGCCTGTCATGCGACGCCCTTTGCCGTCCGTGCTAGATCGCCGAGGTGACGTCGTCCGGCGACATCGGCTTGACGATGCGGTGACCGAACGCCACGCGTACCGCCACCACCAGAGCCGAGAACACGAAGCCGACCAGGAGGGCCGAGTGCGCGAAGGCGATCGGAATGTCGAGCGCGATCGAGCGCTGGTCGTTGCGCAACAACGTCCGCACCACTGCCATGGCCTGGGAGGCCATGAACGCGAAGGTGAGGATCGAGATCGCGGCGATCGCGCCATCGAGGGCGCGCTGCCAGCGCGCCGAGATCCGCGCCGAGAACAGGTCCATGGTCAGGTGGCTGCCGTCGTAGGTGACGGCGATGGCGGCGAGAAAGATCGACCAGATCACCAGATAGACCATGGCCTCGTCCGCCCAGTAGATCGAGGCCAGGAAAATGTAGCGGGCGACGACGTTGGTGAAGTTGATCGCGATGGCGCCGAGCAGCAGCAGCGCCGCCAGTGTCAGCGGCGCCCGATGCAGGATCAACTCGGCCAGCGCTTCAAGCCGTGCCTTGGACCAATGCCGTCCGATCATGCGGTCAATGCTTGGCCGCGGTCGTGCGCACGCGTTCGAAGAACGCCTTCACCGGCGGATCGTCCTTGGTGACATCGTCGCCGACCGTCTTGAGCGCGGCCGCCACCTTCGCCTGCTCCGCCGCCGGCATGACGAAGATTTCTCCTCCGGACTCGACCCAGCGCTTGGGCATGCCGGCCATGAACTCACCGGTGAAGGCGTCGGTGCGCTTCTCGGCCGCCGCGCCCGCGTCCATGACCGCCTTCTGCAGATCGGCCGGCAGCTTGTCGAACCACGGCTTGCTCACGGTGGCGACCGGCACCAGCATGGTGTCGTTCGTCACCGTGACCAGCTTGGAGACGTCCTGATATTTCAGCGTAACGAAGATCGAGATCGCGCTGCGCGTGCCGTCGATCACATTGCGCTGCAGGGCCGGGAGCACTTCGTTGAGCGGCATCGGCGAGGCGGTGGCGCCGAGCCGCGCCATCGCTTCGCGCTCGATCGGCGTGGCATTGACCCGGATCTTCTTGCCCTTGAAGTCGGCGAAGGTGCGGATCGGATCCTTGGCGAGATAATCGTGCGCGGCATAGGCGAAGGTGCCGATGCCGATGAGCCCCTTGTCCGTTCCGAGCGCCAGGATGGCCTTGTTGAGCTCGGGATCGGCGAGCGCCGCGGCGGCGTTCTTGCGATCGCGGAACAGGATCGGAGCGCTGAACACGCCGTAGCGCTTGTCGACGCCGACGTAGAAATCGGCCGGGCCGATGAAGGCTTCGATGGTGCCGAGCTGCAGGCCTTCGATCTGGCGCGGGATCGGCCCAAGCTGGCTTTGCGGATAGATCTCGACCTTGATGCGGCCGCCGCTCGCCTTCTCGATCTCCTCCTTGTAGAGCTTGATGTATTCGTGCTGCGGCTCGTTCACCGTGGCGGTGCCGAATTTCATGGTGAAATTCTGCGCCGCGGCCGACGATCCGAAGGCGACCGCAAGCACGGCGCCCATCACCGTCAGCCGAAAGCTCGACTTCATCGCTTCCTCCCCCTGGGGTTGTCGCGTCTTTGCCGGTTCGGCAGCGCGACTTAATTCATTGCGCCGACAGCTTATTGTGCCCTACGTTGCGGTCAAGCAATGTCGCGTTTGACGCGTTTTCCGCGGAAAACGCTATGCAAGAGAGAGCTTTGGAATCTATGCGTTTTGAAGGAACCAGCGCCTATGTCGCAACCGACGATCTCAAGGTCGCGGTCAACGCCGCGATCACGCTCGAGCGACCCTTGCTCGTCAAAGGCGAGCCCGGCACCGGCAAGACCGTGCTGGCGCTCGAGGTCGCCAAGAGCCTGGGCGCGCCGCTGATCGAGTGGCACATCAAGTCGACCACCAAGGCGCTGCAAGGCCTCTATGAATACGACGCTGTCTCGCGGCTGCGCGACAGCCAGCTCGGTGACGAGCGCGTGCGCGACATCCGCAACTACATCAAGCGCGGCAAGCTGTGGGACGCCTTCGTCGCCGACGAGCGTCCGGTGCTGCTGATCGACGAGATCGACAAGGCCGACATCGAGTTCCCCAACGATCTCCTGCTCGAGCTCGACCGCATGGAGTTCTTCGTCTACGAGACCGCCGAGACCATCAAGGCGCGGCGCCGTCCGATCGTGGTCATCACCTCCAACAACGAGAAAGAGCTGCCCGACGCATTCCTGCGCCGTTGCTTCTTTCACTACATCCGCTTCCCCGATCCCGACACCATGCGCGCGATCATCGAGGTGCATTTCCCCGGCATCAAGCAGCGCCTGGTCGCGGAGGCGCTCAAGCTGTTCTACGAGATCCGCGACGTACCCGGAATGAAGAAGAAACCGTCGACCTCGGAGCTGCTGGACTGGCTCAAGCTTCTCATGGTCGAGGATATCGGACCCGAGATCCTGCGTGAGCGCGACCCCAAGAAGCTCATTCCGCCGCTGCACGGCGCGCTCATCAAGAACGAACAGGATGTGCACCTGTTTGAGCGGCTGGCGTTCATGGCGCGAAGAGACGGCCGCTGACGCGGCCTATTCATGGCGCGACGAGAACGTAGGTTGGGTCGAGCGCTTGCGAGACCCAACGCTTTGGAAGCTGTCGAACAAATACCGGCTCTCGCTACATTGGACCCAACGGAATTATGCAATGCGATACAGGCGCGTCAACGCCGCCGGCGCCACATTTTTCTTCACTTTGGTCACCGAACGCCGACGTCCACTGTTTCGAGAGCCTGCGACGGTCGAGCTATTTCTGGAAGCGGTCGAGAAGGTTCGCTCGCGTCACCCCTTCGAGGTTGATGCCTATGTTGTGCTCCCCGATCATCTCCATGCCCTCTGGACGCTGCCCGAAGGCGACGCGAATTTTTCGACCCGATGGCGGCTGATCAAGGAGGCATTCACGCGCGCCTACATAAAGACACATGAGATTCCTCACCGGAACGAGAGCCGGCGCTCCAAAGGAGAGCAGGGAATCTGGCAACGTCGGTTCTGGGAACATGCCATTCGCAATCAGAACGACTTCGAAGCGCATCTGGATTACATCCACATCAATCCGGTCAAGCATGGGTTGGTGACTGCGGCGCGCGATTGGCCGCATTCGACTTTCTTGGAATGGGTCTCGCTTGGCTGCTATGACGAATGGTGGGGATCGGACGGCATGCCGCCGCTCCCCGATTGGGTTGGTCAGGAATAAGGGATATGGCTCGCGATTGTTGGGTCTCGCAAGCGCTCGACCCAACCTACGAACTACGAACTGCACGGCGGGATCGCGGCGGCCAAATCCTGCTTCGGATCGATCGTGCGCAGATCGAGATCGCGCGCCAGCGGCACGTAGCCACTGTTTTCCGCGGTCCGCAGGTAGGTCGTCACCACGATCGGGCCGCCAGGCAGATCGCCGCTGCGGCACGCTTGCGGACGGATCGCGATGGTCAGCGAGCCCCCGCTGCCGCCGCTTATGGCCTGCTTCTTCTTCAGCGCATCGCGAAACGCGGTCAGCCGCGCGACCTCGGTCGGGTCGAGCCGATAGGCGAAGACGTGGGTGTCCGCATCGAGCTCGCGGTGCAGTGCCAGCACGTCCTTGGGCTCCGACGCCTCGCGCAGCATGAAGTCCTCGAATTCCTCCTGACCGCTGGCGAGCTTCACGCCGATCCGCAGCGCCACCCCTTGCGGTTGCGGCTGGATCAGGCGCGGCAGCTTGACTGCTGCGCGCAGCTGCGCGGGATCGGTGTTGGCGAAGTCGACCCGGGCGAGCTTGAGCGTCGACGTGACCGGCATGTGGCCGCAACCGCTCAAGGCCGCGATGAGGAATAAGAGTAATGCCGCGACCGCCCCGGCATCGCTACGCAAACGCATGGCAAAATTCTCATTTGACTATTATCTATTATCGTAATACGATAATTAAATCGAATGTCAAGTGAACGGGGTAGCATCATGAACCTACCGTCGGCGGCGCCGCTCTCGGTCCCGCTCAGCCGTCTCGCGCGGCTGTCGCGAGCCCTGGAGATCATGGCCGATATCGGCATCGCCCTGGTCGCCACCCTCACCGTCGCTTGCTTCCTGGTCCCGGATTGGACGCGCAATTTGCTGCTGGCGAAGCTCGGGCAAGTCGGCGCCGCGCTGCCGGTCACGCCGCAGACCCGGCTCGCGGCCGCCACCGTCGTGGCGGTGCCGGTCGCGGTGATGCTTTATGGGCTCTGGCACGTGCGCGCGCTGTTCCGCGAGTTCGGGCAAGGCCGCGTGTTCACGGAACGCGCGGCGCGTCACCTGCAGATGTTCGCGATCACCGTACTGGCGCAGGCGCCGCTCGGCCCGCTGACCTCCGCCGGGCTGTCGTTCGCCGTCTCCATGGCCCAGGACACCGGCCCGCGCATGTTTGCAATCACGCTTTCCCTGCACGACTACTATGCGCTGATCGTCGGGGGCGCCCTCTTCGCGATCGCTTCGGTGATGCGGGAGGCGGCGCGACTGGCCGACGAAAATGCAGGCTTCGTCTAGGCGATGCCGATCATCGTCAACCTCGACGTGATGCTGGCCCGCCGCAAGATGCGGTCGAAGGAGCTCGCCGAGCGCATCGGGATCACCGAGCAGAACGTCTCGCTGCTCAAATCCGGCAAGGTCAAAGGCGTCCGGTTCGAGACGCTGGAGCGGATCTGCGCCGTGCTCGACTGCCAGCCCGGCGACATTCTGGAGTATCGCTCCGATGCGGACGCTGAACATCCGCCGGCCACGGCGCGAGCCTGAGCGCCCCGGTCAGAACGTGCGCTTGGTGCGCGCGCGCTCGGCCGGCCGCTCCTGCGCCCGGTCTTCTTCCTCGACGAAGGACACCTCGGGCAACCGCGGCCGGACAAACCGCCTGCCGTCGTCGGGCGCTTTGGCGAGCTCGTCGGCGTGGTCCGAGTCGGCCGCCGGACGCACGGTCTCGCGCGCAATCACGGTATCGACCGGCAGATCCGTCAATGCCGGCTCCTCCGGCAATTGCTCGCGCGGCACCACCGCTCCGAGCTGCGCCTCGCCGTCCGCCCTCTCCTCGCCCGCGCGCAACGCCGCGAGCTCGGCGACGCGGCGGTATTCCTGCTCGCGCTGGCGGGCCGCCTGCGCCTCGAAGCGCTCACGGGCGTTGAACCACCAGTAATAGACCTGCATCGCGGCGCGGCCGATCCGGCCGCCCGCCCAGACCAGCTCGAACGGCGCGAACAGCCGCCAGGTGTCGTCGCCCTCGACGACGGCCTGCGCCAGGATGTTGCCGGCCATCGCGGTCGTATTGAGGCCGTGGCCGCCGAAGCCGCTGGCCAACCAGAGACCGGGCGACAGCTCGCCGATCTGCGGCATCCGGTGCAGCGGATTGCCCAGGACGCCCGACCAGACGTGGTCGATGGCGACTTCGCCGAGCTGCGGATAGACCCCCGCGATGTCGGCCTGCAGGCGCTTCACGAGCTTCCTGGGCTCGACCTCCCAGGTGGTCGAATGCCCGGACCAGAGCAGCCGGTCACCGTCGACGATGCGGTAGTGGTTGTTGGCGAGATCGGTATCGGTCACCGCGCCGCGATAGGCGACCGCATCGGCCAGCCGCGGACCGAGTGGCGCGGTGGCGATCACGTAGCTCCAGATCGGCACCAGCGTGCCGACGATGCGCGGCACCAGGTTGCCGAGATGGACGTTGCAGGCGAGCACGATATGACCGGCCCGCACGCGCGCGGACGGCGTCGAGATGCGCTTGCGCACGCCTTCGACATCGATCGAGAGCGCCGGCGTATCCTCGAAGATGCGCGCGCCCGCCGCTTCCGCGGCGTCGGCGAGGCCGAGCGCGTAGTTGAGCGGGTGAATGTGAAAGGCGCGCGGCAGGTGCATGGCATGGAAGTAGTGGTTGCTCTTGAGCGCGTCGCGCACGCGCTCGGTCGGCCAACCCTCGACCTCGGCGCCGAGCTCCTCGCCGTAGAGCCGCACGGCGTCCAACACCTCGTCGCCATTGTCGGTCTTCGACACCTTGAGCCAGCCGGAGACCGGGGAGACGCCGGGCATGCGCGCCTCGGCGATGGCGGTGCGGACATACTTGAGCCCCATCTCAGAAAGCGCCCACAGCGCTTTGGCGTGCTCCAGACCGACGCGGGCGACGATCCGCTCCATGCTCTCGGCGAAGCCCGGCAGCACGAAGCCGTTGTTGCGTCCCGACGCGTTCCAGGCGATGCGACGGCTCTCCAGCACCACGACCGACCAGCCGCGCCGCGCGATCTCGCGCGCCGCGGTGATCCCGGCGAGGCCCCCGCCGATCACGCAGACGTCAACGTCGAGATCGAAGGTGAGCGGCCCGCGCACCGGGGCCGGCACCACGGTCGTGGTGTACCAACTCGGCGCGTAGGACGTTCGCTCGGACGAGTTCACGTTTTCTTCCCCAGAGGTCGAGGCGGGCCCCCTGTCATATGCTAAACTCCGACGAACGGAAAATCGATGTTGTTGATATGCGCCTGATTCTGCTGCGACACGCCAAGGCCGAAAAGGCCGAGCCCGGCAAGCGCGATCACCCGCGACGCCTCAGCGGCCGCGGTCGCAACGACGCGCCCGTGATCGGCGCCTATATGGCGCGGCACGCGCTGATCCCGGACCTCGTGCTGGTATCGGACGCGGCGCGGACGCGCGAGACGTGGGAGTGCCTCGCCCCGGCGTTGTCCGCCGCACCACGCGTGAGCTACGAGGAACGCCTCTATGACGCGGGCACCGAGCAGATCCTCGCGGTGGTGAAGGAAACCGCGGCCGACGTGCGCACGCTCATGGTGGTCGGCCACAACCCGGGGCTTCACGACTTTGCACGGCTGCTGATCGCCTCGGGCGACGTCGAGGCGCGCGAGCGGCTCAACGAAGGCCTGCCGACCTCCGGGCTCGCGGTGATCGATTTCGCCGGCAACGCCTGGCGCAAGCTCCATCCGCACGGCGGACGGCTGGAGCGTTTCGTCAGCCCCCGCTCGCTGGCCGCCGCCGATCGCGTCTAGCGCAGGCGCGCTTGGGGCCTGCCCCATTCGCGCCACGTCAGAAGGAGCGCTTGGGTTTTACCCCATTGCGCCGGGAAATACGCGCACGAGGCCGCCTGCGTCATCGCGGCCGTTCGAATTCGGCGCCCGGCCACTCACGCAGCGCATGCGAACGTGGCAATATGCCCAAAACCAACCAGCCAGAGAGAGACGGTGCCATGTACAGGAAGATCCTGGTTCCGATCGACCTCGCCGATCCCGACCTCGCCAAGCCCGCGGTCGCAACGGCCTTGATGATGGCAGGTGAATCCGACAGCACGATCCGGTTCGTCAACGTGCTGCCGCTGACGCCTGTGATGCTCGCCGAATACGTGCCGCCCGATTTCGAGGTGCAGCAGCGCAAGGCCGCCGAGGACGCGCTGTCCATCGTCGTGAAGGAGACCGGCCTGGCGCCGGCCCGGGTGTCATCGACCGTGCGCCAGGGCGGCGTCTACCAGGAGATCCTGGAGGAGGCGAACAGCGTCGGCGCCGATCTCATCGTCATGAGCTCGCATCGGCCGCAACGGCACGCGGTGCGCACCTATTTCCTCGGCTCCAATGCCGGCCACGTGGTGCGCTACGCCAAGTGCTCGGTGCTGGTGGTGAGGAACTAGCGCGACGGCCTAACCGCCCGGCACCAGTTCCTTCGGCAGCGCGTCCGGGCGATAGGCGCCGGGACGGTTGCGCCAGAAGAAATTGCCGCTCTGCCACAGGAACAGGCCGAGGAACGCGCCGACGAAGGCTGCGCCGGTATAGGCCTCGAGCATGAGCGCGCGCACGGTGAGAGCCGCGAGGCCAACTCCGCCTACGACGAAAATCGCGAGGCCCGGCCAGTAAAGCAAGACCGGCGTTCCCCTGTCGAAGACGGCCTGCGCGCGGCCCATGGCAATGCGCCGGTGCAGCTCCCTGATGAACGCACCATAGGCGTCGTCCTGGGCGCCCTGCTCCACCAGCGAACGCCACGAGGTCGACGCGATCGACAGCCGCGGACCGCTCGCCGGCCAAATCTCGGCGACGAAGCGCCAAGTCTGCATCGTCACCGGACGAAACGACAGGCGCACGCGTCTGATGGCGCCATAGGCGATCCGCCCCGAGTGCCGCCCGGCCCGCCATTCGAGCGCGTCGGGGCGCAGCCGCAGCTGCCAAGGGGCACCCATCAGAGATGGCTTGTAATTGTAGACCGGATCGTCGTCGCCGGGTTCCGGCTGCGGCGGGTGTTCCTCCGTGGTCATGGCGTCGCCTCGCCGTCCGTGCCGAGCTTGTCGACCTGCCGCAGCTGCGGGAACGCCCACATCCAGATGAACATGACCGCGATGGCGCCGAAACCGCCGATCAACACGGAGGGAACCGCGCCGAGCCCGGCAGCGACGACTCCGGCGCGGAACTCGCCGAGCGTACCCGACGAGCCCGTGCACAGCGAGTTCACCGCCATCACGCGGCCGAGCATGTCGTTGGGCGTGCGCAACTGAACGAGCGATTGGCGGATCACGACGCTGACCGCGTCCGAGGCGCCGTAGATAGTCAGCGCCAGGATCGAGAGCACGATCGACGTGGACAGCCCGAACAGCACGCTGGCGAGCCCGAACATGCCGACCGACGCGAACATGATCGTCCCGGCCTTGCTCGCGATCGCGCGGTGCGCCAGCACGACCGAGATCGCCAACGCCCCCACCGCCGGCGCCGACCGCAACAGGCCGAGCGCCCACGGTCCCGCGTCCAGAATGTCGCGTGCATAGACCGGCAGCAGCGCGGTTACGCCGCCGAGCAGCACGGCGAAGAGGTCGAGCGAGATGGCGCCCAGCACGATCGGGTGGTGGCGGATGTAGCGGAAACCGGCAAACAACGTCTCGAGCGTGACCGGCTTGCGTTCCTCCTTACGCGGGGCGACGCGGACGAAACCGATGAGCGTACCGGCGGCGACGAACATCAGCGCGCAGGTGACGTAGACCGTCGCCGGACCGAACGCATACAAGAGCCCGCCGATCGACGGCCCGCAGATGACGGCGGTCTGCTGGGCGGAGGCGGACGCGGCAATCGCTCGCGGCAGGAGTGTCGTCGGCACGACCCCGGGCAGCAGCGAATGCATGGTCGGTATCTCGAATGCGCGCGCGGTGCCCGACAGGAACAGCAGCGCGAACATCGCCTCGCGTCCGAGCCAGCCCTGGATGGTGCCGACGGCGAGGAGCAGCGCGCCGAGCGCCTTGCCCGCCTGGCAGATGGCGGCGACGAGGCGGCGGTCGAACAGGTCGAGCATCTGCCCGGCCACGATCGACATCGCAATCAGCGGAAAGAACTGCACCAGCCCGACCAGGCCGAGGTCGAGCGGGTTGTTGGTAAGGTCGTAGATCTGCCAGCCGACCGCGACCCCCTGCATCATGTAGGCGCCGTTGGTGAACGTGCGCGCGCACCAGAACAGCGCGAATGAACGGTGACGCGACAGGCGCGTGGGCGAGGCGGCGGCGGGGTCGGACATGACCTGATCCGAAGACGGGCGTGAACGCCCTTTTGGCCCGCCTATAGCGGAATTGCCAGCAGCGTGTCGATTAGCCGGCTGTCGAGAATCACGACTTTCTCGGCGAAGCGGGCCTCGCCGCCGTCAAGCACGACGCGGTCGTGGTAGCGGCCGGTCGCGAACAGTGCGGTCTCGCCGGTATGCATGATGCGGGCGATGATGAAGCTCGTCTGCGCCTCGACCGCAGCGCCCTCGCCTTCCGCGATCAGCGGAGAGCCGACAATGTGGCGATAGCGCTGCGCCTCGTACACGTTGGCGTCGCGCAGCGAGCGCACGCGGTCGCGCAGCATCGCGCGCGACGTCGCGTAGATCAGGCCGAGCGGGAGATCGCGCTCGAAGTTCTCCGCCGTGGTGACGCGGTAGCGGCCCTGCTCGGTGAAGAAGTCGGGCCACGCCTCCAGCCTGTTGTCGTCGATCGCCTGGGCGTAGCGGGCGTTGAGGTCCTGGACCTGGAGCTTGATCTCGATGTTCATGTTCTTGTTGGAGCACCCGTTACTCAAATCCCCATCTGCTCGCGATAGGCCTTCCAGAAGCCGCGCACCGCCGCCTCGGTGACGCGGTTGTCCTCGGAGGCGACGCTCGCGCCGCCCATCTCCACGACGGAGAGCAGATCGGGCGCCGTGGTCACGGCGCGCTGCACGAAGCCCGGCGCGGCGCCGTCTTCCATCGAGATATAGCCCGCCGGGCCGATCAGGTTCGCCTGCCGCAGCCGGCGCTCGGTCATCTCGTCGTCGTCAGTTTCGAACCCGAAGCAGGTCCAGACGAGCTCGGTCTGGTCGAGGCCCTGCGGGACCAGCCGCCGCACCGCCAGGCTGTTGCGGGTCTGTTGCAGCACGAAGGTCGGAAACACGGAGAGAATCTGCAGCCCGATGCCATCGCCGAACTCGTCCACCGCCTCCAGCAATCCCGGCGCCTCGAGCCCGAAGCCTTCCTGCGCCGCCCGCATGCCGGCCTGCTCGTATTCCCGGCCGCCGCTATCGGCGGCGAGCGAATAGCTGACATGGTGCCCGCCGGAAGAGCTCACCACGATGCCGCCCTTCTGCGACAGGCGGTTGAGGCGGAAGGTGGTGAAGAACGTGTGCAGGAGGCTCGCGTGATAGCTGTCCTTGACATTCTCCATGTAGAGCTTCCAGTTGCTGGGCAGCGTCTGGCTGTAGCTGCCGAGCAGCTTCACCGGCGCTCGCATCACCCGCCGGATGCGGGCGACGATCTCGTCGCCGAGATATTGCTCGAGCGGCGGCGTGTCCGCGGAAAGCGTCCCGAAGATGAGACCGCCGAGCGTCGCGAGCCTGAGCTTGCGCGGCCCATGGTTCTCGGGCCGGCAATCGGCCGGCATGCCGCCCTTGCCGCCCAGGCCCTTGCGGAAGGCCACGCCGGTGAGGTTTCCGCAGAGATCGTAGCTCCAGTTGTGGTAGACGCAGATGATGTCGCGCGCGGTGCCGCTTTCGTTGAGCACGAGCAACGAGCCGCGATGGGCGCAGCGGTTCTCGAAGGCGTTGAGCTTGCCGTCCTTGTCGCGCGTGATCACGACCGGCATGGCGCCGAGGCTCGAGCGCCGGTAGCTGTTGGGCCCCGGCAGCTCGGCTTCCAGGCAGAGGAAATTCCAGGTGGCGCCGCGGAAGATGCGCGCCTGCTCCTCCTCGTAGATGTCGCGATCCGAATAGACCCAGTAGGGCACCCGGGTGAGGCCTTCGGCGGGCCAGCTCCGCGATGCGATCGGAATTGTCATTGCTCCAACTTCACGTTGGCGGCCTTGATGACCTTGTGCCAGCGCTCGACCTCCTCGCGCATGTAGGCCGCCGTCGCCTGCGGCGTGCCGCCGATCGGCTCGGCCGAAAGCTGGGCGAGGCGCGCGATGATGTCGCTCTGGCGCAGCGCCTCATTGACGTCGGCATTGATCCTGGCGGCGATTGCCGGCGGCGTCTTCGGGGGCGCGACGATGCCGTACCACGCCGCCGACTCGAACCCGGGCAACGTTTCGGCAATCGTCGGCACGTCCGGCAGCGAGGCCATGCGCTTCTCCGTCGCCACCGCCAGCAACTTCAGCTGCCCGCCCTTCACCAGCGCGAGCGACACGCCGAGATTGTCGAACATCAGGTCGACGCTGCCGGCGGTCAGGTCGGTCAGCGCCGGGGCGGAGCCGCGATAAGGCACATGCTGGAATTTGACGTTGGCCATGAGCTGAAACAGCTCCGACGTGAGATGCGAGGTGGTGCCGTTGCCCTGGGTGGCGGACGTGAGCTTGCCGGGATTGGCCTTGGCATAGGCGATCACGTCGGCGACGCTGCTCTGTGGAAGCTTGGCGTTGACCACCAGCGCATTTGGCACCCGACCCATGATCACGATGGGCACGAACTCGGTCGGGTCGAAATTGAGCTTCGGATAGAGATTGTGGTTGATCACCAGCGGCGGCGGCGGGGCCGACAGCAGGGTGTAGCCGTCGGGCTCCGCCTTGGCGACCGCCTCGGCGCCGATATTGCCGGCAGCACCGGTACGGTTCTCGATCACGACCGGCTGCCCCCATTTCTTCGACAGCCACTCGCCGAAGACGCGCGGCATCACGTCGGCGGTGCCGCCGGCGGGGAACGGCACGATGATCTTCACCGGCCGCACGGGATAATCCTGCGCATGGACGGCCGCCGCCGCCGCGAGCGTCACCGCCGCCACGATCGCGGCCAGTAGGTTGGGTCGAGCGCCCTTGCGCGAGACCCAACATTTCGAACGAACCTCGTGGCCGTTGGGTCTCGCGAGCGCTCGACCCAACCTACGGGCTCCACCGAACCCGCCGTCGAAAACCATCACGCAGCTCCTAATCATCACTCAACGCTGATCTTCGCCGCCTCGACCACCGGGCCCCAGGTTTCCAGGCTCTGCCGGATCATGTCGCGCATCTCATCGGGCGTGCTGCCGAGCGGATCCGCTTCGAGCGCAACGATGCGAGCTTTCAGATCGGGCTGCTGGAATCCCTGCGCGATGGCGTCCGACAACTTTTTTGTGATCTCCTTGGGCGTGCCGGCCGGCGCCGCGACCGCCATCCAGGTATCAGCATAGACGCCGGGCAGCGTCTCCGCGATGGTCGCGACGTTCGGATAGTCCTTGAGCCGCGTGCGGCTGCCGGTGCCGAGGAATTTCAGCTTGCCGGCGTCGATATTCTGCTTGTTGGCGAGCAGATAGTCCGGCACCAGATCGATATTGCCCGCGAGCAGGTCGTTGATGGCCGGCGCGCTGCCGCGATAGGGAATCTCCGTCATGCGGAAATTGCCCTTGAGCATCAAGAGCTCGCCGAGCAGATGCCCGGTGTTGCCCTTGCCCTGGTGGCCGTAATTGACCTTGTTGGGATTGGCGCGTGCATAGGCGAGGAGCTCGGCGACCGTGTTGAACGGAGCTTCCGGGCGACCGATCAGGATCAGCGGATAGGTGGCGAGCACGCTGATCGGCTCGAGGCCGCGCGTGTCGAATGCGGTCCTGGAGAACACCAGGTGGGTGATGCTGTAGCCGAGCTGGGGCGCGCACAAGAGCGTATACCCATCGGGCGCGGACCGCATCACCGCCTCGGTGCCGATGCGCCCGCCGGCGCCTCCGGCCCGGTTCTCGACCACCACCTGCTGGCCGAGCACGGTGCTTGCCTTGTCCGCCGCCAAGCGGCAGAGCAGGTCGGCGGTTCCGCCGGCAGGCAGCGGCACCACCATGGTGATCGGGCGGTTGGGAAAGCCGCCCTGCCCGTATGCGGTGTCGATCGCCGATGCAACGAGGACGGCGGCAAACGCCATCCCCAGGCCAACACGTTGAACCATGAGACGTCTCACTCGTAGAATTCCGGCGACATCTTCTGGCTGTCGCGCTGTGCCTTGTCGTGATTGATCCAGAGCTGGGCCTTTTCCTTCGCCATGACATCGGCCATGCGCTGCATGGAGGTGCTGCTCTGCTCCTTGTTGGCGTTGGTCTCCGGCACGCGCCGGTTCTCCCAGTTGTCCTTGAAGTGCACGGCGTCACCCGAGAGTAGTACCGCGCCGGTCTTCGGCAGCTTGACCAGCAGGCATTGGTGGCCGGGCGTGTGTCCGGGGGTGGAGATGATTGTCACGCTGCCGTCACCGAACACGTCATGATCGCCCTCGAGCTTGGTCACCGGCAGCTCCGGCTTGAAGCGCGGGCCGACCGGCGCCGGCCAATCGTACTCGGCCTTCTGCACCAGGAGCGTGGATTGCGTGAACAGCGTCACATTGCCGATGTGGTCAGGATGGGAGTGGGAGATGCCGACATACTTGATGTCGGCGGGCTTCACGCCGAGCTGAACGAGCTGGGACACGAGCGTCTTCGGCCGGCGCCAATGAGTCATGCGCGGATCGGCGGGCCGCTGCCCCTCGGGCATGGCGGCGATGGCATCGGCGAGGCCGGTGTCCCAGAGCAGCCAACCCTGGCGGTGCTTGATCAGGTAGCAGCTGTCGACGAAATCCATCGACTTGCCGACGTTCACACCCGGCGACCAGCGCGAGATGTCGCCGGCAACCCCCTCCCCGCAGTTGAGGATATAGAGCCGCTCGACGCCGGACTTTTCGGCTTGCGCCCGGGCGTCCCCGATGGCCGGCAGCGCGGCAGCGAGGCTGGCAGCAAGGGTCAGAAGAAGATGACTGGGTTTCACGGCGTTCCTCCACCATTTTCTGAGCATTTGACGGGACGGCGAGTGCCCCGGCCAGCATCCAGGCTAGCCGTTATTGCGTACAATATCATGGTCTTGAAGTGGGTGGCTCGGTTGCCCATTTCATCGCCGGGACGGCGGGCAAAGGCTCTTCTTTCCCGGTACGCCTTCTGCTAACCATTCCCGCCGGGTGGTGAGCTGATTCCAATCATCGCTTTGCCCATGTTGAGGAAAAAGGCAGAGCGACCACAAACCGGGCGTCCCGGCCGGGGCGCCAGGGCAAAGGGCCGCAACGAGGCCAACACGAGGGTCCATATGATCAGCCAATCCATCCGCGCCGCCATTGCCGCTACCGCGTTCGCCGCGACCGCCGTCTCCGCCCTCCCGTCGGCGCAAGCAGCATCGTTCGACGGCCCCTGGAGCGTGGTCGTCGTCACCAAGAGTGGTCCCTGCGACCAGTCCTATCGTTACGGCGTGATGATCCGCGGCGGTTTCGTGAGTTATCTCGGTGGCGGGGCGGTCAGCGTCTCCGGGCGCGTCAACCCAGCCGGCCACGTCAGCGTCAACGTCTCCTCCGGCGGCCAAAGCGCTCTTGGCTCCGGACGGCTCTCGAATGGTCGCGGCGGCGGCACCTGGCGCGGCCAAGGACCGCAGGGAACCTGCAGCGGCACCTGGAGCGCAAGCCAGGGCTGAGACGCCGACGGCTCGCCGGTCGGGTCATAGCTTTATCGATGACGACGTGGGCCGGCTCGGTGTGGACGCGGCGGGCCGCCTCGGGGGTGGTACGCGGCGCACCGGACGCGCCCCACAAATGCTAAATTCCTGTAGGAATGCCGCGGCTCGAAGAGATCGGAGAGCGACCTTGCAAAGGCTCCGCGTTGTCACCGGTGTCGCGATTGCGTTGCTGATCTGTGCTGCCCCGCTGTCAGTGCCGGAACTGCAGTGGGCCCCCGCGCACGCCCAGGCCAAGAAGAAGGTCGAGAAAAAGGCGCCGGCTCCCAAGGAAGCCGCGAAGGAACCCGAGCGCGCGCCGTTCACGGCCACGGAGGAAGACGCCGCTGTCGTTCCCGGCATTCCGGACGCCCGCGCCTGGGGCGATTCCGAGACCGATTTCGCGCGCCTCCTGCCGTCGGCGACCGGGCCCTGGCTGGCGATTTCCGGCGGCGGCTCCGACGGCGCCTATGGCGGCGGCGTGCTCGCCGGCTGGTCGGAAGCCGGCACGCGGCCCGAGTTCACCGTGGTGACCGGGGCGAGCATCGGCGCGCTGGTCGCGCCCTATGCGTTTCTCGGCCCGCGCTACGACGACGAGATCCGCAACAGCTTCACCACCATCGCCGCGGCCGACATTTTCGAGGACCGCGTCACGCGTGACAGCCTGTTCGATTCCTGGCCGCTCAAGCGGCTCATCGAGCATCGCGTCACGCCAAAGCTGCTCGGCGAGATCGCGGCCGAGCATGCGCGCGGCCGCCGCCTGTTCGTCGCAACCACCAATCTCGATGCCGGCCGTCGCGTGATCTGGAACATGGGCGCGATCGCGGCGCGCGGCGACGAGAAGTCGCTCAAGCTCTTCCGCGACATCCTGCTCGCGTCGTCCAGCATCCCCGGATTTTTCTCGCCCGTCGCCATCACGGTCGAGGCGAACGGCAAGCAGTTCCAGGAGCTGCACAGCGACGGCACGCTGACCGCCCCCTTCTTCGTCGTACCCGAGACCATGCTGTCGCCGAGCGCAACCGTCCGGCCGCCGATCAGCCAACTCTACGTCATCGTGAATTCCAAGCTTACCCCGGAGTTCGCCATGACCGACCGCAGCATCCACGGCGTTCTCGGCCGCTCCATCGCAGTCGCGCTGACGGCGGCGCTGCGCGCGGAGGTCATGCTGATCTATGTCGGCGCGCAACGGCATGGCATCGCGCTCAGCGTCGCCCACGTCGACGCCGCCTTCAACTTTCCTTCGCGCGGCCCGTTCGATGGCAAGTATATGCAGGCGCTCTACGAGGTCGGTCTCGCCGCCGGCAAGAAGGGCACGGCGTTCGAAAGCACGCTGCCCGGCCTGTCGCTGCGCGGCGCGGGCAACGCGCAATAGCGCGCAAACGCCAATCAGCGTCGCCGATCACCTTTCCGCGTGTAGCTGGCCGACCGGGCGTGCCTTCGGCTCGGTGACGCGGACCGCAAACCGCCACGCCAGCCAGAACATCGTGAAATAGCACGCGATGAAGGTCACCAAGCCGGCATACGGCGACCAGTGGCGCTCGACCAGCAGGCCCACGCCGATCGAAATCGCCTGACCGATTGCCAAGGTTATAAGGAAGACGATCAGCAGTCTCATGGCATCGCCCCATCATGATGATTGCTGCTGCACGTTCAGCGACAGCCGTCTCGGGATCAATCGCTGCGAGACGATCCGTCGCGCTCAGCACTCATGGCGCGATGTCGCGGGCGGTCATGCCGCAGCGCCGCGTTGTCGCAGCCGTCACATCGCGGAAGGGGCGTCTGATACCGTCGACGCAATACTCCTCCGATGAAGTACGTATCGCGCGCCGCTACTCCGCGGCCGGCGACGCGTCGTCTGCACGCTCGACGGTGCGGATGTCGATCTCCGAGGTCAGCGTGCGATGCACCGGACACTTGTCGGCGATCTCCATGAGCCGCCGGCGCTGCTCGGCGTCGAGCTCGCCGCGGAGAACGATGGCACGCTCGATGCGGTCGATCTTGCCTTCCTTGGTCTCGCAGTCAGCGCAATCTGCGGCGTGGATCTTGGTATGGCTGAGCTCGACCGTCACCCGGCCGAGCGACAGCGCCTTGTGCTCGGCATAAAGCCGCAGCGTCATCGCCGTGCAGGCTCCCAGCCCTGCCAGCAACAGATCATACGGACCCGGACCGCTGTCGGCCCCGCCGACGCCGACCGGCTCGTCGGCCAGGAATCGATGCGGCCCGACCGTAACCTCCTGCTGGAAGCGCCCCTGCCCCGTCTCGCGAACGACGACGGTTCTAGGTCCGTCGGGCGCACGGGGCGCGGCTTCCGGCGTGTCGAGATAGCGCTCGGCCCAGGCTCGGATGACGCCGGCGACATAGGCGGCGTCGCTGCGCCGGCTCAGCAGGTGGTCGGCGCCGGCGAGCGAGATGAAGCTCTTGGGATGCTTGGCCGCGATGAAGATGCGACTCGCATTCTCGATGCCGACGATCTCGTCGGTCGGCGAGTGGAAGACGAGCAATGCCTTGCGCAGGTTGGCGATGCGTTCCGCCAGCCTTTGCTCGGTGATGTCATCGACGAAGACGCGGCTGATCCGGAACGGTCGGCCTGCCAGCGCAACCTCGACCTCGCCTTCGGCGCTGATCTCGGCGAGGCGATCCTTGAACAGGCCAGTGACGTGACTGGGATCGCACGGTGCGGCGATCGTCACGACCGCGCGCGCCTCCGGCACGTCGCCGGCCGCCGCCAGCACCGCGGCACCGCCGAGGCTGTGGCCGATGAGGATCGCCGGCGCACGCGCGGCGCGCCGCAGCGCATTGGCAGCCGCGACCAGGTCGGCGACGTTGGAGGAAAAGGTGGTGTTGGCGAACTCGCCTTCGCTCGACCCCAGACCGGTGAAGTCGAACCGCAGCACGGCGATGCCGAGCGCGGTCAGACTGTCGGCGATGCGCCGTGCGGCGTGCACGTCCTTGCCGCAGGTAAAGCAATGCGCGAACAGGGCATAGGCACGCGGCTCGCCGGCCGGACGGTCGAGCAGCGCGGCGAGATTTTGTCCCTGGGCATTGGGAAAATCGAAGCGTTCAGCGGCCATTGGCGCCTCCAAAGGATTCCAACTCTCAACATTGCGGGTCTGCTTGACCACCGACTGTGGCCTTCGCGCAACACTCGTCAACCACATTTGAACCAATTGCTGACATGCTGCGACTAATCGGTGGCGCACAAAAACATCACTGCATTCACTGCCGCAACGCCCGGGACAAGGGGCCGGCGCCCGGCAGGAAACAGAGAGGGGCTACAATGACTTATTTCGGAATTCTCGGCCGCACCCGCAGCCTGCTGGTGCTGGCGAGCCTCGCCACCGCGGCGGCTCTTCCCACGCTCCGTCCGGCCGATGCGGCCGCCAACCATGACGGCATCTGGAGCGTGGTGATCATCACCAATCAGGGCATCTGCGATCCGTCCTATCGCTATCCGATCCGCATCAGCAAGGGCAGCGTGCTCAACGCGGGCAACGCGGCCGTCACCATCACCGGTAAGGTCGAGAAGAACGGTGCGGTGGTCGTGAACGTCGCCGCCGGCGACAAGACCGCGACCGGCACCGGCAAGCTCGCCGCCACGAGCGGCGGCGGCTCCTGGAGCGGCGGCAACGGCGCCTGCTCGGGCGTCTGGCAGGCCGAGCGCCGCAGCAGCTGATGTTCTGCGCGCGGGCTGTGCAGCCCGCCACGGTTCTGATAATGCCAACCGAAACGGACCTCGGGCTCGCCCGAGGTCCCGTATTTTGAGGGGCCGCCCAGAACCATCGGCATGCAGAAGACCAAGCCGGATCTTTCGCCCATCGCACTGCCGCGCGGGCTCATCTATACCACCGCCCTGACCTGCGGCGTACTGGCTGCGCTCGCGCTGCAAATCTACCTGACCCGCTCCGGCTACGACCTTGTCGGCCTCTGGGCCAATGTGTTCTCCACCAAGTCCATGCAGCTGCGCACGGCCGGGCCGTGGTGGGCGATCGCAGGCCTGGCCTTCGTCGTCAGCGGGGCCGTCGCCGCGGCGCTCAGCCGCCTTCCCTTGCCCTGGCGCCGTTTTCGCCTGCTGCGCTGGGCGCTCGGCGCCGTCATCGTGCTGGGGCTGGCCGATATCGGCCATTCGGCCAGCCTGCCGGAGGGTATCGGCGCGGGCGCGAACGTGGCCGCGAGCATCGGCGCATTGGTCATTGCGGCGCTGATGGCGATGTTTGGCGCTTATTTCACGGTTCGGCGCTGAATCCGGTCCGATTCCGCAGTAATCCACGGCGACACTCAGCCATTAGCCGCGGCTTGGGCCATTCACAATCTTTACTTGCAGGCAAAATCACAAAGAAATTCTGCATCTGGGTCGAACCAAAGCCGCAGTGGCGGAGACTAATAGTCGTGCCGTGGTGCGTTTCGAGCGTACCTGCCGCGAATGGCGTGGGACGAAATTCGGAGATGTTGATGGCATCGCTTGCCGATTACGCACCGACACAAACAGGCAGGCAGGCGAACGATCGGCGCGGCCCGTCCCTCTGGGTGACGGCGCTGCTCACCGTACTCACCCCCGGGCTCGGTCACGTCTATATCGGTCAGGCGCGGCGCGGCATCACCTTGTTCGTCATGGTGATGATCGCGGACACGCTGGTGATGTTCGCGATGATGAGCGTGCTGGCGCGCTTCTGGATGTTCGCCGTCAGCCTCTCGCTGCTGCTCGCGCTGTGGCTGTACATCATGGCCGACGCGATCGTGCGCGCCTCCCGGATGCAGGACATGCCGCAAGGCTCCAATCGCTGGACGCTCTACGCCGGCGCCTTCGTGCTCGCCTGCCTGGTATTCGCAGCACCCTGCTTCTTTGCCCTCCATGCCAAGGCCACCGGCCAACTGCTGCTGAATGCCGCCAACGACAGCATGGAGCCGACGCTGCGGGCCGGCGAATATTTCCTGGCCGATGCAACGTACTATCGCAGCCGCCACCCGAGCCGCGGCGAGATGGTGGTCTACATTCATCCCCAGCATCCGGGCGAGCAGCACACGCGGCGTGTCGTTGCGGTGGAAGGCGACCGGATCGCCGTCAAAGGCGGCCGCGCGATCGTCAACGGAATGGCGGTCATGGAGCCTTACGTGGACGTCGGCGATCCCCAGGCCGCCCTCAACAACATGCCCGAGATGCGAGTTCCGGCCGGCCACGTGTTCGTGCTGGGCGACAATCGCGCCAACAGCCCCGACAGCCGCGCAACCGCGGCGCATGGTCCGGTTCCCGTCGGCAACCTGATCGGGCGCGCCACCGACATCGCGATCTCGCGCTACCTCGCCCGCATGGGTCGCTGGATCGGCACGCCGAGCAATCTCTGACGTTTTCCCAGATCGACATTTCCCAAGTCGACATCTCCCAAGTCTCCGATTCCCAAATCCCTGAGCGCTGCCCTGGCGCCGCCGGTCGCGGAACCGATGAAGGACGCGCGCGTTGGCCTTCGCGGGTGGGGTGCAGCGCGGAGGGACCTTGCAATGCGACCAAAACACACGATTGCCGGCATCATTGCCGCGGCGGCGCTCGCGGCAAGCGTATCGCTCGCGCTGGCACAGACCGACGGCTCATCGGGACCGACACGCCCGGGACCGACGCCGGCGCCCTCGAGCGGCATGCCGTCCGATCTCGACACGACCGGCATGGGCGGCACACAGCCGGACTGCGTGGCACCGCCCGGCGGCACAGCGAGCTCGACCGGCGGCGACCTGCGCACGCCCGCCAACGCCGGGGCATTGCGATCCTCAAAGACGGGGGACGAGGCGCACGGCGGGGCCGGACATGCCACCGAAACCAGCGAGCCGCTGCCGAAGAGCTCGAGCACCGCCAAGACGAGCGGCTGCTGAGCGGCCGGCGCTACATCTGCAGCTTCAATCGCGCAATCAACCGCCGCTTGGCCTCGATATCCCGGTCGAGCCGCAGCCCGAAGGTGGTGCGGTCGGCGTAATAGTTCGGCGGCTGGCCGCCGCGCTTGGCCGCCGTGGCGTAGATCTCGTCCTTGGCGGCGCCTTCGCAAGCCGGCTCAAGCTTGTCTACGACCTCTTTCGGTGTCGCCGCCGGCGCCAGCAGGCCGCCGAAGCTGATCGGGGCGACGTCGAAGCCTTGCTCCCGCACGGTCGGGGTATCGGCAAAGGACGGATGCCGCTCTTCGGCGAAGATGCCGAGCAGCCGCAGATTCTGTCCGGCGACAGTGCCCTGCACCAACGCCGCGACGTCGATGCTGCCGCCGAGCAGGTCGGTCACGACCGCGGGATCGCCGCGGCCGGGAATGCCCTTGATGTCGAGCCTGGCGGTTTCCAGAAATTCTTCCATGGAGAGATGCGGGATCGAGCCCGCGCCCTGGTGGCCGTAATTGAGCTTGCCCGGCTGTGCCCGGGCCGCCGCCACAAGGTCGGCCAGCGTCCTGAACGGCGAATCCGGCCGCACCGCGATGACCATCGCATTCGAGACGGTCTGACAGACCGGAATGAGCGAGTGGGACTCGTAGCTGACGTCATTGCTGCGCGCCGCCGGCAGCACCGAGAGCACGTAGACCGCGCCGAACAGCAGCGTATAGCCGTCGGGCGCGGCACGCGCGACCGACGCGGTGCCGATAGCGCCGCTTGCGCCGGTGCGGTTGACGACGACGAACTGCTGACCGAGCCGGCTCGTGAGCCCGACGACCAGCGCACGGGCGAGCACGTCGGTGGTGGCGCCGGCCTGCGTGGGATTGACCACGTTGACGAGCCGGCTGGGATAGTCCTGCTGCGCCCACGCCGGCGTCGCGATCGACGCAGCCGCCACGGCCGCGAGTGCAAAGGCCCGCATGCGTTTCATCTCCCTGACGTCTTGTCGTTGAAGCGCGACACCGGGCCGGCAAAGTCGCGGAATGCGGGCTCGCCCATGCGGATCGATCATGACCGGGGTTATCGCACCAACTCCCGCATCGCCTTGTCGAGCCCGTCGAGGGTGAGCGGATACATCCGCCCGCCCATGAGCTGGCGCATCATGCGGATCGACTGGGTGTAGTCCCAGTCCTTCTCGGCCGCCGGATTGAGCCAGACGCAGGCGGGATAGGTGCGCGTGACGCGCTCCATCCAGACCGCGCCGGTCTCCTCGTTGTAGTGCTCGACGGATCCGCCGGGCGCCATGATCTCGTAGGGCGACATCGAGGCATCGCCGACGAAGATCACCTTGTAGTCGTGCGGATAGGTGTGCAGCACCTCCCAGGTCGGCGTGGTGTGATCGAAGCGGCGGCGGTTCTCGTTCCACACCTTCTCGTAGAGGCAATTGTGGAAGTAGAGATGCTCCATGTGCTTGAACTCGGTGCGCGCCGCCGAGAACAGCTCCTCGGTCGCCTTGATGTGCCAGTCCATCGAGCCGCCGATGTCGAAGAACAGCAGCACCTTCACCGCATTGTGCCGCTCCGGCCGCATCAGGATGTCGAGATAGCCCTTGTGCGCGGTGCCCTTGATGGTGCCGTCGAGGTCGAGCTCCTCGGGCGCGCCGGTGCGGGCGAATTTGCGCAGCCGCCGCAGCGCGATCTTGATGTTGCGGGTGCCGAGTTCGACCTGATCGTCCAGGTCCTTGAATTCGCGCTTGTCCCAGACCTTGACGGCGCGGAAGTTGCGGTTCTCGTCCTGGCCGATGCGGATGCCCTCGGGATTGTAGCCGTAGGCGCCGAACGGCGAGGTTCCGGCGGTACCGATCCACTTGTTGCCCCCCTGGTGGCGGCCCTGTTGCTCCTTCATGCGCTGGCGCAACGTTTCCAGGAGCTTGTCGAGCCCGCCCATGGCCTCGATCTGCTTCTTCTCCTCGTCGGTGAGGTATTTCTCCGCGAGCTTCTTGAGCCATTCGGACGGGATTTCCGCCGCGAGCGCGTCGGTCATCAGCTCCAAACCCTTGAACACGTGTCCGAACACGCGGTCGAACTTGTCGAGGTTGCGCTCGTCCTTCACTAGCGCCGCGCGCGCGAGGTAGTAGAAATCCTCCACCCGCCGGCCGGCGAGGTCCTTCTCCATCGCCTCCATCAGGGTCAGGTATTCGCGCAGCGTCACCGGGACGCCGGCGGCTTTCAGGTCATGGAAGAAGCTCACGAACATGGCGCGGCAGAATAGCGCGGGTCCGGGCTGTTTCACCAAATCTTTCTTCGGGATGTCCGCCCATTCATCGTGCGTTCATGTGCGCATTGCTGGCATAGAATGGGCAAACATGCTTCGCTGCCGGCAGGGACTGGGAGGGTAAGGATCATGCCGAACTACCTGCGGCTCGCCGTTCATGCGGCCATTGCATGCGGCGTTGCCATGGCGGGCGCGATGGCGCGGGCCGAGGACTATCCGACCAAGCCGGTGCGGCTGATCGTCGGCTTCATTCCGGGA
>Ga0126382_10000110_pt1 | contig 28672 bp, 16 predicted proteins | sample PanSoiMetPlot_30_FD_92548 | JGI IMG/M metagenome (GOLD analysis project Ga0126382, IMG submission 92548) | Tropical forest soil microbial communities from Panama - MetaG Plot_30 | ecosystem: Environmental > Terrestrial > Soil > Tropical forest > Bulk soil | place: Panama | collected 2016-02-17
CAAAAATCTTGATAAAATCGATTCGTTGCCTCACGAAAAAATCTTGACGAAATACTCGAGCAATGACCCCTTAGCCGCCGATTCTCTGCTCAGCCAAATCAAAGTCAAGGGCTACGCAAGTCGCCGCCGGCCGCAGTTCAAAGGAAGCTTCGCGACATTTATTATCTGCTGCCGGCGCCGACCCTTAACTTTCATTTGGCTTCGCAGGAGCTGGTCGCTAACGGGGTCATTGGTCGAGGGTATTTCATCAAGATTTTTACGTGAGGCAACGAATCACATTTCATCAAGATTTTTACGCGAGTCAACAGGGGAAGGGAAGTATCCTGACGATGCGATGATGTGATGAGATCCGGGTTCAAAAAGATCAAGCCGCCGAAAGTGCCCTGGTGACTTGCAGTCCACCATGGCAGTTTCGGCGGCGTGTCAATTCTTCCAGAGAACCGCACAAAAAGGAGAACGTACGCTTAAATGGTCTCCATTTTGCGAAGTGCGCTCAGGTCTAGCATTGTGATTCGCTTGCGGCCAACTTTGATCAACTGGTCGGCCTTTAGCTCCGCGATACCGTTTGTTACGGTTTCCCGGTAAACACCGAGCATATCGGCCATTTCCTGATGAGTATACCCGCTCACCTCTTTGCGGCCTCCTGCGAGCTTTAGGAGGAGCGAGGCCACTCTCGAAGTGACCGGTTGGAAGGCGGACTGCTCGTGGCGTCTCTCCGCGTCTACCAGTCTTGGTCCGATTTGCCGTGCAAGATTGAGAGCAACCGCGGGTGAAGCATGAGCGATCTTCTCAAACTCCGCCGCGCCTATGAAAGTGACTTTAGATGGTTCGGCGGCCACAGCTTTTGCGCCTAACATCGATTGTCCCAGCATAGGCATATCGCCAAAAATCGTGCCGGGCTCGACAGCCTTAACCTCGAAGTCGCGGCCCGTTGATGCCGTACGAACGATGTTCACGCGCCCGCTTCGGACCAGACAAGCGGCTGGTCCTTTTTGTGACGACGGATACACCGTCTCTCCCGCTTTGAAATTGCGTTTCGGCATCTTGTCGATCACTGCGTCCACTGCTCTGCTGTTGTTATGTCCAACCAGGTCGCCAAGCTTTAGGTAGCCGACTTTGTTAGCCAGACTAAGGGCGGCGAGCGAGCGTATCTTCTCACTCGGACCTTTAGTCCTTCTCTTTCTCTTTGTTCTTGTACCTCGTTTGGATGCGGTTGCCAATTTCAATCACCTCTTTCACCCAGGGTATGTTGTCGACAAGCCACTGTGTCTTGTCCTCTAGCGTGTAGTTTACAGTGGCACTCTCAGCAGTTTTGTATACTTATTTTTTTGAGCCTACGCGCCTGCCTCGCGCTGTCAACAGTCTCGTTGTATACCCACAACTCAACTAAGTCCAGCCAGAGCTGAGGAATTGATATTACAATGTTGATCCTTGCAGCGTCAGTAAGCCACCGCACAAAAGTAACCAGAGTTGCTGCTACAGATCAGGCGAAAAACCGATAGTTTGCACGAGAAAGCGCGGCCTGATTGGGGGTGTCTGTGCTCTTTATTTTCACGTTCGCGCAACTGTCCTTCGGTAGAGAGTGATAATCGTAATGGCGAATACCAAACACAAAAGCGAAGGCAGATAAAGAAGCCACTTCGGATTGTCGAAATGGGTCATTGCCAATCCTGATGCAGAGGGGCCGATGAGGCTCCCAATTCCAAAAGCAAGCGAGAAGGTCGAGGTAGCAGCACCCAACCGCTCTTTTCTTACAATCTGACCGATCAGGGCCAACGCAAGCGGGTACAAGCTTCCAGCGAGTGCTCCAGCCAGCACCCCCGAAGCGATAAACCATCTCCAGTCTGAATGAATTGACATCACTGCAAAAACTCCGACCAACAGCACGGTGCAAACAAGAAGCGTCTTGCGTTTGCCAAAGCGGTCCGCGGCCCGCCCAATAGGAACCTGGCTCACAATTGTTCCCACGATGACCGCGGTGATTATCCCGGCCATCCCGGTCTCGGACGCATTCAGATCTCGCTTCAGATAAAGAGGAAAGAGCGTCACCAGCGAAGACATTAAGTAACCATAGACAGCGCCTGCCGAGATGGGCACGATGATTCTCGGCGAAAGGACACTGAAAACGGCTTCGCCGTGGGTGGATCCCGGCGGCGCTTTCCTAATCATGAAGCCGGCCAACAACGCCGCGATCACGCTAAGCGCACAACAGGCGACGAAAGGAACCTCCCGCCTAATTCCAAAAAGGAGCGCACCCGTCTCGGGACCAGTAGCCCAGCCTATTCCTACGGCGAGCGCATAATAACTCATCCTGCGCGCTCGCTCGCCGCGTTCGCTGAGCCGGCTGATCATTGTCTCGGTAGCAACAGAAATGGCAGAGGCGCCGATCCCTTCAACCGCCCGCACGATGAAAAAGAGCGAGGTCAGGTGAATGAAGGCAAACAGGAGTATTGAAACGCCGTAGACGATCAGGCCGGCGATAAGCACAGGTTTTGGTCCGAAGCGGTCTGTGGCAGCTCCTACCGGAAATGATGCGACAGTGAAGGCAGCGAACATTGTCGAGCCAATCAAGCCGACCAGAAAACTGTTTTGTCCATATTCTCCAAGAAGGATGGGAATCAGGGGCGCTACAAGTCCTACGCCCAGATAGCTCAGACCGACACTTAGATAAATCGCGGAGAAGCCTTTCGAATCAGACAAGTCTCCCCCAGATGGAAAGAGCGAAGGACAAGCCGCAGCCTGAGCTCAAGAAATTTGCTGTAGTTAGATTGATGATGGTTGACTGTGCAGACAAAGACTAAGGGTTGTCAAGATTTCATCGGGGATCTTAGTGTAGCCAGGAAAAAGGACTGTCCCCGCAAAGACACGAAACTCCAGGCATCATAATGCCTGTTTGTTTGCGTAGTAGTCGCGCATCTGCTGGACGTACTTGTCGTACTCGCGACTCCCTATGAAACGAGAGGGCAGAACAGTCGCCAGATATTGCAGGTAGCCATCCATAGACAAAGGCTTCCCATTCTCAGTGAGCAATTGTCCCTTCACATCGTACGAGCCAAAAATGACTTCCTCGGGACCTCGCTTGCGGAAGAACTTTGTGTCCGGCAGCGCAATCAAATCTTCAGGCTTTACGCCTTGCTTCGGGTCGCCGCTTCTTTCCACCTCGTCAATCAGCGCGTGCGCTTCCTCGCGAGAGGTGCCCGGCACAAGCTCCTGAACGATGGCGACGTTCACATTTCGGACCACGCCTTTGACTTCCTCTATATACTCCGATTGAGCGATGCCGTTCGTCTTGTCTTTAAATCCGAAGGTGACCGCGGTCTCGCCGCCCGTCTCATTGCCAAACATCTCGAGGCCGCGCGGATACCAGAGATTCATAGCATGCTGCACGTCACGAATGCTGTAGTCGTCTTCACCTCTTGCCGCCATCTGACCAATTTCTTTTAGCAGCTTTCGACCGCTGCCCAGGTGGAACGCCTCCTCTTGCAACATCGGTCCCATGCTTCGAGCCATCGGCGCATAGCTGAATACTTGCTGCATCTCCAACTGGTACTTCCCTACAAGATCGATAACCGTCGCATAAGTCACATTGTCCAGAAAGTCGTTAAAATCGATATTGAATGCATCGAGCACGTGGCTACCGAGTTCCATCGACAACAGTTCATCGATCGTCTGCCTGGCAACGTCCCCGAGACCGGGTTTTTTCCAGGTCGGGTCCTGATCAAGAACCCAGAACATCTGATAAGCGTGTCGCAGTTCTTCAGCCATGATCCGCAGGACCGCGAACTTACCCTTGTCGCTCACGGCCTTGTCCAGAGTGAGACGGTGCTGCTGAATTGAGCCCAATTCAGTCGAGCACTGGGCGCGCACTATATCTCTGGCGCTGAAGAATGCATTGCCGACCATCTCCTTGGCGTGCTCAAACCGTCTCCGACCGGCGTATTGACCAACCTCTACGACATCGGTTTTAAGATCACCGACTTTGGCTACCAGCTGAAACGGAGGCACACCCTTGAAGTAATCGTCCCAGTGCTTCATCAAGGTATTGAGTTCCGGGAAGTTGCGTTGCTGCCAGTCTACAATTGCATCGTGATATTTCTGGGTGATGGTGGTGGTCGTGTAGGTCATCTCGCCTCCGTATGTGCTCTCCTAACCAGCATAAAGATTTTATCGAACAGTTGTTCGAATTTCAAGAGCGAAGGAGGAACTAAGTCTTTGATAAATCGATCCGTCTTCAATAAGTTTGGATCTTCTCCGCTGCCTTGGCGATTGCTTCTTCGACTCTCTCAACATTAGGTCCGCCACCTTGAGCGAGCTCCGGCTTTCCGCCGCCGCGGCCTCCAAGCAATTCGCAAGCTTCGGAAAGAAGCTGTCCCATGTTTTGCGTCAGTGATTCGGACCTTGAGAATACGAGGCGTGCAGCGGTGGGCTCTTTCGTCCCAAGAAGCGTTATTGAAGGCTCACGTTTCACTATTTTGGCTGCCAGGATTCGAATCTCTTCCAGCTCCCTTGAATCGAAAACTGCCTGCACTATTTTGAATCCACCGCAATCAACCGCGGCCTCTAGCATCGCCGACGCTTCGGCAGTCGTCGCCAGCTCGAGGAGGTCGCGGATACGCTTTTTGGTTGACTTAATTTCCTGCAAAGCGCGCGCTACCAGCTCCGGTGCCGAGTCTCTGTCAGCGCTAAACATTCGGGCTACCGCGAACGCGACATCGCTTGCAGATCGATACTCGGCGAGCGCTCGCCCGCCGCAGACGAACTCGACTCGAGTCATCTTCTTTGCGCGTTCAAATGACCTGATGGCGATCAGCCCAATCTGACCGGTTCGCGCCGCGTGAGTGCCGCCACATGGAGACCAGTCAAAGTTCTCAATCTCTATCACTCGTATGTCACCCTTTACTGCGCTTTCCTTTCGCAGCGGCAAACGCGACGCCTCGTCCTCGTTGACGATATGCACGCGCATCGGTCTGTCTTCAAAGACAACCGAATTGGCGATGTCTTCCGCCGCCCGCATCAATTCGATGGTTGGCGTCTGAAGCTCGATATCGATGGTGGAGGTCTGTGAGCCGAGATGGAAGGAACGAGTTTCCGCGTCGCAGCTCTGAACGAACGCTTGTGACAGGATGTGTTGTCCGCTGTGCTGCTGCAGGTGGTCGAGCCGGCGCCCGCGATCAACGGTACCGGTAACCATTTGCCCCGGCTCAATCGAACCTCTTCTTTCGACCACATGATAAATGATGCCCGCTTCGTCCTCATAAACATCGATCACCGGAGCTTCGTTGAGAGTTCCAATGTCATTAGGTTGGCCGCCGCCGGTCGGGTAGAATGCGGTTGCTTTAAGAACCACACAATCGCCGCGATCGCCGGGCGTCACACATAGTACACCTGCTTGAAATTCGAGGAAGTTAGAATCGCTGAAGTAAAGTCTTTCTGTTGGTTCCATGTCGTTTTCTAATGAGAATGATTACGCTCGAGTCATTCTACCACTGTGCTTGGCAGCTTTAACCTTTGCTGAGGTTTTCCTGGACTTGGATTTTCGCTGAAGTGCTGCAGGGTATCACATGCGATTACGCCTGGAAAATAGGTTTGGAGGCCCGACTCTGTTGCAGTACAGAGCTTGCGCGTCGATTGGCGAAGCCGCTAGCCTTCGTTCGAATGCGAAAGAAGTTTGTCATAAATCTTCGGGATGGCCGCTCGATCGTGCTTGGCGATCGGACCGTGGTCGTCGGTGTCTTGAACGTCACTCCGGATTCGTTCTCTGATGGTGGGCTTCATTTTGATGTCGTACAAGCTGTCGATCGAGCTCTTGAATTAGAGGCCGAGGGTGCGGATGTCGTTGAAATCGGTGGGGAATCGACCAGACCAGGATCTGTGCGAGTGTCTGTTGAAGAGGAGCTTTCTCGTGTGCTTCCAGTGCTGCGGAAGCTGAAAGGGCTTCGAGTTCCGATTGCGATTGATACCTACAAGAGTCAAGTTGCCGCTGAGGCAATTGCCCTCGGTGCGAGCATCGTTAACGATATCAGTGCTCTTAGGTTTGATCCGTCTCTCGCGTCGGTGGTAGCCCGTGAGCGCGCGGCGCTGGTGCTTATGCACATGAGGGGCGAACCGGCTACGATGCAGCGGATGGATCCCAGCCCAGAGATCTTCAGCGAGATTACGTCGGATCTTAACAAGGCGATCAGCCTCGCTGAATCACAAGGGGTCAGACGCGATATGTTAGTTGTTGACCCGGGAATTGGATTCGGGAAGACGCTGGAACAGAACCTCGCAATTTTGAACCATCTGGAGCGCTTTGAGAAATTGAACCTTCCTTTGATGATCGGGACTTCGCGAAAGAGTTTTATAGGTCGGATAACCGGACGGACGGAAACTGAGCGAGCGTTTGGCAGTGCGGCATCAATCGCCATAGCGATTTTGCGGGGGGCCCATCTGTTGCGCGTTCACGATGTGAAGGAAATGGTAGACGTCATCAGAGTTGCGGATGCAATTGTTATGGCCTGACCGCGACAATAGGACACATAACACCGGTAAGTCTATTAAACAAAAGGGGCTGGATGCCTGGCATCCAGCCCCTTTGAATCAGGCAACGCCGTCTGGGCGTTGCTGGGTTTATCGATCACTGACAGAGTTGAGTATCATTTCTTGTATCTCTATCAGTGAGAGTACACCGCGTGCTTCCAGGCGGCGCTTGTAGCGATGCGGTTCCGTTAAAGGTCGCTTTGTTGAGTGTCGCTTGCACCCGTAGTTGAACCGGGGTTGCTGACAACGAGAATATGCAACCCGCCTTAGTTACCTTTCCGACACCGCTGAATAGTATACCGTTGCAGCAGAATCGGAATTCTCCGGTGGTTGTGTTAAACAACAGCACGTTTGTTGGAACCGCGTCATCCTGAATCCGCGCGTCAAATACCGTTAAGCTGAAGCTGCAGGACGCCGTGTTTCCTGATCCGTCAGTCGCGGTGCAGGTGACTGACGTTGTTCCTGTCGGGAAACAACTACCAGCCGGAGGATTACACACGACTGTAACTCCTGGGCAATTGTCAGTAGCTGTCGGAGGCGGGAAATTCACTACTTGACAGCTTGAGGCGCCGCAGGCCTGATCGGTGACCGCGGTTTGGTTTGCCGGACAGGTGATCGTGGGCGGTTGAGTGTCGTTTACCGTTACAGTGAAACTGCAGGTAGCGCCACCTGAGTCCGCGCAAGTGACGGTAGTGGTGCCGACCGGGAAGAACGAACCGGATGGCGGTGTACACGTGATAGTACCGCAGGTACCGGTAGAGGTCGGAGCTGGGTAAGTTGTAACCGCTCCGCATTGGTTTGGATCATTGGACTTGGTGATGTTAGCCGGACACGTGAGGACACAAGGTGCGCCGCAGTTGGAGTTTGTGATGCTGACGGTGTCCACTCGCCACCCAGTTCCTGCTGCACTGGAGTCCGTACCCCGCCGCCAGCGAATAATTACACTCTGGCCGTTGGTTACCGCAGGCAAGTTAATGCTCGTGGTGACATAGACTCCGAAGCCGCCGGCATTCGTGCCGGTGAAGGCTTGGCGACCGCCAATCGGGTTCCCGAAATTAACGCTGATTGTCCCATTGTAGGCTTGCGTTCCGCCAACGAACGACCCGCCAGCCGTTATGATGTCAGTGAAAGCGCCAGCATTGATATTCGGCGATGAAATTTCCACAACGCCCCCGTCAAAGCTGGATTCCAAAGCGAAGGTATGCCGGAACGTCAACACCGCTGGTGTCCCGGTAATCGGGAAGGGCTTGGAGTCAAGCCGCTCATCCGAGATGCAGTTCGGGTCATTGACGAAAGCATCATTGGGAACGGTGTCCGGGGTGACGTTTGACGTTACCCAGGGTGCAGAGTTTGCACAGGTTACTCCCGTTGTCGCTGACCATCCCGTCGGCAACGCGGGCGGAGTCACAGTGTCGAAGTTTTCGGCACAAGGCACGGCAACGGCACAAGCACCCATTCCTGTCGGGCAATTGGTAAGAACTGTGTAGGAGATCTTCAAGCCCGGAGCGAGGGAAGGCGTATTACAGGAGAACTGGGTGAAATCACTCGGACCTCCACTGCCGGTACCCTTCTGCAGACCGACGGTCGCGCTTGAGCCGTTGTTATTAGTCCCATCGGCGATGGTGCCATAAACAAGGTCAATCTGCCCGGTGGTTTCAAAAAGACGGATCTCAAAGTTGAAGGTGCCGCCCGTACTGAAGTGGATGGCACGCCATTCAATGTTGAAGATCCGATTTGGCGCTAAACCGGAGATCGATGTGAAGATCCCTGGCGCGGTCTGGTCGGTTCTCAAGTCGTCCCAGAACGGCGAAATTAGGTTGTTCATCGCTGCGGTGGGGAGACACGCATTGGTAAATCCGTTGTTGTTGCTTGTGAACTGGAGATTACCGTTGGACGAGACATTGGCTCCGGTAAAATTCTGGCCATAGAAGGTGAAATTAAACGGCAAGCTGATGAACGTTGTACCGTCGTCGGTGTGGTTGCCAACATCGGTGGTACCCGGCACGATGGATTGCCCCGTCATGGTGCTGGCTGAATAACCGAGTCCTTGTGTGTTGATGGTGAACGAACCGGTCTCACCCGTGCTTGCGGTCCAATTGATGACAATCGGCGTACCACAAACAAATGTGTTTGAGATACTAAGTTTGAAGGGGGTTGCATTGGTGGCGCTCGCGCCCGCAGCGATGTCGCCGTAAACCTGCGGCGTATTCTGAATCGTTACTCCGGGAGTTGCGGTGGTCAACGTTAACGATACACCAGTAGCGGTGGCGGTGCCGTTATCGGTCAGTGTGACAAACAGGTCATTGCAAGTGCTAGTCGCCACAGCCAGACTTGTGGGGTTGACGTTGGTGACGGCGAGAATTTCGCCCGGGCCGGCCTTTGGAATCTTTGCAAACCGCACATCTTGATCACCTAACCGGCAATCAACGAATGTGGTGTAAAAGAAGCTGTTGTCGGCGGCCATTGTGTCGTAGTCACCCATGTAAACAGAGTTGACCACAGGGTCCTGTCCGAACACGGGGTTCCAATCTGGTTGACTGACCTGGAAGTTTGGTCCGAACGTAACAGTCGTCCCGGAAATGGTTCCAATCACGCCGAATCGTTGAACCCTGCGATTCGCCACATCGTTGCGGCTGTCCTGCCAGGTTACGCAAAGAGCACTCCCGTCAGGCGTGATCGCGATAGCCGGTTGGGTCTGCACTCTGGTTGTCGGGTCGCTGTTCAGTTTTTGATTTGCGGACCAGGTAGCGCCTCCATCGGTAGATTGCTGGAAGAAGATATTGCTGTCGCTGCCACCTGCAACCGTTATGTCCGGGTGGATCGCGAACAACAAATTGGCGTTTGTCGGACTGGCTACAAACTGTGGAAAGGCGCTCGAGCGATATCCGGCAGGGACGTTCAAGCTGCCATTGGTACCAGTGGTCACCAGGTTAGAAACGCCTACTGTTGCGGCAAAGGTTAGTCCCAAATCGGTGGATTTGCGAATTGCGATTCGGTCGGGGTTTGTAGAGGAGTCATAAAAACCAGCGTAAACCGCATGGTCGGCTCCAACAAAAACAAAAGCGCCCTGCACGTTGCCCGAGGCGCCGCTTACAATCAGAAGTGGATTGCTGAATGAAATACCGTCATTGGTGGAGCGAGTGAAATAGATTCCGTTGGGAGCGCCGAAATCTCTATATACGTGATACACATTACCGTTGCCGGTACCCACGAAATTATCAACCGCAATCCATTCCTTGTCGGTGTCATTAGAACTCGCAGTGGGAGCACCGTTGGCAACTGTGCTGAACGTAACACCCCCATCGGTCGAACGATAGATATTGATACCGTTGGCACCACCGGCCAGTGTGGACAGGAAGACCGAGCCTGTAGCCGCGCTCCGAGCGAGAACCGGATCGCCAAAGTTCTGATCGCCGAGTAAAGGAACGATGCCGCGATCAGTCCAGGTCGAACCCATGTCGGTGGACGTAGAATAACCGGTGAACGAATTCACGCCGATGAACGAACCAGAATCGTTATATACGGAAATGGCGCTGTTAGCGCCCGTAAGAACGATAGTGGTTTCGCTCTGAGTCTTTTGTGCGGTTGCATCAAGCGCCGGGTTATTCACCTGCGGGTTGGCCAGGGGTGACTGAGGAGACTCGATAAGAGAAGCCGAGGTTTTGCCTGGCGGCAGCGGCTCAGCCGGCTTCGCAGGCTGGGAGGGTGGAATCGGATACATTTCTTTTAGAACGCCGTCCTCGAATCTCATTCCGGCCCGCAACAGCAGTTGTTGCTGCTTAGCGCTGGACATCAGCTCAAAAGTTCCATCCTTAATTGCCTGATCCAAAACAGCACGAGCGGTCTGGTTCTCTTGGGCAGTCGCGCCGGCGGTGCCACCCGAAAGGCTCTTTTGCGCGGACACTGATCGGTAAAGGGGCATACCTATTAGCAGTCCAGCGCTCACGATAAAAGCCAGCGTAATTAATAGGGCTCTCGACTTGGTTTGACGACGTACATTCTCGAGTTTCATTCTTACAAATCCTCCTGGGCTTAGTCCGTTATATCCCGAGGCGCACCTCTACACAGGAATGGATGGTTCCCTGGTTTCGCTGCGCCCAATGACGCAATACGGTATGCGATCTAGTTCTTGAACAAACTTGGGCCGGCAAGATACAACGCGCGCAGCCCTGAGGCCTTGCAACCACTCTGCGAGCGCGGCGATATTATACGTGACGCTAATCTAAGTCAAGACGCAAATACAGAAAAATAAAGAATCAACTCACAATAAAGGCACTTTGACACTTCTCCTTGCTTTTTCTTCCGCGCGTTGTCAGATTTTTGAGAAGTTTATTGACATCGATAGTCAACTAACGATAGGATGCGGCGCGCAGGGACAACGCCGGACCGATAACGGAATGTGCTTTCATCATAGAATCTCCTCAGGTTACGAGAATGAAAGCTAGTCTGGCGTCAGAGCAAATCAGAGAATCAATCCGCACGATTGTAACTAGAGAACCTTGGGTTCGCTCGTGATCAGAAGCAACTAAAGGTTGAGCTTACCCGAACCGGCCAATCACAGTTTCAGAATTGAGATCAGGAGGGCTTGTGAGAATGTTACACAATATTCGTAGGTCAGTACTCATTGCTGCGGCGGCTGTGACAGTGCTCTTCATCGCTGTGGCGTTTGTAGGTGTCGGTCGGGGCTCTGCCGCACAGGGTCCGAGCAAGGAATCACCAGATTCCGTCGGGTACAGTGTCCGCTTGATTTCGCCGGCACCTGGGGATGTGCTCGTTGCGGGGCAACGAACGACAATAATATGGGATGCGTTACTACCCAAAATCGACTTAACCTGGTGCGAGCAGGAAATAAACCTGTCGCTCGACGGCGGAAAGACCGCTACGATTCGACTCAGCCCTCAACTCGACCCCAGAGCCAAGAGCTTTGATTGGGTGGTTCCTGACACACCCACGGAAAAGGCAGTTCTCGTCCTCCGATTCGGGTGCGAAGGAGCATTGCAGGAAACAGCGTATCCGCAAACGCAGTCGTTATTCACAATCGCCAGTTCCTCTAGCCCTACCCCAAAGGTTTCGCTTAAATCGTTGGCAAGTTCAGAAGTAGCGCCAGGAGAGAGCGTAACTATTGGTTGGGATAGCAATGTTGACGACGTCTCGTTCTACGAAGTAAAGGTTTCATACGACCAGGGAGCTCACTTCCACAGGTTGGCAAAGACGGATAAGAACGAGTATTCGTGGAAGGTGCCGTCAGATATGGCAGGGCACGCGACTTTCAAAGTAGTGGCCCACACCAAGAGCGGAGAGCTGGTGGAATCCTCTACCAATGCTAAGCCGGACCTCTTGCTGCGAAGGTCGTCAGAGTAATCGCCTTTAATCAGGAATATCCGGGCGCGTTGATCAGATGGTTGTGCTATCCAACCTGGTCTCGCGCCCTTACTGTTGTCTGGATGTATTGAGAAGCTGGGGTCGAAGAAAGAACCCTGATCCTGCGTTTTACCTCCTTGAATCTTTTCGGGGCTTGAGTACCCCGATCCTCGATCCGTTAATAACTACAATCTTTAGTACCCTTTCCGGCATGGCGCTTCGGCGAGTCAACGCGTTCAGATGCAAGTGTTGCTTAGAGGTTCAGAATGATGAATACTCCCTGCTCGACAGGATTGTGCCGGTTCGCAACAAAAACATCGCTTGTTCCAGTAGCACGATAGTCTGCAATTTTTCTGAGTGGCAAGTCGCAATGCAGAAGCCCTATCCAATCTGGAATCCCTTCTTCCGGTATTGAATACAACGCGCGACCCCGATGTGCTTGTAGCGTGGTGGTATCTTGGTGAGCTTTATCGCGAGCAGGGAAGAACGGATAACGCAACGGCGGCTTATGATCGATATCTTAAGGCGACCGAAGGTGGGAATGATCCGCAAGTTAACAAGCAAAGAGATCTCGCCGCGGAGCGGCTAAGTTCAGATCAAAAGATGACGCGATGGTCCCGAAAAAAAGGAGCCGCAAACTCTGAGTACTCCATCCCATCGAGAAGATTAGGAAATAATCTCAAAACCTAAGTTTCTAGTTTCTGGTTCCTTCTTTCTCGTTACTTATTCTGCGTCATTTGCCGATGAGTCCAGCGTAGTCCTTTTGGTTTCCTTTGAAGCACTGCTCATCCGCAGATGACGCAGAACAAGAAACCGCAAACCAGAAACCAGAAACTAGAAACCGGAAGACACAAGCAAAAAAAGGGACCGAGATTCTCGGTCCCCTTTTCAAATGACACAAACAGTTTCTATGGATGAATCACTGACAGGTCAAGGTATCATTTCTATTGTCCCTGTCGGAGAACGCGCACCGAATGGTACCTGGCGGAGCTTGAAGCGATGCAGTTCCAGCGTGCACCGCTTTATCCACTCGGCCAAGTACTCTTCGGTCGATTCCACTAGTGTGATCCAGCGTGAAGATACATCCCTGACGAAGTGCCTTACCGACACCTGTGAAGACGATGCCGTTGCAGCAGAACCGGTAGGCCCCGGTTAACGAGTTCCACAACAGTTCATTTGCTGGGTTTGAGTCATCCTGAAGAATCGTGTCGAACACACTAACAGCAAACGAACATGTTGCGGTGTTGCCTGAGGCATCGGTAGCGGTACAAGTAACGGTTGTGACTCCGACCGGCAAACATCCGCCGGATGGTGGGTTACACACCACGGTGGCTCCGGGGCAGTTGTCAGTCACTGTGGGCGCCGGGAAGTTGACCGCTGTGCACGGCGGAGGCGGACACACATTCTGATCGGTAACCGCCGTCTGGTTTGCAGGACAAGTAATGGTGGGCGGTTGTGTATCCAGGACGGTTACAGTAAAAGCACACATCGTGGTTGCCTGTCGGGTGGTTTCAAGTTCCCAACAGAAAATCGTGCCTGTCTCAGCGGCCGCGCTGTCAACAACACCTAGAGTCCAGGCGCCGTCGTTCGGGGACCCGTTATATATCGTCAACCCGGACTGTGGTTGAAATGTCCCGGCAAACGGAGCCGACCCTGCTGATATCGGAGTGCCCGCCGAGTCATCAAAAATGGTTTTGGTGCCAGAACAATCGTTTGCTCCCGTCCCATAGTTATCACCAGCACCGCCGTTGTTGTTGGAAAGCGCGTTACCCGAGTTGGCATGGCCGAGCCCAATCGCAAGGTCAGCATCCCGCGTGTGGTTTATTCGCACACGAACATTCACATCGGTTACGGGCCCGGTATCGGTAGCAGGTACAGTTATGGTACTACTAGCCCCGGTTGGATTGTTGTCCGGAATTGGCACAGCTATGTTGCCGCTACTATAGACTGTGGTCGTGTTCCCTGCTACCGAGGAAGAACAAGTGACGGTCGTGGTACCTACAGGGAAGAATGAACCGATGGCCGGCGTGCAGATTACGGGCCCACAGGACCCTGTCGTAGTCGGCGCCGGATAGTTGACGACAGCACCGCACTGGTTGGGGTCGTTGGCGACCGTGAGGTTAGCTGGGCATGTGAGCGTGCATGCCGCCCCGCAAACCGCAGTAGTGACGTTCAAAGTCCAACTGTCGAGCGAGCCGCCGTCCCCCGCGAGGTCGTCCGAAATAGTTATCGTCCAAGTCCCGTTCGGGTTTTGGCCATTGAATGCGCCGAGCGCCTCTTCTGGCGTGAGCGGCGTGGCTACCGTTAGATTTGCATAAGGGTGATCAGTCGTCATGCCCGCGTTCGTGGTGTAAGGTACTTGACCTCCCGGATTGGCATCATCATCCCAGAGCGTGCCGTTAAATACGTTATCATTGCCAGCGCCGTTGTCGGTCGTCAGCGTGACGACGGTTCCGGAAGGCGACGCGATCGTGATATCCAAATCAGCGGCAAATGTATGCGTGATGTTGGCCATCAGCGTTACCTTGCTCACCACCGCGCCCGCGCCCGCTATAACAACCGTGTTGGATACGACTGCCGGGCCGGTCGGAATCGCCAACGGCGTAGAGTTGGTGGCGCTCGTAGTTGTTTCGGTCGGCGCGGCGGACAGGGTTGAGACCTCAAGTTGCCAACTGTCGAGCGAGCCGCCGTCGCCAGCAAGATCGTCTGAGATAGTCAGCGTCCACGTCCCGTTCGGGTTCTCTCCGCGGAATGCGGCTAGCGCCTCTTCGGGCACGAGCGGTGTGGCAGTCACCAAGTTCACATACGGATGATCAGTCACAAGGCCAGCGTTGGTGGTGTAAGGCACTTGACCACCAGGATTGGCCTGATCGTCCCAGACGGTGCCGTTGAAGACGTTGTCATTGCTGGCGCCGTTGTCAGTCGTAATGGTCACGATTGTTCCAGCCGGCGATTGCAAAGTGATGTCAAGATCGGCGGCGAACGTATGGGTAATGAACGTCTGCATGTTCAAGTCCCAAAGATAAGTGCCAGCACCGGCGACGGTGATCGTCGAACTGACTACGGCCGGGCCGGTGGGAATGGCCACCGGAGTGCTGTTGACGGTGTTAGTTGTGGTTACTGTGCAACCAGTGGGCGCCGTCGGAACAACTCCTATTCCACCCAAAGGTCCACCACGAGGCAATGAGCCGGCTCCACCTTTCCCCTCAGCCGGGGCGGCGCGGTCTCCTCCCATCTGTGCTGATAGTTGATCGTATTGACTTAAGGCAGCATTTAGTTGGTCTCTCAAGCTTGTATCTTTTGGGTTGGCTGCGAGTGCCTGTTTGAGTCTCGCGATATTCGCCTCGGCTTCGTTCATCTGTGTGACAAGCTTCTCTTTCCAGTCTGATTGCGCGCTGGACGCTGCGCGTGATGTCAACGCCGGTCTGGAAGCAATCAAACCACTGATCAAACTAAACAGTACGAAGGACAGCAAAAGCTTCCCCCATTTATTGGTCGGGATATGCATGGCCTTTCTCCTCCTGTATTCGACTTGCCCTAGATTGTACCGCTCAGGTTGAGCTCCTGATCTGAATCAAAGCCGCCTTCCAAGTAATTCGGCTTCTGTTTCGTTACCGAATTGGAGGCATCGAGGAGACGGCGTTGCTGCTACAAACTGAAGTCCTTTTACGACGCGCTGATGCTATCCGTCCCGCCTATTGAAGTCAAGCAAATGTCAGGAAAGCCAGTGAGACCCGCCTAAATCTTTTGCGACGTACGGCGCGAACATTTAGAATAACTCCATCGCATATGGTCATCTTGACGGAGAGCGCACTCATTCGTGGGAGTTGATACTTGGAACAGGTTGTAAGTTTTCTGTTCAATCACCGGCAGGCGCTCTTCTCGAAGAGCCAGTTTGCTTTTGGTGCTCGTCCATCGATTTTGCTCGTTTTCGCGCTTATCGCTTTACTGGCGTTATTTCTCTACTTTCTTTATTCCACTCCAGCGGTAAAGCTCCCATTGCGTTGGCGCATTGCTCTTATTTCGCTCAGGTGCGCACTGGTGGCCGCAATAGTGCTGTTCGTTATGCGGCCGGTTATCGTTGTCCCTTCCGTCGTGCCACAGTCAAGCTACGTTGCGGTGTTGATGGATGATTCATCCAGTATGAAGCTTCCGGATGAATCCAGCGCCACTCGTCTCGACGCAGTTAGACAATTGATGTCCGCCAACAGCCATTTTTATTCGCTGCTTGCGGACAAGTTCAAATTGCGGAATTACAAGTTCGCGGCTTCGGCAGACCGAATTCAAAACGCAAGCGAGCTCTCCGGAGATGGCGATCAGACAAACCTTACTTCAGCTTTAGATCAAGCTTCGCGCGAATCGGCAGGGCTGCCGATGTCCGGCGCGATAGTGATCAGCGACGGTGCCGACAACGCGGGAGCGAGCGAAGACGATCGAGCCACCAGCCTTGGCACTACCCTGGCTAATCTCCGGTCGAGAGGACTCCCCGTCTACGTCATCGGAGTCGGCCCGGATAATCTCGACGGGGACATCGAGTTAATACGCGCAACCTCGCCGAGACGCGCGCTCTCCGGATCGCCGGTCACCTCTGAATTGCTCATCAAGGCAAGCGGCGGACGCAAGTCCGTAACGGTTGATCTCTCCGAGGACAACCATTTGCTGAAGTCTCAAGACGTTCCAATTCAAGGTGATGGGACAACAGTCGCACGCCTGACGTTCACCCCGTCGTCACCCGGCGTTCACCGATATACGTTGACTGCAAAACCGCCTTCCGACGATCCAGTGCCGGACAACAATTCTCGCGAGCTCTCGATCGATGTCGTGGACTGGAAGCCAAGGATCTTATATATCGAAGGCGAACCCAGGTGGGAATATGCAAAGTTGCGTGAGTCGGTCGCCGAAGAGAAGAACATTGTGCTTGTTTCTGTTTTGCGTTCGGCTGACGGAAAATTTTATCGACAGGGTATCGAGAACCCCGATGAACTGGTCAATGGGTTTCCAAAATCCGAAGAGGAGCTGTTCAAGTACGATGCCCTCATGATTGGAAGTGTAGAAGCGACGTTTTTCACCTTCGACCAGCTAAAGGCCGTCGAGCAGTTTGTATTTCGACGCGGCGGGACTCTGCTGGCTCTCGGTGGTCCGAAGGCTTTCAACACCGGCGGCTTTGGAAACACGCCACTGGCCGACTTGCTGCCGATTTACCTTAACGGCAAGCAAGACACGCCAACCGAGAGTCAAACTTACAAGGCATCACCGTCTGATCGTGGTAAAGATCATCCCGCTGCTCGGCTTGTAGATCAGCCCGAGGCGAATGCCAAAGCCTGGGACCAAATGCCTGCAATTACGCTGCCTGAGATCATCACCGATACCAAGCCCGGAGCATCGGTGATTCTCGAAGCTCGAAGCCCAAAAGAAAAGAATCGAGTTGCGCCGTTGCTCGTTGAAGAAAGATATGGGCGAGGAAAAAGCCTGGCGTTTCTGACGTCGGATACGTGGCGGTGGCGAATGATGTTGGAATCCAAGGACAAATCGTTTGAGACATTTTGGCGGAATCTCATGCGATACATCGTGGAGTCCTCGCCGCGTCAGATCGAGTCCTCAACCGAGCGAAGCTTTTATGCAACGAATGAGCAGGTGCGGATTCGCGCTGAGGTAACCGACGAGAAATTCATAAAAATGAATGATGCCACTGTCTCAGCTCACGTAACCTCGCCGTCCGGCCGCTCAGTGGATGTTCCGATGAAGCAAACGGTGGAAGACGGGTTTGAGGGCTACGCCTGCGATTTTCACCCCGATGAGGATGGACTTTACCGTGTGGAAGTGAGTGCCAGGCGCGCCGGCAAACAGGTATCGGTGCTGACACCCGCCCAAACCAGCTTCATCGTCGGGAAGCTTAATCGTGAGTCCTGGAATGCCGCGCAAAACCGAGAACTGCTGAAGCGCATTGCAACCGAGACCGGCGGTGGTTACTACTCGCCAAGCCAGGTAGACAAGCTCATCGACGACCTTACTCACAAAGAGGGTGCCGGGTCGATCAAGGTTAGCTATGACCTTTGGGACATGCCGATAAACTTTCTGCTGGTCGTCGGCCTCTCCGCGGGCGAGTGGTTCATTCGCAAACGCAAAGGCCTCGCATAAGAACGTTCAACATATTGGATGGTAATGCACAGCTCAACATTCAAGGTTATCGAGAACCAACAACTTCAACGGCTGATTTCCAGGAGGTCATTCCACAGCCTCTGGATGCTATGCCTGTGCGCGATGATTGGTCTGTGCTCCTGCGCTTTGAGCGCTGATAAAGGAACCCCGCCTCAGAATGCGAATTCACCTGCGCAATCCTCCAGGCAACAGAAGCCACCGATAAAGAAGGCAACGGTCGATCCAAATAAATTCGCTCTGGTTGTGGCCGGGGTAGGCGGGGAAGATGCATACACCAAGAAGTTCACCGCCCAGGCGACTCGCCTTTACGAAATTCTGACTAATCAACTTGGATTTTCGGAAAAGAACGTTTTTCTGCTCACCGAAACGGTTTCCAGCGCAGGACCCGAAGACGGAGCCCGCGAGTCGGAAGTGGTTCCCTCAAAAAGGGCCACGGCTGAAGAAGTTAAAAAGGCTTTCGCGACGATCAAATCAGCGGCAAACGCTGAAAGCCTGGTCCTGGTTGTTTTGATTGGACACGGAGCGGTCGACAATCAGGTTCCGAAGTTCAACCTCGTAGGGCCCGATCTCAGCGCCAAGGACTACGCACTGCTGCTTGGAACATTGCCGAACAAGAAGACGATTTTCGTTGATTGCTCCAGCTCATCAGGCGACTTCGTCAAACCGCTCTCATCTCAAAATAGAATAGTGATTACCGCGACGAGAAGTGGTAACGAGCAAAACGCCACAGTGTTTGCGGACCACTTTATTGCCGCATTTGCGGACAATGCGGCGGATGCGGACAAGAACGGACGAGTGTCGGTCCTGGAGGCGTTCAATTACGCAACCAGGCTGACGGCCGATTGGTATAAGGAGAAGAATCGCCTGGCGACCGAGCACGCGTTGATTGATGACAACGGTGATGGTACGGGACATGAAGAGGCTGGGAATGGTGACGGCAACCTGGCAAAGATAATCTATCTGGACTCCAAGACGATTGAGGAGGCCGCAGGAGACGCCGAACTCGAGCGGCTGATCAAAGAGCGACAGCGACTAGAGGAAGAAGTCGAAAAATTAAAGACACGCAAGAGCGAGATGAAGCCAGAAGAATACGAGGCAGAACTCGAAAAAATACTCGTTGATCTTGCAAAGGTGAACCAACAGATAAAAGGGAAGCAGAAGAACTAATGTAGGGGCGGCCCTCCGTGGCCGCCCCTCACTGGAATCAGCGTACCTGATAAAACCCTAAGGACGGCCCTCCGTGGCCATCCCTCGATGGAGCCGGTATTGCTAACGAATCCTGATTTTCCGTACCCAAGGCGTTATAACAGTCTTCGTCTGCTCGGCTTCGACTACGCTTCGACCTCGTCCTTGTTCTTTCTCACAATTGACACGGATAGCTCGCGCCCGCTTTTCGGAGACATACAGCTTGCGAAAGCTGTTCTTGCGGCGCTTTTGCACCCAACGACACAAGAGAGAATACGACTAGAGGTCTATACACTCCTTCCTGACCATTTTCACTTACTCGCGGGAGTAAAGGAACAAGCAAAAAACCTTTCCCAAGCGTTGGGCGCGTTTAAGAGCTATACCACGCAGCTGTACTGGAAGCGCAGTCGGGAAATAGTAGATGCGCGTCGTGTGGATCTACCGGCCGCGTTCGTTTCGAAAAACCTGCAGGATGACAAGACGAAGGCGCTTTTAACCGCTCTGATTGAATGGCGCGCTGCGCTCCGACCTGAGACAGTCGAACTAAAGAATTGGCCTAAGGTGCGTCCTGATCAATTCTTGGGAAAGACTTTGTGGCACACGAACTTTAATGACCATGTAATACGGAACGATGCGGATCTGAGGGAGACAATTGAGTATATCGTGATGAATCCGGTGAAACGCGGGTACGTGAGCAGGCCTGAGTTTTATCCGTTTACAGGATTTGGACATAATGTATGAGGCTAACCTCAAAAGAGATAGAAGGTAGCGAAGTTTATGGATTGCACTAATTCAGGTGAGGGGCGGCCACGGAGGGCCGCCCGTACAGAAGTTTCCTCGATTTGCGCTGATTTCAGTGAGGGGCGGCCACGGAGGGCGCCCGTACAGAGGTTTCCTCGATTTGCGCTGATTTCAGTGAGGGGGCCACGGAGGGCACCCGTACAGAGGTTTCCTCGATTTGTGCTGATTTCAGTGAGGGGCGGCCACGGAGGGCCGCCCGTACAGGATTTCATCGGTTGCGCTGATTTCAGTGAGGGGCGGCCACGGAGGGCCGCCCACACATGGTAGATTTATGAGACGCGTGGCAATTATATCTACTCTCTTTCTGTTTGGCTGCTCATTCCAGTCGGGTGCGGCTCAAGAGATCTCGCTCGCACGCGGGTCAGATCTCCTGAAGCACGGCAGTTATAAGGAAGCAATACAGGTCTTCACCTCGCTCCTGGATAAAAATTCTAAGGACGCGGCAGCGGCCGAGGGATTGATCAGGGCGCAGATTGAGACCGGAGATTACGCAAACGCCGAAAAGAGAGCGCGCGATTTTTTGAGCGCCCAGCCGGAAGCGGCGGCCATACGAATTCAACTCGGCGAAATAAAATTTGAAACGGGGAGATACGCAGAGGCTGCGTCGGAATTCGAGCGAGCCGCGCAGAATTCAAAGGCGGCGACATTGTTGCGCGCGATGCTCGGACGTGCGCAATCACTTCGGGCTCAAGGCAAAGAAGATGAAGCTGCGGCGATCGCACAGGAGCTCGTCCGATACTACAATGCCAACTCCCCTCGTACTGCTGAAGAACTCAGTCTCATTGCGGAAGCCCTCGTCATCCTGGACAAGGTCAAAGATGCAAACGAGCTCTTTATAGACGCGCGCGAAGCAGATTCGAGTTATACGGATGCATTCATAAAACAAGGAGAGTTGCTAAACGAAAAATATCAATACGGAGACGCGGCTAGTCTCTTTCAGGACGCGCTGAAAATAAATCCAAATTCGGCGCGAGCACTGATAGGCCTGTCAAAGAGCAAACAGTTCGAGGCGAACGAAGTCCAGCTTGCATCGCTTAATAAAGCACTTGAAAACAACGCAAATTTTGCTTCGGCGCTGGTTGGACGGGCTTCGATTGACGTGGAGACTGAGAACTTCGAAGCGGCGTCCCAGGAGATCGATCGGGCGCTAAAAGTGAATCCGAATGCAGTCGATGCGCTTGCTGTTCGCGCGGCGATTCTATATTTGAGCAACAAGAAGACCGAATTCGATGCCGAGATCAAAAAAATCCTGGCGATTAACCCACGAGCGGGAGAAGTGTTCGACACACTCGCTCAATTTGCGGTGAACAATCGCCGCTATTCCGACGCTGTAGATTTCGGTCGCCGAGCACTCCAGCTTTCACCAAATTTGTGGAGTGCGAGGACCCAACTTGGCATCCAGTTGTTGCGTATTGGCAAGGTCGAAGAAGGCCGCGCCGAGATCGAGCGAGCGTGGAAGAGCGATCCATTTAATCCCTGGGCCAAGAATACGCTTGATTTGCTCGACAAAATAAAGGACTACCCGGATGCGGTGCGAGGACCGTTCATCATCAAGACTTCGCAGCAGGAAAGCGGCGCTCTGGTTAGCTACGCCGGCGATCTTGCAGAAGAGGTCTACAAGAAGCTCACTGCCAAGTATCGGTTTACTCCTCCGGCGCCGATAGCTATTGAGATCTTTCCAGACCACAATGATTTCGAGGTTCGAACTCTTGGTGTGACTGGGATCGGAGCCCTCGGTGTTTGCTTTGGTCCGGTGATCGCGATGGATAGCCCTTCGGCGCGCGACTCAGGGGATTTCAACTGGGGAAGCACGCTCTGGCACGAGTTCACTCACGTTATCACGCTGGAGATTACTGATCACCGTATCCCTCGTTGGTTCTCGGAAGGCCTTTCGGTTTTCGAGGAGCGTCGCGCCCGGGCCGGTTGGGGAGATAACTGGTCCCTCGAGAACCTGAAGGCGATAAAGGACGGTAGATTCGTACCGATAAACGAGCTCGATGCGGCGTTCACACGTCCGAAGCGGCCGGATGGAGTGCCGCTTGCGTATTTTCAGGCATCTCAGGTGTGCGAATTTGTGGACGAGAAGTTCGGGTTCGATGCGATTCTAAAAATGCTTGCGCTATACAAGGAGAATGCCAGAACTGCTGATGTTCTACAGCGCGCGCTGAAGCTTACACCCGCTGACTTCGATAAAGCCTTCAGCGAATATATAAAGGCTAAAACCAGTGCCTGGATTGAAGCTCTTGGCAGTGGACCTGCTCACGCGCCGTCAGGCCAACCTCCAGCTAAAGAGGCGGTGATTGCGCTGGTTAACGCGAAGCCCAATGACTACTTCAGTCAGCTGCGGCTTGGGATGATCTACAAAAACGAGGGAAACAACGATAAGGCAATTGAACACTTGAAGAAGGCCGCCGAGTTATTTCCGCATTACGCAGGCGACGGAAATCCTTACCAGATGATGGCAGACATCTATGAAGCTCGAGGGCAAAAGGCAGAGAGCGCGGCGGCGCTGGAAACGCTTATTCGTTACAACGAGACAAACAAGACTGCGCCGGCGAAGCTGGCACGGTTAAGAATGGAGTTGGGAGATCTCAAAGGAGCGGCCGAGATCTTGAGGCAAAGCTTTTATATACAGCCGTTCGATGCCAGCTTGCACAAGCTTGCCGGAGGCGTTTATCTTGAATTGGGCAACCCCACAGAGGCGATTCGCGAGTTCCGTGCCCAAATAGCACTCGCGCCACCCGATCTGGCAGAAGCTCACTACGATCTGGCGCGCTCGCTCGAGGCAGCGGGCAATCACACTGAGGCAAAGCGTGAGGTACTGCGAGCGTTGGAGATCGCGCCCGGGTTTGACAAAGCACAGGAGCTGCTATTGAAACTCCGAGCGAGCAGGTGACGCTGAAATCTGATTTTGAATATGAATTTTGAATCGGAATCCGGAATCTGATTTGAATCTGAATTTGGAATCTGAATCTGCAATCTGAAATTTGGAATTTGAAATTTGAAATTATTGAAATTTCAAATTGCACAGATCGAGATCAAGCCATCGTGAAACCCAGGATTATGCGCTTACTAATCCTAACTCTGGTACTCCTAATGACCGCAGCCGCTCCGTTAGCGCTTTCCGTCGGCACAGCAGCCGTGACTCCATCCGGCTCGGAAAAACCGTTTCACTATGACGACCCGCGTCTAGGCGAAAAAAAGGACGAATCAGACAAGTTCAAGTTTGCGAGAGTGAAGCTCGAACCGATGTACCCAGGCGCTTTCCTGGGGGACCGTGGCGAGGAGTGGTCCCACGATTATCCCGAAGCTGGTCTGCACTTTTCCAAGATTCTTTCGGAGCTTTCAAAGCTGCAGGTGGTGCTGGACGAAAACGAATACATTTTCGCTTTCGATGACCCGAATCTGATGAAGTACCCGTTTGCCTACATGTGTGAAGTGGGTCATATGCAGCTGACAGATCAAGAGATCGCAGGCATGCGCGAGTACCTGTTGCGCGGCGGGTTTTTGCTTGTCGATGACTTCCGAACTAATTATGAAATGCGCAATTTCGAATATCACCTCAAAAAAGCGTTTCCTGAGCCTGAATACAAAATGAAGCCCCTCGATATTACGCATCCAATATTCAACTGCTTTTTTACGATTAAATCCCTCGATGTACACCCGCCGTATGGTCGATATAAACCAGAGTTCCTGGGAGTCGAAGACAAGCACGGGCGGCTGATGATGATCATCAACTACAACAACGACGTGAGTGACTACTGGCAATGGTCGAACGATCCGTTCATGCCGATTGATGATACTAACAGCGCGTATAAGTTCGGGGTGAATTATGTTTTCTATGCGCTAACGCATTAAAAAAAGGTTTCTGGATTTCCGGGTTTTTATCTGCGTCATCTACGAATGATTCATTATTGGACTTTAGATGACGAATCCAGACGCGATTGATCTACGATGACACAGAAGAAACAAGGAACCAAAAACCAGAAACCATAAACCAAATTGTTTCGAGGTGAGAATGGCGATAGATACCAAGGAGATCGTGAGAGAGGACGAGTTACTCGACAAGCTCGTTGCCGCTCGCGAACAAGTGCTTAGCGAAGTACGAAAGGTCATCGTCGGACAAGACGAGGTGATTGATCAGACGCTCATCTCGCTCTTTGTGGGCGGCCACTCCCTGGTTACCGGGGCTCCCGGCCTCGCCAAAACTCTTCTGATACGAACGCTGGCTAACGTCCTCGAATTATCGTTCAAACGCATTCAATTCACGCCCGACCTGATGCCTTCGGACATAACCGGCACCGATATCATCGAGGAAGATCGATCCACTGGCCATCGCAAGCTCGAGTTTATTCACGGACCCATCTTCGCCAACATCATTCTCGCCGATGAGATCAACCGAACGCCTCCAAAGACTCAGGCCGCGCTGCTCGAAGCAATGCAAGAAGGATGCGTTACCGTTCAGGGAACAACTTACACGTTACCTAAGCCTTTTTACGTGCTTGCGACTCAGAATCCAATCGAAATGGAAGGCACGTATCCGTTGCCTGAAGCCCAGCTGGACCGGTTCATGTTCAATATTCAGATCGGCTATCTGAATGAGGACGATGAAGTGGATGTCGTGAATCAGACAACGTCGGTTCAGGATATCAGCTTCGAGCGAAATGTCACTGGCCCGGACATACTTGCGTTCCAGCGATTGGTGCGTCGCGTTCCGGCGGCGGAGTCAGTTACCCGGTATGCCGTGAAACTGGTGGCCGCGAGCCGGCCTGGTTCTGAGGGTGCGCCTGACTACATCCGGCGTTGGGTCAACTGGGGCGCGTCCCTGCGAGCATCTCAGTTCTTGATCCTCGGCGGAAAAGCCCGGGCGGTGATGAGCGGCCGTTACAATGTCTCAGTGGACGATGTCCGCGCGCTGGCCTACCCGATTCTGCGTCATCGCATACTTCTCAATTTTCACGCCGAGTCTGAACGGGTAAAACCAGATGATGTGATTCGCAGGCTGATTGAGACGGTGCCCGAGCCCAGATCAGGTTTGTAGCACGCCCTTCTTAACTTCACGTTTGATGCTCGCTATTAGAAATGCAACCTAACGCAGCGCCAATCGGAACCCGCTTTCTCTCTCCCGAAGTACTTGCGCGCATAAGTTCGCTCGAGTTGATCGCACGTTCGGTTGTCGAAGGCTTTATCGCGGGGTTGCACCGCTCACCATACCTTGGATTCTCAACCGACTTTGCCGAACACCGGCAGTACATGCCCGGCGACGACCTGCGGCATCTCGACTGGAAGCTGCTCGCCCGTACCGATCGGCTCTACATAAAAAAATACCAGGGCGACACTAACGCCCGGATTCACATTCTGGTGGATTCGAGTGCATCAATGGGTTACGCGAGCGGCGAGGTGAGCAAGCTTCAGTATGCGCAATACCTCGCGTCTTCGCTCGCATTTTTAGGGGTTCGTCAGCACGATTCAGTCGGACTGGTTGCGTTTGACGAGAAGGTGATCGAACACTTGCCTCCGGGATCGCGATCGGGACACCTGCGAACGGTGCTGGGCGTTATTGAGCGGCTTCAGCCCGGCCGAGGCACTACGATCGCCGATTTGCTAAATCGCACAGCGGAGCTGCTGACGCGACGCGGCATCGTCGTTTTGATATCGGATCTCTACGATGAGCCGGAGAAGATTGTTGAAGGGCTGGAGCACCTGCGCTTTCGCGGCAACGACGTGATCGTGTTTCACGTGATGGATCAACAGGAATTGGATTTTGATTTTATTGAGCCGGTGGTTCTCGAGGATGCGGAAACCGAGGAGCAGCTTCACGTGCTGCCGGATGTTTTGCGGGACGAGTATTTGAGGGCGATTCGAGGGCACATTGCGGCCCTTCGAGAAGGCGCGGCAAAGAATCGGATTGATTACGAGATGCACCGGACGTCGGAGCCGCTGGATGCTTCGTTGTTTGCGTATTTGGCGAGGCGCTCGCAGTTTGGGTGAGGGGGTTTTGAAATTTGAAATCTGAAATAATCTGAAAGCTCAAATTTCAAATTTCAAATTTCAGATACAGATTTCAAATACAGATACAGATTTCAAATACAGATACAAATTTCAGATAAGGAAACTGATTTTCAAAAATACAAATACAGATTTTTCAAAAGATTTCAAAAGATATAGATAAAGCTTTCAAAGGTAGAGATACAGATACGATAGCCGTTTTCAAAGATACAGATTATAGATACAGACTTAGACACAAATTACAAAATGGCATTTCTCAATCCAATCTTTCTCCTGGGAGCCATGGTCGCCGGATTGCCCGTGCTCGTGCACCTCGTACGTCGAACGCGCGCACCCCGCCTTCCGTTTCCCTCCCTCATGTTCCTTCGAAGAATAGAACAGAAGACCATTCGCAAGCGCAAGCTTCGAAACCTGCTGCTCTTGTTGATGCGGTGCGCGGCGCTGCTGCTGCTCGCATTCGCGTTCTCTCGACCTTTCTTCACCGGTGCAACTCCGGTATCGGCGGCGGGGGATCGTACCAGCACCGTAATTCTGGTCGACTCTTCCTTCAGTATGCGGTACGGCGATGTATTCAATCGCGCGCGCCAATCGGCTCGAAGCATCGTCAACGATGCGGCGTCCAACGAACAACTTGCCGTGGTTCCTTTCTCCAAGAACTACGAGTTGCTGATGCCCTTGAAAACCGACCACGCCGAAGCCTTATCAGTCATCGCTCAAATGCAGCCTGGCCTCGATTCGACGGACTATCTGCAGGCGATCCAGGCAGCGAGCGCAATTCTAAAAGACGCAAGCCCCGGGCAACATCGGATATATCTGATTTCAGATTTCCAGGACTCCGGTTGGAACCGTTCAGCGCCGCAGGTCAAGCTCGCTCCCGATGTAAAGCTCTTCCCGATCGACGTGTCTGATGCGAAGGCAGCGAATCTCGCTGTTTCGGGTGTGACAGCAGACCCGGTTGTTTACGCCCAAAAGTATTCGAGCAAAGCCGTGGCCCGCGTCAGCAACTTTGGTCCGGACGATGTCGAAACCGTGATCGAGCTTAAGCTCAACGACCTGCCAGCTGAGCGCAAGCCGCTTAATGTGGGCGCAGGCGGGACGCAGAACGTTGAGTTTACCGGATTCAATGTCCCCGAAGGCTCGAACCGCGCGTCCGTGGAAATCGCCGGAGACAGCTTTCCTATAGACAACAAATTCTTCTTCGCAATCAGAAGAGAGAATCAAACCAGAGTGCTGGCGATTGAAACCGCGGCAAGAGGTCGCAGCGAGAGCTTCTTCCTTCAACAGTCTCTGGCAGCGGGGGAGAACAATCAACATGCCCTGACTGTTAAAACAGCCGGCTCGGTAAATCCCACCGAACTCGATCCATATCGAGTCATCATAGTGAATGACGTCGCGGACATCAGCGACGGCCTCGTCGCGGGTCTTAAGGGGTTTGCGGAGCGCGGCGGGGGATTGATCCTGGCGGCCGGGAAGCACACCGATGCGAGTGACTTCAACAGGCTGTTTGGCTCGATAGCTCCGGCACAAATCGGGGAGATAGTTCAATCTCGCGGCTATGCTCTTATGAGCCAGGTAAAGACTGATCATCCGATCTTTAGTGCATTCGCGCGAAGCGGGAGGTTAACCTCAACGCGCGTGTACGGCTATCACCGGGCGACAACAAAAGAAGGATCTCTTAATGTTGCCGCCCTGGATGACGGCAGCCCGATTGTCGTTGAAGGCCTGGCTGGCAGAGGGAAAGTATTGCTTATTACAACAACCCTGGATACAGCATGGAACGAGTTGCCATTAACTCCGATGTTCCTGCCGCTTGTTCGGCAGATGCTGGAGTATCTGGGCGGCCGCGACACTTCTTCGTCATACACGATCGGGCAGGCGTTCACTACACCGGCAGATAAAGACGGATCACTGCCGGCAGTTGATACTCCCGGCGGAAAGAGGGTCGACGAGGTCAGAAAGAATTCATTGGGGGAACAATCAGTCGATGCAACCGAGAACGGATTCTACCGGCTTCGGTACCGAGACCGAGACGAGTTCGTAGCGGTCAACCTTGACCCTAAGGAATCGGATCTGACTAAAGTAAATATCGACGATCTGATCGCAGGAATTACGACCGCCCCGTCCGATGCGAATGCCCAGAGCTCCTCATCGGTTTTGACCGCTGAGGAGAAAGAGGCGAAGCAGCGATTGTGGCTGCCTCTTCTGCTGACGGCGCTGGCGTTATTTGTAATGGAAGCCGTAATCGCAAGACGAATTCGCCTTCCGAAGTTGATTTAGAGTTGTTGATTAGTTGTTGTATTCGAGTGAACTTGCGACAAGACTAAAAAGACACAAAGGTGCACAAAATTCTTAGTGCAACTTCGTGTCTTTGAGTCTTCGTGGCACGTATTTCTCAAACTCAAAGAGATCGTCCGCTACCCGTCTCTTTGGTGTGCACCGAGAAATCGGGGTATACTCAGCAGTGATAGTAGTTTCCGGGCCGGATGATGTGCATTTTATGAACGGCTTGGATAACCGCCCGTAGCTATCGCGCTTCACCGCAGGTTTATGCCTGCGCTACTTTCCCTGGAGGATCGCGGGATGAGTCCTCAATTAGAAAACGTAAGTCAAGTCATTAATGAGGTGCGCCGGCGCATTC
>Ga0126382_10000111_pt1 | contig 28626 bp, 24 predicted proteins | sample PanSoiMetPlot_30_FD_92548 | JGI IMG/M metagenome (GOLD analysis project Ga0126382, IMG submission 92548) | Tropical forest soil microbial communities from Panama - MetaG Plot_30 | ecosystem: Environmental > Terrestrial > Soil > Tropical forest > Bulk soil | place: Panama | collected 2016-02-17
CAGTCGTAGGTTGGGTCGAGCGTTTTCGCGAGACCCAACACCACGGTCCGTAAACGTTGGGTCTCGTAAAGAACTCGACCCAACCTACGATCTACTACGATCTACGATCAGTACACCGCCGGGTCGCCGCTGTCGGTCGGACTGGCAATCACCTTCTTGAAGGCGTCGCTCATCGGCACATTGAGGTTGATGCTCTTGGGCGGGATCGGCTTGAGGAACCACTTGTCGTAGATCGAGTTGATCGCGCCGCTGCGATAGGTCGCGATCATGACCTCATCGACGATCTTCTTGAACGGCGCATCCTCGCGGCGGAGCATGATGCCGTAGGGCTCGACCGACAGCGCGTCGGCGGAGATCACGTAATCCTGCGGCGCCTTCGAGCCGGCAACCGCGCTGTAGAGCAGAATGTCGTCCATCACGAAGGCGACGGCGCGCCCGGTCTCGACCATCAGGAACGCCTCGGCGTGGTCCTTGGCGGCGAGGATGTTGAGGTTGAGGCCTTTCTGCGCGCCGATCTCGGTGATCTGCTTGAGGTTGGTGGTGCCCGAGGTCGACACGATGGTCTTGCCCCTGAGATCCTCGACGGTCTTCAGGTTGGCCGATTTCTTCGACACGAAGCGATTGGCGGTGACGAAGTGCGTGATCGTGAAGGACACCTGCTTCTGGCGCTCGAGATTGTTGGTGGTCGAGCCGCATTCGAGGTCGATGGTGCCGTTCGCCATCAGCGGAATGCGAGTAGCCGAGGTGACCGGGTTGAGCTTGGTCTCGAGCTTGGGCAGCTTGAGGCTTTCCTTCACCCCCTCGACGATCCGCGCGCAGAGGTCCATGGCGTAGCCCACGACCTGCTGTCGATCGTCGTAGTAGGAAAACGGCACCGACGAATCGCGGTGTCCGAGCGTGATCGCACCGGTGTCCTTGATCTTCTTGATCGTACCGGTGTCCTGCGCGAGCGCCGGGCCCGCCGAGAGCGTCGCCACGGTGACGACCGAGAGCAGCATGTTGAAACGCATTGCACTTCTCCGCTGTGAGCTAGCTACAGTCCCCGCCAGTTACGCTACGATGCCACAAAGCCATGATCATAATCGTTGATTATGGGCTTCGTACCTCGCACACCCGGCGGCCCGGAATGACGATCAATCGAAGCAAGAGTCAACCACGGTGCGTCACCGGAGCATGATCTCTCCGAAAACTGGCATTCACTTTTCCGGAGCATGCCCTAGTCCCTGACCTTAACATAACTCCCCGGCGCGTCCTCGAGCGGTGTGAGAATGCCGCCGCCGGGTTCGCGCGCGGGAACCTCGGTCGCGTCCTGCCCTTTGATCCAGTCCAGCCAGTCCGGCCACCACGAGCCGGCGTGCTCCTTGGCCTTGGCCAGCCAGCGGTCGAGATTGGCGCCGGTCGGCCTGGGGCCGGTCCAGTACTGGTATTTCATCTTGTCCGGCGGGTTGACCACGCCGGCGATGTGGCCGGAGCCGGCCAGCACGAAGCGAACCGCGCCGCCGAACAGCTTCGATCCCAATAGCACCGACCTGGCGGGTGCGATGTGATCCTCGCGGGTGGCGAGATTGTAGACCGGCACCCGCACGTTCTTGAGGTCGAGCTTGACGTTGCCGATCACCATGTCGCCCTTGCTGAGCCGGTTCTCCAGATAGCAATTGCGCAGATAGAAGGAGTGGTTGGCTGCGGGCATTCGCGTAGCGTCTGAATTCCAGTAGAGGAGGTCGAAGGGCGCCGGCTCCTTGCCCCGAAGATAGTTGTTGATGACGTAGGGCCAGATCAGGTCGTTCGAGCGCAGCAGGTTGAAGGCGGTCGCCATCTTCTTGCCTTCGAGATAGCCGCGCTCGTCCATTTCCCGCTCGCGGGCGGTGATTTGCTCCTCGTCCACGAACACCATGAGATCGCCGGCGTGGGTGAAGTCGACCTGCGCGGCGAAGAACGTCGCCGAAGCGATGCGCTGGTCGCCCTTGCTCGCCATGTAGGCAAGCGTGGTGGCGAGCAGCGTGCCGCCGACGCAATAGCCGATGGTGTTGACCGCCCGCTCGCCGGTGACCCGCTCGATCACGTCGAGCGCGGCCAGCGGCCCGTCGCGCATGTAGTCTTCGAAGCCCTTCTTGGCGAGATGGCCGTCCGGATTGACCCAGGAGATCACGAACACCGTCAGTCCCTGAGCGACGCACCACTTGATGAAGGATTTTTCCGGCGTGAGGTCGAGGATGTAGAACTTGTTGATCCAGGGCGGCACGATCAGGATCGGCCGCGTCAGCACCGTCTCCGTCGTCGGCGTATACTGGATGAGCTGCATCAGCTCGTTCTCGAAGATCACCTTGCCCGGCGTGAGCGCGAGATTGCGGCCGACCTCGAACTTCTTCGCATCGGACTGGCGAATCCTGAGGTCGCCGTGACCGGCCTCGATGTCCTCCGCCAGCATGTGCATGCCGCGCACGAGATTTTCGGCGTTGGAGCTCAGTGTCTCGCGCAGCAGCTCCGGATTGGTCAGCACGAAGTTCGACGGCGCGATCGCGTTGGCGATCTGGCGCACGTAGAAGTCGGCCTTCTGCAGGGTATGCGGATCGAGCCCCTCGGCGTCCTTCACCAGCCGGTTCGCCCATTGCACCGTCAGCAGGTAGGCCTGCTTGAGGAAATCGAAGAACTGGTTGCTCGACCATTCCGGGTCGGCGAAGCGCTTGTCCCTGGGGTCGGGCGCGACCACCGGCTCGACCGTTTCGCCGGCCATGCGCTTGACCGCATGCGCCCAGAGATCGAGGTAGGCCTTGCCCAGGCTCGATTGCAGCTCGAGCGCGCGTTGCGGGTCCCGCAGCCAGTAGTCCGCGACCTGGCCGAGCGTCTTCACCACATCGGTGACCTCGGCATACTGGTCGTCGGCGCGGCCTTCCTCGCGCGGCTTGAGATAGGCGGCTAGCGCCTTGCCACCCTCTTCCATGATGCGGGCGACGTTGCGGGCAAACTCCTCCACGTCGGCGGAGCCACCTTGGTCCGGTTCTGACGGGGCTCTCACGGTAGTGCCTCAATCCGCGGTTCTGGCGTGGGCCCGGCACGGCCTGCGAGGTTTCTCAGATGGACTTTACTCGTGACCGTGGCAAGACGCATCATGCGCCGCCCAAGGTAAACGCCGGAGGCTGCCGCTGTGGGCAGGTCGGCACCGAAAAAAACAGCGCCTTAACCTCGCCTTGGTCATATTGGACTACTACAGCTCGTACGTGCAATTGATTGAAATGGCGCCAATTTCGCCTCGAAGGGGAAACGGCTGAGCGGCCCGGATGAAAGGCCGCAGGTAAGGGCCAGGGGCTGGACCGGGTATGTCGAGATCGCAGTCACCATCGGTGCTGGCGGGGCGTCTGGCCGCCGCGGCCCTGCTTTTGGCGGGCTCGCTGATTCTGTCGGGCTGCTCGGTCGGTACACTTGGCGACCATATTCCGGCCGCGGCCGGCGGACTGCCCGAGGGTACGCCGAAGCGCCCGGAGAACCCCGACCCCTATCCCGCGGTCCACGACATGCCGCCGCCGCGCTCGACCACCGTGCTTACCGACGCAGAGCGCAACAAGCTCGAGGAGGATCTGGTTGCAGCGCGCAAGCGCACCGCCAATCCTGCTGGCGGCGCCCGCAACCCGTGATAATAAAGCGTGCGCCCGAAGCATCGGCGCTCAGTCCCACGAGGTAGCAGCAGGTCCAAGGAAAGAGCCGAGGTCATGGAAGAATTTCACCGCATTCGGCGTCTGCCGCCTTACGTCTTCGAGCAGGTCAATCGCGCGAAGGCTGCGGCACGCAATGCGGGCGCCGACATCATCGACCTCGGCATGGGCAACCCTGACCTGCCGGCGCCCGCCCACGTCATAGACAAGCTGAAAGAGACGATCGGTAAGCCGCGCACCGACCGCTACTCGGCCTCCAAGGGCATCGCCGGCCTGCGCCGGGCCCAGGCGGCCTATTACGCGCGCCGGTTCGGGGTGAAGCTCAACCCGGAAAACCAGATCGTCGCCACGCTCGGCTCCAAGGAGGGATTCGCCAACGTGGCGCAGGCGATCACCGCGCCGGGCGACGTCGTCCTGGTGCCCGATCCGAGCTATCCGATTCACGCCTTCGGTTTTCTGATGGCGGGCGGCGTGATCCGCTCGGTGCCATCCGAGCCGACCCCCGACTTCTTCTCGACGCTCGAGCGCGCGATCGTGCATTCGATCCCCAAGCCGCTCGCGGTGGTGGTCTGCTATCCATCCAATCCGACCGCCTACGTCGCCGACCTCGACTTCTACAAGGAGCTGGTGCCGTTCGCGAAGAAGCACGGCATCTTCATCCTGTCCGATCTCGCCTATGCCGAGGTCTATTTCGACAACAATCCGCCGCCCTCGGTGCTGCAGGTGCCGGGCGCGATGGACATTGCCGTCGAGTTCACCTCGATGTCGAAGACCTACTCGATGCCGGGCTGGCGCATGGGCTTCGCGGTCGGCAACGAGCGCATCATCGCGGCGCTCGGACGAGTGAAGTCCTATCTCGACTACGGCGCCTTCACGCCGGTGCAGGTGGCGGCCACCGCCGCGCTCAACGGCCCGGACGACTGCATCCACGAGATGCGCGCGACCTACAAGCGCCGGCGCGACGTGCTGGTCGAATCCTTCAGCCGCGCCGGCTGGGAGGTGCCGCCACCGCGCGCCTCGATGTTCGCCTGGGCGCCGATCCCGGAGCCGTTCGCGAGCCTCGGCAGCGTCGAGTTCTCCACCATCCTGGTCGAGAAGGCCGAGGTCGCGGTCTCGCCCGGCACCGGCTTCGGCGAGCGCGGCGAGGGCTATGTGCGCATCGCGCTTGTGGAGAACGAGCAGCGCATCCGCCAGGCCGCCCGTAATATCCGCCGCTTTCTTGAAACCGGCCCCGAAAAGTTGCACAACGTCGTCCCCCTGGCCAAGCGGCGCTGAATACGCGGCCGCTGCTTTGATCGGCGACGTGCAATGGCTTCCCCGCTGAAACTCGGTATTGCCGGTTTGGGCACGGTCGGCGCGTCCGTCGTCGCCCAGATCGAGCGCCAGCGCGAGGCGCTCGCGGTTCGCTGCGGCCGTTCGATCGAGGTGGTGGCGGTGAGCGCGCGCTCGCGCGCCAAGAAGCGCGCCGTCGACCACAAGAAGCTGCGCTGGGTTGCCGATCCGGTGGCGCTCGCGACCGATCCCGAGATCGACGTCTTCGTCGAGCTGATCGGCGGGGAGGGCGATCCCGCCAAGGCCGCGATCGCGGCGGCGCTGGCGGCGAAGAAATCCGTGGTCACCGCCAACAAGGCCTTGCTGGCGCGTCACGGTGTTGGGCTGGCGGCGATCGCCGAGAAGAACCACGTCGCGCTCAATTTCGAGGCCGCGGTCGGCGGCGCCATCCCGATCGTGAAGACGTTGCGCGAGGGCCTCGCCGGCAATTCGCTGGCGCGCATCTACGGCATCCTCAACGGCACCTGCAACTACATCCTCACGCGCATGGAGCAGGAGAAGCTCGCCTTCGCCGAGTGCCTGGCGGAGGCGCAGCGCCTCGGCTACGCCGAGGCCGACCCGACCTTCGACGTCGAGGGCCATGACACCGCGCAGAAGCTCGCGATCCTCGCCAGCCTCGCCTTCGGCACCAAAGTCGACGAGAGCGCGGTCTACGTGGAAGGCATCTCGTCGCTCGCGCCGGAGGACCTGGCCTGGGCCGACGAGCTCGGCTACCGCGTGAAACTGTTGGGCGTCGCGGTCAAGACCGAGAAGGGCATCGAGCAGCGCGTGCATCCCACCATGGTGCCGAAGGATACCGCGATCGCGCAGGTGATGGGCGTGACCAACGCCGTCACGGTCGATGCCGACGCGATTGCGCCGATCACGCTGGTCGGCCCCGGCGCCGGCGGGATGGCGACCGCGTCCGCGGTGGTGTCCGATATCGGCGACATCGCCCGCGGCGTGCGCACGGCGCCGTTCGGCCGGCCGTCGGCGCGGCTCACCACCAGCAAGAAGGCGCCGATGCAGCGCCACGAGGGCGGCTACTACATAAGGCTGTTGGCGGTGGACAAGCCGGGAACCGCGGCCACCATCGCCAAGCGCCTGGCGCAGCAGCACATCTCACTGGAGTCGATCGTGCAGCGCCGGCGCGATGACCGACCCCATGGCGGCGAGGTGCCGGGCCGCTCGGGCGAGCCGGTGCCGGTGATCCTCATCACCTATGCAACCACCGAGGACGCCGTGCGCAAGGCGCTCGCCGCGGTCGGTCGCGACAAGGTGATTTCGGGCAAGCCGCAGGTCATCCGGATCGAAAAAAACTGATACAGTATTCCGGGCCACAGAGGGGAGCAGGGCGCAGGCCATGAGCAAAGAGGGACGCGTGCCGTCGATCACCATCCAAGCGGATCTGGCGCTGGAGCGAGTGCTCTCGCTCGAGATCGTGCGCGTGACCGAGCGCGCCGCGGTCTCGGCGGCGCGCCTAACCGGCCGCGGCAACGAGAAGGCCGCCGATCAGGCGGCGGTCGACGCCATGCGCCGCGAGCTCAACAAGCTGCCGATCGAAGGCACGATCGTGATCGGGGAGGGCGAGCGCGACGAGGCGCCCATGCTGTTCATCGGCGAGACCGTCGGTACCAAGCATGGCCCCAAGGTCGATATCGCGGTCGACCCGCTCGAAGGCACCACGCTCTGCGCCAAGAACATGCCGGGCGCCATCGCCACCATGGCGATGGCGGAGGGCGGCACGCTGCTCAATGCGCCCGACGTCTACATGGAGAAGATCGCGATCGGCCCCGGCTATCCGAAGGGGGTCGTCGATCTCGATGCGCCGGCCGATGAGAACATCAAGCGGCTCGCCAAGGCCAAGGGCGTAGAGCCCGGCGAGATCACCGCACTGATCCTCGATCGTCCCCGCCATGCCGACCTGATTGCCGGCGTGCGCAAGGCCGGCGCCGCGGTGCGGCTGATCACTGACGGCGACGTCGCCGGGGTCATCCACACCGCCGATCCCGCCAATACCGGCATCGACATCTACATGGGCATCGGCGGCGCGCCCGAGGGGGTGCTGGCGGCGGCGGCGTTGCGCTGCATCGGCGGCCAGATGCAGTGCCGGCTGGTGCTCGACACCGAGGAGAAGCGCGCGCGTTCCGCCAAGATGGGGATCAAGGACCCGCGCAAGAAATACGAGATCGTCGACATGGTGAAGGGCGACTGCCTGTTCGCCGCCACCGGCGTCACCGACGGCGCGCTGCTCGACGGCGTGCGGTTCCGCAAGGACGTGATCGAGACCGAGACCGTGGTGATGCGCTCGACCACCGGCACCGTGCGCTGGATCCGGGCCGAACATCGCCAGCTGCAGAAGTTCCACCTGGACTGAGGCCTGATCGTCGAATGGCCCGGGCCGATATCGCGATCCGTCCGGTCGAGTTCGCCGAGCGCGCCGACTGGGAGCCGCTGTGGAAGGGGTACCAGGCCTTCTACAAGGTCGTGATCTCGGACGAGACGACGGCCGTCACCTGGGCGCGCCTGCATGATCCGGCGGAGCCGATGGGCGTGCTCGGCGCTTATGTGGACGGCAAGCTCTCCGGCATCGTGCACTATCTTTTCCACCGATCGTGCTGGTCGATCGGCAACTATTGCTATCTGCAGGACCTGTTCGTCGCCGAGGGCGCGCGCAATCTCGGGCTCGGGCGTGCGCTGATCATGGCGGTGGAAGAGCACGCGCGGGCGGCCGGCGCGAGCCGCGTGCACTGGCTCACCCACGAGACCAATACGGACGCGCGCGCGCTCTACGACAAGCTGGCGGAACGTCCCGGCTTCATCCAATATCGCAAGCTATTTTGAGGTGATTCGCGGGCGGCGTAGTCATGACAATCGCCCTGCCACTACCAGCAATCCCAACGCGGCGCCTCTTTCTCGGCGTCGAGCGCTCCGTCTGCGGCCGTGTCTGGCGCGACCGCCTCGATGAGCGCGGCTCGGCGCGCGCGCTCGCGATCGCGCAGCGCCACGAGGACGTGCCGGAGCTCCTGGCGCGCATCCTCGCCGGGCGGGGAGTCGAGGTGGACGAGGTCGCGAGCTTCCTCGATCCGACCGTGCGCGCGCTGATGCCCGACCCCGACACGCTCGCCGGCATGCCGGCCGCGGCGGCGCGGCTCGCGGATGCGGTCGCGCGCGGCGAGACCGTCGCCATCCTGGGCGACTATGACGTGGACGGGGCGACGTCGGCGGCGACGCTCGGGCGGTATCTCCGGCTTTGCGGGCTGCGCCCGCTCATCCATATCCCGGATCGGCTGTTCGAAGGCTATGGCCCGAACACCGAGGCGATCCGCGCGCTCGCCGCGCAGGGCGCCACGCTTCTGGTGACGGTCGACTGCGGGACGATGAGCCACGCGCCGCTGGCGGACGCGGGCAAGCTCGGCCTCGACGTGATCGTGATCGACCATCATCAGGCCGACGAGCAGCTGCCGCCGGCGCTGGCCGTGGTCAATCCCAACCGGCTCGACGACCTCTCCAAGCTCGGCCAGCTTGCGGCGGTCGGGCTGGTGTTCATGACCGTGGTCGCGCTCAATCGCGAGCTGCGCCGGCGCGGATTCTGGACGGCGGAGCGCGGCGAGCCCGACCTGCTCGGCTCGCTCGATTTCGTCGCGCTCGGCACGGTCGCCGACGTGGTGCCGCTCAAGGGCCTCAACCGCGCCTTCGTCGCCAAGGGCCTGCTCGCCATGCGCCGGCGCGACAATCCCGGGCTCACCGCGCTGATGGACGTCGCGCGGCTCGGGGGTCCGCCCGAGCCCTGGCATCTCGGCTTCCTCCTGGGACCGCGCATCAATGCCGGCGGCCGCATCGGCCGCGCCACGCTCGGCGTCGATCTCTTGATGCAGGACGATCCGACCGAGTGCGCGCGCATCGCCGCCGAGCTCGACCGCCTCAACCGCGAGCGCCAGGCGATCGAGGTTGCGACCGTCGCGCAGGCAGAGGCCGAGGCGATGGCCGCGCTCGGCGCCGAGGAGAAGGGCGCGGTCGTCGTCACCGCCGCCGAAGGCTGGCATCCCGGCGTGGTCGGCCTCGTCGCCGCGCGGCTCAAGGAACGCTTCGGCCGGCCGGCCTTCGCCATCGCGCTCGAGCCCGGCGGGATCGGCACCGGCTCCGGGCGCTCGATCACCGGCGTCGATCTCGGCCGCGTCGTGCGCCAGGCCGTCGGCGAAGGGTTGCTGCTCAAGGGCGGCGGCCACGCCATGGCGGCCGGCGTCACGCTGCGCAAGGATTCGCTCGCGGCCTTCCGCGCCTTTCTCGAGGACGCGCTCGCGTCGCCGGTCGAGGCGGCGCGGCGCGAGGATGCGCTGCTGATCGACGGGGCGATCACCGCCGCTGCCGCCAACAGCGAGATGGTAGCGACGATCGCACGCGCGGGCCCGTTCGGCGCCGGCAATGCCGAGCCGGTGGTCGCGCTGCCCGCGCATACGCTGGTCTACGCGGAAGAGGTGGGGCAGGCGCACGTGCGTGCGCGCCTGCGCGCCGGCGACGGCGCGGTGATCGACGCCATTGCCTTCCGCGCGGCCGGACAAAAGCTCGGGATCGCGCTCGCCAAGAGCCGCGGGCAGTCCGTGCACGTTGCCGGCACGTTGTGCCTCGACCGCTGGAACGGCACCGAGCGCGTGCAACTGCGGCTGATCGACGTGGCGCCTGCGGATACGCGGATCGGAGTGCCCTAGTCGCGCGCTGCCGGCTCCTTCGCCGGCGCCGAGCGCGCGCTCAGGTCGGACAGCGTGTCCTTGATCGGCGCGAGCCCGGCGCGCGCGGCGTCGCGGTTGCCCATGTCGATGACCAACAGCACCCCGACCAGGCGGGCATCGACCACCGTGAACATCTGGCGGTACTGCTCGTCGTCGGCAAACGGCGCGGGTGGCTCCTTGCCGAAGCGTTCGAGGATCGCCTGCCACGCCTCGCGGAAGCGGTGGACGGCGGCCGCGGTTTCGGCCTGCCCCTGCGTCTCCAGCGTGTTCATCGCGACGCGGTATTGCGCGCTGGCCTCTTCCACCAGCCCGTGAAAATCCGAAAGCTCGTCGGCAGGCGCGGGCCCCGCGAGCACGCACACAAACAGGACCGCCAGCAGGATCCTCAATTGGCGTAGAGCCGCCTGGACGAACGACATGGTTGCTCCCGTAGCTTCGGCAAGGCTATCTAGCCCTGTCAAACCTTGCAGAAAGATTGAGAGCAATGTCGAAACTCCAGCTATCCGTCGCTGTCGGCAACTACGACCGGGTCCGTCCGCTGATGGACGGCGCCGTCCAGATCGACGGCGTCGATCCGGTGTTCATGAATCTGCCGCCCGAGGAGATCTTCTTCCGCGCCTTTCGCGGCATGGATTTCGACATCTGCGAATTGTCGATGTCGAGCTTCACCGTGAAGACGGCCGAGCGCAACTGCCCCTATGTCGGCGTGCCGGCCTTCGTGTCGCGGGCGTTCCGACACAACTCGATCTATGTGCGCCGCGACCGCATCAAATCGCCCGCCGACTTGAAAGGCAAGCGCGTCGGCCTGCCGGAATATCAGCTCACCGCCTGCGTCTGGGCGCGCATCATCCTGGAGGACGACCACGGCGTGAAACCGTCCGACATCATCTGGGTGAGGGGAGGGATCGAGGATCCCGGCCGGCCGGAGAAGATCACCATCAAGCTGCCGGCCGGCGTGCGCATGGAGAATGCGCCCGACGGCGCCACCATCTCCGGGATGCTGGAGCGCGGCGAGATCGACGGCTTCATTGCGCCGCGGGTGCCGAGCCTCGCGGGCAAGACGAATTCCAACATCGGCTGGCTGTTCGGCGATCCGGTCGCGGCGGGCAGGGACTATTTCAAGCGCACTGGCATTTTCCCGATCATGCACGTCACCGGCATCCGCCGCGAGCTGGTCGACAAGCATCCCTGGCTGCCGGCGGCGGTGTTCAAGGCATTTTCGCAATCGAAGGCGAAATGCCTGGAGGCGCTGGAGGACACCGCGGCGACCAAGGTGACGCTGCCGTTCGTCGAGGAGCAGCTGCGTGCCGCGCGCGAATTCATGGGCGAGGATTTCTGGTCGTACGGTCTCGAGCCTAACCGTAAAGTCCTGGAGACGTTCTTGCGGCATCATCACGCGCAGGGGCTCTCGGCGCGGCTGGTTGCGCCGGAGGAGCTGTTTCATCCTTCGACGCACGAGAGCTTTGCGATTTGAGCTTACGCGTGCTTACTGCTTCCGCGGCGGGATCTGGATCAGCTCGGCGAGCTGCTGCTGGGTCAGCGGCGCGGGGATGAATTTCAGCGTCACCGCTTCCGTGACCAGGGTATCGAGCCCCTTGATCTGGTCGGGGTCCACCAGGCTCTTGGGGAAGAACTCGTCGCGCACGCGCTTGGCCATCGCCTCCGGCACCTTGACGAATTCCGCATAGTCTTTGATCACCTGCGGATTGTCGCTGTACATGTAATCGATCGTTTCACGGTAGGCGCTCATGAAGCGATCGATCACCTCTTTCTTCTTTTCGAGCGCCTGGGCGTTGGCCACGATCACGCGGATGGTCTGGCCGCGCACCAGCGCGGCATCGGTGGCCTTGGCGACCACGCGGATCTGGCCGGCTTCCTGCTCCTTCAGCCCGAAGGGCGGCGAGGCCCAGCCGACGTCGACCTGATCGGTCATGACCGCGGTCAGCGTGGCCGAGGGATTGCCGGTCGCCGTCGGCTTGGCGGTGAGCTTGAACTCGTCGATGAAGGCGCGAACGATGCTCTGCGTGGACGAGCCCTGGGTCGAGAACGCGATGGTGCGGCCGCTGGTATCTTGCAGCGTTTTGATCGGCGAGGACGCCTTGGCGTACCAGTAGTCGGCGGCGCCGGTCGCCTCGGCGCCGATGATGCGCACCGGCGCTCCCTTGGCGTAGGCCGCCATGGCGCCCTGGGTACCGACCGCGAAGCCCATGTCGGCGCTGCCGGCGATCACCGGCTGCAAGGTCTCGCCCGAGCCCGAGGTGTAGACGATCTCGAGCTCGATGCCGTGCTTCTTGAAGATGCCGGCCTTGTCGCCGAGATGCGCGATCGAGGTATCCCAGTTGCCGCGTTGGCCGACCGTAATCTTGAGCAGGTCGGCGGCCGACGCCGGCAGCGACGCCGTGAGCATCGCCGCCGCCGAGCCGACGAGAGTCGAGATGACGAGGGTGAGAAATCGCGCACGCATGATCATTCGCTCCGCTTCTTCGCCCCTCGTCCGTCTATCGAAACGTCCCTACTTCTTCTCCGTTCCGCGCAGCATCGCCGCAGTCGAGACCGCGGAGTAGCCGGGCTCGACCCGCACATCGACCACCGCGACCTGGCCGGCTTCGACCGCCGCGATGGCCTTTTCGAAGGTCGCCACCAGATCGCCGGTCTTGGTGACGGGATCGAAGGCGACCGCGCCTTGCGCCTTGCCGAGCCCCGCGCAATCGATGTCGGGATCGGAGATGCGCTGGCCGATCCAGCGGTTCTCCGGCGGCCGGTTGCGGATGCGCGCGACGCGCTCCTGGTGCAGCTCGTCGTTGAAGAACGAGCGGTTGTTGCAGACCACGACCAGCAGCGGAATGCGGTAATGCACCGCAGTCCAGATCGCGGTCACGCCCATGCAGTAGTCGCCGTCGCCGCAGATCGCGATCGGCAGCCGTCCCGAGCCCTTGAGTGCGAGCGCGGCGCCCACCGACACGCCCGGTCCGCCGCCGATGCCGCCGCCGCCTTCCGAGCCGATGTAATCGAGCGGATGACGGAACGGCCAGGTGGCGCCGTTCCAGGACAGCGGCAGGTGCGTGAGCGTCACGTCCCGCTCGCCGACCGCGGCCTTGAGCGAGCGCGCGAGGTCGTCGACCCGCAGCGGCCCGGCGGACGGCTCGTACTTTTCCGCCTTCGGCTTCACGGCCGCGGGCTTGGGCGATTTGGCGCCGCCGAGCGCGGCGAGCAATTCCGGCACCGCTTCGTCGGGCGTCGTCGGCAGCAGCAGGTCGACCGGCGGCAGGATCTCGTGGTCCATGCTCCAGCCGTTGTGGATGTGGAAGTCGGCGCTCACATTGATGATCTTGGCTTTCGGTGCGTCCAACCCCAACGCGTTGCGCAGGCCGCCGGCAAGGTCGACCCAGTCGAGCGCGAGGATCACGTCGGCCGCTTTGATGGCTTCGATCGCTTCCGGCACCATGGCGTTCGACGCCGGTGCGCCGGCATGCAGCGGGTGATCGGTCGGGAAGCCGCAGGCGATCTTGAGGTCGCTGATCACCCTGGCATTGAGCGTCTCCGCCAGCGCGATGCGCTCGTTCCAGCCTTCCAGACTGCGCGACACCCGCCCCATGAAGATGACGGGATGCTTGGCGCCCTTGAGGATCGCCGCCGCTTCCTTGATCAAAGCGGCGGATGCGCCGGGATTGGCCGGCGGCATGAAGCGCGCGGCATCGATTGGCGCGAGCGGTTCGGCGAGCTTCGCCTCCTGCATCTCGGCGTCGAGATTGATGTAGACCGGACCGCGCGGCGCGGTGTTGGCGATCCAGGTGGCGCGGATGATCGCCTCGCGCGCGGCCGCGGGGGAGGCGGGCTGATCGTCCCACTTGGTGTAGTTGCGTACGATCGCGCCCTGGTCGCGCGCGGTATGGATCCAGTCGATCCACGGCCGGCGCTTGGCGGCGTCCACGGGGCCGGTGGCGCCGAGCACGATGACCGGCTCGCGATCGCACCAGGCGTTGAACATCGCCATCGTGGCGTGGAACAAGCCGACGTTGGAATGCACGGCCGCGGCCATCGCCTTGCCGGTGACCTTGGCATAGCCGTGCGCGATGGCGACGGCGCTCTCCTCGTGCAGGCACAGCAGCATCTGCGGCGTCTCGTTGCCGAGATAGTTCACGATCGAGTCATGCAGCCCGCGATAGCTCGCCCCGGGATTGAGCGCGATATAGGGAATTTCGAGTGCGCGCAGCGTGTCGGCGACCACGTCGCTGCCGAAGCCCGGCGCGTTGGTGCCGGTCAGGTTGGCGGGGCGCTCGAACGCGCGCAGCGATGGATGGGCCGCACTCGCAGGCTTGTCGGCAGCGGGCGCCGCCTTGGCGTTTGCAGTGGTCACTTGGGTGATCCTTGGGTTTATGGGAGTAAGGTATTGCGTTTGACGCGTTTTCTTACGGCGAACCGGAAGCCCACTTCGCCGGAAAACGCTATGGCAGACCCCATAAAACCGGATCAGAGGCCCTGACGCAACCGCGCCAGGAGCTTCACGCCGGCATAGCCGTCGGCCGGCGCCATCCCGGCTTTGCGCTGAAAATTGCGCACCGCCGTCATGGTGTCGTTGCCGACGCGTCCGTCCGTGCCACCGGTATCAAAGCCAAGGTCGGTCAGCCGCTTCTGAATCTCCTGCACCTCGGCCAGCGTCGGTGTGCGTTCTGCTCCGGGGAACGGCTGCGCGAATGGTCCGCCGCCCATGATGCGGTCGCCGAGATGCACGATGGAGAGGGTGTAGTTCATCGACGGATTGTACGAGCGCACGGCATAGAAGTTCGGCCCGAGCAGAAAGACCGGCCCGCCCGGCACCGGCATCCAGAGCTTGGCGGTGGCGTTCGGTTGCGGGAACGGCTTGCCGTCGGCGCGCGTTACGCCGGCCTGCTGCCAGGTTTCGTAGTTGCGCGAGGCGCCTTCCTTGGCCGTGCCCGACACGCCGCGCACTTCGTAGCCCCAGTGCTCACCCGGCCGGTAGTTGCCGCGCTTGACGAGATATTGCGCGGTGCCGGCGAGCGCGTCGTCGGGCTTGCCGAAGGGCGATACCCGGCCGTCGCCGTCATAGTCGACGCCGGTATTGAGCCACACCTCCGGCATCCATTGGGTGTGCCCCATGGCGCCGGCCCAGGAGCCGCGCATTTCCTGCGGCGTGCTCCAGCCGCGGTCGATGATGATGAGCGCGTTGAGCAGCTCCTGCTCCCAATAGGCGCGGCGGCGCTGCTCGCCCCAGGCGAGCGCCGCCAGCGCCGGGATGACCGGGCGCATGTGGTTCTTCTGCACGTCCGGATCGCCGTACGCCGACTCGATGCCCCAGAGCCCGAGCATGACCGAGCGGCCGACCCCGTAGTCCTTCTCGATGCGCGCGAACAGCGGCGCGTATTCCTTCGCCTTCTCCTTGCCGGTCGTGATGCGCCAGTCGGAGACGCGGCGATTGAGATATTGCCAGAGCTCCTCTTTGAACTCGGGCTGCGCGCGATCGAGGGCGTAGACCGAGGTGTCGGGCGTGATGTTGCCCATGACCCGCGTGTAGGTGGCATCGGAGATGCCGCGGGCGCGGGCGCGCGCGCGAAAGCTAGCGACCCATTGGTCGAATGATGCTTTCGTGCCTTGCGCTGGCGCTGCGGTGCTCCACGCCGTTGCGACGGCGGTTGCCAGCATCGGCAGGCACGCTCGCCGCGACAGGAGAAGGTTGGACCACTGGGGGCTCATGCTGCGCCATCCCGGAATCGGCTCGGTCTGATGGCGGCGATTCTACAACCGTTTCTGTCGGCTTTGCGGCCACCGGCGTAGGCATGTCCTCTTCGGACGGCATGACCTCTTGCGCCGGCGTGGCCTCCGGGGCCGGCGCGTCGGCGGGGCTCGGCGCGAGCGCGGCCGCGGCCACGTCGTCGCTGATCTCCTGACCGCGGCCACGGATCAGCCGCTCATAGGCGGCGACCAGGGTCATGTACGGATTGACGAAAACCCAGCCGTATTTGGTCGGCACCTGCACGTCGAAATGCAGGTGATAGGTGGTGCCGCGCTCGCGCTTGAAGAAGTTCCCGACCTTGCCGATCACCTCGCCCTCGCGCACCAGGCGGCCGCTCACCAGTCCGTCGGCATCGAACTGCTTGGGCTGCATGTGCAGATAGCGGAAGCGGATGCGCTCGTTCGGCGCGTTAACCACGATATAGAGGGTCTCCTGGCGTGGTGTCCGCAGCACCGCGCCGTCTCGCACGGCGACCACGTCGTGCTGGTAGGGCTCGCAGCGGTTGGCGCCCTCGATGCGTTGCTTGCAGGAAGCGGGGCGGATGTCCTGCCCCTGGTGGCCGAGACCGCCCGGACACTGGCCGACGAAGAAGAAACGGTGCTCGCAGAAATTGTCGCGCCAGGGGTAGGAAAAGTTGTCGGCCGCAGATTCATCGGAGATCAGCGTGCGTTGGCTGTTCACGCGGCAACGATAGGCCGCGACCCGGCCGCGCATGCCCATGCCGTTGCGCCCGGTGGCTTCGCAATTCCCCCAGTTCATGAACGACTGGGAATTGGCGAAAGCGGGCGCATTGGCGATTGGAAAGCGGATCTTGGAGTAGACGGTGTAATCGGCGACCCCGCTCCGGCGCTTGAAGCCGGTGCCGGGAAGCAGGTTGCCGGGGCGGTGATAAGTGAACACGGTCGAGGCCGCCGCCGGCCGATCGATCGTGTCGGCGTTGATCGCATCGGACTCATTGCGCGGCGCGCCGCCCACGATGTGCAGCGACTTGAGGAAGCGCACTGCGACCCTGTCGGCGTCGCGGCAGGAGGGCTTGCGAAATCGCGAGACGCCCTCGAAGCATTCGATGGCGACCACATAGGGCACGCCATAGCGCACGAAGGTGTAGCGCACGTTGCTCTCGAGATACATGCGCCGCACACCCGGAATGTCGTCGAGGCCGTGCACCGGCCATCCGATCATGCCGGTGGGCTCGTCGAGCGCATATACGAGCGCGGAACCGCTGATATGGATGTGGATCGGCTGGGAGAAGCTGATGCCCAGCTCGCGCATCTCCTGCGCGCGTGCGATGACGACCGCGTCGTAGCCCGCGGGCCCGGGGTAGAAGAACGGCACCGCATTGAAGCCGAGCAGGTAGTTGCCGGCGGGCGCAGCAACGCCTCCACTGGCGGCGTCCGACGCCTTGGTCGCGCGATCGCGCAGGAAGGCCGCGGTGTCGAAGGGAAGCAGCACCGGCACCGGGCTCGCGGCAATATCGGCGAACCGCTCGGACGTTGCGCGGTTGAGGCTCGCGACGAGCTCCGTCGCCAGCGCCGGCTCGAGCGCGGGAGGATCGGCGACGGGGGCCTCGGGAGCGGCAGAGCCGGCGGCCGAATGCCCGGCGAGCTCCACCGCGACCGCGCTCCAATCGACGTGCGTAGGCGAAATGCGCGGGCTCTTCATCTCCTGCGCGTGCGCGCCCATCGCGACAGCAGCAAGCGCCAGACCCGCAAGGCCCCATCCGCGTAACATAACGCTCCATCCCCCTCCGGAGCGGTCGGCGCGACGTCCGGCCCTGGACGTCAGTATTGCCACCGCACAACACCCTGCCAAGTAGGGTTCATACGGTAGTGGCAAAAACGTTATAAAGTGTTGCAAATCGGCCCGAGAGTCGCTTTGCCGAAAAAGCGCTTCGGATCAGTCCTTCGCGCGCTCCACGTAGGAGCCGTCGGCGGTCATGACCACGATCTTCGTGCCCGGGCCGACGAAGGGCGGGACCATGGTACGCACCCCGTTCGACAGCACGGCCGGCTTATAGGACGAGGCGGCGGTCTGGCCTTTGACCGACGGCTCGGTGTCGACGACTTCCAGTATCGCCTTCTGCGGCAGCTCGATCGACACCGGCACGTTCTCGTGCATGAGCAGCTTGACCTTCATTTCCGGCTGGAGGTAGGCGGCCTGGTCGCCGATGATGTCGTCGGCCAAGGTGACCTGATCGTAGCTTTCCATATTCATGAAATGGAAGCCGTCACCGTCCTGATAAAGGAACTGGTGCTCGCGGTCCTCGACGTGGGCGCGCTCGACCTGATCGGTGGTCTTGTAACGTTGCGCGGTCTTTACCCCATCGCTGATCCGGCGCATGTCGACCTGGGTGGTCGGCGTGCCCTTGCCGGGATGAAAGCTCTCGGCGTTGAGAACGACATAGAGCTTGCCGTCGAGATCGACGATATTGCCCTTGCGGAGCGAGCTGGCGATGACTTTCACGGTTGATCTTCCTCGATTGCGGGGCCGGCAGTGGGCGGCCGGGCCGAATGTCGGGGCGCACCATACTGATCTTGCGACCATTCGCCAGCGATTTTCGCGGGCCAACCGCCTGACGAGCCGGCCGGTCCGGGGGCCCCTTGATGGCTGACCCGACGGCTTTTTGGGCCCGCCACGCCGATCGACGGCCGTTTCTGCTGGGGCGCATGCGCATTGCCGCGGCGCTGCGGCAGTTCTTTGCGGCACGGGATTTCGTCGAGGTCGAGACCGCGGCGCTGGTGCGGTCGCCCGGCAACGAGACCCATCTCCATGCCTTCGCCAGCGACCTCATCACGCCGGCGGGCACGCGGGAGACGCTCTATCTGCGCACCTCACCCGAATTCGCCTGCAAGAAGCTCCTGGCGGCGGGGGAGCGGCGGCTCTTCGAGTTTGCCCGCTCGTACCGCAACCGCGAGCGCGGCGTGCTGCACCATCCGGAATTCACCATGCTCGAATGGTACCGAGCGAATGAACGCTACGAGGCGCTGATGGCCGACTGCGAGATCATTCTCGCGCTTGCCGCCGAGGCCGCCGCCACCCGTCGGTTTCAATTCCGCGATCACGCGATCGATCCTTTCGCCGCGCCGGAGCGGCTGACGGTCGCGCACGCGTTTGCGCGATATGCGGGCATCGATCTCATGGCCTTGCTGCCGCCCGCGCCGTCCGCGCATTTCGCTGCCGCGGCGCAAGCCGCCGGCGTGCGCACGGCCCCCGACGACACCTGGGGCGACATTTTCAGCCGCGTGCTGGTCGAAAAAATCGAGCCGGCGCTGGGCATCGGGCGGCCGACGATCCTCTACGAATATCCGGCGGTGCAGTCGCCGCTGGCGCGCCCGAAAGCATCGGATCCCCGGCTTGCCGAACGGTTCGAGCTCTATGCCTGCGGGGTCGAGTTGGCCAACGGGTTCGGCGAACTCACCGACGCGGCCGAGCAGCGCCGGCGCCTCGAGCAGCAGATGGCGGAGAAGCAGCGCATCTACGGCGAGCGCTATCCTATCGACGAGGATTTTCTGGCGGCGCTCGCCGTCATGCCGGACGCCTGCGGAATCGCGCTCGGCTTCGACCGGCTGGTCATGCTCGCGACCGGAGCCGTCAGCATCGCGCAGGTGCTGTGGACGCCGATGCCTGAGGCGTGACGCCGCAGCCGCGTCGGGCCGCTCCCCGCCGGGCGAACGATGATAGGATCGAATCACAACTGCCAAAGGGACATGCCATGCTCACTTTCTCCGCTGCCCGCCAACCCGTGATGGCGGCGGCTCTCGTCGTCGCCGGCCTCGTTTCGCCAGCCTCGGCACAGACCTACCCGGCGCAGAACATCACGGTGCAGGTCGCTTTTGCCGCCGGCGGCATCGCCGACGTCGTGGCCCGCCTGGTGGCACAGAGGCTGAGCGAGCGGCTCGGGCACACGGTGGTGGTGGAAAATCGCGGCGGTGCCGGCGGCAATCTGGCGGCCAGATCGGTGAGCTCCGCCGCACCGGACGGCTACACGCTGCTCGCCACCACCACCGCGCTCGCCGTCAACGAGACCGCCTCCAAGAACAAGGGCTTCTCGGTCGGCGATTTACGGGCGGTCGCCATCGTGGCGTCGAGCCCGGATGTGATCGCGGTCCATCCGAGCAATCCGGCGAAGGACCTCAAGGAGTTCGTCGCAAACGGAAAGACCAAGAGCTTCGCCTATGGCACTGCCGGCGTCGGCACCGGCCCGCATATCGGAGCGGAGTATTTCTTCCGAGAGGTCGCCAAGGTGCAGGCCGTGCACGCGCCGTTCACGGGTGGCGCGCCCGCGGTCACGTCCGCCATCGGCAACCACGTCGATGCCATCGCGCTGACGCTGCCGACGGTGGTGCCCGCGATCACGCAGGGGCTTCTGCGCGGCATCGGGCTTGCGAGCGCGACCCGCAATTCGGCGGTGCCGAACGTGCCGACCTATGGGGAAATGGGCTTCCCCGACGTCTACTCCGGCTCCTGGGTGGGCTTCTTCGCCCCGGCCAAGACCCCCGACGCAGTGATCGCGAAGCTCAACGCCGAGATCAATGCGGTCATCGAGGGGACGGAGGCGCAGCAGAAGCTCAAGACCATCGGCTTCGACGCGATCGTCAAGAACCAGGCCGAGACCGCGGATTACTTCAAGAGTGAAGTCGCGACCTGGGGCAAGATGACCCGCGCCATCGGCTTCTCGAGCGACTGACGGCGTCTCGCTGGGCTTCTTCGCGCTCTCGGCCGCCCTCTACCGGCTCACATGCACGTTGAGGATCGCGGTCTTGCCGCCCTTGTTGGCGGCAAGCGCGCCTTGCAGTGCGCCCTTCAGGTCGGCGAGCTTCTCGACACGCTGGCCGTGGAAGCCGAAATGGCTGCCCAGCTGCTCGTAGTCGGGTCCGTCGATCGTCACGCCATAGTGCAGGTCTTTGCTGGCCGAGGCGCCGTCCGGATAGTGATGGACGTGGCCCTTGCGCATCGCCTCGTATTTCTTGTTGTTCATGACGATGATCGTGATCGGCAAATCGTGCCGCTTGGAGGCGCCGAGCGCCTGGATGATGGGGTTGTAGAGGAACGAGCCGTCGCCGACGATCAGCACGACGGGCCGACTGCGTGCCGCGAGCTTGATGCCGAGCGCGGTGCCGATGCCCTGGCCGAGGCCGCCTGAGCCGCGGAAGAAGCTCTGCGGCTTGGTCTGCGGCAGGTGCTGGCGCAGTATCGGGGAGTGGGTGATGGTCTCATCGACATAGATCGTGTCGTTCGGCATCACCTCGCCGAGCGCGCCCATGAGCGAGAGCGGATCGATGCCGCTGCCGTTCTGCGCTTTCTCGCGCTCGGCCTTGAGGCCCGCGACGTAGCTCTCGTGCTCGCGCGTCCAGCGCTGCCGCCGCGCGCTCACCGCCGCGTCATCGATTTTGCCGGATTTCAGTGCCGCGATGATGAGCTTGAGGGATTCTGCGATGTCGCCTTCGAGATAAAGGTCGGCGTGCAGGTTCTGGTAGACCATGTGCCCCTTCAGCGGATTGTCGGCAATCGACACGATCTTGCCGCTGGTCGGTCGTCGCCGCGCCGGATACCAGGGCGCGCGTCCGCCCACCAGCAGCACGAGGTCGGCGTCTTCCACCGCCTTGTACCTCGCCAGGCCTTGATAGAGCGGATGATCGGTGGGGAAATTGGCGCAGGAATTCACCCGGCCGTTGATCGCCGGGATGGCGAGCAGATCGGCAAGCTCCACCAGCGCGGCGAATGCCTTGGGGTCTCGTCCGGCGGTCTCGGCGACGATGACCGGGCTCTTGGCGTTGCGCAGCAGCGCGGCGACCTCGTCGACCTCTTGCTGTCGCGGCTGCACGCCGGGCGCAGGCGGGATGTCGCGCGCCGCGCTCGGTGGCGTCCAATCGTGCAGCATGTGCTCGAGCGCGACGTTGAGGTAGATCGGGCCCTTCGGCACGCGCTGCGCCATCTCGCCGGCGCGGATCACGCTCTCGTAGAGCGTATGCGGGCTGGTCACTGCGCGCGCCCATTTGGCGACTGGCTCGACGAAGCGCTCGATGCCGCCGACGGTCAACCCGCCGTACCATTGCTGCTCGATATCGAGGTCGGGGTCTTCGCCGAGCGTCTGGGATTCGCCCGACATCACCACCATCGGCACCTCGTTCTGCATGGCGCCATGAACGCCCATGCTCCCCTGCAGCATGCCGACGCCGGCGTGCAGCAGGACGGCCTGCGGCCGACCGGTCATCAGCGTGTAGCCGGTCGCCATGTTGACCGCGAGCGTCTCGTGCCAGGACTCGACGTAGGTTGGTCCGGGCTTGTTGTCGAGCTTCTGGCGCGCCAGGGCTTCCCAGATCGGCGACCATTCCGAGCCTGGCGAGGACATGATGTAGTCGATCTTGAGCTTGCGAAACGCCTCGAGGATCGCCTCGCCCCCGTCCAGATAGTTCTTCATTTTAACCCTGCTCCCTGAACAATGGGGCGCATTCCAACACTGAATTTCAGCGGTCCGCAAGGCGACCGGGACGGCATGCCGGGCATGCCGATGGGGGCGCGGTTGCATGGCTCACCCAAGGGGTTGCGGGTGGATTGACATTTGGCCGTCCCCGCAGCATTTGCGCATGACTCTGCCAGCAGGACGTCAACGATGAGATCAGCACGCAAGACGCTGCGCAGCCCGGACGACTTGGTCGCGGCCGGGCTCATCCCGCAGGAGCGCCGCGCCGAGGTCGAAGCGGTCGCCGCGCGCTATGCGCTGGCGCTGACCACGGACGTCGCCGAGCTTGTCGATCCGGCCGATCCGCGCGACCCGATCGCGCGCCAGTTCATTCCCGGCCGGGCGGAGCTCGACAGCAGGCCCGAGGAGATGGCCGACCCGATCGGCGACGATGCGCACAGTCCGGTCGAGGGCATCGTGCATCGCTATCCCGACCGCGTGCTGCTCAAGCCGGTGCATGTCTGCGCGGTCTATTGCCGTTTCTGCTTCCGCCGCGAGGTGGTCGGGCAGGGGCGCGCGCTCTCGCGCCCCGAGCTCGACGCCGCGCTCGACTATATCCGCGCGCATTCGGACATCTGGGAGGTAATCCTCACCGGCGGCGATCCGCTGGTGCTCTCGCCGCGCCGCCTCAAGGAGATCGTCACGGCACTGGCTGCGATCGACCACGTCAAGGTGGTGCGCGTGCACACGCGCGTGCCGGTGGTCGCGCCCGCGCGCATCACGACCGCGCTGGTGCGCGCTCTCAAGGCACGCAGCATTGCGACCTACCTGGTGCTGCATGCCAATCACGCGCGCGAGCTCACTCCGGAGGCGCGTGCGGCTTGTGCGCGCATCGTCAATGCCGGCATTCCCATGCTGAGCCAGAGCGTGCTGCTGCGCGGCGTCAACGACGATGCCGCGGTGCTCGGGCAGTTGATGCGTGCCTTGGTCGAGTGCCGGATCAAGCCCTATTACCTTCACCACGGCGATCTCGCGCCCGGCACCGGCCATTGGCGCACCGGCATCGAGGACGGCCAGGCGTTGATGCGTGCATTGCACGGCCGGCTCTCCGGCCTTTGTCAGCCCAATTATGTGCTCGACATTCCCGGCGGCCACGGCAAGTCGCCGATCGGGCCGGCTTACATTGCCCGCGTCGGCGGCAGCAATGGCACGGCGCGTTATGAGGTGCAGGACTTCAACGGGCGCCGCCACGCCTATCCGCCGCCGGCGTAGCGGGTCTGGTACTTAGAACCAGCTGCCGCCGCACCACATCTCGCAGCTGCTGCGCCAGAAGTAGTTGTAGAAGACTGCATCGACGCAGCGGCCGTTCCAGTCGCCGGCGATGAGCCTGATCCGCTCGCCCGCGGCCCAGCGCATGCAGGCCGGCGACTTCGCTGTGAAGCGGCGGCCGTTGATGATGAAATTGCCGCTGAACGGCGGCTGCACCACCTCGATCACGTGCCGCTCGGGCGGCAGGTGGATGCCGGGTTGGTAGCGATAGCGCGAATATTGCATCCCGTCCGCCCAGGCCGGCAGGCACGTGGCCAGGGTCAATACGAATGCAGACAATGGCTTGAGCATTTCCAGCATCCCCCTTTGGCGGTCACGAAAGATTAGAGGGGATCGGCAACGCTGCCAAGACAAGACGTGATCGGCGAGGCCGACCGACGTACGAGTGTGGCTGCCGTGTCAGCCGTCAATGCGGCGCCGCCAAGGCGGGAACTCGGTGATCGTCACCGCGCCTTGAACACGCGCGCCATCGAGTTGGCGCGGTGCTCGCGGGTCATGGCCGCCTGCATTTCGTCGTCGCTCAGGCCTTTGCAGCGTCCCGTGCCGCTCTCTTCGAAGCGGCCGGTGTCGTTGTGAAACACCAGGTTCCGGCAAAGGCCCCTCTGATCGGGGTTGAACTGGATACTCGCCACCGGAGTCTTGGGCCGGCGCGGATCACCTTCCGGGAAGGTCGGCGGCGGCACCAAGAGGCCCGCGAAGATCAGACCCAGAAGCGCCACCGCGATCGCGCCGCCGCAAAAACGCGCTATGAAGTCCCTGTTCCGTCGCATGTTCTGCGGAGACCTGCTGCCTGACGTCCGGGATTTGCGCTAGCGAAACTTGAACACGCGGGACATCGCGTTGGTGCGGGCCTCGCGTGCGAGTTCCGCTTCACCGTCGTCGCCGCTGAGGCCCTTGCAGCGCCCCATCCCGCTCTCCTCGAAGCGGCCGGTGTCGTTGTGGAACACCATGTGGCGGCATTGGCCCTTCTGATCGGGCGTGAACTGAATCCGCGCCACCGGAATCTTTGCTCCGTGCTGCTCACCCGCGGTCGGGAATGTGCGCTTCGGCAAGAACAGGCTGGAGAACGTCAAGAACAAGCACGCAATCAGGATGCCGCCGCAAAAGATCACGTAGGCGATCCGCGATACGGCGGGCTCACCACGGCTTGCGGGACGGACGCTGATGGTGGGGCGTTCGTTCATTGTCCAAGCGCTTTGCGTTCGGTTTCAGGATAGTCCCGCCGTCCCTGACAAAGCCCTAGGCGGGTCCGCGGCATTTTTGCGAAAATCTTAACGATTGCGGAACCTACGCCGACATCGCGTGGCCGTGCCGTCAGGCGCGGCGGGCGGGCTGGCTGTTCATGAGGGCGATGCGTCGGAACCAAAGGCGAACCTTCTCGGCGATGTTGTCGCGAGGAGGCGCGGCGGGCGTGCTGAAATCGTCCGGCCCGGACGGCAACGGTTCGACGACGGGGATGTCGGAAGGCTGGAGGGCAGGCTCGACCGGGGTCGCGGGAGCAGCCGGCACGGCTGCTCGCCGTTCGGCGGACCGATCTTGGCGAACGGAACGTTCGGCGGCGTCGCGCAGGGCAGGCGCGATGCTTTCGAGAAATGCCCGTTCGCGCGATCGGCTGAGCTTCTCGACCGCCTCCTCGAACGGCAGCCATTGCACGGCCTTGACGTCCCGCGCCACGCTGCCCACGGGCTCGCCGATGGCGCGCATCCGCCAGAACTGCACGACCTTGGTGCGGTTGCGGAGGTCGTGGGAAATCGTGCCGAGGAATTCGTGGATGTGGACCTTGTGCCCGACCTCTTCCATCACTTCGCGCCGCGCGGCGGCGACAGCGCTTTCGTTGGCGTTGAGCTTTCCTTTGGGAAGCACCCAGCTATTGCATTTTCGCAATTGCACGATTGCGATAAGCGGCTCGCGGCTACCGCGCAGCACGATGCCGCCGGCCGCGAGAATCGGTGCGCGGGTCTTTTCCCTACGCTTCATTCAATATTCTCCGCCGGCGGCGAGCTCGACGCCGCAAGTTCATGTCCCCACGGGTGTGGCGCATTGACGTTCCTACCAGTGTTTGCCGCGAGTCTTTCATAGCAAGGTCAAATGCACAGCATACCAGATCAATAGCGTTCCCGGTGCCCGTTGGTTCCGACGCTCGCGAAGCACCCGCTGCAAAGCGATACGAACGACGGACCGGGACGCCAGCCGCCCGCACCGATCGCCATCGGGCGCCTCTGCGGCTACCTCCGAATCAAGTTCAAATCTTGAAGCAAGACCGGCCGACATTCCATTTAATGTGCGCGTGCCGCATCCCGAACAGCCATTGCTGCGCTGCGTTGACCGGATGCGTTAAGTCGGTCAGCGTACATAAGCGCTGCTGGCCGGCAATCGCTCAAGTGCATCCCGCAACGCCGTCGGCAGCGGCTCGGTCGCGTAGAACGAGATCACGACCGGCAGCGCGTTAGGCTCGATGAGATCGGCCAGCATCTGCCGGTGGCGGGCCCTGACGACGTCTTCATCGTCGGGCTGCCGGTCGGCATCGAAAGGGTCGACGATAAGGATCAGCGCATCGACCCGCAGAGTGACGGCCTGGGCCTGCTCGGTCGTGTCAAGCGGCACCTTACCTTCCACAAGCCACGCCTTGGCGACCACCGGGTCGGCGGCGAGGCCCGCGCGCAAGGTCTCGATCAGCGGCGCCGGGCGTGTTGTCGGAGCATGCTCGCCGACCTCGAGGCCGTAACAGACCGATGCATAGGCGTCCATCGCAGGCGGGCTGGCGCGTCCCAGCGCGGCGGCCCAGCGATCGAAGCTCACGCGATCGCCGATGCGATTGTAGTATGCCATGATCCGGGCGTAGGCGGGCACGCGCCAACTCGCATCCGCCCTGGCGAGGCCCCGCAGGATTTCGACGGCGCTCGCGTCGCCCTCGGTCAGCCGCGCCGAGGCGTAAGCGAACGCGATGCCGCCGTGGTACTTGGCCGTGGCCTGCAGCGCGCTGAGCTCGGCCAGCCCACGTGCTGGTTCGAACCTGCACAGCGCCACCGCGCGTTCAAGCCGTCGTGGGATCGGCCAGCCGGCCACGGTCTCAGCCTCGGCCTCAAGCAATGGCGCCTCGATCAACCGATGGCGCGTGTGAGCGACCGACCAGGCGACCGCGTTGTCCTTGCGCCAGCGAGCGTTGTATTCCGCGGCGAAGGTCTGCCAGAGGCCGCCGAGCAGCACCGAGCCGGCCGGCCCCTCACGCGGCGCGAGACTTGGTTGCACGGCGAGCGCCGATGCGCGCTCGGTCAACCTCGGATGGGTGTCGAGCCAATCTTTCGAACGCGATTGCGCGGTGCCGGCGATCGTGGTGAGGACATCGGACGGCGTCGCTTCGAAGGCATTGATTATGCGCTCCAGACCATTGTCCGGCGCAGTCGGCTCGGCGCACTGCCAGTCCTGGATGATGCGCGGGAGCTTTTCCGTCTGCCAGGCATCGAATGCGTCGACTCGCGCCAGAGCGCGGATCAATTGCTCGCCGCCGACAGCGCGGGCCGCATCGGCGTCGGCCTCGTACTCGCAGCGGCGCGACCACACCATCGCGCGGCGGCTGAAGGCCGGAACAAAAATCTCGGCGATGGTCGCACCGGCACGGTCGAGTATGCTGCTCTCCTCGTCGATGTGCTCGGCGTGCGAGAGCCAGTCGAGGTGCGCCCAGTACAGCCAGTGACCGAGCCGTCCGTGGCGGCGGGAGAAATGGCCGAACTCGTGAGCGATGACGGCGCGTGCCTCGTCCTTGCCGAGCAGCGCCAGCAGCGGCACGCCGAGCGTCAGCACGCTGCGGGTCCCGACGAGGTCGAACAGTCCGCGCGCCTCGCGCGCGCCGGCATTGACCTCGTCGTTCAGCCGCACGTCGATGCGCCGACCGACATCCAGCCTCGTCTTCAGGTCGTCGAGGGCCGCGTACAGCTCGGGGGCGTCCTTTCGCTCGATGCGCTTGCCGCTGTCGCGATATCCGGGCCGCATCAGCCAGATCAGCATCACGATGGTGCCGGCGGCCAGCACGTGGATGAACGTGCTGTTGAAGAACAGCGCGCCGACGGCGATCGGCCCGGCGAACGGGATGACGCGCACGAATGTCAGGATCACATCGCCGGTGAGCGCGAGCAGCGCCAGCCGCAAGCGGTAAAGCCCCGGGCGCGCCGCTGCGGAAGCCTCGAGGCGCTTGAGCTTGTCGGAAGCAGGCGGTGGCAGGGAGATACGCATCGATAGCCTGTGGGATGCGTGACGAGACGATCGGCGTCAGGGACCGCGTAGCCAATTTTCAACCGTAGCGAAGTGGCGGCGTCATGGTCGACAAAGATGGGCACACTATGCGTGCGCAATGGTACTGCGATGTTGTGCCCGGCATTTCGCGGCGCTCCGCCGACCCACACCTCGGCTTAAAGTCCTTGATGACCATGGAGCCAGGCTGCGTCGTATCGCGTTACAGCCGAGACTATTCGGCCAAAGAGCAGCCATGCGCGTCGTTACACTGAACGCCTGGAACACGGAAGGCGATCCCCGAGGTGGCGCGCCACAGTCGATGAAGATGGCGTGCTTCAGACGTCCTGCGGCTCGGATTGAGCGTACGCGCCTCACTCCGCCTTGATGTTGGCGGCCCGCACCACGCCGCCCCACTTCTCGGTCTCGTCGGTGACGACCTTGCGGAAATCGGCAGGTGTCCCTGGAATCACCGTGCCGCCCACGTTCGCGAGCCGCGTCCTTACTTGCGCATCGGTGAGTCCGGCATTGATCTCGCGGTTGAGCCGCTCGACGATCTCGGGCGGCGTGCCCTTCGGCGCACCGAGACCGAACCACGAGCTCGCCTCGTAGCCGGGCACGCCCGCTTCCGCGATGGTCGGCAGATCGGGCAGCGCCGGCGAGCGTGTGGCGGTGGTCACCGCCAGGCCGCGCAGCTTGCCGGCCCTGATCGCTTCGACCGACGAAATCATGTCAGCGAATGCCGCCTGCACCTGGCCGCCGAGCACGGCGGTCATCGACGGCCCATTGCCGCGGAACGGCACGTGCAGCAGGTCGACGCCGGTCATCATCTTGAACAGCTCGCCGGCCATGTGCGAGGTCGTGCCGATGCCGGCGGAGCCGAAGCTCAGCTTGCCGGGGTTGGCTTTGGCGTAGGCGACGAACGCGCGGGTTGTGGTGGCCGGAACCTCGGGGTTGACCTCGAACACGTTCGGCACGCGGATGATACCCGCGACCAGATCGATGTCGCGAAGGAACACGTGACCGAGCTTGTCGTAGAGATGGACGTTGATGGCGTGCGCGGGCACCACGAGCAGCAGCGTGTAGCCGTCCGCCGGCGCGCGCGCGACCGCGTCGGTGGCGATGTTGCCGCTGGCGCCGGTGCGGTTCTCGACCACGAATTGCTGGCCGAGGCGCTCCGACAGCCATTGCCCGATCACGCGGGCGGATGCATCGGCGGCACCG
>Ga0126382_10000112_pt1 | contig 28593 bp, 25 predicted proteins | sample PanSoiMetPlot_30_FD_92548 | JGI IMG/M metagenome (GOLD analysis project Ga0126382, IMG submission 92548) | Tropical forest soil microbial communities from Panama - MetaG Plot_30 | ecosystem: Environmental > Terrestrial > Soil > Tropical forest > Bulk soil | place: Panama | collected 2016-02-17
ATATACGAGTAGTCTCAGCGGTTGATTATCCTCGACTCCGCGGAGCCGCGGCGTTAGTAGCGGCACCCGCTTTTGCCGCGCCGGCTGTCGCGTAGGTACCCGTAGCGTTTGAGCCCATTCCATGAAGCAGCAAGTTGGAGTCATTGTCATCACCGTATTGCTGGCGGCGACTATCGGGGCGACCGTACGGTCGCGTTCGGCCGCCGTGGTTGACTCTATCAATCGCGAGGCCCTTTCCACGGAGATCAATCAGTTCCTCAGCCAACAACTTGCAACTCACATCGTCGCAATTCCGTCGCTTGATAAACCGCCGGATCGGGTACTGGGCGCAGGAACTACAGGTGAATTTACCTGGGGCACGTTCATGCGAGCGATCGGTGCTTACGTCGAGATGTCAGGTCAGCGACAACTCGCAGGGAAGGACCTTGACATCTTTGCCGGCCAGATTGGACTACTCGAACACAGACTGGGTGGCACACGATTCTCACAGCTTTATGCAGCGCAGACTCTGCGTCACTTTGGAACCACTCTTAAGACCAATTCTCTTTGGAAGGAATTATCGGAGCAGGATCGACTCAAGTGGGGAGAGCTTCTCGACCCAAGAAAATTCTACGACCCGAAGACGCGCAATGTAATCAACCTGCCGGAGAACTACCTCGGGGTAGCTGCACGTCTGGCGGCGATCGATTTCAAACTGGGGCTGCTCGAAGATCGAAAGCTGCTTGACGATTTGCTCGACCGCTCTGCGCAACAGTTCACCGGCGGCGCACTCTTCGCGGATGACGCCCCGCCAACCGGGAGGTTCGATCGCTACTCAAACGAATACGCGAGGTTTATTTGGGACGCAGCGGAAACTGCGCAACGTGCCGACCTGCTTGCAGCGCTGAAACCAACGCTAACCCACCAGATGCGTTTGTGGTGGGACTTGGTGAAGGAAGATGGGTATGGTTACGCGTGGGGGCGCAGTCTAGGCGTCATCAGTTACATGGACACGCTGGAGATAGTGGCTTTTGTAGCTCAACACCCGGAATTCCGCCCTGCGCCGCTACCAGATCTGGCCAGCGCCTACCTCAATGCCTGGCGTTCGCTGCGTCGTGATTATCGTGATGATGCTCACTTGTTATCTGTGTTTGCAAAGGGTCGGGGCAACTATCGTTACATCACTCCCGAACGCGAGTGGCAACAAACAGTTGGTTTTTTCGGCAAGTTGGCCGACGCACACATGAAGCTGATGCCGGTACTCGAGCGCGAGAAGGTGTCGAACATCTCTACGCGATTGTCATTGCCCGATGTCAGCCGCTTTGTTTTTTTCAGGAATGGTCCGCGCAAGGCTGGTGTCTGGCTCGTGCGCAAGGGCCTGCTCAGCTTCACCCTACCGATAACCACAGGTACTCATCCTGGGGGTTCGGACTATCTGCCCGCGCCCCACGGGCTCGCGGGATTTGCCGCGCCGGTCGAGCAGCCTTATCCATCGCTCGTTCCCTATCTTGAGCTGGACGGCAATCGAACAATCGTGGCTTCGGATGGAGCTGACGAAATCGAGCCTTCATCGGACGGGCGCTCGCTTCGCGTTATTTGGCGACGATGGGCAGCGATTGGAACAAAACCTGGAAGCCTGATCGATCCTCACATCACAAGTGAAGTCGTGTTCAGAATCGATGGGTCTACGTTGGTGCGAGAGGAAAAACTTACTGCCGAAGTACCGGTAACAATTCATCTCTGGCGTTTTGCAGTACCGACAACCGCCGGGAACGTCAATCGTTCGAACGATGCTCAAAAATGGATCAGGCTCGAGACATCTGATGGGATCCTGGAAGTCCAGCCGCCGGTTGCCGATTGGCCCTTAAAAGAAGAACTCGTCTCAATAGGCGATACCGCCCTCGGGCGAGGCCCGCGGCTGGGAGTACCGCTTCATTTAGTTTACGAATCACGAGACATACGGCTGGAACCAGGGCGTTCAGTCCGATGGAGGATCGCGCTGCGTGTGGCTACTGCCGTCTCTCAACTTGGCGACCGCAAAATCAAATGAAAAGAGAATTCGCTATGGAAACTGCTAATACGATCTCAGTTGAACGTTGTGTAGTGCGGAATACTAATGGGAAGCGAGGTCGCACGCGTTCGGTCTCTCCAGAGGAGACCGCGGCGCGTCATCTTCATTATGGTCGAATTATTTTAGAGGCGGCCGATGCGCCAGTTTGCTTTTCTACAGGCGAACACGAAACGTGTTTGATTGGCCTGAAAGGAAATGCATCGGTGAACGTCGAGGGAAAGTCCTTCAATCTTGCACAATACGATTCGCTGTACATCCCTCGTGACACCGAAGTGAAAGTCTCTGCCGGCGCTGACGCTTGCGATGTGGCGGAGATTTCAGCTCCAGTCACAAATCGTTATCCTCTGCAACTTGTTCGTTTTGCTGACGTGCAACGCGACGGCACTCTGCATTTCAAAGCTGGCGGCGCTACTGCCGAGCGGGAAGTGAACATACTGATTGGTAAGAACGTCGAGGCCGGTCGGCTGCTGGCAGGCGTTACATTCAGCAAGCCCGGTAACTGGACCTCGTGGCCGCCGCACGAGCACGCGGCGATGCTCGAAGAGGCTTATCTGTATGTCGATATGCCGGCCCCGGCCTGGGGCATTCAGCTGGTTTACACCGACCCGGCACAACCGGAGCTTGTCGCGGTCGTCCGGGAAGGTGATTGCGTTCTGATGCCGAAAGGGTATCATCCGAACGTGGCTGCGCCGGGAGGTGCAATCAACTTTCTGTGGATGATGGCGGCCAATCGCGAAGGCGAAGATCGGCAGTTCGGGGTCGTTAATGTTCAGCCCGAATACGCGGCAAGCGGCTCGGGACTCGAGGCTTCGAGAGCGACGAGGTAGTTCATCATGGAACAAGTATCCACCCTTACCGGAGCGCTTCGGCATAGTAATTGGGAGAGTGTGCCGAGGGAACGAATAGCAGAAGGCATCGAGCGGCAGATGATCGTCGGGGACCAGCTGATGATCTGCCGTTTGCGCTTTGACCCATTTGTCGACACGCCGGCTCACGATCATCCTCACGAGCAATTCACGATTGTGGAGCGAGGTCGCGTACGTTTTATCATCGGAGATCAGGAGCGGATCGCGAAGGCCGGCGACGTGTTGCATTTTCCATCCGGTTGCTGGCATGGTGCGACTATGCTCGACGAAGAAGTTGTGCTGGTAGATATCTTCACACCTTTGAGAGAGGATTTTCTGAATCAGGAATAGGACGTATAGGACCTATCAGACCTATTATTTATGGCTTCAACGCCGACGATCGAGGTGAAAACTGGCGTTACGTCGCCGCCTGAAACGCCATCTGCCATCGGCCATTATCGCTGGCTGATTTGCGCTCTCTTATTTTTCGCGACCACGATCAACTACGTTGACCGCCAGGTCATTGGAATACTCGAGAAAGACCTCAGGACAATAATCGGCTGGACGCCGGTTGACTACGGCAACATCGTCGCGGCTTTTAATGCGGCCTACGCGCTGGGTCTGCTGATTTCCGGCCGGCTGATCGATCGGTTTGGAACAAAAATAGGTTACTCGCTGGCAATAATAGTCTGGAGCCTTGCTGGAATGGCTGCCGCGCTCGCGCGGGCACCCTTTAGTTTTGGTATCGCCAGAGCCGCTCTCGGCGTCGGTGAAGCAGCCAATTTTCCTGCAGCCATAAAAACAGTCGCCGAATGGTTTCCCAAGAAAGAGCGGGCCCTCACGACCGGCATTTTTAACGCGGGGACAAATGTTGGAGCTATTGTAGCCCCGCTTACAGTTCCCTGGGTATTCATACATTGGGGCTGGCAGTGGGCGTTCGTGTTGACGGGCTCACTTGGCTTTCTATGGCTGTTCTTTTGGGTGCCGCTCTATCACCGGCCAGAACAAGATCCGAAGCTTTCCAGCGCTGAGCTCGCCTATATTCAAAGCGACCCGCCAGATCCGCCCGCAACCAAAGTTCCCTGGATACAACTTCTGCCTCACCGGCAGACCACTGCTTTTGCGATCGGTAAATTTATGACCGATCCCGTATGGTGGTTTTATCTTTACTGGATTCCGAGCTTTTTGAGAGAAAAGCATGGGCTGGATTTGTCGACGGTGGGAATTCCGTTGATCGCGATTTACCTGATCGCCGATATCGGAAGCATTGGCGGCGGTTGGTTGTCATCGGCCTGCATCAAACGAGGCTGGTCAATAAATCGCGCCCGCAAGACCGCGATGTTGGTCTGTGCAACTGCGGTTCTGCCAATTGTTTTCATGCCCTACGTGAAGAATCTGTGGATTGCGGTTTTCCTGTTTGGGCTCGCCGCGGCCGCGCATCAAGGATGGTCGGCAAACATCTTCACCACATCCAGCGATATGTTCCCGCGCCGCGCGGTTGGCTCAGTCGTGGGCATCGGAGGAATGGCAGGCGCAATTGGCGGAGCGATCATGGCTGTCGCCACCGGTTCGTTCAAGCAAGACACCGGTGGAAACTACATGCTAATTTTCTTCACCGTCGGACCTGCCTATCTGATTTCGCTGGGTATTATCCATTTGCTCGTGCCAAGACTTGAGCCCGTAGAAGAGGCTTCATTGATCAGACCTCAGGCATTTACGACAGGAGCGTTCCTGGGGTTTGGATTTGTCGGATTGATCCTTGGTGCCTTTCTGGGCTGGTGCATTGGCCTCACTACAAAGCAATCGGGAGTGGGGCTTTTGGAATATATGGTCGCTGGCGCCGCCTTCGGGGCGCTTGCAGGAATCATCATTGGCACCTTGATCCTGAAATCAAGAAGTCAAGAGCCGGCGATCTCATGATTCTCGACGCGTTCAAATTAGATGGAAGAGTCGCCCTCGTAACAGGCGCGTCAGCGGGTTTGGGCGCCGCAATTGCCGTAGCACTCGCAGAGGCCGGCGCTGATGTAGCCTGTCACGGCAATTCTCGCGCACCGGATGCGACCTGCGAACAAATCGCTAAGCTTGGCCGTCGCACTGTCCCCGTTTACGGAGATCTCGCAAGGCGCGAAGTCCCTCGCGAGTTATTTGACGTGGCTTCCAAAGAACTCGGACCACCAGATATCCTGATCAACAATGCGGGGACGATTCGCCGTGGTGCGGCACTGGAGTACTCTGAAGCCGATTGGGATGCAGTCATTGAAGTCAATCTCACCAGCGTATTTGGCCTGTCTCAATTGGCCGGACGGGTGATGATCGAGCGCGGTCAAGGGAAGATCGTAAACATCGCATCGGTGCTGTCGTTTCAGGGAGGGATCTCAGTGCCAGCGTACTCGGCATCGAAGGGAGCCCTGGCACAACTCACAAAAGCACTGGCAAATGAATGGGCCGCGAAGGGGGTCAACGTAAACGCTATCGCGCCCGGCTACATGCGCACGACCAACACCATCGCGCTCCAGAAAGATGAAACGCGCAACCGGCAAATCTTAGAGCGGATTCCTGCTGGTCGATGGGGAGAACCGATGGATGTTTGCGGCGCGGCGGTGTTCCTCTCTTCTGCGGCGAGTAACTTTGTACATGGTCACCTTTTGGTGGTGGATGGTGGCTGGCTGGGAAGATAAAACACGAACAAAGCGGCAAGCTAAAGTTTTGCCGGACTCGAGGGAGCAGACAAAATGTCCTTTCAACTCTCGCGACGCAATTTCGTAGCCGGCTTAGGTTCTGTTGCAGCTGCATTGGTCGTACCTGACGGATTCGGCGCTAGTCTTACTCTTGCACCGCAGAGAATTCGTTTCGGCTACGCGGCGATCACCTGGGGAGGAAAGGATCTTCAAGCGATCAAGGAAGTCGGAGAGGTAGGCTTTCGCGGTATCCAGCTTCGGTCGCCAATTCTGAAGGACTTTGGCGATAAACCAAAAGAGCTTAAGAATCTTCTAGCCCAAAACAAGCTCACGTTCGTAGCACTTTCCGGCGGCGGACCTAAAAATGATGAGTACGTCTCGGCAGATGAAATAGCAACGCAGGTAAAGCACGCAAATTTCTTGCGAGATGCGGGCGGTCTTTACCTGCAGATGACCGATTCGGCGAGGCCGAAGGATCGAAAGCCTGGATCTGACGATTTCAAAAGACTCGGTCGGCTGCTGTCTGACATCGGCAAGCGAACGGCCGACCTGGGGATTCCGATGGCGTATCACAACCACATGCGCAGCCTGGGGGAAGCCCCCGACGAAGTGGACGCCTTGATGGATGCTGCCGACCCGCGATACGTTAAGCTGTTGCTTGACGTCGCGCACTACGCTCAAGGCGGCGGGAATCCGATAAAGGCGATTGAGAAACATCACGAGCGAATCCTGTTTCTACATATAAAGGATGTGGAGAGCGTTACGCCTACCGCGGAATCATCCAGTAATTATCGGTTCGTGGAACTCGGTCGCGGTCGAGTCGATCTTCCAGGAGTCTTTGCAGCTCTTGAAAAAGTTAAGTTCCAGGGATGGGCTATTGTTGAGCTCGATAGCGTGCCTGATAAGTCGAGGACACCCAGGGAGTCGGCGATGATCAGTAAGACATATCTGGAAAGCAAACTTGGTATGAAGATTTGAATTTTGAATCTGAATCTGTAATCTGAATTTGCAATACGTATTTGCAGCTGTATTTGGAATCTGAATTTGCAATCTGAATTTGCAGTCCGTGTTTGCAAACTGTATTCGGAATCTGCAATTTGCTGTATTTTCAATCTCAAATTTCGAATCTGAATTTTGAATTTCGAATCTGAATCTGAATTCTGAATCTGAATTCTGAATCTGAATTCTGAATCTGAATTCTGAATCTGAATCTGAATTCTGAATCTGAAATCTGTAATTTGAAATTTGCAATTTGATCTCTGATTTCTGAATCCCGAATCTGAATCGACATAATCCTCAACCCGGGAGTACGATCCCTTCACAGGAGGAGAAACATGACTACCAACAAAAACACACGCAGAGACTTTATCAAGTCCTCGGTTGCAGGCGCGGCCGGGATAGCGATCAGCTCGCGGGCTTCAAGCTACGCGAAGATAATCGGCGCAAATGATAGAGTCCGAGTCGCATTCGTCGGCCCGGGCGATCGCTCAAAGGATGCGCTGATCCCGAGCTTCCTCAGACTCGCGGGCGAGCTGAATTTTGAACCGGTTGCAGTGTGCGATATATGGAACAAGCGGCGTGACGAAGGAGCCGATTTCGTCGCCACGCAAGCCGATAAGCTCAAGGTGCCAATCTCCGGCGAACAGTTGGCCAAGGCTCGAAATACCGACGAGCTTTACTCAATGAAGAACGTCGACGCGGTGATCATCGCCACCGCGGATTTTCAACACGCTTACCACTGCATGGAAGCCGTCCGCGCCGGTAAGGACGTCTATGTCGAAAAGCCGTTCGCCAATATTATGAGCGACGCACGCGACGCGCTGAAGCTGGTCAGCAAATCAAAGCAAATAGTCCAGGTCGGCACGCAAAGAAGATCTACACCGAGCTATATGAGGGCCAACGAATTCCTGAAGTCCGGTAAGTTCGGAGATATCGTGATGGCGGAAATGACCTGGAACGTGAATCAACCAGGACGCTGGCGACGCCCCAAGGTCGTGCCTACGCTCCGCGAACAGGACACCGACTGGAAGCGCTACTTGATCAACCGCCCGCCTGATACCTTCGACGCCAGAAAGTATCTCGAGTTCCGTCTCTTCTGGCCTTACTCATCAGGGATTCCGGATCAATGGATGGTTCATCAGATCGATACCGTGCATTGGTTTACCGGCTATGATCATCCGACCAGCGTAGTAGCCAATGGAGGCATCTACTTGTGGCGCGATGGTCGCACCAACTTCGACACGATGACTGCGGTTTTCGACTACGGTACCGCAGCAAAGGGAGGAAAGGGTTTCCAGGTGATCTATTCCTCGCGCCAAACCAACAGCGCTGGGGATGTGAAAGAGATTTACTACTCAAACGGCGGTAGCCTGAATCTCGACACCAACAAGATCGGTCCTGAGGGCGGTCTGAAGGAGAATCACGCAAAAGCGATGGGGAAGGAAGCCTTCCTGTTGCCCGAGATGTCGCTGGTTGATGAAGCGCCGGTCAAAGCGGAGACATCGGCAAGCACTGGAGTCGACAACTCGACCCTAGCTCACATGCGAAACTGGATGGAGTGCGTCCGATCGCGTAAGACTCCGAATGCCGACATCCGCGCGGCATACAACCATTCAGTTGCGCTGTGCATGACCATCGCCGCGTTGCATACCGGAAAACGGATCACGTTCGACGATGCAAAGCAGGATGTGGTTATTGGATAACGGAAATAGGACGTATAGGTCCTATTGTGTGTGTGACTGGGAGGTGCGGATGTTTAAACGTCTATTTTTGGCGTTAACGGCTGCGTTGTTGTTTGTCGGCTCCGTTTCGTTCATCGCGTTTTCTCAAGGTAAACAGTCTTCCTCTGGCGTTCAGGTTGTGCCCAACGAAGCCGCCAGACGCGTTGATGTTACGATCGACGGTCAGCCGTTCACTGCCTACATCTGGCCTGACTCAGTCAAGAAGCCGGTTCTCTATCCCCTTAGAACCAATAAAGGGACGCTGGTTACACGCGGATACCCGCTCGACCCTCATCCGGGGGAGAGAGTCGATCATCCCCACCACGTTGGCTTATGGTTTAACTACGGCGATGTTAATGGTCTTGACTTCTGGAACAACTCGGATGCGATAAAGCCCGCAGAACGTAATAAGTACGGTACGATCAGGCACGCCGCGATAAAGCGGGTTCGAAGCGGAAAGACTGAAGGTGAGCTTCAAGTCGAGATGCAATGGCTCGGTCCCGATGGAGTTGCCCTTCTTCGCGAAGAGACGACCTTTATTTTTCACGGTGGCACGGGAAGTCGGGCTATCGACAGGATCACCAGGCTAACCGCGCTCGATAAGAAAGTGGAGTTCAACGACAACAAAGAAGGAGTCATCGGCTTGCGTGTTGCTCGAGAACTGGAGCAACCGTCAGACAAGCCCGAAGTATTCACCGACGCAAGCGGCAAGGCGACCTCGGTTCCCAAACTCGATAACACCGGCGTAACTGGAAGATATACCAGCAGCGAAGGTAAGACCGGCGACGCGGTTTGGGGAACGCGGGGTCGCTGGACGATGTTATCCGGGAAGATCGGACAGGAAGACATCACGCTGGCAATTCTCGATCATCCTTCGAACCCGGGCTATCCGACTTACTGGCACGCTCGCGGATATGGATTATTCGCGGCGAACACGTTAGGCCAGAAGGTATTTAGTGAAGGAAAGCAGACGTTGAACTTCGCGCTTGCGCCGGGGCAGTCGGCAACTTTCAAGTATCGAGTGTTGATACTGTCACGCGCAGCCAAACCGGAAGAACTGGAATCGCAGTTTCGAATATTCGCGGATGAAATGAAATAAATGCTAAACGTTAAAACGTTTAGCATTCGGCGTTCAGCGTTCATCTGCGTGATCTGTGGAATCTGCGGATGAACCAATCCGGACTTCATAAGGGGGTCCAATTACTCGATTCGTCCGCAATTCCCGGATGAACGCTGGACTCTAAACGCTGAAGGTTGAACGCTGAACGTTGAACGCTGAACGTTGAACGCTAAACGTTGAACCTTAAGGTTCAACTACCGGATTCCGGAGCGTTACAAGCCGCTCAATCTCGACTTCATACACATCCCCCGCCTTCAACAACACCGGAGGCTTTCTGAAGATCCCGACTCCGTCGGGCGTTCCCGTCGCGATTACATCGCCAGGCTCCAAAGTGATAGCCTGCGAAATATAGGACACCAGATACGCAACTCCAAACATCATCTTTCCAGTGTTCGATGACTGCATGACCTGTCCGTTCAGACGTCCTTCGATCTTAAGATCCTGTATATTCGGAATCTCGTCGCGCGTGGTGATAAACGGACCGAGGGGCGCAAAACCGTCAAGGCTCTTTCCACGCACCCACTGACCGTCGCCGAATTGCAGATCGCGAGCACTCACATCATTGATCGCGGTGTAGCCAAAAACATAATCGAGGGCTTCACTCTCGCTCACTCGCGTAGCACGTCGCCCAATGACCACTGCAAGCTCGGCCTCATAGTCGACTTGAGTGCTTATCCTGTGCAGGACAATCGGAGCATTGTGTGAGCTCAAGGAATTGGGCAGCTTGTTGAAGATTAGGGGAGCCGCTGGGGGTTCCGCGCCGCCCTCGATTGCATGGTCGACGTAGTTGCGACCGATGGCTACGATTTTACTCGGATAAACCGGTGGCAAAAACGATACGGATTCGACCGGAACCCCAACCTTGGTGTCTCGTAAGACGCCGGCTGAACTTTCAATCAAGTGTGCTATGTCGGCAATGGCCTGGTCGCCGCGCTCAATGATATCCAGAACCTTTGTATTTTCGGTTAGCCAGGGTGGTATTAACCGATAATTGTTGGCCTCTGCGAGCGCTGAAAGCGTCACAACTCGATTATTTATTAACACCCCTACGCTGACTCGTTCTGCTTGCGCAATTTGTGCTAGTCTCACAGTCTCATTGCTCCTTAATTTTCAAACCGACGCGTCGAATAGCTCGAATCCAGAATATGCCAGACCGCAATCTAGCTGAGTTATGCCGATGCGGCTTCGATCCTGCGCCTCTGAAACTCGTCGAAGGTCACAGCGATCACGATCACAGCTCCGATTACCACCTGTTGTGCAAACGAAGAAATGCCGAGCAGATTGGCTCCGTTTGCAAGCACGCCCATGATCAGTGACCCGATGATTGTTCCGATGACCGTCCCCTGCCCTCCTGAAAGCGAGCCCCCGCCAATGACTACCGCCGCAATAACTCTCAACTCGTAACCCTCGCCGGCCGTGGGCTGGCCGGTTACCAATCGCGCCGACTCGATCGAACCCGCAAGACCGCTAAGGGCTCCCAGCACTGTGTAAAACAGAACCTGGTACCGGGATACTCTTACACCAGCGTAACGCGTCGCTTCGATGTTGCTTCCGATAGCATAGCAATAGCGTCCCGGCTGTGTTTTGACCAGGAGGAAATGAGTCCCAAGGGCCACAAGCAGAACGATCAACAACGGGACAGGCAGAATCCCCAGAAGACTTCCCTCGGCAAGTCGACCGAAGTTGGTCGGCACTCCAACAACAGCTTTACCATCAGTCAGCAGCAACACGATGCCTCTATAAATACCCATCGCTCCGAGGGTGACGATAAATGGTGGGATTCGCAGCATGGCCACCGCGGCTCCGTTCAAAAAGCCACACGCGGCGCCAGTGGCGATCGCTGCAACTACGCCGGCGATTATTGGAGCACCGCTTACCATTGCAAATGCTCCGACGACCCCAGATAAAGCCAGGATCGAACCCACCGACAAGTCAATACCACCGGATACCATCACCATAGTCATTCCCATCGCGATGATGGTAATTACTGCAGTCTGGCGCGCAACGCCTGCGAGATTGCCGCCTGAAAGAAAACGCGGCTCCAGCGCGGCGATCAAAATGCAGAGAGCGACCAGACTCGCGAAGGGAATAAAACGTTTAATGATGTCGGACATTCGGTGCTCCTGGTATAGGACGAATAGGACCTATAGGACCTATTTGTCCTATAAGTCGGTATTATGAAATCTCCGTTGCTATCTGTACTTCCGATTGCTCCGCCTCGGCAACCGCAGCATAGGTCAACACCTCCTCCTGAGTCGTCGTTTTTGCATTAAGCTCCGCGACCAAACGCCCGCGCCGCATCACCAGGATCCGATCCGACATTCCCAAAAGCTCAGGCAAATCCGAAGATACCATAACTACAGCTGCGCCACTCTCAACGAGCTCATTGATAGCGCGATAGATCTCCGCACGAGCGGCTACGTCAACTCCGCGCGTCGGCTCATCAAGCAGGAATATCTTTGATCCGGCGAACAGCCATCGCCCTAATAACACCTTTTGCTGGTTTCCGCCGCTCATTCGAGCGATCGTTTTGTCCGGATTAGCCGGCCGGATTCTCAATCGCTCTATTGATTCGCGAGCAGCCCCAAGCTCAAGCTTTCGGTCAAGTTTCCAATGCCTAACCAGAGCTCTGACGTTAGCGAGCGTCAGATTTTGAGAGAGCGAAAGATTGAGACACAGACCCGCCTGCTTGCGATCTTCAGTCAAAAAGCCGAGCCCCTTACCAACCGCAACGTCCGGCTTTAACGAATCGACCGGTTTATCGTTAACAAACACCTGACCGGTGCTGGCGGCGGACACCCCAAAAATTGCCTCAACCAGCTCGGTGCGGCCCGCCCCAGCAAGCCCGGCGATTCCGACAACCTCCCCCGCCCGAGCTTCAAAAGTCACGTCGCTAAACTTTCCTTCTCGCGAGAGCCCTTCGACACGTAACCGGGTTTCTCCCGGATATGAATGACGTATCGGGAAGATCTCCTTCAGCTCCCGACCGGCCATATGTCGAATCATCGCTGAACGTGGAATCTCCCCCCAGTGACCGGTGTAGACGACTCGACCATCCCGAATGATTGTTAAGTGGTCTGCGATCGACTCCAGCTCTTCCAAACGATGAGAAATGTAGATAATTGCGATTCCATTCTGTTTCAAATTGCGGATCAGACGAAACAGCTCTTCAACCTCCCGGGAAGTCAATGACGAGGTCGGTTCATCCATCACAAGCACACGATTGGCCTCAAGAGTTGCACGGGTTATCTCGACAAGCTGCCGGTCCGCTGCGCCAAGGTTAGCGATACGGGTTCGCGGATCTATGTTGAAACCATAGCCACTGAGAACTTGAGAGGCCCGATTATTCATCTCGCGTTGATTGATAATTCTGAGCGGCGCAAACGCAAGCGGTTCGCGGCCAAGGAAAATGTTTTCAGCAACCGACAGGTGCTTAGCCAGGGAAAGTTCCTGATAAATCATTGCGATGCCTTTAGCCAGAGCATCAGCGGGACGACTAAATCGCGTTTGAACGCCATCGATAATGATCTCACCCCCGTCAGGCCGATAGGCACCAGACAGGATCTTCATCAATGTTGACTTGCCGGCGCCGTTCTCACCAACCAGCGCGTGAACCTCACCGGCGAACGCAACAAGATTTACATCCTCGAGAACGCTGTTCCCTGAGAACGCTTTGGTGATGTGGCGCATTTCGAGCGTTGGCGTTTGATCTGTCACTTTGTTAATTCAGGATCTTCACCCTGTACGGGCGGGCTCCGTGGCCGCCCCCCTTTCGATGCCGAATCGATGCGCAGCGAGGGGCGGCCACGGAGCCCGCCCGTACAGGGTGAAGATCTCGTCCGATTATCTACGGCTGTTTAATCAACTCCTGCATCTCCGGAGTATCAAGGTTTTCTTTGACCAGCAGCTTCACGCCGGTATCAAGATGACGCTGAGGAGTCTGCCCATTTAACTTTTCCACCATTGCTCTTACGCCTTCGTATCCCATCTTGTACGGATTCTGTAAGACCAGGGAATCAATTGCCCCTGCCTTAAGATCATCAATCAGGTTAGGACTTGAATCGAATCCACCTAACACCACTCTTCCAACAACTCCTTTCTGTTTTATTGCCTGCACGGCGCCGACGGTCGACGATTCATTCGACGCAAAAATGCCGTTTAGGTCTGAGTAAGCGGTTAAGATGTCGGTGGCGCGATCGAGTGATTTGGCTCGATCTGCATCCCCGTATTGAAAGGCAACTATTGAAATGCCTGGATACTTCTGCTTGATCGTATCCTGAAATCCCTGTTCGCGTTCATCGGTTGATACCGAACCCGCTTTTACCCCAAGGATTGCAACCTTGCCTTTGCCTCCCAGCTTCTCGGCGAGGCGTTCGGCAGCTACCACGCCGCCCTGCCGATTGTCGGTCGCAATATAAGAAACGTAGTTTTCTGTGCTTATGCCCGAATCAAAAATGATTACCGGGATTCCTTCCTTCTGCGCGCGTTCAACGATGGGAACCAAAGCATCGCCGTGTGAAGGCGCTAGAACAATCCCATCGACGCGGCGATTGATAGCATCTTCAACAATATTGATCTGCCCGCTGTAGTCGGTCTCCTGGGCTGGGCCTTTCCACATGACTTCGACGCCTAATTCCTTCCCGGCAGCATCGGCACCCGCGTGAACGCTCTGCCAAAAAAAGTGAGCGACTCCCTTTGGGATGACTGCAATCACTCGTTTGCCGCGCGCGGTCCGGTTACAGGCAGGAGTGATTAAGAATCCGATAATCACGATTGGCAGAATCCAGAGCTTCGGTCTTTTCATTTATCCTCTCAGCTATTGATCAAGATCACTCGTATCGAGCCGGCCTTCGCGATGAAGTTCCGCAAAATGCTCGATTGTGGCTCGCACACCAGTTTCAAGAGGCGTAGCAGGAATATCACCAAGGGCAGCGCGAATCGCCGAGTCATCCATCGCGGGGGGAATCGCCAGCGGTTCCTCAGCATATGTAATTTCCGAGTGCGGCCAGGCGCGCTCGATCTCTGTGATAATGTCGACGACGTGCACAGTCTCGCCGTGAAGGTTAAACACGTGAGCTCCACGGAGGTCTGATGTCGACGCGCGGATGAAAATATCGGCGGTGTCAGCGATGTACTGAAAATCAGTGCGCCCTCCAAACCGGATATGATAGGGCCTCCCTACCACGGTTGCCTTCATCGCCTTGGTTGGGTCTGATGTAAGCCCGAAATCGCGACCTACACCATAGATCGTCAGCGGGCGTAATCCGATACTGTCAATCCCATGATCGAGATAATAGACGCGAGCATTGTCTTCATTACACCGTTTGAATGCACCGTAATGCGTCGCGGGGTGTGTAGCTTCCCCCTCGCTCAATGGATGATCGTCCGTAGTCATTCCGAATACAGCCGCGGAGCTCGCATAGACGATTCTCTTGATCGATTCTTTGCTCTTACTGGCGGCTTCAAACACATTGATGGTGCCGACAATGTTAACCATTGCACCTTGTCGAGGGTTGACGCGACAAGTAGGGACCTGCAGCCCGGCAAGATGGATTATATGGGTCACCGAGTGTTTCTCGATGATCGGGGTGAGTGCTTCGGGATCGGTGATGTCGGCGATAGCAACCTGGGCTCGAGCGATTTCTTCATCGCTCATAATCAGACGGAGGCGTCTGGGATCCGCGCACTGGTCGAATAAAACGACGCGAGCGTTGGAACTCAGAAGGCGTTTTGCAACCCAGGCGCCAATAAAACCGTGAGCGCCGGTAATCAGAAAGGTTGTGTTTTCGAGACCTGGGATCGAATAGTTGTTCATCGTGTGGTTCTGTTATTGATTTACGGTTTCTTGCAACTCTCACAGGCCCTATAGATCCAATAGGTCCTATCCCGGGACGATCCGTTTGATCTGCCCGGTCATCGTACTCAGCCCATCATCGACGCCCATCTCACCAACCATCACGCGTTGTACCGTGCGCCACAATACCTCTTCGACCTCCGGGTAGCGAGCGAACTTCGGTGGAACCAGAATGTGCTTCGCAATTACCTCTTCGAGCATCGCCAGTCGAGCCCGGTTGGCCGAATCAGCCTCCGCCTGAGTAGCCTTCATCACACTTTTGCGCACGGGCACACAGCCGTTTCGAGCTTCTAACAACTGCTGGTCAAAAGCAGTCAGGTGAAGCAGCAGTTCCAGGGCTTCGGGTTTATCCACGCCGCGTTTAGTTAGAGCGAAGGTATGCCCGCCGCCGTACGAGAGTGATCTGCCCGCCGGACCAATCGGATAAGCCGATAGTCCGAGGCGATCATGAACGGCAGATACATTCGCGTCCCGATACAAACCATAGTAGCCTGGCCAGTCTCCGACCATTGCCGCACGCCCGGCGCGAAAGCACTCGTGTACTTTATCGTAATGCCATTCGGGAAGCTCTGCCGGAACTAATCCTTCGCCATAAAACGTCCGCAGCAACCCAAGAGCCCAACGGCCCGCTTCGTTCTCAATCTCCGGAAGAAGGTTCTCAGGGAACAACCGGGCTCCTGCCATTTCAGCGAGCTCGAAGAAGGTTCCAAACAAGCCCGACTCTCGACCGGGAAATAAGAATCCGTAGAAGTCGGGCGGCGTGTTCTGCTGCCTTGCGATCTCAAGAACATCATCCCAGGTCTGCGGTGGTGATTCGATTAAATCAGTCCGGTAGTGAAGCAATCTCACATCAATGTTTCGGGGCAAACCGTAAAGCGAGCCGTTCACGCTCGCCATATCAAGTAACATCGGCGCGAAGTCCTCAATCGTAGCAGCTTCAATTCTCCCTTGAAGCGACGAAAGAAAACTCAGTTGCGAAGGCGCATACTTGGTGTGAGTCGAGACCAGGTCGTATGTCACCTCAGGAAGCGATGCCAGATGTCGATTCAAAGCAGGATGATCACCGCGGAACATGACGTTGACCGCGATGCCCGTCGCATCGGTGAATGGCTGAAAACATTGATAGAGGGGATCGTACGCGGGGCCCGCAATCAAAGCTACTTGCAACGATTTAGTCATCTTCGTTGCTCCGCGCTGTATCTCTCTTCCCAGATGATGATCCCTTCTTTTCGCAAATCGAACGAGTCGCCTGCATTGACGCAGGCTGATCTTTTCTATCGACGTTTACTTCGGAATCCTCTCCAAACTTGGCATACCCGGAACTGCTCGAATACTTGTACAGCGAGATGATTCCGTCTGCGGCGCTTGAGTGAACGTAAGTGGCAATAGCGGACCAACCGGTTCGGCGCTCGATGTAAATGTGCTCGGCGGTAATTTTCCCGAGGAGTTTTGGTGGATCGACGCTGAATATCCCCCACATACAGTTGCTAACACCACAATCAAGCGGGATAAAGTACTCGGGCTTGCCGTCTTTGTTCAGATCAAATCCCACCGCGCGATTACCGTAGACACCAGCATCGTTTTTGTCGAATTCTTTCATCGCTTCGCTTACGACTCTCGCGAGTCGCTCCTTTGGGTAGGTCTTGTTGGTGCATTCAAAATCAATGCGCCCTGCGAAGCGCATTTTGCTTAACTCTTCCAGATTACTTTGAGTGTTGGCATTCGAGCTCAATGCGAGTACGGCGGCAACGATCCACAATCGTATAACAATGTTCATAAAGCAGCTCCGGTGGCACCGTACAATGCCAAAAGAATCTGTCGTTCCCCAAAGATCTCTGAGGCCTCTCAACGTCGCTATGGGCCTCTCGTGGGAGGCAACCATAAAATCGGTTGTCTGACAAAGAAATTGCGCACAACCTCCTCGACACCGGAATCTGCGGGCAGCCTCTTCCAGATTTCAATTAAGTCCAAACGACCAAGAGCTAACCCAGCAAACAATAAGCTGTTGTGACGCATGGGCCAATGTTCGTAATACATCAAGTCGGATGGATACGGCCAGCTTTTCTTGTCGCGAATATATGGCAGCATAAAATCCATCGCCTTGCGCATGCTGCGACCATCGGGCAATTCGAATGTCCAAAGATTCTCTTCACGCGTCGACAGTAACTGGCAAATTGCAGCCAAAGCTTCAAGATTGAACAGGGAATAGCTGTACGGCTTGGTGCGTCTCAATTCCTGAGGGAAGCTTCCGTCCGGAGCGATCTGGTTTGGCACCAGAACAGTTTTGAACCGTGCCTTGCAATACGAGATCAACTCTTGATTCCCGGTTAGTTGGGAGAATGCAGCAACCTGCAATACCCAGCAGGTGCCATGATTGTTCCTGGCCTCGCGTTCATCTATTCCGTAAGAATCTGTTGTCATCCATCGCACGTAATCCGCAAACCACTGCTTGATTGCTTTCAACTCCGCTGTTGTCAACACTCGTGAGGCTTCAAGCACCTCTGTTGCACGCGCGACTTCGACCAGGTGAAGCGTATCGATGATTCCCACTCCGCGTCCCGTAGTCACTCCGCGAATCGCTTGCGCATACCTGAGGTGAGGGTTCATTCGCGTGCGTTCGTCGATGAACCATGCCCGCAAGTGTTCTGCTGCGTGTTTCGCGTAACGCAGATCATTCGTAATCTTCCACGCGGCGACGAGGGCGGGCACTTGAACGCTCAGTCGCACCAAATATCGGCGATGGTCGTTGAAGTTGTCCGGGTTAGACAGGCCATCTCGCTGAACGTAAGGCCCCTCTGGATTCTTTGGGTCAGGCCTCCAATAGTCTCCCTCTGAAAAGTAATCGTGAATCCCGCCAGCGCTTCGCGGACCGGTGCTGGAGGTGATCGTTACGGGATGCTCCGTCAGATATTGATTCGCTGCATTCAGAACGCGCGTACGGTCGAAAGCCGCGACATCGATTCCAGGCACTGATGCAGGTAAAAGCGCGCTCATCCAGATCAGAAAGTAAATCGCTGTGAGCTGCATCATTCCCTTGTCGACCTTCGGAAGAAAAACTATCTCACTCCAATTCTTCTCGATAATCTGGCCGATCCCCAATCACATCGCTCAGTCGTGGTTCCTTTAACTCGAAGCGTAAGCTTGCGCACGCCGCTCACCCTGACGTCGACAGGGACTGGTCCATCAGCTTTCTTCAAACCGTCTCGCCTCCAGAGTTCCTTGCCGTCTCCAAGCACTACAAAGTCAACGCCAACCTGTCTGGTATTGCCATCATCTATGCCCGCGATTGCAGAAAAGTTATCCCAAAGCGCCCGTAAGTCAAATTCGACTTCCGAACTACTCGGCATACCAATTCCCCGCTCATAGAGATTGCCACGAAGAATTAGCCCCTTGCCTGAGGTAGTGCGATTCATTTCGGGCTGCCGCCAACCTGGCGTCAGGCGAACGGGTTCGAGTTCTGACAATGATATCTCCGCAGGCAACAGATCCTTCAGCGAGAAGCTGATCTGAGCTTTCCTTTCACTGATGGTTCCATCCTGCCAGGCTGTCTTTACTTCAGCGGTATAGGTCGAGTCTGTATCGAGACCACGAACTACAAACACGGAATTTGGCGCATAGCCGGCGAGCTGACCATTAATCGAAACCTGATAACTCATCGCCGGCTGATGATTAGGGGTCCATCGCAGATTTACGCCGTCGATCCCGACTCGCTCTGCCCAAAAATTAGAAGGCTCGCGAACCGGAAAATGGTAGAGGTTTGACGGTTCGAACTTTACCTGCCAGCCGACTTCGCCGGATTCCGCTGGCCCAACCGTCGTGATTAGTAATTTTCACCGGGAGCTCGCCACCGGCATTACGCGCAGACGCACTCTTGATTACAAAATTCTTTCCTCGAGGGAAGGCAAACCGAAGCTTATAAGGATCATTTCGTCCAACTTTGCTTTTTCCCGAATACGACATCCTGACCGAATCATAAGATTGGGAAATGAGATCTACCCAACCCTGGGTGAAGTGACGATTGGTAGAAATTAGTTAGTTCGATACCTGAACCGAACATTGGACCAGAACTTTGAACGCTGAACTTTGAACCCTGAACGAGGCTACTTGGCTTTTTTCAATGCCGTCGATATCGCCTGCTCTGCCAGCGGTTGCATAACACCATAGCCTTTATCATTAGGGTGAAGCCCGTCGCCGCTCAGCTCCTGTTTCAAGAAACCTTTGTCGTCGACTGTCGCCGAAAAGTAATCAAGATACGTCAGATCTTTTGTCGACGCTTGTTTACGGATCCATTCATTCAGCTTCAGAATTTCAGCCGGCGGCCGCTGAGTAGTACGTACAATGGGCTTGCCGTCTTTGTCTTTGTTGAAATCGCTGACTGGAAGCACCGAAGCAACCACAACACGAATGCCATTCGCGCGCGCCAGATCTATCATCGATGCAAGGTTGTCTTCGATCGCTTCGAGCGTCGTTTTGCCGGTGTTTCCGGCGATATCGTTCGTACCAGCCAAAATGACCACGACCTTCGGTTTCAAAGCGATCACGTCCGGCCGAAATCGGATCAGCATTTGAGGAGTCGTCTGACCGCTAATACCTCGATTTATGTATGGTTTATTCGGGAAATAGGTTGCCAGTTTCCAGCCGTCGGTTATCGAATCTCCCATAAACACGACGCGCGATTCGTCCTTTGCCGGTGGTTGAGTGGTGCTGTTTGCGTCGCGATACCGGCTCAACGCCGGCCAATCCATAAATCGAAGCTGGAGCCTCGACGCAAGTGCCTTGGCTTCAGTGCAGTCCTCCGGTACTGAGGGATTCGATTGCGCCGAAACGCTGGTTACAAGTATCAACAGGAAAACGCTGAGTTGGATTATTCTTTTCATTCGAGGTCCCTCAAGGAATATTTGCGGTTGAAGTTTGACCGGATGCAATGTCAGCCGGTTGGAATTTGACAAAACTCGGCCAGGAGACGTCCGAAGCTCTTTTTCTACCTGACAGTCTCGAGCACAATTACAGATGCAATTGGATCTGGAGCCTCCTTCGGCGTTTCAAGGACGATTGATTTACCCGTCGCAGTAACCTTAAGTACATCTTTCGAGCGTGAAAGCATATATGCTTTACTAATTTCCTTTCCCCACGACGGGAGCTGAAGCTTACCGTCGGATGGCCAGTTGAAAACGTGCAAATAGATGCGCCCCGGCTTGCTGGTAGCGCGGCCAAAAGTTAACTGCTCGGCAAAGGGACTCGCACCAGAACCATAGATAGACTCCCCGTTAACCTTCATCCACCGCCCGACCTCTGCAAGTCGTTGGACGCTCGGCGGCGGAATGAGCCCTTCCGAAGTGGGTCCAACATTCAGAAGATAGTTGCCTCCCTTCGATGCAATATCAATCAAATTTCGTACAATCGTTTCTGTTGTCTTCCAATTGTCATCGTAGAATTTGTAGCCCCAGGTATCATTCATCGTCATGCAGCTTTCCCAGTCGATCCCCGGCAAACCCGACGGCGGAATCTGCTGTTCGGGTGTACCAAAATCACCCGAGTACTGCTGATCGGTCTTGCTCAGACCCTCCATTCCCTTGCGTCCTTTTCCGACGCGGTTATTTATGATGATGTCCGGCTTCAGAGATCTCACGTACTTATACAAATCCCTTCCGTCCTCTTCAGTCCACCAATCCTGCCATTCGCCATCAAACCACAAGACTGCTGGATCGTATCCGGTGATAAGCTCGTGAAGCTGCTCTTTCATGTACTTAACATATTCTTCTTTGCCGCCGGGCTTAAGTTTTGTCACCCGGTTTCCGCTTGTTGGAGGCTTTCCAGGTTCGTCGACGAACGCCGCAGGATCATGCCAGTCCAGTATCGAATAATAGAAACAGAACTTGATACCCTGCTTTTTAGCCTCATCTGCGAGGGCTCTTATCGGGTCCTTCTTATAAGGCGTGGAATCGACAATGTCATACTTACTCACGCGGCTGTCATACATCGAGAATCCATCGTGATGCTTTGAGGTAATCACGATGTATTTCATTCCAGCGCTTTTTGCGATCCCCACCCATTCTGCCGCATTGAATTTTGTTGGATTGAATCTGAGCGCAAACTTTTCATATTCAGCTCGAGGGATATTGGCCCAGTCCATTATCCATTCGCCGATTCGTTTTGAGCGCTGGCCGTTGTACTCTCCGGCGGGCACGGCGTAGATACCCCAGTGTATGAACATTCCAAACCGGGCATCGCGCCACCAGGCCATTCGTCGATCGCGTTCGGCTTGCGATTCATTTAGATCCAGCGTTGCGGTACTAACATGTGAGCGGACTAGCCCATTTGCGGGCTTATCATTAATTGAAGCCAACACAATGAAAGCTACCAGCAACATTGAAAGGCATAGAATCGATCTTCCCGGCATTTGGGTTCTCCCAAGAGTACCGTAGACTGTCTAGACGTACCGTAGACTGTCTAGTCTGCGGGGTTTTGCATTTGACGGTTCCGGACCGATCCGCAGACTAGACAGTCTACGGTACTTCTACGGTACCTTGCTCATCTCGACCGCTTTGGTCGTCACATAATACTTAGAAACCATATTCGCTTTCTCCCACGAAGGCATTGCTCTCGGATCCTTGAAATACTCGAGGAATCGATCGGTCACCTGCGCGAAATGCTCTTCGTGGCCTACCCGATATTTATCAGGAATCGAAACACGAAATCGACCTTCCTGCGCTTCAACCGACACACCAGGATATCTCGTCTGAAGCCGATCGATGTGCTTCCTCAAGGCTTTACTTACTTCATCTCTGGTGCCGTTGCTATTAGGCACGACATAAAGTTCAGTGCGATATTGCTCTTCCTTTCCCTGCCGAATCTCCACTCGGCTCCTTGTCCCCCGGAAAACTGCGACGTGGGTGTCCCCCGCACCGGTAGCAGATTCATAGTTCCATCCGACCTTTACTTTGACTTGAATTCCGCGAATCGTGTACGAGATAGAACCATTGCAATAAAGATCAAGCTTATCGGCCTTAACGCCATCCCAAAGGAACTTCGGGAAATCGGCCTCCCCAGTAACATTTCTGAACTGCGCCCTTCCAATCTCCGTTGGCCAACGTTCGGCAGCAAGCACATTGATGTCTTTTCGATAATCAGTGGGTTGTTCAGGGAAAAGTATCCATTGCACAAGATCGACAAGGTGAGTACCGGTATCGGCCAGACCTTCGCCCTGTTGCCCGACGTCAAAAAACCACGCCGGCCGGAGATTCGGTACTCCCGCTACCGTCTTCATAAGGTGATGAACACCTTCCATGATCACCGCAGGTTCCTGCTGTGTTCCCTTTACCATCGAGCCAAAAAGCTCACTGTTGTTGACAAGTTCTCGCTGCAGTATCGTAGCGATCTCGTAACGCTCGGTCATAATGTCAAAGGCGATGATCTCCCGACGTGCCGCGGCCTCGAGAGTTTGTTCGAGCTTTGGCAGATCCTCTATGTCGATGATCCACGGCTTATCCGCCAGGACGTTGAGACCGGCTTCGACGCAGGCTTTGATTCTGTCGATTTTGCCTCGATTGCGGCCTGAGATTACGACCGCATTGCCTGGGTGTTCTCTTATCAGGCGTTCGAAATAGTCAGGACCAGTGTGAACCTCGACTTGCCAGGAGGTCGGGTCTTCGCTACGGGTATTGAATCGGGCAATGCGATTGAGGTGCTCTGTAAGATCAAAGCCGAGTGGCGCATAAACGTCCACTCTTTTTGCGACATCTGGATACATTCGTTTTTGAATGAGCGCGGCGTGAAAATGTCCAGGGTCCAGCGTGATGAGCTGTACTTGTCGCATTTTGCCATCAGACTTCTGAGCACGGAGAGTCGAAGGATGGTAAATCAAGAATGCCGCACCCAACAGGAATGTCAGAAGCAACCGCACTCAATCTCCACGACGTAGCGTAGACTCTCCAGTCTGCGCTGATTGGAATGTGAACACGTGGGGAATTCTGTTTGAGTTGAACTGGAGCCTAGACTGTCCAGTCTGCGCGAGTTTGCTTTCCAGCGCCGCGCCCTCCTCCACGTTCGCGGCACCAAACTCAGCGCAGACTGGACAGTCTACGCTACGTGCCTAATTGACGATCTTCACGATCCTCGCTTCTTCCATCGCTTGATTCGCCGACAACACTGAAATCGCTGCTTTTCGCCCCACATTAACGTCAACTACCGCCTTCTTTCCGTCGCGAATGCACGAAACGAAAGATTCGAGCTCGCGATAAACGGCACTCCCTTTCTGCGCATCCTGAGGCGACAATTGAGATCCCTCTTTTTGACTCTGGGTGGACGCTTTCATGGTTTCACCCGTAGAACCGATCACCGTCGCGCCTTCTGCTTTGACGAGCTCCGGCGACTCTTTCTCACGATAGTAGAGCGCCTTGTCCCAACCCATTTCGATGGTCCCCTCGGTTCCCATAATTATTATGTGTTCACCGTCGTGGGCGTTCGTGGTGGTCGAGCTGAATGTAACCTTCTCCCCACCGGGGTAGTTATAGACCACCACTACATTGTCATAAGTCTCGCGACCGTCCTTCCAATAGTCGATTCCACCCAGACCCGTCACTGCCGCTGGCGGTGTTCCTAAAATAAGATTGCAGATCTCGATCATGTGCGATCCAAGCTCACACATGAGCCCGCCTGAGTAACGCTTGTACATTCTCCAATTGATCAGGTGTTCCAGGTCTGGATAACCCCACTGGCTCGGATCAAAATTGATCTTGGGAACCGGGCGTCGCCAGTCGCCATTCCGGTGCCACGTACATCGTATGTGAGTGACCTTACCAAGAGCGCCGTCCGTCGACATATCGACTACCTTCTTAATGACCGGATCGAAGCGGTGCTGGTGGCCCACCTGAAACACAAGCGAGGGATGCGCCTTCGTTGCCTGTACAATCTGGTCGCATTGTTTAACCGAGTACATCATTGTCTTTTCAACAAAGACGTGCTTCCCTGCATCCAACGCCGCGACGGCGATGTCGTAGTGCATGTGCAACGGAGCGGCAATCACTACGCCGTCCACGTCTTTGCTCTCCATAAGCTTCTTGTATTCGACAAAGGTCTTAGGTTGACTTCCGGATAGGCTGACGCCCTTGTTCAGGTTGGGCTCGAAGATGTCACACATCGCGGTGATCGTCGCGTTGGGTACGGTTGCAAGATTTCGGATCAGACTGCTGCCCTGACCGCCGGCTCCGATGACACCAATGTTGACCTGGTTGTTGGAGCCGAGCACAGTTGCTGTCGCGTTAGGCGAACGCAGCATCATTCCCGCAGCGCTCATCGAGGTTGCCGCCAGAAAACTTCTTCTCGAAATAATTGCTTTGCCTTCGCTCATACTCTCCTCCGTCAAAAATTCAACCGCGCACTGCCTAATCCACCCTCGGGCTGGTTGTAATACAGAATGGCTCGAACGTGCGGGCGCGCTTTCAAAAACTGTCGGGCTCTATCGATTCCCATGACCATTAATGCTTTCGAGAGTGCTTCTGCCTCGACGCCGCTTGGGGTAATGATGGTCGCGCTAATCAAGCCTTCGATGGGCCGGCCGATTCGCGGATCCATTATATGACAATACGTCTTTCCGCCGGACTCAAAAGTTTTTTCCCGACAAGCGGAAGTTGAAATCGAGCTGTCCTTGAGATCTATTCTCTCGAGCTTGTGAGACCGGTTGAGAGGATCATTTACATCGACCGGCCAGGCCTTCTGACCGGGAGGTGAGCCAATCGCGCAAATGCTGCTCGAGCCCGAAGAGATAAAAGCCGATGTAACGCCGCTTGTCTTCAGAATCTCCGCGGCTCGGTCAACAGCATAGCCTTTAGCAATGCCGCCCAGATCTATTTCGACCCCCTCACGATCAAAACGGATTGAATGAGTCTTTTCTTTAGCAATAACGTGCTTAAACCCAACCTGCGTCATCAGACTCTTTATTTCAGACGCGCCGGGTACTCGGCCTTTGTTGTCAAAAAAACCCCAGGCCTTCATCAGCGGACCCACTGTGATATCGAACGAGCCGTCGGTGGCCCTGCTGAAGTCCAGTGATGCTTTCAGGAAATCAAACAGTTCCTTTTCGACGATCACCTCCTGGCGCGCGGCGTTGCGATTGATGAAGGTGAGCTCGCTGGTTTCAGAGTAGTTGCTCATCTGCCGGTCGAGGCGATCGATCTCTTCGAACGCCGCCTCAGCAGCTTCAGCGAGCTGTGCGCGAACCTGGCCGTAAGCGGTGATCTCGAATTTGGTCCACATCAGGCGCCGAGCTTCCTGATACATCACTGGCTGCTCCGGCGTCGCTGATGAGATCGAAGAGTAGCTACCGGTCAGCAGCGCTGCCGACCCGAGGATGAAAACCGATATCGATCTTTGAACCGTGCGTCTCAATAGAATAAGTAGTATGACTTTTACTTCGAGTTGATCGTTACCTTCGCGTGTAATCTTAGCTTGTTACCGGTAACAGGATCAAGCGGAGGCTGCAGCATCCACGAATAGGACCTATAAGACCCACAGGACCTATTCTGGAGTCAGAACAGCTTTTATGTTATTTCCACGCGCCGCTAACATCGTGTAAAACGCTTCAACCCCGTCCACCAGCGCATATGTCTTGATCCAACTCGCCCACTCCGCTTGCCCGCTTGCCAAGAGCTCAACCGCAGTATTCAACTCGTTCAATGAAGCTGCATAGCTTCCCTGAACTCGCCGCTCAGACAATGTTACTTCGTGCGATTTGATCGTCACGCTGTTCTCGTGCAAACCGATCCAAACAGCAGTTCCTCCCGGACGGGTGGCGGCCAGAGATTGGTTCTTTGACAGTTCGCTGCCGACTGCATCAACCACAACGTCGACACCTTCACCGCCCGTTAAACTGAGAACAGCCTTAACAAAGTCTTCGTCCTGCGAATCAACAATGTGTTTTGCGCCTAACTGCGAGGCGACGCTTAATCGGTCGGGGATCAGGTCAGCGACTATGACATCCGCCGATGACAAACATTGGAAGGCCTGCTGACAAAGAAGTCCTATCGGTCCGGCTCCGATGATCGCCACGACGGATGGGTTTGCTTGACGCGTTAGCCCGACCACGTGGACACCATTCGCAAGCGGCTCAGCAAGGCTCGCTGCCTCGGCTTCTAAATGCTTCGGCCAGGGTACAAGACAATGTTCGGGCGCATTCACGTATTCGGCAAACGCTCCGGCTCGGTTCATCCCGAATAGTTGCCGGTTTGAACATAAGTGTGAATCCCCGCGCGTACAGCGCGCACACATACCGCACCCAAACAACGAGTGAGACACGACCCGATCGCCGATCGTAAAAGACTGTACCTCTTCCCCGACTTCTTCGATGATTCCACAAAACTCGTGTCCCATTACCAGTGGCGGTACGCGTCTGGGACTATTGTTTTTGAATGCCTCGAGTTCACTGCCGCAGATGCCACAGGCAGCGACTCGCAGGAGGACCTCGTCCCTGGCGACAAGTGGCTTCGGAAGCGCGGCGATCTCAAGGCGTTCATATTCGGGATAGAGCAGTGTCCTCATCGGCATCTGTACAATGACTTGGCAAGCGATCTAATGGAGTGAGTCCTGTGCGGGTGGCCCTCCGTGGCCACCCCTCCGTACAATAATTTTAATCGCGGCAAGGAGGGTGGCCACGGAGGGCCACCCGTACAGGGCTAATGAGTTCTCGTTACACTCCACTAGAAACTTCCGGAGCCAGTGACCTACTCGTTCTGGTTGCTCGAAGCGAAATAATCAGTCCTGCTGCCACTAACGCTGAAAGCGCGAGATACAGAACACCCCCGAGAAATGAGCTTGTTGCTTGACTGATATATCCGACGATATAGGGTCCAGCGAACCCTCCCAGATTTCCTATCGAATTGATCAGTCCTATAGAAGCCGCTGCGGCCGTACCAGTCAGAAAGCTTGTCGGAAGCGCCCAGAAGCCCGGCAAGTAGCTATACATTCCCGCGCCCGCGATACAAAACATGAGAACAGCCAGCGCAACCTGGTCCTGCGCCACTGCGCTGAGCAGTAGTCCAACGCTTGCAACAATCATTGATACCGCGGTATGCCAACGCCTCTCTTTGGTCCGGTCGGATGACCACCCAACGACCAATATCGCGACCAACCCAACGCAATACGGAACCGCGGAAATGAGAGTTACAACCAGATTGGACGAGCCTGAGACTCGTTTCAGAATCGTCGGTAACCAGAACGTGAAACCGTAAACCGCGGTCACCATGAAGAAATAAGCTAGCGTCAACAACACCACTTCTCGGTGCCTGAATGCTTGCATGATGCTATAGGAATGCTTTAACAGTTTGGCGCTCTTCTCTTTTTCCAACTCACCTTTGAGCCACTCACGCTCGTCATCGGGCAGCCAGTGGGCCTGATGAGGCCTGTCGGTCAGATAGAAAATCGTTATTACTCCAAAGATAATTGCCGGCGCTCCCTCGATAATGAACAACCAACGCCAACCAGCAAGACCGTACCAGTTCACGTCAAGCAGCAAACCAGATAAGGGCGAACCGATGATATTTGAAATTGGTATTGCCGCCATGAAAAGCGCCACAGCCTTGGCCCTGTCCTCATAACGAAACCAGTGGCTGAAATAAACAATTATTCCGGGAAAGAAACCGGCTTCGGCGGCGCCCAGGACAAAACGTGCGGCATAAAACTGAGGTTTGGTTTGGACAAACCCCATCAGTATCGCCACGATGCCCCACGTGATCATGATTCGAGCAATCCAACCTCGCGCGCTCCATTTTTCCACCAGGATGGTTCCAGGTATCTCGAGGAGGAAATATCCGACAAAGAAGATACCGGCTCCGAGACCGAGCACTTCATCGCTAAAGGCCAGGTCATCCTTCATGGCCAGAGCGGCATAACCAACATTGACACGATCCAAAAAAGCAATGATATAGAGCACGAACATATAGGGCATTATGCGAAGCATGACCCGACGTCTGGCTCGATGCGCTACGGAGTTAGATGGCGGTGTATAGGACATATAGGACCTACAGGGCCTGATCCGAGCCTGTTCCTCAGGCGATATGCGCACCCTGAGTTTCCACGTATACCGCATACAGCGATTGGCTTGCGGTCATGAAAAGACGATTTCGTTTCACGCCACCGAAACAGACGTTGCTGCACGTTTCGGGCAACAGAATCTGGCCGATCCTCTGGCCATCCGGCGCAAAGACATGAACGCCGTCGTAGCCTGCGCCCGCCCAACCTGCGGCTGACCAGATATTGCCGTCGACATCAGCTCGTATCCCATCGGAAGTTCCAATCATCTCGCCGTCTTTGGTCTTCAGCTTCATCGACGTG
>Ga0126382_10000113_pt1 | contig 28263 bp, 22 predicted proteins | sample PanSoiMetPlot_30_FD_92548 | JGI IMG/M metagenome (GOLD analysis project Ga0126382, IMG submission 92548) | Tropical forest soil microbial communities from Panama - MetaG Plot_30 | ecosystem: Environmental > Terrestrial > Soil > Tropical forest > Bulk soil | place: Panama | collected 2016-02-17
ATTCTCTGCCGCATGTGGCACGCACGAAAGGCACGCCAAATCGCGGCAAAAAGACCCAAGACAAAAACTACTGTGAACTCAATATGTTATTTGGCTGGGGCGGGAGGACTCGAACCTCCGAATGGCGGAATCAAAATCCGCTGCCTTACCACTTGGCTACGCCCCATCGCGCGGCTCGTTTGCCGCAATGGCGGGCGGAACATAGCGGCGGGTCGCGGGCCGATCAACGGCCGTAGCTGCCGCCGCCGATATCGTAGTATGACATAGGCTAAATCGGGTAAGACCCTGACGATCCCCCGGCGACGGCGTCGGGCGCGTCAACCCCCCACCCGGAGAGCGAGTCCATGACCTACCGGGCGCCGGTTGCTGACATCGCCTTTGCGCTCAGGAACGCCGCCGGATTCGGGCCGGCCTTGGCCGAAGGCCTCTATGGCGACCTCGGCGGGGACGTGGTCGACGCGGTGCTCGAGGAAGCCGGCAAGTTCGCGACGGAGATCCTTGCGCCGCTCAACACGATCGGCGACCGCCAGGGCGCCACCTTCAAGGATGGGACCGTTACGACCGCGCCGGGCTGGAAGGAGGCGTATCACGCCTGGTCGGCGGCCGGCTGGAACGGCTTGGCCGCCCCGGCAAAGTGGGGCGGCCAGGAGCTGCCGCACGCCATCAACGCTGCCTGCATCGAGATGTGGAACTCGGCCGCCATGGCCTTCGGCCTCGGCCCGCTGCTGACCATGGCCGGCGTCGATGCGCTGGCGGAACATGGCTCGGACGAGCTCAAGCGCGCCTATCTGCCGAGGCTCGTCTCCGGCGAATGGATGGGCACGATGCAGCTCACGGAGCCGCAGGCGGGCTCCGACGTCGGCGCGCTGCGCACGCGCGCCGAGCGCACCGCCGACGGTAGCTACCGCATCACCGGGCAGAAAATCTTCATCACCTACGGCGAGCATGACCTCACCGACAACATCATCCACTTCGTGCTCGCACGGCTGCCGGACGCGCCGCCGGGAACGCGCGGCATCTCGCTCTTCCTGGTGCCGAAATTCCTGCTCAACGCCGACGGCTCGCTCGGGGCACGCAACGACGCGCGAGCGCAGTCGATCGAGCACAAGCTCGGCATTCACGCCTCCCCTACCTGTACCATGGTCTACGGCGACGCCGGCGGCGCCACCGGTTTCCTCATCGGCGAGGAGAACCGCGGCATGGCCTGCATGTTCACCATGATGAACCAAGCACGGCTTTCGGTCGGGTTGCAGGGCGTGGCCATCGCCGAGCGCGCGACGCAGCAGGCATTGGACTATGCGCGCGAGCGCAAGCAAGGCCGCGCTGTCGGAGCATTGGATGGATCGAGCCCGATCATCGCCCATCCCGACGTCAAGCGCATGCTGCTCACCATGCGCGCCCTCACCCGCGCCGCGCGCGCGATCTCCTATGCGACCGCGGTGTCGCTCGACCGCGCGCAAAGGAGCTCTGACGAAGCCGCGCGCCGCACCGCGCACGAGCGAGCCTCACTGCTCACGCCCATCGCCAAGGCGTTCTCGACCGACGTCGGCAACGAAGTCGCCTCGCTCGGCGTGCAGATCCACGGCGGCATGGGCTATATCGAGGAGACCGGCGCCGCGCAGCACCTGCGTGACGCGCGCATCGCCGCGATCTACGAAGGAACCAACGGCATCCAGGCGATCGACCTGGTGACGCGCAAATTGCCGCTCTCGGGCGGCGCCACGGTGAAGGCGATGATCGGCGAGCTCAAGCGCACGGTCGATGCGGTCAATGCGACGAACGACCCCGCGTTCGGCTGGACCGGCGTGCGGCTCCAGGACGCGGTCGAATCGCTCGAGCGGACGACGCAGTGGCTGCTTGGCGGCCAGCACAACGATCTCGACACCGCGCTCGCCGGCGCCACGCCTTATCTGCGGCTGTTCGCGCTCGCGGCCGGCGGCGCATTCCTGGCGGAGGAAGCGCTGGCGGCGCGCAAGCTTGCCGGCGACGGCGCCGATGCGGCGGCGCGCACGGCGATCGCGCGGTTTTTCGCGGAAAATCAGGCGGTACAGGCCGGGGCGCTCGAGCGCACCGTGGTGGAGGCCGCCGACAGCGTCATCACGGCGGACGCGGCACTGGGCTAGCAGTCATGTCGCTGAAGAACCACACGCTCTTCATCACCGGCGCCTCGCGCGGCATCGGGCTCGCGATCGCGCTCAGGGCCGCGCGCGACGGCGCCAACATCGCCATCGCGGCCAAGACCGAGACGCCACACCCGAAGCTGCCGGGCACGATCTTCACCGCCGCGGAGGAGGTCGCCAAGGCCGGAGGCACTGCCCTGCCCCTGGTGGTCGACGTGCGCGACGAGGAACAAGTGAAAAACGCGATTGCGCAGACGATCGCGCACTTCGGCGGCATCGACATCGTGGTCAACAATGCCAGCGCCGTCTCGCGCACGCCGGTCGCAGACACCGATATGCGCCGCTTCGACCTGATGCATCAGATCAATACGCGCGGCACCTTCATGGTGTCGAAATACGCCATCCCATATCTCGCCAAGGCGAAGAATCCCCACATCCTGATGAACTCGCCGCCGCTCGACTTTCGGGAGAAATGGTTCGCCGGCAGCACCGGCTATTCCATCGCCAAATACGGCATGAGCCTGGTTGCGCTCGGCCTGGCCGGCGAGTTGCGCAATGCGGGCATCGCCGTCAACACGCTGTGGCCGCGCACCACCATCGCGACCGCTGCGATCAAGAACCTGCTCGGCGGCGACCGTGTGATGCAGATGTCGCGCAAGCCCGAGATCATGGCGGATGCCGCTTACCTCATCTTCCAGAAGCCGGCGAGGAGCTTCACCGGCAATTTCCTGATCGACGACGCGTTTCTCGCCGGTGAGGGCGTCACCGACTTCGAGCAATATCGTGTGGACCCGAGCGCGCCGCTCGCGCCCACCTTCTTTGTTCCCGACGAGCCGCCGCCGCCGTCCGGTGTCAGCGTCGTCGGCGTGCGATGGGAGTGATCTGATGTCCACCCTGCTCATCACCCATCCCGCGTGCCTCGATCACCTCACGGCGGCCGGCCATCCCGAGCGGCCCGATCGCTTGCGCGCCATCGACCGCGCGCTGGAGCACGAACGCTTCCAGACGCTCGCGCGCGTCCAGGCGCCGGCGGCGGAATTGGAAACCATCGCGCTCTGCCACCCCATGGAATACGTCACCGCCATCCGCGACGCGACGCCGAAGGAGGGGCTCATCGGCCTCGACGCCGACACCACCATGTCGCCAGGAAGCTTCGAAGCCGCCTTGCGCGCGGTGGGCGGCGCGGTGCACGCCGTCGACGAGGTTATGACAGGCAAGGCCGCCAACGCCTTCGTCGCTACGCGTCCGCCCGGCCACCACACCGAGACGGCGCGGCCGATGGGCTTCTGCCTGTTCAACAATGCCGCCATCGCCGCGCGTTACGCCCAGAAGAAGCACGGCATCGAGCGCGCCGCGGTGGTCGACTTCGACGTCCACCACGGCAATGGCTCGCAGGACATCTTCTGGTCGGACAAGACCGTCATGTACGGCTCGACCCACCAGATGCCGCTCTACCCCGGCACAGGCGCCAAGACCGAGCGCGGCGAGCACAATACCGTGGTCAACGCGCCGCTGCGGCCGGGCGATGGCGGCGAGCAGTTCCGCGCCGCGTTCGAGACCGTAATCCTGCCGCGGCTGCGCGATTTCCGGCCGGACCTGCTCGTGATCTCGGCCGGGTTCGACGCCCATGCGCGCGATCCTCTCGCCAACCTCAACCTGCTGGAAGCCGATTTCGACTGGGCGACGCGCAAGCTCATGGAAATCGCCGACGCCAGTGCCGGCGGCCGCGTCGTATCGGTGCTCGAGGGCGGCTATGACCTCCAGGGCCTAGCCGGCTCGGCGGCCGCGCATGTCGCGGCCTTGATGCGGGGCTGAGCACCCCCGTGCCGCGATCCCGGTGGCCACGTCCGGCCTGCTGCTCTATATAGAGCGCGACTCAACGGAACCCGATCATGGCCGCCACCGCCCATTCCGACGTCCAGCGCCTGCCCTTCGAGAAGGCGATCGAGGAGCTCGAATCGATCGTCAAACGGCTCGAGGAGGGCAAGGTGCCGCTCGAGGAATCGGTTGCCATCTACGAGCGCGGCGAGGCGCTCAAGCTCCGCTGCGAGGAGCTGCTGCGCCAGGCCGAAGCCCGCGTCGAGAAGATCACGCTCGATGCCGGCGGCAAGCCGACCGGTACCGAGCCCCTCGACGTCGGCTGAGACGCGTTAGATTCTTTGATTGGCGCATGTCTTTTCGGAAAGCTGGTATCCATCCCGGATCAAGTCCGGGACAGGCTTTCCGGGACATGCGCTATTTCTTGCGATAGACGATCAGCGTCTTGAAGTCCTCAACCCGCTCGACCGGCGCTTCTTTTTCCCATACCCGCAGGATGTTCCCGGTCATCCCGCGCCCATTGGAATCGCGATAGAAGAGAATGTAGCCGCCCGGGCGGGTTCTTGCCGTCATCAGGTCGAGCAGGCCGCGATCGTCGGTGCCGCCGTATGCCGCGCTGGCGGTGTTGTCATGCAGAAACTCGCAGAGATGAAACAGGGTCACCACATCGAAATCGGGCAGGAGTGGTGGATTGCTGAGATAGATGTCGCCGAAATACGCGAGATAGGATTTCGCCACGCGTGAGTTGCCGGCAACCAGCTCGACATACGCGTCGTATTCCTCCTTCGACGCGGTGATCGCAAAAATCGAATTGCCGAGCTCGGCCTGACGAATTCCTACAACGTGATGGGTACCAGTGCCGAAGTGACAGATCGTCTTGCCCGCGATCTTTTTCGCGTCGACCCATTCGTTGAAGTGCACGTCGCATGGACAGACGTCCGCGTGCAGGTCCCACTTCTCACCCCAGTAGTTCATCTTCTGCATGGGTCGCCCCCGAATTGCGCTATGCCGGAACCGCCGCCAGCGCCGGCCGTCGCACACGGCCCGCCACCGGCAGGCCGGTCATCTGCAAGGTGCGATGGTGCAGGCCGGCGAGCGCGGCCGAGCGCCCGCTCGAAACAACGACGGTGTCCGGCAGCCTGTCCGCAAGCCGGTCGTAGAGGTCGCGCGCCTCCGATTCCTCCAGCGTCGTCGCCGGCTCGTCGAGCAACAGGATGCTGGGCCGATGGATCAGCGCGCGCGCAAAGCCGACACGCTGCTGCTCGCCGCCCGACAACACCGTGCTCCACTCCGCCTCCTCGTCGAGACGCTCGAGCAGGTGACTAAGGCCCGCGGCGGCCATGGCTTCACGCACCCGCGTGTCATCTACGTCTTCCGCCGGCATTGGATAGCTCACGGCCTGTCGCAGCGTGCCGAGCGGAAAATAGGGTCGCTGCGGCAACGCGAGCACTCGCGCGCGCTGCGGCAGACGGATGCGGCCCTCGCCAAGCGGCCAGATCCCGGCGAGCGCGCGGAACAGGCTCGATTTGCCGGTGCCCGACGGACCGCTGACCAGCAACCGATCGGCCGGCGCCAGATCGAGCGCCGGCACCGATGCGATCGGCTCGCCGCTCGGAAGCCGAACGACCAGGTCCTTCACCGAAAGGTCGCATGCCGGCGAACTGGCGATATCGAGCGCGGCGCCCTCGAGGCCAGGCTGGTCCACCTCGGCCATCGCGGCTTCGAACTGCGCCACGCGGTTCATCACCGCCCGCCACTCCGCAATCTTGGCATAGGACGTGACGCAGAAGGCGAACGCACTTTCCACCTTCATGAAGGCGAGCGAAGCCTGCATCAGAACGCCGAGCGGAATGGCCCCGAGCAGGAAAGCCGGCGTCACCACCAGCGCCGGAAAGACGGTCGAGACGTGGTAGTAGCCGAAGATGAAGCCGTTCAATCGGTTCTGGCGGCTCACCAGCGCAACCCAGTTGCGCACCAGGGCGCTGAAACGGCGGCGCAGCTCGGCGCGCTCCACCGCCTCTCCGCCCATCAGCGCGACCGAGTCCGCGTAATCTGTCACCCGAGCGATGGCGAAGCGGAAATCGGATTCGAAGCGCTGCTGACGGAATTGCAGCGGGACGAGCGGCCAGCCGATGAAATGCGCGATCAGCGTGCCGACCGCGGCATAGCTGATCGCCAGCACGACCAGGTAGCCCGGGAACGCCAGGTCCACGCCGAACAGGGGCAACGGCGCGATGATGGAGATGCCCCACAGGATATAGGCGAAGGAGAGCAGCGACACGATGCTCTGCAGGAAGCCAGTGCCGAGCTCATGGGTGCGCTGGATGAACAGCAGCACGTCGTTGCCGATGCGCAGGTGGATATTATCCACGCTCTGATCGACGAACCGGATGCGATAGTGGCGGCCCTCTGCCATCCAGAGCGCGACATAGCGCTGCGTCATCCATTCGCGCCAGCGGATGATCAGGGTCTGGCCGAACCAGTATTGCCCCATGCCGGAGAGGATCGCGCCGATCGTGATGAACACGAACACCAGCAGCTCGCCGCGTACCGCGTCTCCGTTGCGCGCCTCGATCGCGTTGAAGAATCCCGCGTTCCACTGGTTCATCTTGACCGCGACATAGACCACGAACAGCTCGGAGCCGATGACGCCGGCCAGCAACCCGCAGGCGCGCCAACGATCGTGCGACTGGAAGTAAGGGAGTGCCAAACGGAAGAATGTGCGCAACGCAAGAATGACGTTCTGCATGGCGGTTCACTCGATGAACGGGTGAGCCATCGTTGGGCGCAATGGTTGTTATGGGCGGATGCGGAGCCCCCCGCGACACGTGCCTCGTAGGATTGCCGATGACCACTGCTGGGACAAGGACCCGGCCCCGCTGGCGGCCTGCGACACCACCGCGCGCCCGATCCCGTTAAGTCTGCGTCCGGCTTTTGCGGGCAAGCGCAACCGCCGCGCGACCGGGCAACAGGCGCAGCAGCTTCGCGGCGATCTTGACGTGCGAGCCCGGCAGCACGACGCGCCGCCCCGCCATGAACCCCTCATAGCCTTCGCGTGCGACGCGCTCGGCAGAACGCGCAAGGAAACGCGGATAGAGGCTTTCGTCCATACCGGAGCGCTCCTGAAACTCGGTCTTGACCGGACCCGGGCACAGCACCGTCACCTTGATTCCTTTCGGAGCGAACTCCTGGTGCAGCGCCTCGCTCAACGACAGCGCGTAGGCCTTGCTCGCGTGGTAGACGGCCATGCTCGGCCCGGGCACGAACGCCCCGAGCGAGGCCACGTTGAGGATGCCGCCGCCATGGTGCGCCAAACTGTCGATGAAGCGCAGCGACAGATCCGTGAGCGTGCGCACGTTGAGCTCGATCATGGCGAGTTGCATGGCCCGGTCGAGTCGCGCCGCCTCGCCGTAAAGCCCAAAGCCCGCATTGTTGACGACAATGGCGGGCTCGAGGCCGCGCCCGGCAAGCTCCTCGGCGATGCGATCGGACGCGCCGCGTTGTGCCAGATCGATCGGCAAGACGTGTGGGCGCGCGGCTGCGGCATGGCCGGCCTGGGCGATTTTGTCCGCGACAGCGGACAGCTCTGCGGCGCGCCGCGCGGCGAGCACGAGTTCGTGGCCGTGCTCGGCGAAGACGCTCGCGAGCGCCGCCCCGATTCCCGCGGAAGCTCCCGTGATCAGCGTAATCGGCCTGAGGTTCGACATGGTGCAGGCGTTGCCGTTCATCCGCGACTTGGAGGCTCATTCGCCGCAAAAAATACTCGATCGTCAACCTCGCCCGGGTTTATGTTCATGGTGATGACAAGATATCATTGCATTCCGGCAGGGAATGCAGGCGGGGAACCGCACAGGAGTACGTCGCCATGAGCTTCTTTCCAGCCAAGGATCCCGCTCCGGGTGATGCCCGCGCCGCCGATGCCATCGATCTCGTGATCGTTCCGCGCAGCGTCGACGTGGGGCACTTTGCCGTGCGCCGGGCGCTGCCCCATGCCCGACGGCGCATGGTCGGTCCGTTCATCTTCTTCGATCATTTTGGGCCGGCGGAGTTCCACACCGGCCAGGGTATCGACGTGCGCCCGCATCCCCATATCGGGCTCGCCACCGTCACCTTCCTGTTCGATGGCGAGATCATGCACCGCGACAGCCTCGGCACTGCCGCGGCGATCCGCCCGGGCGAGGTGAACTGGATGAGCGCCGGCCGCGGCATCGTGCATTCCGAGCGCACCGCGCCCGACCACCGCAACGAGGGCGAGCCGATCCATGGGCTGCAGTGCTGGGTGGCGCTGCCGGCGACCGAGGAGGAAAGCGCGCCCGCGTTCTTCCATCACGACAGCGCGGCACTGCCGTTGGTAAGCGACGCGGACAAGACGGCGCGCATCATCGTCGGCAAGGCCTACGGGGAGCACTCGCCGGTGGCGACACTCTGGGGCACGCTGTTCGTCGACGTCACGCTCGCTGCCGGTGCGACGCTTCCGGTCGATGCGGACACCGAGGAGCGGGCGATCTATCTGATCTCGGGCGAGATCGATATCGCCGGCGACCGCTTCACGGCCGGCCGTCTGCTCGTGTTCCGCCCCGGCGACGCGCTCTCGGTGACGGCGGTAAGCGATGCACGCCTGGTGCTGCTCGGCGGCGCGGCGATGGATGGGCCGCGTCACATCTGGTGGAACTTCGTCTCCTCGCGCAAGGAGCGCATCGAGCAGGCGAAGGCCGACTGGAAAGCCGCCCGCTTCGACACCGTGCCCGGCGACGACAAGGAGTTCATTCCGCTGCCGGACCAGTAAAGGTCGGTAGGTTGGGTCGAGCTTTTGCGAAGCCCAACACGTCCAAGCCGATCTCTTGAAGGTTGGGTCTCGTGAAGAGTTCGACCCAACCTACAGGCGGCTGAGATCGAGCGTGGCGCGGTCGCCCGCCCATGCCTCGTCGAGACGCCTCGTCACTTCCGCCGCCGCATCAGCGCGACCCATGCGACGATAGACTTCGCTCAGGCCGTAGAGTGCCCAGCCGTTGTTGGGTGCGCGCGCGAGGCTCGTGCGGAACGCGTTCTCCGCGGCATCGAGGTCGCCCAGCCGCAGCAGCACCGCACCCAACGATTGCCCCACCGGGTAGTACCAGTGCGGCGGCTCGGAATAGGCCAGCTTGTCCTGCATCGCCAGCGCCCGCTCGAACGCGGCGCGCGCGGCCGGAAGTTGCCCCTCGGCGAGCGCGATGCGCGCCAGCACCACCTGACGCGCGAGCTCGAGCACGTCCGGGGCCGAAATTCCACCGACGGTGAGGCCGGAGAAATCGCTTGCCTTGAGCCGTTCGATGGCTGCGGCCTCCGCGCGCGCGGCCGCGACATTCCTCTGCGCCGCATAGGCAACACCGCGGGCGTAGTGCCACATCGCCGTCACGAACGGGAGCCCGTCGGCGGGGGCGGCAAGCGCGAGCACGGTCGTCGGTGGGCTGAACTGCGCATGCGCGAAGAACTGCGCAGCGGCGATCGGCTGCGCGGCATCGGCCGTGACCACGCGCGCGAGCTTCTTGGCGGCAGCGACGGCCGAGGCTCCATCGCCCGCCATCTGCGCCGACGCCATCAGCGAATGGACGTTGTGCGGATAATAGGCGAGCGGGTACGCCCCGGTGGGCTTCGCCCGCGCGATATAGGCTTCATCGATGGCCACCGCTTGCTTGTTGGCCTTGAGCGCCGCCTTGTAGTCACCGATGCGATAGTAGATGTGGAACGGCATGTGCACGAGATGCCCTGCCCCCGGCATCGCCAGCGCAAGACGCTTCGTGTACGGCAGCGCGCGCTCCGGCGTGGACGAACCCTCCACCATGTGGATGTAATAGTGGATCGCGCCGGGATGATCAGGGTTGCGCGCGAGCACCGTTTCGAGCGCGTCGACGATCTCCTGCGTCCTGCCCTTGGGCTTGGCGCCGGCCGCCTCCCAATAGTCCCACGGCGAGAGATCCATCATCGACTCAGCGTAGATCACCCGAATGTTGTCGTCCTTCGGGAACCGCGCTGCCGCTTTCCCCATCGCCGCGGCGAAAGCCGCGTCGAGCGCAGGCCGTTCGGCCTTGGGATCGTCCGAGTAGCGCTCGGTGATCGCGGCGATCAGCGCTTGCTCGCGGGGGCTCGCCGAAGCCGCGTTCTGTTTCGCCTTGCGCACGGCTGCCAATGCCGGCGCCACCGCGTCGGCCTCCATCGGCGCGTTGATGTTGGGTCCGAGGACCAGCGCCTCGCCGAAAGCGCACATCGCGCAATCCGGATCGTGCCTCTGGGCCGCGCGGAACGCGTTCCGCGCCTCGGCGTGGTTGAAGCCGTAGGCGAGACGCAGGCCTTGATCGAAGTAGCGTTGCGCCGTCGGACTCTTCGTGGTGATGCGATAGCTCAGGATGCCGAGATTGTTGTAGAGCGGCGGATCGCCGTCCGCGGTGGCGGCTTCGTTCCCCGCGGCCGGAGGCACGAATGGCCGCGTTTCGGTTGCAGCCGCGACCTTCTGGTAATAGGCGAGCGGGCGATCACGATTGTCTGCGCCGGACGAGCACAGCGCTCCGCTCAAGATGGGATCGAAGTAGGTTTGTGCTCGCATTTGCGCCGGCGCCTGCTCCGAGGCCGCGAGCAGCGTCAGGCCGAGGCCGGCGCCGCCCGCCAGGATGGTCATCGGCAGAACAAAGGACATGTCGCAACTCCTGGCAAACGCGAATGAGAGGAAGCGTTACTGGCGAACCCCGCCTCATCCGTGTGAGGTCAATGATAGCGCGCGCTTATGGAGGCCCACGCTGTTGGCCCTAACGTCTATGCGGATTCCTCGGAACGGGAAGTAAAAATTGTCGTGATCGCGGGCGGAAATTTGATCAGATTTTTCCTGGGTCGGGCAGCCTCTGCTTGACCTGCCCGATGTCCTTCCACGGGTCCAGCCTCAACCCCGCCAACCTCTTCCCGAGGTTGATCACGGTGTACTGATTGCCGCCTTTGGTCCGGCCCAATTCCTCCCACGTTACCGGCACCGAAACCGGAGCGCCCTCACGCGCCCGGGTGGAATAGGCCGCAACCGAGGTCTGCTCCAATGAATTGCGCAGATAGTCGACGAAAATTTTTCCCTTGCGCAATGACTTCGTGATCTTGACGACGTAGCGCTCGGGGTGGTCGGCGTTCATGGCGAGCGCGACCGCCTGGGCAAAATTCTTGGCAGTGTCCCAGTCGGCGCCGGCGATCGGCAACACAACGTGCAGACCCTTCCCGCCCGTCAGCTTGACGAAGCTTTCGAGCTTGATGGCGGCCAAGCGTTCGCGCACGTCACGGGCGGCTGCCACAACGCCGGCCCAGGGAACTCCATCGCCGGGATCGATGTCGAACACGATACGGTCGCACACGTCCAGTTGATCGATCATCGAGCCGCGCACATGCACTTCCAGCACACCGGCCTGCACCAGCGACAGAAGACCGTCGAGGTCTTCGACCGCGATGATCTGGCGATTATTACGATCGATGACCGTATGAAGATTCTTTTCAGACAAGCCGGCGGACGCATGTTTCTGGAAGAAGCATTGACCTTTCGTTCCTTCGGGGCAGCGCACCAAGGCAAGCGGCCGTCCCATCACCTGGGGTGCCATCCAGTCCCACGCCGAACGGTAGTAGTCCGCCAGGTCCTGCTTGGTAACGCCGACATCGACCCAGTAGACCCGATCGGGATGGGTGAAGCGGATATCGCCCGTCCGGGTTTTCGCGCCGCCGCCGGACGACGTCTTGCGTGCGCCGGGCCGCGGCTTTGATGTCTTGGTCATCGCCCTCTTGGCCTTGGCCGCGGTCCTGGGTTTGCTCATCTGGCTCCCCTTTCCATTGGTTACAGCCGGCATCTCTCGCACGACTTCACGCGGCGGCTTGTCCTCCCGCACACCTTTGAACGCCGCCTGGCGCACCAGGCCGTCCGCGGTCCAGCCGCGGAACTGCGCTTCGATCACGGTCTTTGGCTCCGCCCAGCGCACGTCGCGACGGCGGGCTTCCACGCGGGGAATCTGATCGAACGGCGGCGCGTCGCGCTCGAGCGGATGCAACCGCTTCCACAGATCCCGCGCCACGTCGCGAGTGTAGCCGGTACCGATGCGCCCGGCATAGATGAGGCGGTCGCCGTCGTAGTAGCCGACGACCAGCGCGCCGACCGCTCGCGGCAGCACCGTCGAGGGTGAATAGCCGCCGACCACGAACTCTTGGGCATTCGCGCATTTGGTCTTGATGAACGTTTCGGAACGCCCGCTGTAGTAGGGCGCATCCTTGCGCTTGGAGACGATGCCCTCGAGCGACAGTTCGCAGGCATGAGCGAGCACCCGCGCGCCGTCGTCCTCCACGTGCGCGCTGTATCTGATCGGACCCCGCTGCGAGGCACCGACGAGGGACGCCAATTCCGCCTTGCGTTCGACCAGCGGCAACTTGCTCAGGTCGTGCCCATCGAGATGCAGGAGATCGAAGACGTAGTAGACGAAGCGGTCGCGCTCACCCGCCTTGAGCGCCGCCTGCAGCCCCGAAAAGCTCGACGAGCCGTGCTCGTCCTCGACCACGATCTCGCCGTCGACGAGAGCCGTACGCGCGGGAAGCTTGGCGATAGCGGTCGCGATGTTGGGAAACTTGTCGGTCCAGTCCAGGCCCTTGCGCGTGAGCAGGCGCACCTTGCCGCGATCGAGCCGGGCCTGGATGCGATAGCCGTCGAACTTGATCTCATGCACCCACCCCTCGCCATTGGGCGCGGTCACGCGCAGGGTGGCAAGCGACGGCGGGACGAAATCCGGCAGTGGCGCACCATGCGGCGAGGACTCTTTGTCTCTGCCTTTGCGCTTTGCGCCGCTTTTCTTCGCGTTTTCCTTGGATGCCGCCGAGCGTGGGCTGGGCGCCCGGCTGCCTGCTGCTTTGCTCGTGGTCGTGCGTGCTCCCGACCCGTTGCGCTTGGTCGCATCCGCCTTCACATTCTCTTTGACGCTTCGGTTCGAATGCCACACGCGCTTGCGACCTTTGCCCTCGGCAATCTCGGGGATCGAACGTCCGCTGACCACCGAGAGCGGTTCGTCCTCGAGAATGTCGGGATCCTTCGCGCTGCGCGCTGCCTCGTCCTTGCTCTTGATCAGAAGCCATGGTTCTTTTTTCTCGCCGGCACGACCGTGCATGCGCACGAGATGCCATCGCCCGCGCAATTTCTCGCCTTCGAGCCTGAAGTCGAGATGGCCTTTCTTGAGGCCCGCGTGCGGGTCACCTTCCGGATGCCACCCGCCGCGATCCCAGATCATGACGGTGCCGCCCCCATATTCTCCTTGCGGGATGGTGCCTTCGAACTTGTTGTATTCGATCGGATGATCTTCCACCTGGATGGCCAGCCGCTTCTCGCCGGGTACGAGGCTCGGACCGCGGGTCACCGCCCAGCTCTTCATCACACCGTCGAGCTCAAGCCGCAGATCGTAATGCAGGCGGCGCGCAGCGTGCTTCTGGATGACGAATTGATTGCCCTTGGCCCGTGTCGCGCGACCACGCGGCTCCGGCGTCACATCGAACTTACGCTTCTTGCGATAGACCTGTAGGCCCACGGCAGACGTCCTCAGCTTACGCGCCCGACTCGGTCGGTACGCGGGAAGTCCTCCCAAATATCAGGTGCGCCGACCTCATATTGAACTGAACCGGATTACCACTCTCGCAGTTGGTATCGAGGTGGTCCCGCGGTTTCGGTGAAGCAGCCTCGGCACAGCGGCCCTGGGACAACCCGAGATAGCTCTTCCAATTCGCACGTGCTGCCCATGACTAGAGCTCATTTCCGTGGGGGTGACGTAGAACCGGTCGCAGTGTATGGAAACGCGCCAGTAGACTACCCTGTTCCCGTGGTGCGACCGAAAACAAAGGCGTATTAAGCACTTCGGAGGGTTCTCGCTTTGATCCAGGCCTTCCGTCTGGTTAATGTCCAGTCAACCCGTTAGGTTACCGAACATCCCGCCGGTGGAGTTGCCACGTGCCTCAGCCCTCCAAGACCCCTCTCCTCGACGTCGTCAAGACGCCGGCGGATCTGCGCGCGCTCGAGACCAAGCAGCTCCGCCAGCTCGCTGACGAATTGCGCCAGGAGACCATCGACGCGGTCGCCGTCACGGGCGGCCATCTCGGCGCTGGCCTCGGGGTGATCGAGCTGACGGTTGCGCTGCATTATGTGTTCAACACCCCCGAGGACCGCCTGATCTGGGACGTCGGCCACCAGGCCTATCCGCACAAGATTCTGACCGGCCGCCGCGACCGCATCCGCACCTTGCGCACCGGCGGCGGCCTGTCCGGCTTCACCAAGCGCGCCGAGAGCGAATACGATCCGTTCGGCGCCGCGCATTCCTCCACCTCGATTTCGGCCGGGCTCGGCATGGCGGTCGCCCGCGACCTCGAGGGCAAGGCCAACAATGTCATCGCCGTGATCGGCGACGGCGCTATGTCGGCCGGCATGGCCTACGAGGCCATGAACAATGCCGGCGCCATGAACTCGCGGCTGATCGTCATCCTCAACGACAATGACATGTCGATCGCGCCACCGGTCGGCGCGCTGTCAGCCTACCTCGCGCGTCTGGTTTCCGGACGGGCGTATCGCTCAGTGCGTCACACCGTCAAGAAGCTCGCCAAGCTGTTGCCGCCGTTCCTGGAGCAGCGCGCGGTGGCGATGGAGGAATATGCGCGCGGCCTCGTCACCGGCGGCACTCTGTTCGACGAGCTCGGCTTCTTCTATGTCGGGCCGATCGACGGCCACAACATCGATCATCTTCTGCCGGTGCTCAAGAACGTGCGCGACGCCAAGAACGGGCCGTTCCTCGTTCACTGCGTCACGCAAAAAGGCAAAGGCTACGAGCCGGCGGAGAAATCCGCCGACAAGTATCACGGCGTCGTCAAGTTCGACGTGGCGACCGGCGCGCAGGCGAAGGCGAAAGCGGCCGCGCCCGCCTACACCAAGGTGTTCGCCGAGGCGCTGATCAAGGAGGCGAAGAAGGACGACAAGATCGTTGCCATCACCGCCGCCATGCCGTCCGGCACCGGACTCGACCTGTTCGCCAAGGAATTCCCCAACCGCTGCTTCGATGTCGGCATTGCCGAGCAGCACGGCGTGACCTTCGCCGCCGGGCTCGCGACCGAAGGCTACAAGCCGTTCGCCACCATCTATTCGACCTTCCTGCAGCGCGCCTACGACCAGGTCGTGCACGACGTCGCTATCCAGCGGCTGCCGGTGCGCTTCGCCATGGACCGCGCCGGGCTCGTCGGCGCTGATGGCCCGACCCACGCCGGCGCCTCCGACGTGGCTTATCTCGGTTGCCTGCCCGGCTTCGTGGTGATGGCGGCGGCCGATGAGGCCGACCTCGTCCACATGGTGGCGACGCAGGTCGCCATCGACGATCGGCCCTCGGCGCTGCGCTATCCGCGCGGCGAAGGCATGGGCGTCCCGATGCCGGCGGAAGGCAAGCCGCTCGAAATCGGCAAGGGCCGGATTTTGCGCGAAGGCACCAAGGTGGCGCTGTTGTCCTTCGGCACGCGGCTCGCGGAATGCCTCAAGGCGGCGGACGAGTTGGCCGCACTCGGGCTGTCGACCACGGTCGCCGACGCCCGCTTCGCCAAGCCGCTCGACACCGACCTGCTGCTGCGTCTCGCGCGCGAGCACGAGGTGCTGATCACCATCGAGGAAGGCGCCATCGGTGGTTTCGCCGCGCACGTGCTGCAGTCGCTCGCCGACAACGGCGTGCTCGACAGCGGCCTCAAGGTGCGCTCCATGCTGCTGCCCGACATCTTCATCGATCAGGACTCGCCGAACGCGATGTACGCGACCGCCGGCCTTGATGCCAAAGGTATCGTCGCCAAGGCGTTCGACGCGCTCGGCCAGAACCTGCGCGGCGAGGCGGTGAAGCTCGGGCGGCTTTGAGCCACCAGGCGCCGTATCAGGCCAAGCGCGACGGCCGCAACCGCGTGCGACGCGCCGCGTAAGCTTCCGCCTGATCCTGTTTCCCCTCCGCGCGAAAACGCGATAAGGCTTCGCGATGGCATCCCGCATGCGCATCGACCGCCTGCTCGTGGAACGCGGCCTGTTCGAGAGCCGCGCCAAGGCGCAGGCAGCAATCGGCGCCGGCCGCGTCACAGCCGATGAGCTCATCGTCGCCAAGCCGTCGGACGAGGTGTCGGCCGACGCGGTGTTGCATGCCGAGCCCGCCCACCCTTGGGTCTCGCGCGGCGGCGTGAAGCTCGCGGCCGCGCTCGATCATTTCCGCTTCGATCCTTCCGGCTGCGTCTGTCTCGACGTCGGCGCATCGACCGGCGGCTTCACGCAGGTCCTGCTCGCACGCGGCGCCCGGCGCCTCTATGCGGTCGACGTCGGACAGCGGCAGCTGCATGCCAGCTTGCAGGCACGCCCGGAGATCGTCTCGATCGAGAAGACCGACATTCGCGCACTCGATCCGGCCGTGCTCTCCGAGCGGCCGGATTTCGTCACGATCGATGTGAGCTTCATCTCGCTCGAGCTCGTGCTGCCGGCGGCGCTCGGGCTCGCGCGGACGCCTGCTCGCGCACTGGCGTTGATCAAGCCGCAATTTGAGGCGGGACGGCGCGAGCTCAAGAAGGGGATCGTGCGCGATCCCCTCGTCCACACCGCGGTCTGCGACCGGATCGCTGAAGTCGTCACCTCGCTCGGCTGGCAGGTCGCGGGCATCGCTCCCTCTCCGATCCTCGGCGGCGACGGCAATCACGAATTCTTCATAGCTGCGTCCCGCAGCTGAATTGCTCCGGCCTTTCTCTCGCCACCCCATCGGCTATGGTGCCGCGCCATGACGTCACCGGGAACCATAGCCGCAGTCGGCACGCCCGACGATCGCGCCATCTGGCGCGCCGAGATCGTCGAGACGACGAAGCTCGCCTGGCCGATCGCGCTCACCCAGCTCGGCCAGATCGCGATGATGACGACCGACTTGGCGCTGATCGGGCTGCTCGGCCCCGACGCAGTCGCAGCCGTCGGTCTCGCGCACCTGATCCTGTTCCTCGGTTTCGTGCTCGGCATGGGACCGGTCTCCGCCGTCGCGCCGCTCGCCGCACAGGCCTTCGGCGCGCGCAAGCCGCGCATGGTGCGGCGCTCGCTGCGCGTCGGCCTCTGGGCCGCGGTGATGCTCGGCGTGCCGGTCAATGTGGCGCAGCTCTGGGGCGAGGACATTCTGATGGCGGCGGGACAATCGTCCGAGACCGCTGCGCTCGCCGCTCGCTATCTCGCGAGCCTCGCCTGGTCGATGATTCCGGCCTGGTGCTTCATCGCGTTGCGCAACTTCATGGGCGCGGTCAATCGTCCGGAGCCGGCGCTGTGGATCACGCTCGCGGCCATCCCGGTCAACGGCCTGCTCGCTTATGGACTGATCCACGGCGAGTTCGGCCTGCCGCGCCTCGACCTGCTCGGCGCTGGACTCGCGACCACGACCGTGAACATCGGCATGTGCGCTGCCGCCGTCTGGATTTGCTACGCCTGCCGCCCGTTCAAGAAGTATCGCGTGCTCGGCCGATTCTGGCGGCCTGACTGGACGCTGATGCGCGAGCTCGTCGTCATCGGCGTGCCCATTTCCGGCGGCATGGCGCTGGAATGGGGCTTGTTCTCCTCGGCCGCGCTGCTGGTCGGCTGGATCGGCACCACCGCGCTCGCCGCCCATCAGATCGCGCTGCAGATCGCGACCATCCTGTTCATGATCCCGTTCGGCATCTCGCTCGCCGCGACGGTGCGGGTCGGGCACGCGGTCGGCCGGCGCGATCCGGTCGGCGTGCGCCGGGCCGGCTTCGGTGCCATCGTCCTGGGCGCCGTCGTGATGCTGGCGATGACCTTGATCGTCGTCGCGCTGCGCGATTTCATCCCGCTCATGTTTCTCGGCGGCGACGGACCGGCGAACGCCGCCACCGAAAGGCTCGCCGCCACGTTGCTGCTCCTCGGCGCGACGTTCTTCGTCACTGATGCCATACAAGGCATCTCGGCCGGCGCGCTGCGCGGTCTGAGCGACACCCGCGTGCCGATGGTGTTCGCGGCGATCAGCTTCTGGCTGGTCGGCTTCACCAGTGCCTATCTGCTGACGTTCCGGGCGGACTTCGGTGTGATCGGCATATGGATCGGCTTCTCGCTCAGCGTCGCGACGTTTGCCGTGCTGCTGGTCTGGCGCTTCAACAGATTGACGGCGGGCACGCCGGCCCAACAGTGATCCGTCCGTGCTCTGGACGTATCGACGATCAGCGGCTATCGAACATCCATGGTTGAGCGCCTCGTCATCGACCGGCTCGGCGCGCGCGGCGAAGGCGTCGCGGACACGCCCGCAGGCCCGCGCTACGTGCCCTACACGCTGCCGGGCGAGACCGTCGAAGTTGATCCATGGCCCGGCCACCCCGACCGCGGCCATCTCGTCAGGGTCGATGTCGCCAGCCCCGATCGCATCGCGCCGATTTGTCCGCATTTCGGAATCTGCGGCGGATGCGCGCTTCAACACCTGGCGACGGCGCGCTACCGCGATTGGAAGCGCGCCCTGGTCGTCGACACACTGGCGCAAGCCGGCCTCGACGCGCAGGTCGACGATCTCATCGATGCTCACGGCGACGGACGCCGCCGCGCCGTGTTCCATGCGCGGCGCGGCACCCGCGACGTGCTCGAAGTGGGATTTGCCGCGCTCCGCGCGCATCACGTGGTGGCGATTGACCGTTGTCCGATCCTGGCGCCGGCGCTCGACGGCGCGATCGAGACCGCCTGGGCTATCGCTGAAGGACTCGCCGGAACGCGCAAGCCGCTCGACATCCAGGTGACGGCCACCACGAACGGCCTCGACATCGACGTGCGCGGATCGGGACCGCTGAACGCGGCGCGCACGGGCGACCTCGCCAAGATCGCCGAACGCCGGCGCGTTGCACGGCTCACGCGCCACGGCGAGATCGTGGCGCAACGCGCGAGCCCGACGCTGAAGATCGGGCGCGCCAACGTCGTCCTGCCGCCGGGCGCCTTCCTGCAGGCAACCACCGAGGGCGAAGCGGCCTTGGCGCGGCTGGTTGAGGCCCATTGCGCGGGAGCGGGCAAAGTCGCCGACCTGTTTTGCGGCGTCGGACCGTTTGCCCTGCGACTGGCCGAGCGTTCGCGCGTCATTGCGGCGGACAACGACGCGGATGCAATCGCGGCCTTGGCGGCAGCCGCACGAGGAACGCAAGGCCTCAAGCCGATCGACGCGCAGGCACGCGACCTCTTCCGCCGTCCGCTGGCGGCCGCCGAGCTGAAAGGGTTGGACGTCGTGGTGTTCGATCCGCCGCGGCAAGGCGCGCAGGCGCAGGCTAGCGCGCTCGCCGCCTCGGCCGTGCCGACCGTCGTCGCGGTGTCGTGCAATCCGGCGACCTTCGCGCGCGACGCTCGCATTCTTGTCGGCGGCGGCTATCGTCTTTTGCGCGTGACACCGGTCGATCAATTCCGGTATTCCGCGCACGTGGAGCTGGTCGCGCGGTTCGAGCGTTAGCTCACCGGCAGCCCGCGCACCACCAGGCGATTGAGCCGTGCGGCGAAGGCGGCGGGATCGTCCGGCACCTCGCCGTCCAGGATCTTGGCCTCGTCGAACAGCAGTATCGAGAGATCCGCCGTTTCATCCTCGCGTGCGTCGGATTTGGCTCGCGCCAACGCTTTCAGGAGTGGATGCCGCATGTTGAGCTCGAGGATCGGCTTGGCGGTGGCGGCGCGATTCTGCCGCGCGAGCAGCCGCTCGAGCTCGCGGTCCGGCCCGCGGCCGACCGCCACCAGGCAGGCCGGGCTGTCGGTCAGCCGCTGCGAGGCCCGCACCTCCGAGACGCGCTCGCCGAGCGCGGCCTTCACCGCGGCGATAACGGCCGCGTCGTCGACCACGTCCGATTTGGATTCGGCGTCGGCGGGCGGCACCTTGTCGTCGAGCAGCGGCACCAGGCCGAAGTCCACCTCGCCCTGGCTCAGCGACTTCAGCGGCTTGCCTTCGAAATCGAGCGGCATCGCGGTCCAGAACGCATCGATCGGATCGGTCAGCAGCAGCACCTCGATGCCGCGCGCCCGCGCCGCCTCGAGCTTCGGATTGGCCTTGAGGCGCTCGGCGCTCTCGCCCACGAGGTAGTAGACCTCGGTCTGATTCGGCTTGAGATCAGCGACATATTGCTTGAGCGAGCGCGCGCCTTCGCCCACCGTCGTCGCGAACCGCGCGAGCGCAAGCAGCTGACCACGCCGCTCGTAATCCTCGTAGATGCCCTCCTTGAGCACCTTGCCGAACGCCTCCCAGATCTTGGCGAACGTCTCGGGCTCCTTCGCCGCCACGCTTTCCAGCTCGCCGATGACACGCCCGGTCAGCGCCTTGCGGATCTGCGCCACCTGCGGATTGTTCTGCAGCATCTCGCGCGAGATGTTGAGCGGCATGTCCTCACTGTCCACGACGCCTCGCATGAACCGCAGATAGGACGGCAGCAGCCCGGCATCGTCGGTGATGTAGACGCGGCGGACGTAGAGCTTCACGTGGCTCGCCCGCGCCGGGTCGAACAGGTCGAACGGCTCCCGCGTGGGCACGAACAGCAGCACGGCGTAGGATTGGCGCCCTTCCGCCTTGTAGTGCAGCGTCATGAGCGGCTCGTCGAAGGCGCCGGTGATCGACCGGTAGGCCTGCGTGTAGTCCTCCGGTTTCAAGTCGGACTTGGGCCGCTGCCAGAGCGCGCTCGCGGTATTGACTTGACGCGGCGCGCCCTCCTTCTCGACGAGTTCGATCGGAAACAGGATGTGATCGGAATAGGTGCGCACGATCCGCTCGATCTCGGCCGGCTCGAGATAGCGTTTCGCATCCTCCTTCAAGTGCAAGGTGATCTCGGTGCCGCGCGGCACCCGCTCCGCCTGCTCCTTGCTGGCGGGGGCGATGTCGAAGCCGCCGCTGCCGGCGGAGCGCCAGACCCACACCTCGCTCGACCCCGCGCGGTGGCTCACGACCTCGATCCGGTCGGCCACCATGAATGCCGCATAGAACCCGACGCCGAACTGGCCGATGAGCCCGGCGCCGTCGTTGGCCTCCGCGAGCCGGCTGATGAAGGCGCGGGTCCCGGAGCGGGCGACGGTCCCGAGATTGTCGATCAGCTCCTGCCGGTCCATGCCGATGCCGGTGTCGGCGACCGTCAGCGTGCCGGCCGCGGCATCGGGCTTGATGCGGATCGCCAGCGGCGCGCCGTCCGCCAGCAGCGCCTGGTTCGCGATCGCCTCGTAGCGCAGCTTGTCGCAGGCATCCGAGGCGTTGGAAATCAGCTCGCGCAGGAACACGTCGGTCTCGGAATAGACCGCGTGCACCATCAGGCGCAGCAGCTCGGCCACCTCGGCCTGAAAGGGGTGGGTCTCGGCAATGGTCTCGGCTTCGCTGCTCATCCGCTCGCTCGCAGGTAGTGACGCAGAATTTTGGATATAGCGCGAGCGGCAGCACGCGCAAGTGCCCGCCGCAGCGGACAGACGCAGGATTTCGTTCGTCGTCCTCAGACCACGCCGGCGGTCAGTTGCCCCAGCGCTCGCGCCACATCTGCTCGCCGACGGTGCAGGACACCCGTGGCGCGCGGGCCTGCACGGGCACGACCCGGCGCTCCGGCTCGCGGCCGGCGATCTCCAGCACCAGCTTGGTGCGGGTCGCCTCCTTGAACTGGTCGCGCTCGCGGATCGGGATCACGAACGCGCCGGGGCCGCCGATCACGCAATCCTCGTAGTAGACGTCGAGATTCTCGATATCCATCGTGAACGAGTTCGGCCGCTTCAGCATGATCGGCAGGCCGTTGATGGTGATGCCGGCGGCAAGCACGTCGTCGCGCATCAGCGTGACGAACGGGCCGCTGTTGTTGGCGCCATCGCCCGACACGTCGATCACGCGCCGGATGCCGCGATAACCGCTGCCGTCGAACAGGGGCTTGGCGAAATGGAGCGCACCCGAGATCGAGGTGCGCGAGGCGCGGCGATAGGGCGCGCGCGCGATCTCGTTGGCGAAGGCGTCGGCCGCCTCCGGCCCGTCGATCAGGCGCCACGGCACGACGATCTTCTGATCGTAGGGCCCCGCCCACTCGAAATAGGTCATCGCCACCTTGCCGTTGATGCCGTGGCGCAGCGCCTGCATGAAGTCGCGCGAGGTGATGCCGGTAATGTAGCCTTCGCGCTGCAGGGCCTGCTCCTCCGGGTCCATCGAATAGGACACGTCGACCGCGAGCACGAGCTCGACATCGACCGGAATCGCATTCGGGCTCTTGTCCGCGAGCAGGAACGCCGAGTTGGGCGCCGCGATCACACCGGTCCAGGCGGCCGTCGCCAGCGCCGCCGCGACGCCTGCCGCGAGGATCGAGATCAGCGATGCATGCCTGCGCATCCGCGCCTCCGTCGGAAGACGATTCGCTTTGCTGCCGGTTGGCCTCATGGTGGCACGCGCACCGTGACAAGGAAAGCAGGCAACGGCATGGCGGCTAGACTTCTTCAGTGGCACATGTCCTTGTCGGAAAACCGGCCTCCACTTTTCCGGGACGTCAGGGCGTTCACGGCATCAGCCCGCGAAGACGGGCGTCTCCGCCCTTATGTCTTCGACGGGCTATGCGCTAAACGTCGACCATCTCCGTCGACACGATCTCGATCCCGAAGCCGGCAAGACCCACGTAAGTAAGCTTGGCCGAGGTCAGCAGCCGGATCGAGGAAATGCCCAGGTCCTTGAGAATCTGCGCGCCGAGCCCGACCTCGCGCCATTGCCGCGAGCGCGCAACCTCCGAGCCGGTCGAGCCGGATTGCGGGATGGCATGGGTGGGCACGCCGGCGGCGCCGTCGCGCAGGAAGACGATCACGCCGCGGCCCTCCTGCTTGAAGCGTTGCAGCGCCGAGTGCACCGGATTGGCGCCGCCGAAGACGTCGCGGATGATGTCGGCGCGATGCAGCCGCGCCAGCATGTCCTTGCCGTCGCCGATGCGGCCGTACACGAAGGCCATGTGCTGGATGGCGTCGAACGGCGTCACATAGGCGAAGCCCTGCAGCGTGCCGATCTTGCTCTGCACCGGGAACTCACCGATGCGCTTGACCAGCTTGTCGCGCGCCTGGCGGTAGGCGATGAGATCGGCGATCGAGATGTGCTTGAGCTTGTGGCGCTGGGCGAAGGCCGTCACCCCGGGCCCGCGCATCACGGTGCCGTCGTCGTTCATGAGCTCGGCGAGCACGCCCACCGGCGGCAGGCCGGCCAGGCGGCAGAGGTCGATGCAGGCCTCGGTATGGCCGGAGCGCATCAGCACGCCGCCGTCCTTGGCGACCAGCGGAAAGACGTGGCCCGGCCGCACGAAGTCGGAGGCGCCGCTGTTGCCGTTGGCGAGCGCGCGCACCGTGTTGGTGCGCTCCTCGGCGGAGATGCCCGTGGTCAGCCCATGACGCACATCGACCGACACGGTGAAGGCGGTGCCGAGCGGGGCGTCGTTCGCCGCCACCATCGGGTCGAGGTGCAGGCGCTTCGCCTCCTCGGCCGAAAGCGGCGCGCAGACGATGCCAGAGGTGTTGCGGATGATGAAGGCCATCTTCTCGGGCGTGCAGAGCGACGCCGCCACGAACAGGTCGCCCTCGTTCTCGCGGTCGTCGTCATCGGTGACCACCACGATCTCGCCCTGGGCAAAGCCGGCGAGCACGTCCTCCACGCGCTGGTAGTTGTCGATCACTTTCCTTGGACTCCCAGTTGCCGCGGTTTTCAAACGCCCCGTCAACCGCGGGCGAACGGCCAGGCCGGAGCCTCGCCCATCTGGCCTCGATGACGCAGATAATGATCGGCGATCACGCATGCCACCATGGCCTCGCCGATCGGCACCGCCCGGATGCCGACGCAAGGGTCGTGCCGGCCCTTGGTGCTGATCTCAGTCTCGGCCCCGTAACGGTCGACGGTGCGCCGCGGCGTGAGGATCGACGAGGTCGGCTTGACCACGAAGCGGCAGACCACCGGCTGCCCGGTCGAGATGCCGCCCAGGATGCCGCCGGCATGGTTGGAGAGAAAGATCGGCTTGCCGTCGTTGCCCATGCGCATCTCGTCGGCGTTCTCCTCGCCGGTGAACGCCGCCGCCGCGAAGCCCGCGCCGATTTCGACGCCCTTGACCGCGTTGATGCCCATCAGAGCGGCGGCGAGATCGCCGTCGAGCTTGCCGTAGACCGGCGCGCCGAGCCCCGGCGGAACGCCCTCCGCGACCACCTCGATCACCGCGCCGACCGAGGAGCCGCGCTTGCGGATGTCGTCGAGATAGCCCTCGAAGAATTTCGCCTTTTCGGCGTCGGGACAGAAGAACGGGTTGCGGTCGACCTCGTCCCAGTTCCAGCGCTTGCGCTCGATTGCATGTTCACCCATCTGCACCAGCGCGCCGCGCACCGCCAGGCCGGGCACGATCTTGCGCGCAATCGCACCGGCGGCGACGCGCATGGCGGTCTCGCGCGCGGATTGCCGCCCGCCGCCGCGATGATCGCGGATGCCGTACTTGGCGTCGTAGGTGTAGTCGGCATGCCCCGGCCGGTACTTGTCCTTGATGTCGGAATAGTCCCTGGAGCGCTGGTCGACATTGTCGATCACCAGCGCGATGGGCGTCCCGGTCGTCACCTGCCGGCCGGTGGCCTCATCCGTAAGCACGCCGGAGAGGATCTTCACCGTGTCGGGCTCGCGCCGCTGCGTGGTAAAGCGCGACTGACCCGGCCGCCGCTTGTCCAGATAAGGCTGGATGTCGGCCTCGGTCAGCGGGATGCGCGGCGGGCAGCCATCGACCACGCAGCCGATCGCCGCCCCGTGGCTTTCGCCGAAGGTGGTGACCCGGAAAAGGTGGCCGAAGGTGTTGAACGACATGGCATTCTACCGCCCGTCGTGTGGTAGCCCGCGCGTCGGCCGGGGTCAAATGGCCGGAATCGGCACTTGCTCCTCAGCCGTATCGCGCGATGCCGCCGCCCGCGAACACGTAAACCACGCCCTGGTCGATGGCGTAATGCATGGCGTCGTCCCGCGGCACGATCCCGAGGTGGGCAACCAGCGCCCGGGCGGTGCCGCCGTGGGCGGCAACGACCGCATCCTTGGTGAGCGACTGGTGCCACGCGCGCATCCGGGCGGTGACCTGCGCATAGCTTTCGCCGCCCGGTGGCAGGAAGCCCCACTTGTCGGATTCGCGCCGGGCGACCACGTCGCTGTCGCGCGCCATCACCTCGTCATAGGTCAGCCCCTCCCACTCGCCGAAGGCGATCTCGGCGAGCCGGTCGTCGGTGCGATAGCCGGCGGGCGCGAGGCCAAGTGTTGCGCGCATCAGCTCCATCGTCTCACGCGCGCGAACGAGCGGGCTCGACACATAGTCGAGATCGACCGCCGCGCGGCCGTCGCGCACGAGCAGATCGCGCAGGATGTCGCCGCAGCAGACCGCCTGCGCACGGCCTGCGTCGTTCAGGAGGACATCGTGGCGGCCCTGCAGTCGCGCCTGGACATTCCAGTCGGTGAGGCCGTGCCGGACGTAGTAGATGACGGGCAGATCGTCACTCCTTGCCGACCACGATGTCGGGCGCGTCCGGATGCTTCATGCCGACAATATGGTAGCCGGCATCGACGTGGTGGATCTCGCCGGTGACCCCGCGCGAGAGATCGGACAGAAAATAGACCGCGGTGTCGCCGACCTCCTCGATCGTCACGCTGCGCCGCAGCGGCGCATTGTGCTCGTTCCATTTGAGGATGTAGCGGAAGTCGCCGATCCCCGATGCCGCCAGCGTCTTGATCGGTCCCGATGAGATCGCGTTGACGCGGATGCTCTTCTCGCCGAGATCGGCGGCGAGATAGCGCACGGACGCCTCGAGCGCGGCCTTGGCGACCCCCATCACGTTGTAGTGCGGCATCCACTTCTCGGCGCCGTAATAGGTGAGCGTGAGCAGCGAGCCGCCGTTGGGCATCAGCTTCTCCGCGCGCTGGGCGACCGCGGTGAACGAATAGCAGCTCACCAGCAGCGTCTTGGTGAAATTGTCCGCCGTGGTGTCGACGTAGCGCCCGGAGAGCTGGTCCTTGTCGGAGAACGCGATGGCATGCACCAGGAAGTCGAGCGTGCCCCATTTCGCCGCGATTTCGGCCATGGCCGCGTCCACGGTGGCGGGCTCGGTGACGTCGCAATGTCCCACCACCAGCCCGCCCACCTCCTGCGCCAGCGGCTCGACCCGCTTCTTCAGCGCGTCGCCCTGATAGGTGAAGGCAACCTCGGCGCCCTGGGCCCGGCAGGCCTTGGCGATGCCCCAGGCGATCGACCGGTTGTTGGCAACCCCGAGGATCAGGCCGCGCTTGCCGCGCATCAAAGCCGAGGTTTCCGGCATGATCGTCCCCGCCACCGCGGGCCTCGTATGGCACAGGGGGCAAAACCCCACAAGCAACCGTTGTTTGCCGGCCATTTCACGCAACTGAGCCTTTCCCCCGGCCGGCCATGGCCGGAATATCGCCGGGGTCAAAGTGTTTGTCACGGTGGTATGGTCCCGGTAGCAAGGAACGACGAGTCGACCAACTCGGCGAAAGGGAGAGCGCGTTGAGCGGATTCCGGCAGGGGATCGAGGCCGCCGTTCCGGCGTTGCGGCGCTACGCGCGGGCGCTCACCCGCAACGCCGAGTTGGCCGACGATCTGGTCCAGGACACGTTGGTGCGGGCGCTGCGGTCGGAGCACCTGTTCCATGGCGGCGAGCTGCGCAGCTGGCTCTACACCATCCTGACCAACCTCAACCGCAACCGGCTGCGCTCGCTGGCGCGGCGGCCGGCGGTGCAGGCGATCGACGACAACGACGCGCCCGACATGGCTGGCCCGGAGGCCGGCGCGCGCGACATCGAGCGGGCGCTCGCCTCGCTGGTCGAGGACCAGCGCACGGCGCTGCTGCTGGTCGTGCTGGAGGGGCTGAGCTACCGCGAGGTCGCGGAGGTGCAAGGCGTGCCGATCGGCACCGTGATGTCGCGGCTCGCGCGCGCGCGTGTGCAGATCAAGGCCTATCTCGACGGCGAGCGCCCCGCGCTGCGCCGCATCAAATAGCCGAGGAAGACGACGATGAGCGATCGAGATTCACCCGTGACGCCCGACGAGCTTCACGCCTATGTCGACGGCGAGATCCCTGCGGATCGCCGCGGCGCCGTCGAGGCATGGCTGGCCAATCATCCCGAGGATGCCGCCCGCGTCGCGGCGTGGCAGGCGCAGGCGGAGGCGGTGCGCGCCCGCTACGGCGCGGTCGCGTCGGAGCCGGTGCCGGCGCGTCTCAACCTCGACAAGCTCGCCCGTGGCGCGCGCCCGTGGCGCGGCATCGCGGCGGCGGCCGCGGGCGTGGCCTTTTTCGCCGGCATCACCGCCGGCTGGATGGCGCACGGCGTATCGGCCAAGGCGCCGTCGCCGTTCGAAATCCTCACCAGCGATGCGTTGAGCGCGCACAAGCTCTACGTCGCCGAGGTCCGCCACCCGATCGAGGTGCGCGCGGCCGAGCAGCACCTGCTGCCGTGGCTGTCGCGGCGCGTCGGCACCACCTTGCGGGCGCCCGACCTCGATACTTATTCGCTCAAGCTGCTGGGTGGGCGGCTGCTCCCCGGCCCGATCGGCCCGGCGGCGCTGTTCATGTACGAGAGCCCGACCGGCGACCGTTACACCCTCTACTGCTCTAAGTCGGCCGCGCCGCGCACGGCGCTGCGCTATCATCCGGCCGAAAGCTTCGCGGCGGTGCAATGGATCGAGAGCGACATCGGCTACGTCGTAAGCGGCCCCGCCGACCGCGAGCGGCTGTTTGAGATCGCTACGACCGCCTACGAGCAGATGGAGAACCGCCCGCCGACGCGCAGCTCCGCCCAGCTGATCTCGCGGCGAGGGTCGTAGGCGTTTGGTCCGTGGCTGGGCCGCGCGCTCCCACCCTCCCCTGGCGCGGAGGGTCGGAACCGAATGTGCCGCGCTGCGGGTGCTCAATCGCACGAAAGCTCGCGGCTTGATTCGCATCTTCACTTGTCAAACAGCCCTGTTCGTTCCCGCGGCGCGATTGCGCCCGGGTCGTGAAATAGATTCCCACCTCCGAGGGGTGGGCGGAGCGCCGACAGGCGCCCGGGTGCAGCGGCACCCGGTGGGACGCGCAGTGACGTAGCGCGTCCGGGCGCTTGCGAGGCGCCCTGCGTCCAATAACGTAGGACGCGCGCCTTTCGGCGCTCCACCGTAGCGATTTTTGGCCGGGGGCCGCGCTTCCGTCTGCAGCATTTCCTCCGCAGCCCGTGCAGCGATGCTCCTCGCAGCCAGGTCGTAGTGCCTGGCGGGCGGGGTCCCGGACCTCCCGGGGCGCGGTTACGAGCCGCTGCCGCAGGAC
>Ga0126382_10000114_pt1 | contig 28142 bp, 27 predicted proteins | sample PanSoiMetPlot_30_FD_92548 | JGI IMG/M metagenome (GOLD analysis project Ga0126382, IMG submission 92548) | Tropical forest soil microbial communities from Panama - MetaG Plot_30 | ecosystem: Environmental > Terrestrial > Soil > Tropical forest > Bulk soil | place: Panama | collected 2016-02-17
CGCCTCCCACCCCGCCGAACCCGCCTCCGCCTCCCACCCCGCCGAACCCGCCTCCGCCTCCCACCCCGCCTGTGCCTCCGACTCCGCCTGCCCGGCCTCGTCCAGGCTCAGCGCGCTGACCGTCGGCAGCGCCAGGATCGCCGGATTGGCGTCCGCCAGGACGACCTGGCGCCCCTCGGGGGAGGCGTAGCTGACGATGACGGCGCTCGGCGGGAGCTGCTGGAGCTGATGCGGCTCGACCAGGAACTCGCGGGACCGCTGCGTGCTCTTAGCGAGCGACTCGTTGGCCCCGATCGCGGTGGACGTGCTCCACCCCCACGAGGTGCTTGCGTTGATCCCCTCGGTGATCGACTCCGAATCGCTCGTGCCGGTGGACACGCTCTCCTCCCGGCTGCCCGACCCGGTGCGTCCCCCGAACGGCGCGATATCCGCCCTCGTGTGACCGCGGCCCCGGCTGCGGCCCGTGGTCCGGCTGGTGGATGCGGAGGCCGCGACCGAGTCGGCGGTGCCCACCGTGCTGGTGTAGGACCAGCCGGAGGTGTCGGTGATCGATGCGCCCACGGTGTCGGTGAGCTGGCTTAGTACGAAACGGTGTTCGGTCCCGATCTGCTCGCTGGCGACCTTGGCGTCCTCGGCGTTGCCGAGCCGCATGAACGCGACGGCCGCGTTCCCCCGGCCCAGCCTCTCCTTGACGTGGGCGGGGATCGACCGGTAGGCGAGCACCAGCCCGGTCTGGGTGCTCTCACAGACGTCACACAGCCGGTCGAGTATCTCGCCGCGGATCTTGTCGGCACCGGCCAGGCACAGCGTATGCCGCCAGGGCTGGCCCCGCGGGGCATGGCGGAGCAGGTGCGTGAGGGAGACGGTGACGTAGGTTCCGAGCATCGTGTTGCCGAACGTGGTCCCGCTCCGGTCCAGCGCGATGACCCGGAGCGCGCTGTGCGGAAGCGGGCCAGGCTCCGACCCGAGCCGGTCCAGCGCCCGCAGCCGCGCCTCCAGTGCCATCGCACGCTCGATCACCACCCGGTCGGCCGCGCCCCGGCCGAACAGGCCAGCGACGCGCTCCAGTTGCGCGGCGGTGAGCAACCCCCGCTCGACGTCGAGAAGGGGGTCGCCAACCTCGGCGAGGGCACGCAGGCCAGCGGTCACGCTCGCGATCCCGGCACCCTCGCCGAGCGCGCCGATGACCCGCTCCACGATCGCGTGGTCGCGCGCCGGATCGGGCCCGCCACCGGCCTGCGGGCCGGTCGATGAGCTGGCCGCCAGCACATCGGCGAGCGGTTCCGCGGGCATGCCCACCCCGAGGTCGAGCCGTGGCAGGTCATCGGGCAGTACCCAGACCAGCGGCCTAACCCCCATCTCACCGGCCAGCGCCACCAGGTCGCGGGCGACCGCGCCCTCGGACAGATCGACCACGGTCACCTCACCGCCGACCGCAAGCCTGGCCCCGGCGGCGACGGTGAGCAGGGCCGACCAGCCGGCGAGCGTGCCACCGGCGACGTCCACCCTGTCGATCATGTCCGGGAGCGCGACCGGATACCACAGCGGCTGCCGGGCGAACATCTGCTGACTTGCCTGCCAGTCGCGGAACTGCCGGGCGTGATCCTCCAGCCTGCCGAACAGCTGGCCTTCCTGAACAGCGCGGGCCGCCGCAACCCTGCGCACCTCGGCGGCGACGGTGGTCCGCAGGTCCCGGTTGCCGCGCCAGACGGCCCGCACGCTCAGGCCAGCCAGGGTCACGAAGACGGCCGCCCCGAGCGCGGTGAGCGCGGGATTCAGCGGGCCGACGGTTCCCAGCACGAGCACCAGCGCGGTCGCTGCCAGGCACAGCCCGGCCGACACCTTCCAGTACCGTGTGAGCAGCCCCTCCTCACGCCGCTGTGCCGACAGCCAGCCGGGGTTGAGCTGCTCCTGCTCGACGGGGACGGGGCGGCGCGGTGGCGGCCCGGGATCTGGATGAGCCAGCGCATACTGCCAGCCCAGGTAGACCCTGCCTGTGCGGAACACCGGGCTACCAGCCATCGCGGCCAGCCCCAGGAACGTGACCATCGCCCCATCCCGGCGGAACGGACCCATGCGGCGACCCCAGCCGCGCGGGCCCGGACGACGGTCGACCCGGAGCGGGCCCGGACGACGGTCGACCCGGAGCGGGCCCGGACGACGGTCCGCGCGGAGCGGGCCCGGGCGGCACCTGGCGCGACGGAATCCGGGCGGGGACGCTCACGGCAAGCGGCACTACCCGGTGGACATCCGCGCGCGGTACCAGGGTGAACTCGTCTTCCCCGAGGGCGCACAGGGCCTCGCCGCTCACCACCGGCGACCAGGCGGTCCCCGACGGCGGGGCCCGGCCAGCAGGCCCGGTGTGTACGGTCCCCGCGTGGACGCCCCCAAGGGCGTCCGCGGGCAGGGCGCCGGGCTCCGGCCAGCCGGTGCCCGGCTGGGCGGGGATGGAATAAGCCCACTGCAGATCCGCGGGCACCAGCCGCGTCCCGGTCAGCCAGGCAAGCTGCCCGGCCAGCCCGCGGTCCTCGAGCCGGTGCAGGACGAGCACGCGGGCCTGATCCGCGAGCCTGCCCGCCGCGGCCGCTGAGGTGGTGCTAAACACGGTCGCGAGCCCGGCGTCGGCGCCGACACCGACCAGGCCGGCCAGCGCCTTCGGATCGACCGTCTCGCACTGGGCGAACCACGCCAGGCCGTCTCCCCCCAGCGCCACCCGGCGCAGCCCGGTACAGACCTCGGTGATGTCATGGGCCACCAGGTTCGCGATCGTGTCGGCGAACCGCCCGTGCACGGCCCGATCGAGCGTGAACAGCGCGGCTCCCCGCTGCCGCACCACATCGCCCAGGCTGATCTGGAGACCGGGCTCTGCGGGCGGGCCGGGCTTCAGCCAGCGCCCCAGTGACGACGCACGCAGGCTCGTCAGCTGCTCGGCCACGAACGTCGCCATGGCCGTCTCGGCCGCCAGGCGGCCGGCCGTCGCCGCGACCCGGCCAGCGAGCGATGTGCGGCGCGGGTGATAGGCGGGGACACGCTCCATCCGGTCGGCCAGCGCCCCGGGGAGCAGCAGGCCGATGACGTCATCGAGCATCGCCGGGTCACCAGGAGCCGCTTCGGCCACCGCGAGCACGTCGGTCAGGCAGGACCGGTAACCCAGCCGGGTGGAGTCAGGCGCCTGGTCCCAGTCGATCATGGTCATGACCAGCGCCGCCCTGTGCGCGGGGTCGCCGCCGCGCAGCGGCTCGTAGTACCCGGTCCCGGCCGGCCCGAACACCTGCAGCGGCGCCCCGGTGGCCGCGCACACGGCCGCGAGCGAGAGCGCCAGGTCGGCGTCGGCCGCGAGGTCCACCACGATCACCGGCTTGCGGAGCCTGATCGCGGCGTGCACCAACTGGAATCCCGACGCCGACACGGCCGGCTGCGCGGAACCGGCGACCAGTACGCCCCGTTCCGCCTCCCGCCATGACACCGCGGCCGGCTCGCCGGTGTCCTGGCCCACCCCCAGGCACGCCCCGGAGCGCGTCAGGACACCTCCGGACTTAACGAATGCCGTGGTCAGCCGCCGTCGGCACGCGCTGACCAGTCCCGGGCGGGGAGCGGGCAAGCGCCATTCGTCGGTGTGCAGCCAGTCCAGCCACCAGGCCACGGCCGCAATGCCCGCGGCAAGGATGAGGGCGATGGGGAACTGCCCGGGAAACCATGGCACGGCGCCGGTAGACACGGCATCCAGGTGGGTGATCCGCGCGGGGTTGGTGAGCACGTCGCCTATGAGCGCCACGACCGCGCGGGGGGCGGCGAGGAACCCGGCCAGGGCCGCGGCCGGGCCGATCGCGAGCAGCCAGACCAGGCCGCCGGCCGCTGGCACGGCCAGCCACACCGGGCGCCACCGAGTGATCTTCCCGATTGCATGGAACGCGACCGCCAACCCGAGTGTGACCTGGGCGAACAGTAAGCCGGCGAGCGCTGCGATCAGGGTGAGGGCAGCCAGGGCCTCACGACGGTGAGGTGTTCCCGGCGGGATCAGGTAGCGCGCTCGTCGCGGTGCGCGCTGCGCGGAAACAGGAACGGCAGCAGGCATCGCGTCAAGGTTCGCAGCCCTGCACGTCGCGTGTCCAGGCGAACGCCTAGCGCGCTCTCCGCGGTTCGCGCTGCTGGGACGCGGGAGCGGCATGCCCTAGGGTCATGGCTCCCAGCCCTGCATGTCGTGCGTCCAGACCGCAGCCATACCGTCGGTGAGCCCGGCGGGCGTGGGCTGGGCGGTGGCCTGGATGACGATGCGGAACAGGTCGGGCCGGAGCATGGCCGTGGTGATGGCGACCGGGCGGCCGGTGGCCTGGTCCTCGAAACCGGCGGTGACCATCGCCACCGGCTCACCGGCGCCCAGGCGAAGACTCCGGGCCACCGATGACGGCGGTGGCGCAAGCTCGACCTGCAGCGCGCGGACGCGAGCGGTCAGGACCGGGCCCGGGCGATCCCCGCCAGCGCCGGTACCGGGAGCCGGGGAACTGCCGCCGCCAGGGGCCGCATCCGGGCCAGCCGCCGGTCCATCCGCCCCAGGCCCGCCTGCCGCCCGACCAGCCACCTCCGTGTCACCGGCCGCCGTGCCGGCCGGTGGCAGGCCTTCCACCGGCAGGCGATCCCCCAGAGGGCCAAACGGCGGTGCCCCCATGTCCGGCAGCAGCTGGGCCAGGTGCTCTGGCAGGTAGCTGGCCGACAGCGCAGCCGGCTCGCCACCCACCGTCCACACACAGCGGACAGCCAGCACCGGCTCGCCAGCCCCCAGACCGAGCGAGCGCCCGATGTCCTCCGGCGGGCGGCGGCGCGACACGTGACGGCTTTTGCAGGCAAGCTGGCCACCCATCGGGTCGACCTGCGAGGCCAGACCCGACAGGCCCTCGAGCGGGATCCGGTACTCCGCCGGGCTGGCCCGGTACACCTGCCCGTCGGGCAGCCGGCGCAGCAAGTGCCGGGCGGCCAGCTCTTCGATAGCCGCATCGACCTCGGCCACGCTCACGTTGTAGCGCCGCGCCAACGCGGTCAGCCGCGGCAGCCGCCATCCGGGCTCATGATGAACCAGCGTGGCCGCCATCCGGTCGGCCAGCACGCTGGCAGGCACCGGCGGCCGGCCAGCCGCCCGGCGCGCGTCGTCTCCCCGGTCGGCCGTCATTCCGCATTGCGCCGGAAGAGCGCCACGACCATCCGCCCCAGGATGATGATGAGCACAAGGACAAACAGCGGCAGGGCGGCATCATATGCCAGATACTGCTGAGCCTTGTAGGGCGACTTGAAGAACGTCCAGACCCGGAACGTGAGGTGGCGGACCGGTGCGTTCATGACGTTCTGCAGGGACGGCTCGTTGAGCGACCAGTTCGCGGTCAGCAGCGGCGGGGCCGTCTTGCTGACCGAGATCGCGATCGCGACGAGCAGGCCGGTGACGATCCCCGGCGGCGCGGCCTTGACCACGATCCTGCGCAGCGCCCAGGTGGCCGGCAGCCCGAGCGCCTCGGCACGTTCCCCGTAAGAGCTCGGCACCTGGCTCAGCGCCGTTTCCGTGGACTTGGTGAGATACGGGATGGCGGGCACGGCCGACCGGTCGCGGGCGTCGTGCGGGGTGCGCTTCGGCGATCCAGGCGGCCGGCGCCGCCCTGATGGCTTCGGCCTGGGCGGCTGGGCTCTCTTCGCTGGACCCGGGCCCGGCGGGATCAGCCTTAGATGACAATGTGCGCCCCACCCCTCGATCGCATGCGGAACCGGCGGAGATCACCCCCCGCCTGGTGGACCCCATTGATAGGGACTGAAGGTGGAGCGCCGTTGAACGAGGGGTGAACCAAAAGTCGACAAACAGATGACAAGCTGGGGAACGAGGCTTGTGATCTCCTCAGCGGTAGATTGGAGCGCCAGCCCTCAGATCCTGACCTCCAGCGCCGTGCGCTGACCGTAATCGGCGGTCACCGCCGTGTCTGCGGTCACCCCGCCCGGCGCGAGCACACGCACGGTCCAGGTCCCAGGGGCGGCGAAGAAACGGAACCCGCCGTCCTCGCCAAGCGGAACCTCGGCGACGAACTCTCCGTCGTCGTTGAGCAGCCGGGCATATCCGGCCGGCGGCGGTGTCCCGTCGCGCGTTACGTGGCCCTCGATGATGGCCTCGCCCGATGCGCTGGCGGTCACGGCGACACCTCCGGCGGGTGCTCCGCAGCCCTGCTGTGCCTCGGCCGCCTGCTGGGCCGCCGTCGTTGCCTGCCCGGCCTCTCCGGGGGCCTGGGCCGCGTTCACCGAGCCTCGCCGAGCTCGATGGGCACACCGACCAGCGATCCGTACTCGGTCCAGGACCCGTCGTAGTTCTTCACTTTCTGCTGGCCGAGCAGCTCATGCAGCACGAACCAGGTGTGGGCGCTGCGCTCACCGATCCGGCAGTAGGCGATCGTGTCCTTGCCGAAGTCCAGGCCCGCCTGGCCCTGGTACAGCGCGCGCAGCTCGTCGTCCGACTTGAAGGTGCCGTCGTCGTTGGCGGCCTTGGACCACGGGACGTTCTTCGCCGTGGGGATGTGCCCGCCGCGCTGCGCCTGTTCCTGCGGCAGGGGAGCGGGTGCCAGCAGCTTGCCGGTGAACTCGTCCGGTGACCTGACGTCGACCAGGTTCCGCTTCCCGATCGAGTTAACGACCTCGTCGCGCAGTGCCCGCAGCGACGAGTCCTGCTCCGTGGCCCGGTAGGACGTCCGCGGCCGATCCGGAACCGCGGTCACCATCTCGCGGGACTCCAGCTCCCACTTCTTGCGGCCGCCGTCGAGGAGCTTGACGTTGCGGTGCCCGTACAGCTTGAAGTACCAGTAGGCGTAAGCAGCGAACCAGTTGTTGTTCCCGCCGTAGAGCACGACCGTGTCGTCGTTGCCGATGCCGCGCTCCGACATCAGCTGCTCGAAGCCGTGCCTGTCCACGAAGTCGCGGCGGACCGGGTCCTGCAGGTCCTTCTTCCAGTCGAGCTTGATGGCGTTGCGGATGTGTCCCTTGTCGTAGGCGGCGGTGTCCTCGTCCACCTCGACCAAGACCACGTCCGGGTCGTCGAGATGGTTTTCCACCCAGTCGGCGTCCACCAGGACGTCAGAGCGGCTCATGCGGCTACCTCCTTGTCAGGCTCTGGCGTCGCTGCCCTCCGATGGCGCGGCCAGATTCGGTGAATAAGCACATACATCTCGCAGCCCAGGCACAGGCCGAAGGCCGCGTTGAGGAAAGCGGCGGCGAACGCCAGCGCGGCAGCGGTGATGCCGAGCGGGGCGAGGCCGGTCGCGTACCCGATCACCCCGATGATGGCGAAGACCAGGCCGACACCCTGGGCGAAGCGCGGCGCTGCCGCGTCCTCCATCTCCCTGGGCGGGCCCAGCCGGGGCCTGACCAGCCGGCGGTAGATCAGGCCGTACGGCGAATATGACAGTCCCAGCACAGCGCCCAGCCCGAACACGACCGCCTGCGCCGCCAGCAGCCACGCACTGCCCGTGACGAGGACCGCGGCCAGGACGACGGCGGACAGCGCGGCGCTGAAACGCAGGCCTCTGGGATCGACCTTCATGCCCACAGCCACCTCTTCTAACAGTTCCGGTACGGGATGTGTTGTCCATGCCAGCGATCCGCTGGGTATCGGGAGTACTCACGGCCTCCGTTGGGCGGGATCTGGCCCTTGCCTGCGCTCTCACGGCCCGCCTCCCCGGCCCGCACCAGCCGGCCGGGGGCCGGGGTGATTGGCGATCAGGCGGCCTGGCGCAGGCGCGGCGGCCCGGGACACAGCGCCGTCGCCACGCGGCAGTAATCAACGGTGCGCCGCCTGGTCAGCGGCGCCGGCGCACGCCAGCCTGGCGTCCCCCAGGCGCCCGGCCCGCCAGCGTTCGCGGCGATGGGCATAGGCCCGATGCTATGCGCGCCCACGCCAGAAGTCATTTTCGTCCATCCGGTAGCTCTTGGCTGGCCCACGCTAGCAGGAACCGGCCAGATTGCTCATGCCTGGGCCGACAGATCACCGGGCTCCCTCCGCCGCGGCCAGGGCTACGGCATCGACGACCTCGGTGCGGCGCGGCAGGCCGCTGGCCCGGCGTGCGATCTGCCCACCGGGGCCGAGCACGAACACGGTCGGGGTCCGCCGGACGTTGAGCTGCCGGGCGAGGTCGGTGCGCGCGGCCACGTCGATCTCGACGTGCGCTATGCCTTCGCCGCGGCCGGCCACGTCGGCAAGCAGTTGCCTCGTCGCGCGGCACGGAGCGCAGAAGGCAGAGGAGAACTGGAGCAAGGTCGCCCGGCTCCCCAGCGGGTGGCCCAGGTCAGCCTCGGTTAGACGCCGCACCGGTGACTCCCGCATCCGGCCATCACGACGGCGCCAGGCGAATCCGGCCACGGTCCCAAGAACGAGGACGGCGCCAAGCACTATCACTCCGGCTGCCACGATCCCCTACAGCACATCCCGGGCCACGCGCATTCCCGGACAAGGCTCCGCGAGGGACGCGCCACTGCTGGCGTCTCTACGCCGCGTTCACCGAGGCAAGCACCTTCCCCCCGGCGGTTACCTCGAAGCTGTGCACGTTCGCGTCCTCGAGCGACGTCGAGGCCGGATACCAGACCGGCCAGCCCGGATATTTCACCCGCCAGCCACCTACGACCCAATGGTGGCCGCTGGTGTCGGTGACCTGGAACTGGCAGATCGTCCCGGACGGGATGCCCGAGACGCGCACCGCCATGGTGGTTCCCCACGGCTTCGGTGCGTACTTCACCGTCAGGCTCGCCCCGGTACGGGAATCAATCGCGGAGACCGTATGCCAGGCGGTGTGCCCGTGACCCTGCGCAGCCACAGATGACGGCGGCGTGGCCGGGCCCGACCGGAGCAGGGTCGCCCCGGCCGCGCCCGCCCCCAAGGCCAGCACCACGACGGCCGCCGCCACTGCCAGCTCACGCCACCGGCGGACCCGCCGCGCACGCGCCGTCCGGGCCAGCAGAGACGGCAGCAGCTTGCTCGACGGCGTCTCCTCGGTGACGGCGTCGCCTTGATCGGCGGCCGCCAGGCGTTGCGCCTCGGCTGTGGGCACGCGGCGCAGCAAGGCCGGCAGCCCGGCCAGGCTGGCGAGTTCCTCCCGGCAGTCGGGACAGGTGGCCAGGTGCTCGTCCACGAGCGCGCGTTCGCCGGGCTCGATCGCGCCCAGCACGTAGACGCCGAGCGAGTGCCGGATCTCACGGCAGTCCGCCGCGCCGCTCATGGCGCAAGCCCCCGTTCTTCCAAGGCCAGCTTGAGTGCCCGGAGCGCGTAGAACGCCCGGGATTTGACGGTACCCGCCGGGATGCCGAGCACGACGGCGGCCTCGGCCACGGACCGCCCGAGGTAGTAGGTCTCGAGCAGGACCCGCCGATGTTCCGGCCGGAGCGTGGCGAGCGCGTCGGCCACCGCCCATGATTCGAGCACCCGGTCAGCCTCGTCGGGAACGGGTACGAGTTCAAGCGCACCCTCCCCCACCTCCTGCGGCCGTGCCTTCCTGGCGCGGTGCGCGTCCACCGCGAGGTTGCGCGCGACCGCGAACAGCCAGGGCCTGGCCGGGCGCTCCGCGATCGCCTCGGGATGCTGCCAGGCCCGGAACAGCGTTTCTTGCACAATGTCCTCTGCTCGCTGCCGGTCTCCATCTGTCATCCGCAGCGCATATCGCAGCAGGGGGGCCGCGTGCTCGTCGTAGAGCTCACGCACCAGCGACTCATCGCTGACCCGGTCCTTCGGCCGTGGGCCCTCGATACCGCCTTGACGCGCCACATCCTTGTCACGGCCATGAGGCTCGGCAGGTTCATCGGGGGTGTTCACGGTCACACCTGCCGCTCAGCCACCGGCGAAGGGCGGCAGGACCTCGATCACGGCACCCTCGGGCAAGGAAACGCTTGCGGGTGGCCGGGCGCCTGCCTGCTCGCCGTCGATGAGGAACGACGATCGCGCGAGGACCCCCTCGAGGCCGGTAGCAGCCGGATGCCTCGCCAGCACGGCGGCAACCATCTCGGCCAGCGTGCCGGCGGCGAGGATCTCCTCGGCCACCCCGGCGGCCTGCTTCGCGGCGGCCCAGTAGCGCACGGTCACCATCGCCATGTGGGCTATCCTCGCACTCATCGGATCCGGGCGGCGCTGCCCACCGGTGCATCCATGGTCGGTCTTGCCCGTAGAGCGTCCCGCGGCGGAGGTGGCAGTAGTTGAGTGAGCTTCTCCTGCTCACCAATGCCGCCGATTCGCCTGGGGAGATCCTGCCAGCGATCGGCCTGCTGCTCCACACGGTGCGCACGGCTCCCGCCGAGGCGACCGCGCCGGCAGACTCGCCGGCGGCGGACGCGGTCCTCGTCGACGCCCGGCGGGATCTGGTCCGGGCCAGGGAGCTGTGCCGGCTGCTGCGCGGCGTGGGCGTGGATGTTCCGATTCTGGCCGTGCTGACCGAAGGTGGGCTGGCCGCCGTGACGGCGGACTGGGGCACCGACGACGTGATCATCAACACAGCAGGGCCGGCGGAGGTCGAGGCCAGGCTCAGGCTCGCCATCGGGCGGCAGGCCAGCCTCGCGCCAGCGGCACCGGACGAGATCCGCTCCGGCGACCTGGCCATCGACGAAGCTACCTACAGCGCACGGCTGCGCAACCGTCCGCTGGATCTCACGTTCAAGGAGTTCGAACTGCTGAAGTTCCTCGCCCAGCATCCCGGCCGGGTCTTCACCCGTGCCCACCTGCTGCAGGAGGTGTGGGGCTACGACTACTTCGGCGGCACGCGGACGGTGGACGTCCACGTGCGGCGGCTGCGGGCCAAGCTGGGCGCGGAGCATGAGGCGCTGATCGGTACCGTGCGCAACGTGGGCTACCGGTTCGTCCCGCTCAGGCCCGAGGACGGCGGCCGCGGGCAGCCGCGCGGTGCCGGCGACGTGACGCGGGAGGACACGGCGGCTCCCGCCGGTGCGGGCGCGCACGGCGGCCGCGCCGACGGCAAGGAGCGCGGCCACGATCGTGACGTGGCCCGCGCCCGGCTGCATCACGACGACCGCGGCCCGCTTCCCGAGTCCGGCCCGCTTCCCGAGTCCGGCCCGCTTCCCGCGGCCGGGCGGCCTTCCGCACCCGACCGGCCTTCCGCGCCAGGACAGCTTCCCGCGGCCGGGCGGCTTTCGGCCCCCAGCCAGGAGGAACGGAGGAGGTCCAGCCCTGCACGAGCCGACCGCTGAGGACGAACCGGGCGCCCGCGCCGCCGGCGATGGCGGCGGCGTGAGCATCATTGTGCGCGGCAAGATCAGCGCGGCCGAGGCGCAGGCGGTTCTTCGGCTCGCGGACGCCGCCGCGGCGGAGGACGGTGTGATGCCACTGTCGGAGCAGGTCGTGCTGCATGTCCGGCACGGTGGCGATCCACGCGCCCGCAACCTGCTCGTCTGGCAGGGAGGGGAACTCGCCGGCTTCGCCCATCTGGACGCGGGCGACGGCCAGGCGGACGGCAGAAGCGGGGAACTGGCCGTCCACCCCGCGCACCGCCGGCGCGGGCTCGGTCGTGCGCTCCTGCGCGCGCTGACCTCCGAGGCCGGCGGAGGACCGTTGAGATTGTGGGCGCACGGCGACGTGCCTGCCGCCGCGGCCCTGGCGGCCAGCGCCGGGCTCAGCCGGACGCGTGCCCTGTGGCGGATGACCCGTTCCCTGCGCGTCCCGCTGGCCGAGCCCCGCCTGGCTCCGGGGATCTCGGTGCGCACCTTCGTCCCCGGCCAGGATGAGCCGGAGTGGCTCATCGTCAACGGCCGCGCCTTCGCCGATCACCCCGAACAGGGCAGGTGGACCCGGGAGGACATCGACGTCCGCGAGCGCGAGCCCTGGTTCGACCCGGCCGGTTTCTTCCTCGCCGAGCGTGGCGGGCGCCTCGTCGGCTTCCACTGGACCAAGATCCACCCTGCGGGTCCCGCGCCGGGCAGCGCCCCCGTGGGCGAGGTGTACGTACTCGGGATTGACCCGGCCGGGCAGGGAACCGGGCTGGGCCGGGCACTTACCCTGCTGGGCCTGCATTACCTGCGGGACCGGGGGCTGGGTGAGGTCATGCTCTACGTCGAGGAGTCGAATGTTGCGGCGATCAAGCTCTATGAGTCGCTGGGATTCGCCCGTGCGTCGACCGATGTCATGTACGGGCCCGGGTCCTGATTCCGCAGCCCGTTATCTGCTGGCTACCCCGCCGCGTTAACCGGCCGGGACGGTATTCCGGGCACGTGAGCCCGGTGCCTGTTCCTGCCGGCGCCGCCAGCCAGGCTCAGCCTTGTCCGTGTGCGCTGGTCACGCGACTGACCTGACCCCGAGGACCTCGTCCAGTTCCTCCGGCGTCAACGGGTGGTCACTCGCAGCAACAGCACTGAGGACTTCTGCGTAGAGCTCAATCTCGTCGAGTGCCACACTGTCGTGGACACGTTGATCGAGACGCTCACGCACCGCTCCCACCTCCATCGCTGGGCGATCCGCTGCGACCCCCCTCGTACAAGGTTACGCCGTGCCGCGGCGCCCCGCATGACCCAACAGGACCATTCCGGGTCCACCTCAAGGGGGGTTTTACTAGTTCCCCTGATAACAATTCCAATAAACAGGCCGCGCGGTGTCCACGGACACGATAAAGCAACGTTCTCGCCCGCCCACGATCCCGCAAACACGGTCGGTTCACGGCCGCTCACGACGGGTCCGGTGGGAGACACCTCATCCCGGGCCCGCGGGACCGTCGGGCCCGTTCCAGCTCGCCCGGGCATGACGTGCCGCGCGCCGCATGTACTGGGCGGCGGTGTGGGCGAACGTCGCACGGTCGGCGTCGGTCAGCTCACGGATCACCCGCCCGGGGACGCCGGCCACCAGGACGCCGGCCGGGATCTCCTGGCCCGGCCGGACAACCGCCCCGGCCGCCACCAGCGACCCGGCGCCGATACGCGCCCGGCCAAGCACGATCGCGCCGATCCCGATGAGCGCGCCCGTCTCCACGTGCGCGCCGTGCACCGTCGCCCGGTGCCCCAGCGAGACCCGCTCATCCAGGATCACCGGCTCGCCCTCGTCCACATGCAGGCAGCACTGATCCTGGATGTTGCATTCCGGGCCGACCACGATCCGGTCGTCATCGGCCCGCAGCACCGAGCCGTACCAGATGTTGGCCGCCCGGCCCACCGTCACGCGGCCCACCAGCACCACGCCGGGAGCGATCCACGCGTCCGGGTGGATGGACGGCGCCGCCCCGTCCAGCGTCCCGAGATGGTAGCCGCGCACCGTACGCCTCCCGCCCGGCGGCACGTCGGCCCGGACGCCGCCAGCGACCATGCTGTCACCCACCGGGCCGGGCAGGCCACCACGCCCGCGAAGCGGGTGAGCCGGCCGCCGCCGGCGCGGGCGGGCCAGGGGAACGGCGACGCCGCCGCCAGCCGCGCCAGCGACCGGCGACACCACGGCGGGCGCGCGTCAGCGACCGGCGACACCGCCAGGGTGGACCGCTGGCGGGCTGGCCTGGGCCGTCACAGTAATCGCGGCAAATCGGGATATTCGTCCGTTTCGGTTGCGCGCGGGTGTGGTAGAGGACGAGAGTCATGCGCGTTGCCGCCAGATCCCCCAACCTCAAGGTCGCCCAGCATTCTGGACGACCAGTCCGAGCCGCCACCGGCGGCCGGTCCCCGAACGCCAACTCAGCCACCCGGGTCGCGCCCGCACGGGCAGCGGAACGGCCAGATTCCTTGCGGGTGCCACAATGACAAATGACGCAGACCTGATGACCGACCTGGACGGCGAGGGCGCCTTCGAGGTCCAGATGCGCGGGTACAGCCGCCGGCAGGTGGATGAGTTCGTCGCGCGTTCCCGTAGCCAGGCCCGCGACCTGGAAGAGCGGCTTGCGCGCGCGCATGACGAGACTGAACGGGTCCGCCTGGAGTTGACCGCGGCGCGCCAGGGCCTGGCCGGCAAGCCCGCTCACGAGGAGATCAGCGAGCGGGTCGGCCAGATTCTGAAGCTCGCCGACGACGAGGCCAAGGCCCAGCGCGCCCGCGCCCAGGAGGAGATCGGCAAGCAGCGCGAAGAGGCCAAAAAGGAAGCCGACCGGATCCGTACCGAGGCCCGTGAGCAGACCGAGCGGATGCTGACCGCCGCCCAGGAGCAGGCGGAGAACGCGATCGCGACGGCCCGGGGCGAAGCCGACAAGATGCGCAACTCGGCCCGCCTGGAGACCGAACGGGCCATCAACGAGGCAACCAAGGACGCCGAGAACAAGCTCGCCACCGCCAAGGCGCAGGCCAAGCAGATGATGGACGAGGCCACCGTCCGGGCCAGCGCCATCCATGACGGTGCGGAACGGCGCCTGAACCTGCTGACGTCCAGGCACACCGAGACGATGCGCCGGCTCACCGAGATCCGCGATGTGGTCACCAACCTGGTGGCCAGCGAGACCACGCGGGGATCGCTGGAAGACGAGGTCAACAAGTCGGTCGCCAACACGCTGGGTACCGGCGGCCCAGGGGCCACCGGCGCCCGGCAAGGTGCCGCGGCCGAGCCGCGGCGCGGCCCGACCGGCCGGGCCGGCGCGCGCGAACCCGGCCAGGAGCGTGACAAGGGCGCCGACATGCCCGCCGCGCCGGCGCCGCCACCCGCGCCCGCGGCCGGACCCACCGGGCCCGTTGGCCCGCACCCCGGTGGCGGGCGCGAGGCGCGGCCCGGCGCCGCCACCAGCCCCGGCCGGCCGGGCCCAAACAGCGGGAACGAGAAGGCTCCCGGCGGGGGCGGCGACAACGTCCGGATGCTGCCCGACTAGCCTCCCGGCAGTGCCGGGGGTGAGGTTTGCCGTTGTCTGCCTGACGAGCCAGCCCTGTTCCTCGCCAGGCGGACAGCGCACCTCATCGGGCCGACGGCACGAGCCATCCGCCCCATCAGGCCGCTAGCGCGTCGATCCGCCGCAAGATCACGCCTTCACGCAGCGCCCACGGGCAAATTTCGAGTTCCGCCAGGCCGAACAGGTCCATCGCCGCGTCGGCTACCAGCGCGCCCGCGGCGAGCTGCGGCGCGCGCCCGCGCGAGACACCGGGCAGTTCGGCGCGCTCGGAGGACGACATCGTCACCAGGCGCTTGGCCAGCTCCGCCACCTCGGCGTTGCTGATCACCCGCCGGACGTAGGGACCCTCACCCGACGGCGCCGCACCGGTGATCCTGCCCAGCTGCCGGAATGTCTTGGACGTCGCGACCGCACGGTCGGGCGAACCGAGCCGGGTCACCTCACCGGCCCTGCGGGCGATCTCGGCCCGCACATGCCGGCGCAGCTGGCGCGTCTCATCGGCCGATGGCGGATCGGCGATGAGCCAGTCCCTGGTGAGCCTGCCCGCACCGAGCGGCAGCGAGATCGTCACGTCGGGCACCTCATCGATGCCGACGGCGATCTCCAGCGAGCCGCCGCCGATGTCGAGCATGAGGACCTTCCCCGAAGACCAGCCGAACCACCGGCGCACGGCCAGGAACGTCAGCCGCGCTTCTTCCGCGCCCTGCAGCACCGCGATGTCGACACCGGTGGCGGACCTGACCGAGGCCAGGACCTCATCCCCGTTGGAGGCGTCGCGGACCGCCGACGTGGCGAAGGCGAGCAGTTCCTCCACGCCCTTGTCCTCGGCGATCTGCAGCGCCTCCGCCACGAAGCCGCGCAGCCGCGCCGCGACGCTGCGGGACAGCTTCCCGTCCTCCAGGCTGTCGCCAAGGTGGAGTTCTGCCTTGTGGGAGAACACCGGCAGCGGGCGCCCGCCCTGATGGGCGTCCACCACCAGGAAGTGAACAGTGTTGGACCCGACGTCCAGAACTCCAAGTCGCATACATTGACGCTACTGGGCCGGGCAAAGCAGCGCCGTCCCCGGCCGGTCACGATAGGAGATCGGAATGGCCCAGACAGCGCGTGGCATAAAGATCGAGCGGGGCCGCAAGCGAGTGCGCGCCTATCTGGCCGGCCAGCTCGTCGCCGACACCTACCATCCCGTCCTCGTCTGGGAGGGGCCGCACTACCCCGTCTACTACCTGCCGGACGCCGATATCCGGGCCGAGCTGATCCCTGTAGGGCGGACCAAGCACTCGCCCAGCCGCGGCGACGCCCAGGTCCTCGACATCAAGGTGGACAGCGCCACCGCCCCGGAGGCCGCGCTGCGCTACCCCGAGTCCCCGCTGGCGGAGTTGCGGGACCTCGTCAGGCTCGACTGGGACTCGATGAGCGAGTGGTTCGAGGAGGAAGAGCCCGTCTACACCCACCCACGCGACCCTTACACCCGGGTGGATATCCTGGCCAGCTCCCGGCACGTCCGGGTGGAGCTCGACGGGGTCACCGTCGCCGATTCCCGCCAGCCCCGGATCCTCTTCGAGACCGGGCTGCCGCCCCGCTACTACCTGCCCCTCACCGACGTGCGGATGGACCTGCTGCGGCCCTCGGACAGCGAGTCCCATTGCCCGTACAAGGGCACGGCAGGCTACTGGTCGGTGGACACGGGCCGGGCCGAGCACCGCGACATCGTGTGGACGTACCGTTTCCCGCTGCCGGAGAGCCAGAAGATCGCCGGGCTGGCCTGCTTCTACAACGAGAAGGTGGATCTCTACGTGGACGGGGAGCGGCAATAACGCCGGCGCAGCCCGTTCAGCCCGCAACGGCACCGGCGGCCGCGGCGCCCGGGCCGCCCGCACGAACGCCGGCCTCCTCGATGCGCGCCATCGAGGGGCCCCGCCGGGCGGAGATCGCGGCGGCGGCCGCCTCTGCCTCGCGCATCACCCTCATGACATTGCCGCCCGCCAGCCGCGCGCAATCCTGCTCACTCCAGCCGCGGCCGAGCAGTTCCGCGAGGAGCGCCGGGTAGCACGACACATCGGCCAGGCCGTCGGGGACGTCGTCGGTGCCGTCGAAGTCGCCGCCGAGGCCGACGTGATCCACCCCCGCCACCTCGCGCACATGCTCGACATGGTCGGCGACCTGAGCCAGCGTGGCGCGGGGCGGGGGGGTGCGGCGCGCGTACTCCCGCCGCATGGCTGCCCGGCTCGCCCGGTCCCAGGGGTCCATGCCGCGCCGCTCCATCTCGGCCGCCAGCGCCTGCTCCCAGTCCCGGCACGACTGCGAGACGAACGCGGGCACAAACGTGACCATGCAGACGCCGTTGTTGTCCCGCAGCCGGGCAAGCATCTCGTCCGGCACGTTGCGTGGATGATCGCACAGCGCCCGCGCGCTGGAGTGGGAGTAGATGACCGGCGCCTCCGCCACATCGAAGGCGTCGCGCATGGTCCCCGGCGAGGTGTGAGACAGGTCGACCAGCATCCCAAGCCGCTGCATCTCGCCCACCACCTGGCGGCCGAACGCGGTCAGCCCGCCAGCGGCCGGAACATCGGTGGCCGAGTCCGCCCAGGGCACGTTCGCGTTGTGGGTGAGGGTCAGGTACCGGACCCCGAGCCGGTGGAGCACCCGCAGCACGCCCGGCGAGCCGGCGATGCTGTGCCCGCCCTCGGCGCCGATCAGCGACGCGACCTTGCCCGCCGCGAAGATCCGCTCGACGTCGGCCGCGGTCAGCGCCAGTTCCAGCCGGTCCGGGTAGCTGCCGACCATGCGCAGGACGAAGTCGATCTGCTCCAACGTCGCGGCGACCGCCGCCTCCCCCGCCAGGGACACCGGCACGTACACCGACCAGAACTGCGCCCCGACCCCTCCTGCCGCCAGCCGGGGCAGGTCGGTGTGGGTGAAGCCGACCGGGCCGGCCAGATCCGTCGTGCCGAGGTCCTGGCTGCGCGACTCGCGCAGCGCCCAGGCGAGGTCGTTGTGGCCGTCTACGAGCGGGCTGCGGCCGAGCAGCGCCCGTGCGGCATCGGGAGGGCTGGTCACCGCCCCAGCCTACGCAGCGGCCCGCCGGCGTATTCAGCTGGTTCCCGCGGCCGGTAAATAGCACCAAATGCGGCGATTGTCTTTATGACAAGCGGAACTGCTTATAGCGACAAAACGGCGGTGCCGTGGACCGCTCGGCGGCCATGTCGGCCAGTGCCTGGTCAGCCGATCGAAGTTGTATCCGATGGTGGTGACCTTGATCCGCCAGACGCCGCGCCAGCGTGAGGAAGCCGGTGGCAACACCGGGTGCCGCGCGCCATCGCGACCTGCGGCGCCAGGTTTGCCGGCCCGCCGAATCACCAGATGCCTAGATTCCCGCCCGGTGGGTTTCCGCGCGCAGCAAGGCCCGGTAGCCGATGATCCCGGCGCACAGTAGCGGGGCGAGCTCGGCGTCGGAGAATCCCTCCGGCAGTGGGTGCACGTCCGCGCCGGCGATCGTGGGGTGCTCGGCGTCGCTGCCGTGGATATCCCAGCCGGTGTAGATCGATGCGGGCAGAGGTTCTCCTCGCCGTAGCCGGGTCATTCCCCGCCCGGCCCGGCTCCCCGGCAGACTCGGGCCGGGGGCCGATCCGCCGTCGGGGTGGAGCGCCCCTTTTTTCCGCATTTGGCCACCAGGTTTGAACCCAGGCAAGCGATCATAATGATTTTCGGATTACCGGATTCACCCCATGCTGATGGCCCTATCCTGCTACGCTCGCTAGCTCCGGGGGGTTTGCGAATCTCCTTCGTAGCACAGTGGTTACCCGTCATGCCCGTCTCCATCACACCCGAGGCCGAGTAAATGAGATGGCGTCTGCGGTCCGTCCGCACGAGGATCCTTCTGCTCGTACTCGTCCCCGTGCTTTCGCTGATCGGCGTCTACGCGTTCGCCGTGAGCATCACGGCCAGGGACGCGGTCAGCCTGGCCAAGGCCAACACGGTGAAGAGCACCATCGGCGATCCCGCGGGTGCGTTCCTGGCCCAGGTGGGCTTCGAGCGCTTGCTGGCGATCGTCTACATGTCCGCGCCCAGCGGCGCCAACCTCGCCAAGCTGGAGCTTCAGGAGACCAAGACCAACGCGGCGACGGCGGCCCTGCGGACCGCCCTCAACGACAGCTCGATCCAGAACAACGCATCGCCGACGGAAAAGCGTGACATCGCCGCGCTCCTCCGGGCCGCCGCCAGCCTGCCCAGCCTGCGCGCGCAGGTCGCCGCGCAGATCATCCCAAGCTCGCGTGCCTTCGCCGAGTACAACGGCATCATTCAGAGCGCCTACGTCGCGCTGAACTCGGCGATCCGCCAGCAGAACAACGCGCAGGTGGTCTCCCAGGGGCAGGCGTTCGCGCGGATGGGCCAGTCCGGCGACATGCTCTCGCAGGAGAACACGCTGCTGACCGCGGCCGCGAGCAGCGGCAAGTTCCCCCGCGCGCAGCTACAGCAGTTCACCCAGCTCGTCGGCTCCCGCCGGTCCTTCTATGACCTGACGCTGCCCGACCTCGACCCTCGCTACCGCGCCTACTACATCCGCGATGTCAGCCCGCGGGCCCTCACGACGCTGGCGGCGCTGGAAGACACGGTGATCAGCAGAACCCGGCCGGGCAGCGTGCCGCCCGTCTCACCGGTCGCGTGGCAGCAGGCGGTCGGGGCGGTCGGCACCGGGCTCACGACGGCCGGCAACCAGGCGGCAGACGCGATCGCGAGCCAGGCCAACGCCGACTCCCGCGCCACCTACATCAGGCTGTTCCTGGTCGGGGGCCTGGGCCTGATCGCGATCATCATCTCCATCGTCCTGTCCCTGCGGATCGGGCGCCGCCAGGTGCGCGAGCTGTCCGGGCTCCGGCAGTCCGCGCTGGAACTGTCCAACGAGCGCCTGCCTGAGGTCGTGCGCCGGCTGGCCGCCGGCGACGAAGTGGACGTCACCCCGCAGGCGCTGCCCATCACCGCCACCTCCAACGAGGTCCAGCAGGTCGGCGAGGCCTTCGCCAAGGTGCAGGAGACCGCCGTGGAGGCGGCCGTGGGACAGGCACGGCTCCGGCAGGGCATCAGCCACATCTTCCGCAACCTGGCACGCCGCAGCCAGTCGCTGCTTCACCGGCAGCTGACGCTGCTCGATGCGATGGAGCGGCGGGCCTCCGACCCCCAGGAGCTTGACGACCTCTTCCGGGTGGACCACCTCGCGACCCGCATGCGCCGACACGCCGAGAGCCTCATCATCTTGTCCGGTGAGGCACCCGCACGCGGCTGGCGTCATCCCGTCCCCCTGGTGGACGTGCTCCGGGCCGCGGTCGCGGAGGTGGAGGACTACACCCGGGTCAAGGTCACGGCGACCACCGACGCCTCGCTCGCCGGGCCCGCGGTCGGCGACGTCATCCACATGATCGCCGAGCTCGCCGAGAACGCGACCATCTACTCACCCCCGCAGACACCAGTGTCGATCACCGGCAGCATCGTCGGCCAGGGCTTCGCGGTGGAGATCGAGGACCGCGGGCTGGGCATGAGCACCGCACACCGGGATGAGATCAACGCCCAGCTGGAGAACCCGCCGGCCTTCGATCTTTCCGGCAGCGACCAGCTCGGTCTCTTCGTCGCCGGCCAGCTCGCCAAACGGCAGAACATCAGGATCTCCCTCCGCCCCTCGCCGTACGGCGGGACCACTGCCATCGTGCTGATCCCGCGTTCGCTGGTCATCCCCGAAGGGGCCTCGGCCAAGGACACCACACCGCTCCCGGTCGGGAGCAGCGCGCAGGCGAGGGCCAGGCACGCCATCGGTAGCGGGCACGAGCCGGGCAGCGCGGACGACAGGCAGCCAAGCCCGCCCGTCCCCCCTGTTCCGGTCGGCTCCGGCCTGCGCGGGGAATGGGGGCCCGCCATCGACTGGCCGCCACCCAGCCCGGCCGACCCGACCGGCTCCCGCGAGGACACCTATCACCAGCCGCTGGGGGATACGGACGAGGAAGTTCTGGCCCACCCCGGCCGCCCGGACGAGTTCTCCCCCTGGCGCCCGGATGGGGGCAATGGCCCCGGCAGCGCCGTCCCGGCAACGGCGGAACGGACGGCGGGGGCACCCCTGGACGAGTCCGGACTGCCACGGCGGGTCCGCCAGACGAGCCTGGCACCGCAGCTTCGTGACAGTCCCCCGCGTCCCGGCCCCTCCGCGGACCTCGGAATGCTGTCCGAGCCGTCGCCGGCCGAGTGGCCGCAGCCCGAGCGGCCCTCCCCCGACCGGTCGCCGGAGGAGACGCGCGCCACCATGTCAGCCATCCAGCGCGGCTGGGAGCGCGGCCGGTCCGTCTTCGACCCCGCCGGCGGCAACGGGGAGCACACACCCGAACCGGCGGCGACAGCCGAGGCCTCCGACGCCACGGATGCGAGGGCAGCCATGAAGGCCGTCGATGCGGAAGCCGTGGACACGAGCACGGCGCCACCCGCGGGCGCCGACGAGGCCACAGACGCGGGCATCACCGCCGACCCCGCGGCCACCTGGACGGACCGGGGTGGTGCGACCGGCGGGGCGCGCCCTGGCACAGACTGACCAAGGGGAGATGACGTGGCTGACGCGGAGCGGCTGGCGGGATCAGACAACGGCTCAGAAGCCGACCTGAGCTGGCTGCTTGACGACCTCGTCACGCGGGTCGCCCAGGTCGACAAGGCGCTGATCCTGTCCCGCGATGGCCTCGCCATCGGGGCTTCGAAGGGCTTCACCCGCGAGGATGCCGAGCATCTGTCGGCCGTGGCGGCCGGATTCCAGAGCCTCGCGCGAGGCGCCGGGCAGCACTTCGGCGGCGGGCGCATCCGCCAGACCATCGTCGAGATGGACAACATGTTCCTGTTCGTGACCGCCGCGGGCGAGGGCAGCTGCCTAGCCGTGCTCAGCCCGGCCACGGCGGACGTGGGCCTCATCGCCTATGAGATGGCGATCCTCGTCAAGCGGGTCGGGCCGCACTTGTATGTCAATCCCCGGCCCGGGTCGGTCGGGGACAGGGCTGGATAAGCCGCCATGGCCCCACCCGAAGACCTCTGGCTTGACCAAGACGCAGGCCCCGTGGTCCGCCCCTACGCGCTCATCGGTGGGAGGACGCGGCCGGCCGGGGAAGCGCTGGATGTGATCGCGATGATCATCGCGGTCCGGGGTGTCACCCCCGATCCGGTGGGCCTGCAGCCGGAGCACCTCGCTGCGCTCCGGCTGTCCGCGCTGCCGATATCGGTAGCCGACCTGGCAGCAGACCTCGACCTCCCCCTGGGCGTGGTCCAGATCCTCCTCGGCGACCTGCGGGAGCGGTCGCTCATCACCGTTCACAACCCCATCCCACCAGCAAGGCTCCCAGACCCGCAGATTCTCAAGGAGGTTGTCGATGGCCTACGCCGGCTCTGACCGGGCAGGCGTGCCTGTCAGCATCAAGATCCTCATTGCCGGAGGGTTCGGGGTAGGCAAGACCACCCTGGTGGGCTCGGTGACCGAGATCCGCCCGCTGCTCACCGAGGAGCCCCTCACCGCGCCGGGCGCGCGCGTCGACATGCTGCGCGGGGTAGAGCGCAAGACCACGACCACGGTCGCCCTGGACTTCGGCCGGATCACCATCCGTGACAATCTCGTGGTTTACCTGTTCGGCACGCCGGGGCAGGAACGGTTCTGGTTCATGTGGGACGAGCTGTCCCGCGGCGCGCTTGGCGCCGTCGTGCTCGCGGACACCCGGCGGCTGGCCGACTGCTTCCCGTCGGTGGACTATTTCGAGAAGCATCACGTCCCGTTCGTCGTCGCGGTGAACTGCTTCGACGGAGCGCGCCGCTACGACCCGAGGGCCGTCCGGTCGGCGCTCGACCTTGACCCCGACGTCCCGGTCGTGCTGTGCGACGCCCGTCAAACCACGTCCGGCAAGGAGGTCTTGATCGCGCTGGTCGAGCACGCGATCGCGACGATACGGCGCAACAGCGAGCCGTCGGCCGAAGTCCTGGCTCCCTGAAACGCACGCGTCCGCCGGCCTTGTCGGCCGCGGGCTACGGCTCCTGGGGCATCTCGGTCATGAGATCGGGCGAGGTTTCCATGCCTGCCTGCCACACCGACCGAGCGATGATCTTGGTCGGGTCGGCGCGGTAGCGGTAGCGGTAGGCAACCTCCCTGCCCTCCTCCAGCAGGCCCTCCGACAGCGTGGTCGGATTCAGGCCCAGCGCCAGGAACTGGTCGTTGCGCACGATCAGCTCGTTCTCCTCCGCTTCGCGCCTCGGGTTCGGCAGGTAGGCGATCTCGGCATCCATCACGTCGGCGATCATCTTGGCGAGGTCGACGAGCCGGTGCGTCTCGGTCATCTGGTTGAGGACCCGCACCCGGTCGCCCGCCTCGGGCGGGTTGGTGATCGCGATCTCGATGCAGCGTACGGTGTCGCGGATGTGGATGAACGCCCGGGTCTGGCCGCCGGTGCCGTGCACGGTCAGCGGGTGCCCGATCGCGGCCTGCATCAGGAAGCGGTTCAGCACGGTGCCGTAGTCGCCGTCGTAGTCAAACCGGTTGATCAGGCGCTCGTCCCGGCTGCTCTGGTCCGTCTGGGTGCCCCAGACGATGCCCTGGTGCAGGTCGGTGATCCGCAGCCCGTCGTTCTTGGCGTAGAACGCGAACAGCAACTGGTCCAGGGTCTTGGTCATGTGATACACCGACCCGGCGTTGGCGGGGTGCAGGATCTCCCGCTCCAGCTCACCGTCCGGCGTGGGCACCTTCACCGTCAGGTACCCCTCCGGGATCGGGGCGCTGCCCGACCAGCCGTACCCGTACACGCCCATCGTCCCCAGGTGCACCAGGGAGGCGTCGATGCCGGTGGCCACGAGCGCCGTCAGCAAGTTGTGGGTAGCCCGCACGTTGTTGTCCACCGTGTAGCGCTTGGTATGCGCCGAGCGCATCGAGTACGGCGCCGCCCGCTGCTCGGCGAAGTGCACGATCGCGTCGGGCCGGATGTCCTCCAGCACCGCCACCAGCCGGTCGTACTCGGTGGCCAGGTCCATGTTGATAAAGCCGATCTCGCGCCCCGACACCTCACGCCACACCTGGATCCGCTCACCGATCGGGCGGATCGGCGTCAGCGATCCCACCTCAAGCTCGACGTCGATCTTCCGGCGGCTCAGGTTGTCGAGGATGGTGATCTCATGGCCACGGTCCGACAGATACAGCGTGGTCGGCCAGCCACAAAAACCATCGCCGCCGAGAACCAGAACGCGCATTCCGACTCCCATCTTGCTGTGCCAACGACAAGGGACGCTCGCGGCCGCCCGGGGGGGCGGGAACCGGCCTGCTCAACGCCGGCTCAAGCCACGACGTCCCGTAGGCGGTTTAGTGTACCGGGCGATGTCCCTGGTGCTATGTGTCTGTAGGGGTAGCGACCGGTACCCGCGCTGCCTGCTGAGAATAGTGCGCCGCAGGACGCCGGCAAACCGATTTCGATCAGAACGGGCCCGGCTCCTTGCCGTCGGCTTCCCGGCCGGGCAGGCGCATGTGATGCATGTCACTCCCGGGTCCCGTCCGGGAAGACAGGCTCCCGGCGTTGCCGGGGATGGTTTCCTCATCGGCGGTAGCGCCCGTGACACGCCCGCGGCCGGGCGTGACACGGCCCCGCCGGGTTGCCGGGGCCACGCCGCGCGCCCGGCCTAAGCTAGCCCTGCGCCGGCGGCCGTAGGTGACCACCCTGCGGGCGTGCGCGATATAGGGAGCGATGTCCGCGCGGAATTTCTGTGCGTTGTGGCTGCTCAGGTCGATCTCATACGGCCTGCCGTCGACCTCGAACCGCACCGTCTCGCTTGCCTCAGAGGCATCCAGATCATCGATCAGGTGGACATGAATCTTCCTGGTCATATCCGCCCTCCGGGCGCCTGGTATGTGTGAATTGTCGGTACCCATGGTAACCAAGGGACGACGGACATCCCGGTATTGCGCGTGTATTGCCTGATCGCCGGGCCGGTGACCGGCGCCGGGCAGATTGGCTACGCCGAGGCGGCATCTCCCCCGCCGGGGCTCGCGCCGGGCCCTCGCATTGTCGATCCGGCCGGGTGCCGTTCGTGTAGAGGATGAGAACCGGCCGGATGCCGGCGGTAACGTCAACGGAGGAAGGCAATGAAGCAGTACCTGCTCAGCGTGTACCAGCCCGAGGGAACTCCGCCCTCGCCCGAGGTGCTGGAGGAGATCACGCGGGACCTCGATGACCTGCGCGCGGAGATGAAGGCCGCCGGCGCGTGGGTGTTCTCCGGTGGACTGAACGCCCCCAGCACCGCCACCGTGCTGCGGCCCGCCGGCGGAAACGTGCTCATCACGGACGGCCCGTTCGCCGAGGGTAAGGAGTACCTCGGCGGGTTCACGATCATCACGGCTCCCGACCTCGACGCGGCGCTGGATTGGGGCCGCAAGCTCGCCCAAGCGACCACGCTGCCGATCGAGGTGCGGCCTTTCTCCGATGGGGCCGGGGGCTGACACCCGCGTGCCAGCCGTTCCCGCCCCGGAGATCTCACGTGTGTTCCGCGAGGAGTACGGCCGTGCGGTGGCCGTCCTGGCCCGCCACTTCGGTGACATCGACATCGCCGAGGAGGCGGTCCAGGACGCGTTCACCATCGCGGTGCAGCGGTGGCCGGCCGACGGGCTGCCCCCGAGCCCGGCCGGCTGGATCATCACCACCGCCCGCAACCGGGCGATCGACCGCCTTCGCCGGGAGGCGGCCCGCGAGGACAGGCACGCCCAGGCCGCCCTGCTCCACGCCCGCAGCGATCCGCCGGAGGAGGGCGCCGTGCGTGACGACCGGCTGCGGCTGATCTTCACCTGCTGCCACCCCTCGCTCGGCGTCGGCGCGCAGGTGGCGCTGACGCTACGGCTGCTGGGAGGGCTCACGACGGCGGAGATCGCCCACGCCTTCCTGGTGCCCGAGCCGACGATGGCGCAGCGGCTCGTCCGTGCCAAGGGCAAGATCCGTGACGCGGGGATTCCGTACCGGGTGCCGAGGGAGGCCGACCTGCCAGGCCGCCTGGGGGCCGTGCTCGCCGTCATCTATCTCATCTTCAACGAGGGCTACACGGCGAGCTCCGGCGACCGGCTCACCCGCGATGACCTTTGCGCCGAGGCCATCCGGCTCGGGCGGCTGCTGGCCGAGCTGATGCCCGACGAGGCCGAGGTCGCCGGGCTGCTCGCGCTCATGCTGCTCACTGAGTCGCGCCGGTCCACCCGTACCACCCCGGGCGGCGGCCTCGTGCTGCTGGCCGACCAGGACCGCTGCCGCTGGGATCACGGCCTCATCGCCGAAGGCCAGGCCATCGTCCGGCGATGCCTGCGGCTGGGCCGGCCCGGCCCGTACCAGATCCAGGCGGCGATCAACGCGGTGCACAGCGACGCGCCGACGGTGGCCGCGACGGACTGGCGGCAGATCCTGCAGCTATACGACCAGCTCGCCGCGCTCGCCCCGGGCCCGGTCGTGGCGCTGAACCGCGCGGTCGCTGTCGCCGAGGTCGATGGCCCGGATGCGGCCCTCGCGATCGTGGACGGCCTCGACCTGCGTGACTACCACCTGTTTCACGCGATCCGCGCCGACCTGCTCCGGCGCCTGGGCCGCAGCTCCGAGGCGGCGGCGGCGTACGAGGCGGCCATCGCGCACACCGAGAACGCCGCCGAGCGTGACTTCCTGCGCCGCAGCCGCCAGGCGCTCAGCCGGGCATGATGTCATGCCGGAGCACGCTCACGGCGCCAGCTTCACCACGGTGACGAAGAAGTTGTCGATCTGCCGGATGACGTCCATGAAGCGCTCGAAGTCCACAGGCTTGCTGACGTAGGCGTTGGCGTGCAGGGCATAGCTGCGCAGGATGTCCTCATCGGCCTGAGACGTGGTCAGGATGACCACCGGGATGACCTTGAGCACGGGATCCGATTTGAGCTCGGCGAGCACCTCCAGGCCATCCCGGCGCGGCAGGTTGAGATCGAGCAGGATCAGTCCCGGCCGCGGCGCGTCGGCGTAGTTGCCGGTCCGGCGCAGGAACTGCAGCGCCTGTTCACCGTCGGTCACCACGTGAAGCTCGTTTTGCAGCCTGAATTGCCCGAACGCCTCTTTGGTTATCAGGACGTCCCCGGGGTCGTCCTCGACGAGCAGCACGTCCACGACCTTGCACTCCCCGCGTTCAATCATCGCCGCTGGCGCCCTCGGGCCGTACGGGCAAGGTAAAGCAGAACCGGGCACCTGACGTGACCGCCGTATCGAGCCAGATGCGGCCGCCGTGGTACTCGATGATCTTCCGGCACATGGCCAGCCCGATGCCAGTTCCCGGGTACGCCGCCCTGTCATGGAGGCGCTGGAAGATCACGAAAATCCGTTCGGCATATTCGGCAGGGATCCCGATGCCGTTGTCGGCGAACGAAAACAGCCAGTACTCGCCGTCCCGGCGGGCCGACACCGAGACGCGGGGCGTCCGGTCGCCGGCGAACTTGAGCGCGTTGCTGAGCAGGTTCTGGAACACCGCGGTGAGCAGCGTGGCCTCCCCCAGCACCTCCGGCAGGTCGCCTACCTCAATGGTCGCGTGTGACTGCCTGACCACCGGGCCAAGGTTCGCCCAGGCCTGGGCGAGCAGCACGGCACACGAGACCTGCTCCCGCCGCTGCGCCGTCCGCCCCACGCGGCTGAACGCCAGCAGATCATTGATCAGCGCCTGCATGCGTTTGGCGCCGTCGACGGCGTGCTCGATGTACTGGTCGGCCTTCTCGTCCAGTCGGCCGGCGTAGCGGCGCTGGAGCAACTGGCAGAAGCTGGCCACCTTCCTCAACGGCTCTTGCAGATCGTGGGAGGCCACGTACGCGAACTGCTCGAGTTCCGCGTTTGATCGCTGCAAGTCTTCGGTCCTGGCCTCCAGCCTCGCATTGGCCGCACGGACGGCGGACAGCTCCGCCACGATGCGTTCGCGCATGCTGTTCACGTCCGTCCCGACGGTGCGGATCTCCTGCGGGCCGCTGGACTTGACATCGTGCGCGAAATCACCGTCGGCCACCTGACGGGCATCGGCGGCAAGCCGGGACAGTGGCCGGATCACGGATCTCTCCAGACCGAGCGCAAGGACGGCCAGGACGGCCACGAGCGCGATCCCGATACCGATGCATATGGCGTTGAGCGTCGTCGCGGAGCTGTTCAGCGCGGCGACGGCCTGCACTCGCTCGCTGGCCAGGTCGGTCTGCAAGCCTTGCAGCGAGTTGCGCAAGGCGTCGAACTCCGCCTTGGCCTGCCCGGCTGCCCCGTTGGCGGCGGGCTTACCGGTCGCGGCGACCTGCCTGATGGTCGGCTCCGCATAGCTGGTCCGCCAGGTGTCCGCCAG
>Ga0126382_10000115_pt1 | contig 28095 bp, 21 predicted proteins | sample PanSoiMetPlot_30_FD_92548 | JGI IMG/M metagenome (GOLD analysis project Ga0126382, IMG submission 92548) | Tropical forest soil microbial communities from Panama - MetaG Plot_30 | ecosystem: Environmental > Terrestrial > Soil > Tropical forest > Bulk soil | place: Panama | collected 2016-02-17
TCAAGCGCAGGACAATAAGGCTCGTCCCAGGATCATAGCCTTCGGAAGTGACTCGCCTGAGCGGGGCACAACGCGAGTCGGCTATTGGAATAACGAGAAAAACCTGGGCGCAGGGCAGTTCGCGATTGACTATGGACGGCCAGTCTGGCGCAAGGAATATGATGATGGCGGAAACTTTGACAAAATCACCAAAGGGAAGGTCTATCGTCTTGGAAGCAATTTCTGGACGACTCTTGACAGTGACATGCCTTTGACAATAGCCGGGAAATCAATTCCCGCCGGTTCATGGTATCTCGGCCTGCATCGATCCGAAGATGGAGCTACTTGGAGTCTGGTGTTCATCGATCCGGCAAAGGCACGCGAGGCACACATCGATGCATCCGAGATCGAACGGGCACCCATTGCTTACAAAACTGCAATGACGGTTGAAAAAGCGTCAGAATCAATAGAGAAGCTGACAATAGATCTGATTTTCCAAAAGGGTAATTTGAAGGATGTCACGCTGAGGATCGCGTGGGGGAGAATGCAGCTCAGCGCCCCGATTGTGGTTCCGATGACGTAAGGTACTGTAGCCTGTCTGGTCTGGGCGTGATGTAGCGTAGACTGGACAGTCTACGCTATATGTCTGGAACAAATTATTATCACCTGGTGTCTAAGCAGCCGGGAAGCTTCATCTCACTTGTCGCCGGTACTTACGTTCTAACACGCGGTGTACGAGGAAGTCAGTGAAAGTGACGCGCAGCCTCCTGCTCTTCTCGATTGCTCTTATTGCTTGTTCTTTTTCGGCCACTGTTCATCTGCAGGACCACTCCGCCGATGAAGCCGCGCTCAGAGACTTAGTTAGCCGCTACTACGCCACTCTTTCAAAAGACGGTCTCATTGCGCTGGTTACTTTTTGGAGTCGCCGGTCGCCGGACCTTAACGCCGGCGTTGAAGACGCCTCGAAAACCTTAGAAAGGGGTGTCGTCAACATTTCGGAACTATCTGTATCGCAAATCAAGATTGTAGAAAGCAAAGCGACACTTCAGGCATCAGCGATCTTCAACTTCTCCAATCAACAAACCAATACCAAGCAGCAAGAACGGCGGGTGAGGAACTTCGCCTTAGTTAAAGAAGACAGCGGCTGGAACATTTGGCGCGAGGCAGATAGCTCCCACGATTTCTCACCCTTCCTCGAGAAAGGTTCTGACTGGAAGATATCAGCAGACTCGATGGGGCAGTTTGCTCTGATCCTGATTAACGCCGGCGATCCCGAGCGGGAGCGCTTGCTCTCAGACAACAAAAACATGATCACCACCGGCTTGCGGGATGCACTCGCTCGCCAGGTCGGGCCGCTCAGGACTCCTAACACTTACGAACGAGCAGTGAAGCTGCTGCTACTGGTTGAACAGATCTCGGAACAGCTTGGCGACAAAACCGGTGTCGCGTCGGCCGAGCGTCAGATAGGCGACTTATATCGAGAATGGGGTCGCTGGGCGGATGCACTGAAGCAATATCAGACTGCGGCGGGTATGTATGAAAAGCTTGGTCGCCGGGCACTGAAGGCCGCAATGCTGGTGAATGTTGGCCAGGTTTATTTCGCTCAAAAGAAGTATCAACTCGCCATCGAAAACTATGAAAAGGCGCTTGCCGATTTCGAGGCGCTCAACATATCGAGGTCTGTAGCAGACACGCTCGAAGAACTGGCCAGCGTTTACTACGACCAGGAGAACTACGACCGAGCGCTCGAGTTATCATTCAGGTGCCTGAAGCTCCGAGAGAGCTATGCCGGCAAAGCGGAGATTGCCGCAACTCTAAACAGCATCGGCAATGCTTACTTCCAACAGCAGGAATTTGATGCGGCAATTCAACATTATCAAAGAGCGCTTGCCGGGTTCGAAGACGTCAACAAGTCAGCTGCCGATGCGCTCAAGGATTATGATTCGATCGTAAGCACCTTGAGCAATATCGCCAGCACCGAGTACTCACAGGGATCGTACGAATCTGCGCTTGAACACTATTTGAAAGCCTTGAGACTGCAGGACAATTTACGCGACCGGCGAGTCGCTGCGAACCTTCGGGCGAATATTGCCAAACTCTATTCAGCGATTGGAAACTACAGCGTCGCGATCGAGTATCTCCAACAGAGCCGGGCGGTATTCGAATCGTTGCGCGATAAGGAGAAGACCGCGACCACGCTTTCGGATACCGGCGAGGCATACTTTCAACTTCGCAATTACGATCTTGCCCTCAGCCACTATGAGAAAAGCGCACAGTTGTACCAAGAACTCCGCAGTCCCGCCGATTTGTCAATGAGACTCTATGCTATTGGCAATGTACGTTTCTTCACGAGCAACTACGACCTCGCCGTCGAGTATTACGAGAAGGCGATGGCCCAATTCGAAGCCGTCAAACACATGCCTGGTATCGCCAGCATGCTTGCGAGCATCGCGGGAACCCGGTACGCACAGCAGAAATTTGACCTTGCGTTGGAGTACTACCAGAAAAGCCTTGAGAAATACGAAGCCTTAAACGACAAATCACGCGCCGCCGGAGTCGTTGAGCGAATCGCCAGCGTTCGTTATTCGAAGGGCGAATATCCAGCGAGCCTGGAGACCGTGGCGCGTGCGATTGCAATGGCCGAGCAAACAGGTAATTCAGACGCGCTTTGGCGCGCGCGATACACAGAAGGGTTAACGCTGAGCGCCACCGAGAAAGTTGATCTGGCCAGCGAAAGCTTCAAGAAATCGATCGCCACAATAGAATTGATGCGCAGCAAACTCGTGCACGGCGAACCTGAATCGCAACATTTCTTTCAAAACAAGAACGCCGTCTACGCGGCGATGATGGAGAATCTGGTTGCTCAGAACAAGATCCAGGACGCTTTCGCATACGCCGAGCGAATTCGAGCAAACACGCTGATTGACACCTTTCAAAAGGCTCCTATCACTCGATCGATGACCGCCGCTGAGGCTGAACAGGAGCGCAGGCTGGAAAGATTGGTAGTCACCACCAAAAGCCAAATGGCGCGCGAGCGAGAAAAGAAAGAACCCAATCTTCAACGCTATGCCAGTTTGGATTTACGATTACAGAAATCTCTCTCAGATTATCGTGCGTTTGAAGCAGCACTGTACGCTGCACACCCACGTTTGAAGACTTTGCGGGGCGAAGCAGAGCCGCAGGGTCTTGAAAATGTCGCAACTCTTTTGTCCGACTCTTCTACCGTGTTTCTGGAGTTTGTTGTTGCCGATACGCGCACGTACCTGTTCGCGTTGACTCGCAGTTTCCAGGCCGCGCCGGCCAGCCGGTCGCAAGCTCCGGTCTTCGCTTTGAATGCCTATGTCATAAAGGCCGGTCGGGCTGAGGTCGCAGAACGAGTGAAACGCTTCAGAGAGATGATTACGAATCAGGATTCAAACGTTCAACAGAATGCGCGTGACGATTTCGAACTTTTGCTTGGACCGGCTCGCGAGCAACTGACCGGTAAGAAAACATTCGTGATCTCGCCGGATGACTCTTTGTGGCAAATGCCGTTTGCGGCGCTGCGATCCGCCGAGAATCATTATCTTATCGAAGACCGCGCGATCGCGTTTGCGCCTTCTCTCGCTGCTCTCACCGAAATGACAAAGACCCGCGATACCATGAAGCCACTACGCGGGTCACAATTCTCAGTCCTGGTTATTGGAAATCCGATAATCTCACAGTCCGCCGCCGACCAGGCAAAGCTCTTGAGTGGGCTGCAGCCCGCCGGTCCAGCGCCTGAAGCCGAGAATGAGGTGAAAGCAATCGAGCGTATGTACACGACTTCCCGAGCTAAAGCCTTCGTGGGGGTGGCAGCGACCGAATCTCTGATGAAACAAGAAGCCGGTAAGTACAGCGTGATACATTTGGCGGCGCCCGCAATTCTCTCCGATTCACACCCGCTCTACTCGCACATTGCGCTATCTCAATCCGAAGGCAGCGAAGATGACGGCCTGCTTCAGGTCAAAGAGATTTCATTACTCAATTTGTCTGCCGAGCTTTTTGTGATGTCATTCAATCAACCTGCTCGCGAGAGGCATCCGACGGGAGACTCGCTTAATTGTCTCGCCTGGTCGCTATTCGTGGCCGGATGTCCGTCATCGATCATTGGACAATGGATGACTAATTCAGACTCGACTACCGAGCTAATGTTGGGATTCCATCGCAGTTTTGGGGGCTCAGAATCAGGAGGGACTGCTTCTAAAGCAAGAGATTTGCAGCGGGCTATGCTCGAGGTCCTTAGAAACCCGCAGTTTCAACATCCTTTTTACTGGGCAGGTATGTCTTTGGTAGGAGATTTCAGATAGCGCCCGGAGATCACCGCAGAGGCCGAGATCGCAGAGCTTCGCAGAAATCTCAGCGAAACGCTGCGACGCCGGCGTCTCTGCGTTGAAGGGGCTGCAGCAGCATTTATTTAGATGACTTCGAACGGCTCTCTATCACTTCCTTCCACAACTGCGGATAATCAGTGAATCCGCCGTCTATCCCATATTCGATAAAACGCTGAATATCTTCGACGATATTCGCTCGAACAGTGGATCCATTCGATTGGACTTCATCCAGAGGCCGTCGTGCATTCGCTGTCGTTGTTCCGCGGAAGGTGTACGGATGTATTACCAGTCCCGCCTTATGGAGTATGGCTACGTCATCTGCGTTCTTGAGCAGGTTCTTGCTCGGCCCGGCACCGTTGGCGTACGTAGCTAACTCTTCGGCCAGCGCCTTGGTTATAACCGCGGTATCCTTTTCGCGGCCATGCGTTTCCATCGGGAGGAGTTGCACGCGCGGATACCCGGGTGCTAGCTCGCGCATTCTCAACAAGCCCTCTTTGTAAAATGACTGGATAAAGATTCTCTGTTGTTGACCGGGTTGATCGAAGCCGTTGGCGTGCAGCACAGTTGCGAGCTTTTCCGCCAGATCGAACCCGAGTGAATTGTAAAACGGAAAATGTTTTAGCTCGATATAGAGACCCGCCCGCTTGCCTACGAGCTTGATCGCCTCTTCCATTGTAGGGACGCGCTGCCCTGCGAAGTTTGGATTGGCAGCGAAGGGATTAGCCCGGTTGAACCAGGAGCCCGCGTCCAGGCGTTTGATTTCGGCGAGGGTAAAGTCAACAGTGTACCAGCCCTTTTTTGCCGTGCCGGTTTCGAGGGCATCACGTTCGGTCGCACGATTGGGAAAAACCTCTTTGACGTTGGTGGTGCGTTCGAGATCGGGGTCGTGAAGACAAACAAGCGCACCGTCTTTTGTGATTTGCAGGTCTTGTTCGACAAAATCGTCGCCTTGATCCATCGCGAACTGATAACCGATCAGAGTGTGCTCGGGGGCATATCCGGAAGCTCCTCGATGGGCGATCAAAAGAGGTTTCCTGGTCGATGATTTCAATTGTGTATCCATCTCGTTAATCGACGCCTGTGCGGTTATGAGGATTGTAGTTAGGATTACGAGCGCGAAGATCAATCTTAGCTTCTCACACATAGGTTTTGGTTCCTGAAAGAGTTACGATCAGTGAGAATACAGGAGCGACGGGGCACATTCAACGAATCAAATTACGAACCGGGAAAGAGAGTGGAAAATGCGCGCAAGATACCATCGCGCTTTACCGATGGAGTTTCAAGTTCGGCCTAACAACAACAGTGCGCGCTCAAGATAACATCGGGCTTCAAGAGAATATCTAAGGACTTGTAAATCCCACCAACGCACGTGGGTGGGATTTAGGACTTTTCACACAGCCTCGCAGTTGGTGGGATTACCGAACGGAGCCTCGCGTCGTCCTTTGTAGGCCGAGTATGAACCATCCACCAGCTGCGTTGGTGGGATTTATGAGATTTTGGACAGTCTCTTCAGCCGATGGTGTCGTCCGAAAACAATCCCAACACTTCGCTATTGGTTTGCGTGCTCGTTACGGCTTTGGGTTAGAATACTTTTCCCGAAGGCGTCTTCATTTGATATCGGTTTATGCATCGTAGTGATTCCAAAAACCAAGAGGTTTACAACATCAATGCGCAACTCCTTATCCGTCCTTTTTCTCGTTGTGTTCCTGATCCAATCTTTCGCGACCCCCGCCGTAGCACAGGCCCAGCAAAATAAATACACCAAGACCGCACTCCTTTCCGATAAGGAAGTAACAGCACTCGGTGGAGAGATCAGCGGAGCCATCGCTAAAGACACCGTTGTTGAACTCGCGCGATCTCATCGAGTGCAAGCATCTTCCGGCTACTCCCGCGCGGCAGAATACATCGCGTCGAAAGCAAAAGATTATGGACTCGAACAGGTTCAAATCGAACGCTTCCCTGCTGATGGCGAGAAAACCTATCACACCTTGAAGTCCGCGCCTGGATGGGAAGCCCAATCCGGAGAGCTGTGGGAGGTCGAGCCTGCCAAATCGAAGATTGCCGACTGGGGCGAAATGCGCGTCGCGCTCGCCGATTATTCGCAAAGTGCGAATGCAACCACCACACTCGTGGACGTAGGCATGGGGACGTCTCCCAAAGATTACGAAGGCAAAGAAATTATGGGCCGGATCGTGCTTGCCGGAGGCGGCGTGGCGGCGGTGCATAAGCTTGCGTGTGAAGCCAATGGTGCCGCCGGCATTCTCAGCTATCAGCAGAATCAGGTCACCGGATGGTCGGGCGACTATTTAGACAACGTGCGATGGGGTCACCTCTCTCCATACAACCCAAAAAACAAGTTCGCCTTCATGATCTCGCTTCGCAAAGCTCGGGAATATCAATCACGGTTGGCGCGAGGCGAACAGATCACCCTTCACGCCCTGGTGAAGGCTGAGATGAAACCCAGCTATTACGAGATTGTCAGCGCAGTGATACCAGGGAGCGATGCCGCAGTCGAAGAGATCGTATACTCCTGTCATCTCTGCCATCAGAAACCCGGCGCTAATGACAATGCTTCCGGAGCCGCTGCCATACTGGAAGTCGCCCGGGCTTTGACTTCGCTTATTCGAGGAGGTGCAATAGCCGCTCCCCGTCGAACGATTCGCTTCATCTGGCCGCCGGAAATCAGCGGTACCCTGGCATATTTCGCACAACATCCCGAAATCGTTAAAAGGATGAAGGCGGTCGTTCACTGCGATATGGTCGGCGGGAACTACACCTTGACGAAGTCAATACTGCACATCACACACACTCCTGCCTCGTTGCCGAGCTGTGTTGATACGGTTGGTGACATCTTTGGTGAGTATGCGATCGCTGGGAGCGCAAGAGCGGCTTCGGGAGCCGGATTTGAAGATGCCCTCATTTCACCTGAAGGAGGCAAAGATAGTCTGGTTGCTGACATGACATCTTTCGAAATGGGATCGGACCACGATGTTTACCAGGAGGCCTCATTCCGTATTCCGGCGATCTACCTGCGCGATTGGCCCGATGTCTTTATCCATACAAATAACGATTCGCCGGCCAATATCGATCCTACGAAGATCAAACGGTCAACGTTTATTGCTGCCGCATCTGGATACTTTTTGGCTCGTGCCGGCGCGCGCGAGGCATCGCGTCTTGCCGATGAGGTGTTTGCGCGCGCTCTTGCCCGGGTTCCTAAAGAGAGGGATCGAGCGCGCGCGGTCGAGACGAGTGGGATGCCAAATGCGTCGGACGAAGCCCGCAACATTATTGCCCGTTCGCTGGAGCACGATGCAGAGGAGTTGTCATCAGTGATGATGCTTTCGCCGGGAGACAAGGCGCTTGCAACCAAGGTCGAAGGATTGGTGGATCAACTCAGCGGGATGTGGCTTTTGTTGACCGGCGTGCTGAGCGAGCAGCGTAAGGGGAAGCGCGTGGTCTTCACTCTGGAGCCAAGAGAAGAACCAAAAGAATCGAAGCCTCGCAACGCGAAGGAAGCCTCCCGACCTCGAAGCGTGACGATGGATTACGGGAGGATTCCCGCGAGACGAGTGTTAGGACCGATGAATGTCTATTATTACGATTACATTTCGGAACGGGCTAATGCTGATGACCTGAAGGTCGTGGAACGTGTTAGCGGCCGGTCGAATGGTGAAATAATCCTCTATGAAACTCTTAATCTGGTAGACGGCAAGAGGAGCATTCAGGCAATACGCGATTACATTTCCGCGGCATACGGCCCGGTTCCGATTGAGGATGTAGGAGATTATTTGCGACTGCTGGATAAAATTGGGGTAGTGAAAATTGAATAACTGGTCCTATACGGTTCTCCACCACTTGCGGTGAACAATGGCGATTGCCAGAAGCATCACCATCGCGCCGCTCGAATCCAATAGCGAATCCCAAATCGAGCCGCCTCGTTTTTGTGTAAAAGTCTGGTGAAGCTCATCCAAAAATGCCCACGCTACCGACGCGAGGAAAGAGTACAAGGCCCAACTGAATCGCCACCTGACAGGATTCCCTGCTCTGAAAGCGCGGAACAACAGGGCTCCTAAAATAGCATACTCAGTAAAATGCGCTGACTTCCGGAGTATGTAATTGAACTTTAGGATCGCGTGCTTGGAGGCGTGCGGCGAGAACCATAAAAAAATCTTTTCGAAGATATTACGGGTGTTCTCCGCCGAAAAGACGTCAGTCGAAAAGTAGTACATCAATGCAAACATCATCACTACCGGAAACCAATACCAAAGGATCCTCACGGTGACCGGTGTTCTGACATCAATGTTTTCCGACATACCCATCCGATATTAACATCATTGCTGGGGATTAGTTACTGGGGTTGGTTTTGGGGGTCGGGGTCGGGTGTGGGGGTTGGGGACTGGGAGTGTTCAACGCTTCGCGTTTAGCGTTCGGCGTTTAGCCTTAAGACGAGAGGTCTGAGTAATTTGTACGAAAGTCTACAAAAGATCTTATCAATAATGAAGTCTGAACGCTGAACGATAAAGGCGAAGCGTTGAACACTCCCAATCCCCAACTCCCAACCCCAGTAAGGTTTGTCAGACTCCAAGAGCTTGCGCGCCGGACACAACTTCGATGATCTCGCGGGTTATGGAAGCCTGGCGTACGCGATTCATATTTAAAGTAAGCGTCTCGATCACTTCGCCTGCATTTTTTGATGCCGAGTCCATCGCTGTCATTCGAGCACCATGCTCGCTGGCAGTCGATTCCAACAACGCATAGAAAAGCTGGGTCTCGACATATCTCGGAAGCAACTCGCCGAAGATCTTCGCAGGCGGTTGCTCATAAATGTAATCGACGCCAACCTCGCCTTCCGGCGTCTGGACCTTGTCGGCGCTCGCATCTAATTCCTCCGTTCCAACCGGCAGAAGCTGCCTTGTGGTCACGCGTTGCGAAAGCACTGACTTGAACTCGTTATAGATCATGTAGACCTTGTCGATAGTCGAGTCCTCGGCGGTGTACATTGTCATCAGATCTCTAGCGATCGCGGCAGCGTCCTCGTGATCAATCGTGCGTGCGGTTACGTTAACGTATTCTCCAATAATGTTGACCGGACGTCGACGAAAGAAATCGCGTCCCTTTCGACCGATGGTAACCAGCTCGACCTTCTTTCCCGGGTGCTCGCGGATAAACTGCTGCGCAGTCTTGATGAGATTGGTATTGAACCCTCCGCATAAACCCTTATCCGCGGTGACCAGGGCAATCACCACATGCTCATCGCCACGCTGGTCGAGCAGCGGGTGATGAAAATCACCGGTGCGCTCGGCGAGGCGTGCAAGAACTCGCGTCATTGTGTTCGCATATGGTCGGGCGGCGACCACTCGCTCCTGCGAGCGGCGCAGCCTGGCGGCGGCCACCATTTTCATGGCCCTTGTGATCTTCTGCATGTTACGCACCGAGCGAACTCGACGCCTTAGATCTTGAAGGTTAGCCATATCAAACCAGCGAGATAACAGTTAAAACTACAGACAGTGTCGCCTGCAATCAAACGGATAAGTTCTTCAATAATGGTTCTTAGTCCGCTCCTGCCGCGCTTGCGGATTCAGAAGTGAACCTCTGCTTGAATTCGGTTACTACTCCTCTCATCTCGCCCTCGATTTCCTCATCGAGCTTCCCGCGTTGACGGATTTTTTCAAGCATACTTCCTCGGCTGTTCTCAACGAACGCCAGAAGTCCCTGCTCAAACTTCTTGAGATCGGCGACGTCGATGTCATCGACGAGGCCCTTTGTCGCGGACCAAATTATCAGCACTTGTTGCTCGACAGGCATCGGCGAATATTGCGGCTGTTTAAGGATCTCAGTCAGCCGCTGCCCCCGGTTGAGCTGCGCTTGCGTCGCCTTATCCAGATCAGATCCAAACTGCGCGAATGCAGCTAGATCCCGGTACTGAGCAAGATCCAGTCTCAAAGTCCCGGCGACCTGCTTCATCGCTTTGGTTTGAGCCGAGCCGCCGACGCGGCTCACTGAGTTCCCGACGTTGATTGCCGGACGTACGCCCTGGTGAAACAAATCGCTCTCGAGGAAGATCTGCCCGTCAGTGATAGAAATTACATTTGTTGGAATGTACGCAGAAATATCGCCCGCCTGTGTTTCGATCACAGGCAGCGCGGTCAAGCTGCCCGCGCCAAGCTGATCCGAGAGTTTGGCAGCCCGTTCCAGCAACCGGGAGTGCAGATAGAACACGTCGCCCGGGTAGGCTTCACGCCCGGGAGGCCGTTTCAGCAGCAGTGAAATCGCTCGATATGCCCACGCGTGTTTCGACAAATCATCATAGACGCACAAAACATGCTTTCCATTATCCCGGAAGTATTCACCCATTGCGCAGCCGGCATACGGTGCGATGTATTGCATCGCGGCCGGACTCGACGCCGAGGCGTCCACGATGACCGTGTAGGAATCCGCCCCATAATCTTCAATTGTTTTCCGTACTTGCGCGACTGTGGATTCCTTCTGCCCGATTGCCACGTAAATGCAGATTAGATCCTTGCCCTTCGAGTTGATGATGGTATCGATGGCGATCGCAGTCTTGCCAGTCTGCCGGTCACCGATTATCAACTCACGCTGTCCACGGCCGATGGGAACCATCGAATCGACGGCCTTCAACCCGGTGAGCATCGGTTCACGGACCGGCTGGCTGTCCATCACGCCGGGGGCGATGCGCTCAAGTGGAAGAAACTTTGCGCCGGTGTCGACTGGGCCGCGTCCATCAAGCGGACGACCGAGCGGGTCTACCACGCGTCCGATTACTTCTTCACCGACCGGCACCGACATGATTCTCTTGGTGCGTCGAACCTCATCGCCTTCTTTTATGTTCTCGTAGGCGCCGAACAACACCGCGCCGACTTTGTCTTCCTCGAGGTTGAGCGCGATTCCGGCGACCTCCTTAGGAAGATCCAGAAGCTCACCGGCCATCACCCGCTCGAGACCGTACACTTCGGCAATTCCATCGCCGGTTTGAATGACAGTTCCGACTTCGGTTACTTCAAGGCTTGAGTCGTAGCCTTCGATCTGCTGGCGGATAATCTTGCTTATTTCGTCTGCCCTGATTCCGTCCATTCGTTATCTCCCGGTCAGCGATGCATTGAATTTCAAATTTCAGATTATTTCAGATTTCAAATTTCAAATCGCAATTCAGATTCAAATTTCAAATTCAGATTCAAATCGCAGATTCCGAATTTCAAATTCCAAATTTTCAAATTGCAGATTCCGATTCAAATTACAGCTTCCAAATTTTCAGATTCCGAATTTCAAATTTCAGATAATTTCAGATTCCGAATTTCAATTCAGATTCCAAATTTCAAATTTTCAGATTCCGAATTTCAAATTTCAGATTTAAAATTTCAGATTTCAAATTATTTCAAATTTCAAATTGCAGATTCAAATGTCGCCTTGTTTCAGCTTCTCTTTTATCTCCGCAAGCTGCATGCGTACCGAACCGTCATAGACCACCGATCCGATTCGCGTCACCACACCGCCAATCAAGGCGGGATCCGTCCTGAATTTGAACTCCACTCGCTTTCCCGTCATCTTCTCGAGCGTGCGCCCCAGTTTTGCCTGCTCCACAGCGCCCACCTCCGCCGCCGTCGTCACTTCCGCGGTAACTAGACCCTTGCGTTCATTCAACTCGCGGCGAAACTGTTCGTACACCTCAGGCGCATATTGCAATCTATAGTTGCTCAATAACGCGCGCAACAGATTGGCAGTGAGCTTGCCCAAAGCGAGTCGCGAAACAAGCGCTTCCAGCACCTTGAGCTTGTCGGTCTGTGAAACGATCGGGCTCGCAAACACCTCGTACAACTCACGGTTCGATCGGATGAGCTCCGAAAACGCGCGCAACTCCCTGTCAATCGATTCAACCTGATTGTGAGCGATCGCGACGTCGGCGAGCGCTTCTGCGTATCTGCGGGCTACCGCGGTCACGCTCATTTTGGCACCTCACCAAGGTCGTCAATGAACTTGTTCACCATTCGGGTGCGGTCATCTGACCGAATCTCACGCCGAATCATACCTTCCGCCAGTGCTACTGATTGATCCGCGACGAAGGCTCGCAATTCGCCTCTTGCAGCTTTCATTGCGCCTTCGATTTCGCGTTGAGCTGTCTGCCGAATTTTTTCCGCGTCTGCGCTCGCAACCTGGCGAATTCGTTCCGCTTCACGAGCGCTCTCGCGCTCCGCCTCAGCCCGGATTTCTGCCACCTCCTGATCCAGCCGGCCAAGACGCGCCTCGAGCTCCTTGAGCCGACCTTGAGATTGCTCCTTATCCCGCTTGGCCTGTTCGAGTTCTTTGACGATGGAAGCAGCTCGGTTGTCGAAAACCCGGCCGATGCGAACCTTGCTTCGGAGGATGTACACGAGGATGATGACGAATATTAGGAGATTAATCACCCTCCAAAGCGTAAACATGTGCCAGATGTCGTTTTGTTCCGCTGCCTCGGCCGCTAACAGTAGGGCCGGCCTGATGAACAAATCGATTGTCAATCAGCTCCACCTCCTAAAGTGCGCCCCAATACCGTGCGCGAAATACGCTCAGCGATCTGACGCGATTCTGATTCCAGCGTTGCGCGGACTCGAACAACCTGTTGTTCGATCTCCTGCTTTGCGCCATCGATCTGATCGTGTGCCTGCGCCTTAGCCTCATCGATCACTCGTTGGCGGGCATCCAGAGCCGCGGCTCGTTGCTGTTCCGCGAGATGATAGCCTTCGGCGCGCGCCTGCCGGATCGTGGCTTCATACTCGGCGAGCTTTGCATCATACATCCGACGCGCCGCGCGGGCTTCGTTACCCGCGCCCTCGATCAAGGTTTCTCGCTCATCCAGAACTCGTCCAACAGGCCTGAACAATAGTCTGTTCAGGGAGAATACGAAAATTACAAATAAGACGAGTACTACGATGAGCGATCCGTCGGGGTTAATGATGTTGCCGCCACCTTCTGCGAAGGCGAGGGTCATCGAAACCAAAGCGTGCACTCCCTGTGAGATATTTACCGCAAATTCAAGCCTCGAAAGCTAACACAGCGCTAAAAAAGGTGTCAAGCAAAGCACTTACAGTAGCTAACGAGCGCTGCCGCAGTCTCATTTTAGAGTCTAACGAGGATGACAATTAATGCCAGTGGGGTTGGGGTGGTCAACGCTTCGCGTTTAGCGTTCGGCGTTTAGCGTTTTGGGATTCAGCGTTCGGCGTTCGGCGGCCCGCGGCCTGACTTATTTTACGAAAGTTTCTAAAGGGTCTTATCAATGAAGAACGCCGAACGCCAAACGCGAAGCGTTGAACACCTCCAACCCCCAATCCCTAGTTCCCGGCTCGGCCATAGAGCTCCGTTAGTCTTCGAAGCCTCTCGCTAATCTTCTGTGTTAGCGCACCGGCTCTATATCGCCATTGCCAGTTACCCTGTTCGCTGGCCGGCAGGTTCATCCGAGCTCGCGAGCCAAGTCCAAGAACGTCCTGCAGCGGAACCACCGCAGTATCGGCCACCGAGGACCATGCCGCCCTAATCAAGTCCCAGTGAATCTCCCTCCCATTCGAATCCAGATATTCTAAACAGTAAGCACGCTCACGCTCGATATCCGCGGCACTGCGCGTCGATCCTAAGCCCGCCTTGCTGTTAAACCAACCGGCGGTTGTATCGTTGTCATGAGTTCCCGTGTAAACCACACAATTACGAACGTAATTATGAGGCAGATCGATTGTCTTGCTATCGCCTCGGAATGCAAACTGCAACACTCGCATACCCGGAAAGCCGAAGTCGTCCCGCAAGGCCTCTACGTCGGGGGTTATCACGCCGAGGTCTTCTGCAATAATCGGCATCTCACCCAGTACATTTCTAAGAGTGGTGAAGAGCTCCTTTCCAGGTACATCTACCCATCGTCCGTGTTCGGCTGTCTTGTCCTGTCCGGGAACCTCCCAGCACGCAGAGAATCCGCGAAAGTGATCGATGCGCAGGATATCGACCATCTCGAACGTTGCGCGCAGCCGATCGATCCACCAGCGGAACCCGTTACCGCGCATCGCATTCCAGTCATAGATCGGGTTTCCCCATAGCTGGCCGGTCTTGCTGAAATAGTCGGGAGGGACTCCCGCCTGCACCGTCAATTGACGCCCTTTATCAAGTTTGAACTGTTCTGGATTCGCCCAGACATCCGCGGAGTCAAACGCAACGAATATGGGAGCGTCCCCGATAATTCTTATTGTCCGATCGCGACAATAGCTCTTTAGTTGAGACCATTGTTTGAAAAAGAGAAACTGGACAAACTTCTCGGACACGATCTTGTCTCGAAGGCCTTCTCGCGCGGCTGCGAGGGCTGAGGTGTCACGAGCCGCGTACTGTGGTTCCCAGCTCGTCCAGGCAACTCCTCCGTGCGCCTCCTTTAGCGCGCGAAACAGAGCATAATCCTCCAGCCACCATTGGGTCTGATGGCAAAAGCTCTCGAAATCAGATCTCAGTGAGCCATCAGACATTCTTTTGAAGTTTTCGAATGCCTGCCCGAGCAACTGCTTTTTGTAATCGATCACATTGCCGAAATCAACGCGGGATGTCCGAAAAGCCGGAACCTTTCTGAGATCTTCATCAGACAGCAGCCGGTCATTTATTAGCAGATCTGGACTGACAAGCAGCGGGTTACCTGCAAAAGCGGAGAAGCACTGATAGGGCGAGTCTCCATAGCCCGTAGGCCCTAAGGGCAACACCTGCCAAAGCCTCTGTCCGCTTGAAGCAAGGAAGTCTATGAAGTTGTAAGCTTCGTTACCGAGATCGCCGATGCCAAATCGTCCTGGTAACGATGTCGGATGGAGCAGGATGCCGCTGGATCTTGGAAAGCTCAATTAAGCCTCGTAGTCCCTATTAGGGCGGTAACCAATTTATTCGTTCACATCTTCCAATGTAGTAACGAATTCATTCGTTCCTTCTCCCATAGTAACGAATTCACTCGTTCTTCAAAACCAAATTAGTTCCAGATCAATACAAAACGACTGAAGTCGTTATTGCGTAGTTAACTTATGATTAACCGCGTAGCACACAAACTCGGGCATGCTCAAACCGCTTGCCACCGTTGACAATCGCTCTCCCTACAACTTAGATTAGCCACAATGAAGGTTTTCGTTTTTCTTTTTATCCTCACACTGTTGTGCGTTACCGCTAATGCGCAATCAGGCCAATCGCCCTTAGCGCCTCCGAAGGTTCCCGCTGCCAGCCCGGCTGCCAGTGTCTCCGGAACCAGCTTGAAGGTTGGCGCCAAAGCTCCGGATTTCGCGCTGCCAAACGGCGACGGAAAGCTAGTCGTGCTTTCAGACTATACGCAGCGTACGCCGGTAGTGCTCATCTTCTACCGTGGCTTTTGGTGAGGCGCTTGCACACAGCAACTCACCAGGTTGGCTGAGGACTACGACAAATTCAAGCAAGCTGGCGGAGAACTGATAGCCGTCAGTGTCGACGAGCAATCGTACGCGTGGTCGATGGCGCAGACAACCGGCGCACGGTTCCAAATCCTTTCAGACGTCGATAAGAAAACTATCGCTCAATATGGGATCGTGAACGCCGCCGAACACGGTGGCATAGCTCATCCATCAGTCTTCATCCTGGATAAGCAGGGTTTGATACGCTACATGCACGTTGGAAAGGATCCCCAAGACCGACCGACGGATGAAGTCATTCTCGAAGAACTTAGAAAGGTAGCCGCGGCAAAGTCATAGTCTCGAAGTGGTAAATCCCTTCTCTGACTGCATTCGCGATATTGCGCTTACCCAACCTCCCGCAGATAATAGCCGCGTGAGCTCAGACAAATTTCCGCAGGCGTGCCCGCTCTGCCTTTTCGCGCCCGCCGTTTCGCTGCATACTTTACTAATGGAGGAAAACAATGAGCACTAATCCACTAATTGAACTGACAAAGCTAGGCCAATCCATCTGGTACGACTCAATTGAACGAAAGCTCATCACTTCGGGAGAACTGAAACGGCTGATCGATCAAGATGGGCTGAGCGGGGTTACTTCAAATCCGGCGATATTTGAGAAGGCAATTGCCGGCTCGGAATTGTACGTCGACCAGCTGCGCGAGGTCGCGGAAGCCGGGAAGACCCCGCAGGAGATCTACGAAACGCTGGCCATTCGAGACATTCAGACGGCCGCCGACGTAATGGCAGAGGTGTATGAGCGCACCGGGGGAAAGGACGGTTTCGTCAGTCTCGAATGCAATCCGGTCCTCGCAAACGACACCCAGGCAACCATCGAGGAAACGCGCAGGTTATGGCGGCTGGTAGATCGCAGGAACGTGATGATCAAGATCCCCGGAACCGCGGAAGGAATTCCCGCAATCGAGCAGGGAATCTATGATGGCATCAACATCAACATAACCCTGCTGTTTTCGCTTCATGCTTATGACCAGACGATGGAAGCGTACATTCGAGGGCTCGAGCGTCGAGCGGCGGAGAACAAACCTATCGATAACATTGCCTCGGTGGCAAGTTTCTTTGTGAGCAGAATCGATACCGCGGTAGACAAAGAGCTAGAGCGGCGGATCGACCAAACCAGTGATCCGGAGGAAAAAGAAAAGCTTCAATCCTTGTTGGGCCGAATAGCCATCGCCAACGCAAAGCTGGCGTATCAACGATACAAGAAAATTTTCCATGGCAATCGATTCGCCGCAATGAAACAGAAGGGCGCTCAGCTGCAGCGTCCGTTGTGGGCCTCTACTTCGACGAAGAATCCGGTTTACCCGGATGTTTATTACGTTGAAGCGCTGATGGGACCGGAAACAATAGACACTATTCCGCCTGCCACGCTTACCGCATTCCGCGATCACGGGCGTCCACGAGTCAGCATCGAAGACAATCTGGACGAGGAGAAAGAGATATTGGCGCGATTGGAGGAGGTTGGGATCAGTCTCGATCAGGTAACCGAGCACGTGCTCACGGAAGGGGTGCGGTTGTTTGTTGAGCCGTTTAAGAAGCTTTTGAAGACTATTGAATCGCGCGCGGCGGAGATTGCGGGGCGCTCGCGAACGATTGTCGCGAAGTGAGCTGCGGCCGTTGGCATGATTCATTGCAGATTCAGATTGCAGATTCAGATTCTGCTGATTCAGTTCAGTAATCTGCGTCATCTGCGTAATCTGCGGATAAGTTGTGACGTGATGTGTAAAACAGAATCGTCGCAATTTATCCACAGATGACGCAGATTACACAGATTTGAAGCTTTGAAACTGAAATTTGCAATCGGCATTTTGAATTTGCAATCTGAATCTGTAATCTGAATTTGCACTATAAATTTGCAATATGAATTGCAATATGAATTTGCAGTCTGAATCTGCAATCTGAAGTTGCAATCTCTATCTAACTCCTTTTCTGCTGAACTCCGATCACTGAAGCTAATAATCGCAATGTTGATCCCGAATGCCCTAATCCGAACATTCAACTCTCCCTTAAAACACACTTCGATACAAGAACCTGGAATACAAGGAAAACTTAATGCCCTCATTTTCACGATCCGTAACCGTCGAAATGGACTGGCTCGATGATTCAAGCTTCGAGATTCGCGGTTCCTTAAAAGACAACGTTCACTCCCTTGTAGCCCGCTTCGCAGTCGGTTATCCGGATTTCATAATCAAAGAAGCCACCGGCGATATCACCGGTATGCCTTATCCTGGATTCTGCCAGGGTTCGCTGGCCGCCCTTGCCGGTCTTGTCGGCGAACGAATAGGCCGCGGATTTCGTAAGCGTGCCGGCGAGGTCGTTGGCGGCTCCGCCAGTTGCAGTCATTTGCACACCCTTGTTAGCAACATGGCGGCGTGTGCGTTCCAAATGAACTACGTAGCAGCAAAGGCAAACCCGAAAGCCGCGGAAGTAATGCGCCAGACACAGGACGACCTGAGCCTCCGCCGATCGATGGTCCTGGGTTGGATGCCACAGCTGCGCAATTCTTGTTTTGTATTTAGTGAGGCGGCCGATTCGTTGTTTCAACTCACCAGAGAAAAGAAAGAAGAGTAATCAATATAAGAATGAAAGAGGATGACAATGGGAAAATATTTTGAGGACTTTGAGCCGGGAGAGGAATCAATCACCGCGGGCCGGACAATCACCGAAACAGACATCGTAAATTTTGCAGGCATCACTGGGGACTGGAACGAGATTCATACCAACAAGGAGCTTGCTGAGCGAGGTCCGTTTAAACAAAGAATAGCTCACGGCGCACTTGTCTTCTCCGTTGCAACCGGGCTCTCGGTGCGCCTGGGACAAACCGCCGACACAGTCATCGCCTTTTATGGATTAGATCGTTTGCGCTTTGTCAAACCAACCTTCATCGGCGATACGATCCGCGTTAGGCAGCGTGTGGATAGCAAGAGCGAGAGGGATGAACACAGCGGTATCGTCACGATGCTCAATGAAGTAACAAATCAGAGGGACGAAGTGGTTGTGAGCTACACGGCAAAGGTATTACTCAAACGACGGCGATAAGTTGTTGGTACTTGTTGTTTTGGTCTCTTACAGGTCGCGCTCAATTCAACAACTGACCGTTCCGCGTTTAGCGTTCAACGTACATCTGTGTAATCTGGATAAGCCTAAGAAACCGCTTGGATTGGTTTCAATAGATACACAGAAGATAATAGAAGATCACCTGGATTGCCCTTCATTTCTCCCCGAAGGCTAAACTAAACCCGTTTGACATTAAGAGGACCGCAATGCCTGTATCCCGGACTGAAACCGCAAGAAAGTTTCTTGCGAAGGAACTCGAGAAACTCTCCGATCAGGAGCGCACCATTGTGCAGCGTTTTATTGAGCGAGGCCGCACCGCTCGCAATGTTGCAAGGGAGTTCGAAGAAAACCTGACGCTCGGCCAGCGCATAGCGGACCGGGTCGCCGAAACGATGGGCTCCTGGGCCTTTATCATCATCCAAACCACAATTCTTTTCGCGTGGATCGTGCTCAATATCGCCGCATACATAAATCACTGGGATCCGTATCCGTTTATTTTGTTGAATCTCGGACTTTCGTTTCAGGCGGCCTATGCAGCCCCTATAATAATGATGAGTCAGAATCGACAGGCGGAGAAAGATCGGCTGCAGTCAAAGAACGATTATGAAGTCGACATGAAGGCAGAGATGGAGATCATGCAACTGCACGAAAAGTTCAATGAGCTGCGCGATTCATACTGGGCCGACCTCGTTCGAATGCAGCAACAGCAGATCGAAATGCTGGAGCGGATCATTAAGACGATGGCAGGTGACCAATCTAACACCTAAGTCTTGGTGATGTATTCTTTATTTCATTCCTCAGAAACATTGGGAGACGAGCCGACACGCCAGTGACATCCAAAGACCTCGCCCCAAAACAACGTCGCAGTCACGTCCGTCGCTTTTTTGCCGAACTTGGCCCTGGTTTGATTACTGGTGCAGCAGATGATGACCCTTCAGGCATATCCACGTATTCAGTGACAGGCGCAGCGTTCGGCTTTGCGCAGTTATGGACCGTCTTGTTCGCCTTCCCGCTCATGTACGGAGTTCAGCTGATGTGCGCCAGGCTTGGTCTCGTATCCGGACAAGGCCTGGCAGGCGTTTTGCGCAGACGCTACCCGACGACAGTGCTGGTGGGAGCATGCGCTCTGCTGGCGATTGCCAACACGGTGAACATAGGGGCTGACCTTGGCGGCATGGCCGAGTCGATGAAGATGATGACTGGTATCACAGCTTACTTTTGGCTGCCGTTGTTCGCCGGGTTGATAGTAGCGATGCTTGTATGGTCCAGATATCGGCAGATAGCCAGAATTTTCAAATGGCTTACGTTAGTGTTATTCGCATATGTCGCGGCAGCATTTATGGCGCGTCCTGATTGGAGCAGGGTTTTGCTCGCCACCTTTGTACCGCATCTGGAGTGGAGCACGCGATACATTGCTACGCTTGTCGCCATACTTGGCACGACGATTTCGCCGTACCTTTTCTTCTGGCAATCGGCGCAGGAAGTTGAAGAAGAGCGTGAAATGGGTCGCAAAACGGTCAGGGCGCGACGCGGCGCTAGCAATGATGAGCTCAGAGCGGCTCGGAACGACGTGTTGACAGGAATGGCGTTTGCGGGTGTGGTGATGTACTTCATCATTTTGACAACTGGGGCTACGTTGCACGAACAAGGTCATCGCGATATCGAAACCGCACGCGAGGCTGCTGAAGCGCTGCGCCCACTCGCGGGCAATGCCGCATACTTGTTATTTGCCGCCGGTCTGGTGGGGACTGGGATGCTGGGCATTCCGGCGCTCGCGGGTTCAGCTGCCTATGCCGTCGCGGAGGCGATGCACTGGCGCGGTTCGCTTGACGACAGACCAAGGGTAGCTAGGAAATTCTACGGAGTGCTCGCGGTCGCAGTTTTGGTAGGGCTCTTACTAAACTTTTTTGAACTGAACGCAGTCAAGATGTTGTTTTATTCTGCGGTGATAAACGGCGTATTGGCGCCGCCCCTGATCGTTTTGGTAACCATGCTCACGAGCGATCAGAAAGTGATGGGAAAACGCATCAATCCAACCTGGTTGAAGATGATCGGCTGGGCGACAGCAGCAGTGATGGCCGCCGCGACGTTGGCGCTGATATTCGTTTAGTCGTGGGAAAAGCTCATCGCTTCGCCGCTTCAAGGCACGCCATCGGAATCGTCAGCGTCAACTCACCTTGTTTGGCTGCAGCGTGGTTGAGCTTCTGCTCGAGCCTTTTAAAAGTGGATTCAATCGCCTCAGGTGGTGCTACTGTCTTCCACCCATCCATGAATCCGAGCCGGATGAAGTAGTGTCGGAACAGCGACGACCCATTAGCAAACCGCATTCGGAATTCTTGTGTGTCGACGCGCTGAACAAGAAATCCGGCATCCGCCACCAGGGCGCGAATCGATTCGACGGTTCCACGATGACTGATATGTTCATCGAGTGCACTGAGACGATCGCGATGACCCAACTCGATCAGCGTATCCCGGTAAACGCTATAAAACTCCTTCATGTGTCGGAGAGATTCGTGGTTAGAAAAATAGTCGCACCTGGCTTCGCAACTCGGAAGCATGTCTGAAGCACTTCTGCGGGTCTCTCGAAATTGTTTAAGCCGAGATTGGACACGATAAGATCGATAGAATCATCAGGCAAATCGATTATTTCAGCACTCTGTTCGATCAAGGTAATGTTCTGAATGCCCAACCGATCGATTTTGCCTCGCAACCGCTGCATCCCAGGCTTCCACGGGTCAGCCGCAACCACCTTTGCGTCTGGGCCACATCGTTGAGCCAGCTCCAACGAGAGAAACCCGGTACCTGCGCCCACATCCAGAATCGTGATGTTAGGTTTGATCGGAACTCGATCAAGCAACATCAGTCCAAAAGGCGCTGACCACAGAGGCAGCTCGTCGTGCCAGTCCTCAAAATCTGGTTCGTTAAAATCAATTTCTTCGAGGTAGTTCATTTGTTCCCGGTGGCAACGCTTATGCATCATAACTCAGCTTGTCAGAGAACCGAAAAACCGGTCAGGCTTGGTTTTGGTTTTGCGTGCAAACAAGATTTCAAGCCTGATCATAATGCTTACACTTAACCCTTCTCTCTGATAGGATGGCCCGCTCGACAACATTCGTAATACAAAGAGGTAATCGATGGCATCAATGACCGGCGCAGAAGTCATGTACGAGTTCATGGTGCGTGAAGGCGTTCGCTATGTTTTTGGAAATCCAGGAACGACCGAACTGCCTTTGATGGATTTGTTCGCCGCGCGCGATGAGATCGAGTACATCCTGGCGCTGCATGAAGACTCCGCGCTTGGGGTCGCCGCAGGCTACGCCGAGGCATCCGGCAAACCCGCCGTCGTCAATCTGCATACCAATCCAGGACTGGCACATGCCCTCGGAAATCTCTACAACGTTTATCGCGCCGGCACTCCGCTTATCGTAACCGCAGGGCAACAGGACACAAGATCGATGCTCGATGAGCCGCTGCTGTACGCAGACATGCTCGAGCTTGCCCGCCAGCATACGAAGTGGTGCTGGGAGGTTCGACACGCCGCTGAAGTACCGGCCGCTATGGCACGCGCATTTAAGATCGCTCAGACGCCGCCGACTGGCCCGGTGTTCCTTTCATTGCCGGTGAATGTGATGGAAGAGCGCGCCGACATGGATATTCCGCCGGGTACCTACATAGGTTCGCGAGTGCGGCCCGATCAGTCGAAAATAAAGGATGCCGCTGCGCTCCTTGCTACTGCGAAAAACCCAGCGATCATCTCGGGCGATGGATGTGCCAGATCCGGCGCGTTGGCGGAAGTAGCGCGACTCGCGGAGATGATCGGCGCACGAGTTCACTCTGAGCCATTGAATTCGCTGCTTGTTTTTCCCACCGGCCATCCTTGTTACGCAGGCCCGCTGTATCCGAATGCTAAACAAACCCGAGGGTTGCTCGAAGGCGTCGATGTAATCATTGCGATCGGGATCAACAATATTGCGCCACTGGTATACACCGGTACGAGGATGATTCCGGATGGTGTGCGGATGATTCAGATCGATGCCGGCGAACACGAACTTGGTAAGACGTATCCCGCTGAAGTAGCGATCCTCGCCGATCCGCGGTCGGCGATTGAAGAGCTGATTGCCGAACTCGCGCCATTCGCATCTGGCGCCGCGGAGCAGTTGAATCGACGCCGCGAAATGATCACGTCTCACATTGCCGGGGTCCGCGCAAAATTCGAAGAGAATGCGTCCCAATTCTCGGAAGATGGGCCGATGTCGCCGGCTTATGTGGCTCGAGAGTTAAGGCGCGCTGCCGCGCCGGACGCGGTGTTGGTTGATGAATCAGTCACCTCGACCGCTTTTGTGCGTACCCTGTTCACGTTGAGCGAGCCCGGAACATTCTTCTACGCAAAGGGCGGATCGCTCGGACTGGCCCTGCCGGAGGCGGTTGGAGTAAAGCTCGCAAAACCTGATCGGCAGGTAATCTGTACGCTTGGAGACGGAACCGCGCTGTATACAATTCAGGGGATATGGACTGCGGCGCGTTATCGCCTCGGGGTGAAATTCATAATCTTCAACAATTCAAGCTACATGATTTTGAAGGGCGGATTGTTAGCGTTGAACGGAGCTTCGGCGGAGCGCGGAGTATTCGTTGGAATGGACATCACCGAGCCTGAAGTAGATTTTGTAAAGCTTGCTGAATCGATGGGTCTTGCGGCGCGGCGAGTGCGTAAGGCTTCGGAGTTGCGGAGCGCGTTTGATTGGGCATTTAACGAGAGCGGCCCGACTCTGTTGGATGTAGTGATTGGGCGAGAAGTTCGCAGCGTGCTTCGGTAATCCCACCAACGACGTAGAGTGTGCGAAAAGTTCGTAGTTCGGCCTTCAGACGGAAGTTCGTATCGTGAATTTCGAGAAAATTACCAACTTCCGCCTGAAGGCCGAACTACGAACGTCTTTTTCACACAATCTCGCAGTGGGTGAATATTTCGGGTCCCGCTACAATACGCAAGCTACATCCTCTTCGCAGATCGAAGACCGGCGTGAAGGTACTCAATCCTGCCGTCCGGCCCGGGCACCAAAACGAAATCCATTCTATTCGACGAGCCAGATGCATCGGCAGTGAATCGATTCTCACCAACTTTGCTGACCGCCAGTTCGGTGGATCCTTGTTTCAAGAATAGCTTTCCATCTCGGACAAAGATTTCGAAGATCACATCCCGTTGGCCGTACTTTCCAACGTAACTCGCCATCTCACTCGCGCTCATTTGAGATTCCTGTTTTGAAGGCGAATCTTTCGGCTTCAACGGAAGCATTAACTCCATCGCTTTCTCAGCGGTTTTGTTGAGAGCAACTCCGGTGCGATTGCCTAACACGATTACTGCGAACCTGTGCTCCGGTGACATCTTTATTACGGAGCCGTACCCGCTTCTCGAACCACCGTGTTCGACGATTCGCACACCACGATAGTTGCTGACCATAAGTCCATAGGCATACTTAGCCGTCGGATCGCTCGGAATGGTGACCTGTGGACTTGAGAGCTTTGCTGTGACTCCCGGCGCCAGCACTTGCTTACCTTCAATGCGCCCGCTGTTCATGAGAGCAATCACGAACCGGGACAGATCCAAAACGTTTGTAAACATCGAGCCCGCCGGCCAACTCGCCGAGTTGTCCGCGAATGGCCGGGCAACGGTCGGCGCAGATTTTCCAGAGGCATTGTGTCCCTGGGCGAGCGGATATGTCATCGCAGTCGTAGGACGGAAAGTCGTCCTGGTCATCCCGAGTGGTTTGAAGATGCTTTCGTTCAACTGGTCCGCAAAAGGTTTCTTGCTCACACTCTCAACGACAAAGCCCGCAAGCCAATAGCCAGGATTCGAATAGGAAATGATCTTTCCGGGCTGAGTAAACAACTGGTCGTCCTTCCACGAACGGATCGTTCTGCCGAGCGCGGAGTCATCGTGGTCGCCATACATCGGAGCTTCATCGATTATGCCGGCAGTGTGAGTCAGCAGTTGATGCGCAGTTAGTTGTGCAATTTTCGCGTTCAGCCCATCAACATACTTGCCGATCGGCTCATCGAGCTTGAGCTTCCCTTCCTCGGCAAGGCTGATCAAAGCGGTTGCGGTGAACATTTTTGTGGTGGAGCCGATGCGAAAGAGCATGTCGGTGGTCATCGGAGCGCCGGTTTCAATGTTCGATATTCCGAGCGCTTTTGAGTAGATGACGCGGTCGCCGCTGACAATTGCGATGGTTGCACCGGGCGTGTTGGTTTCTTTCAGTTCCTCGCGCAGGACTGCTTCGAGTTGGCTGAAGTCAGGTTGCTGCTCTTGAAGGGCGAAGGAAGTCGGAGCAACAGCGAAGGCGAAGATTATCAGTGTCACTACGGAGCGTCTCAGCATTAGAACCTCCTGGTGTTCGCCGATCTGAATTAAGTGCTAATCGAGACCACTTATTTCTCAGTAACATTGAGAGATTTTCGTTGGCGATCATTTAGTTTAAATTCTTCGAACCCTCCTCGTCGTTCTGCCACGGCTTGAATCAGCGCATCGTCAACCTCATACGAGCCCGAAATCGGGGGAAATCCCACTGAAGAGATCATCCTCGTATCCAATCTTAGTCGCACCATTGTTTCGGAAGTAGAGAAGTGCATGACGATCAACTCGGTATACGCCGGGAGCGGTGAACACTACCCGATAGGTCCTGGCTTGGGGGCACTTACGAATTATCTTAGCCAGCTCTGGTATCGCCGCACGCAACGCTTCGTCTCTCGAAGCGAACTTTCCAATTTGATAAAACACTTCGTCTTCCGGACAGACCATACACGCATTTATCCCAGCCAACAAACAGACTGCAATTGGCAGCTTTAGCTTGACGCCTTTTCTCATGCTAAGCTCTACTCCTCATTCAAACGTCGAAGATCCTTCTTGTGCTTCTCCCGCCGTTCATCTCGCCGTCGTTTGTCCTCGAATTTCTTTGAGGGAAGAATGGGCGCGCGCGGCCGCGGCCGAATCTTATCCTTCTCGATTGTTATCTTGTCTTTCTGCTTCTTCTGTGGCATCCGCCTTATTATAGGTAAAGTGTCAAATTTTTGTGTTTCAAAGGCCGACACGCGCTTCAACGGATCAAAACTGATCGCATATTGGCGGCACTTCGGCGCTTTCGAGATTCTTGGGTGCCTGTTATTCTCGTTGCACTATGAAACATCTCCCGACTCGCAACAAACTGTTTCTTGCCTCGTTCGTATTGATCACCTCTGTGCTCGTTCTTCCAGGAGCTGCAGCCGACAACGAAAAGCTTGCAAACATACCAAAGTCAGAATATCGCGCGCGGCGTCAGAAGCTGCTCTCTCAAATAAAGGACGGCATAATCGTGATGGTCGGCGCGCGCGAAGAGGACCTCGGTGAGGTGGGGCGCTTCCGCCAACATAATGATTTTATGTATCTGACCGGAGTGCAGACTCCCGCAGCTTATTTGATTTTCGTTCCTCCAAATGTCACCTCGAATAAAGCGCAACGCGAGACCGTCTTCATTCCTCCGCGTGATATCAAGCATGAACAATGGACGGGTGTTCAAATCGGGCCGGGTTCGGAGGGCCAGAGCTTTCTTGGACTCGAAGAAGTAGCGCCATCGACGACGTTTAAGGAGCGGCTAACTCAATTGCTTGCTCCGCCGGCAGCGGAAGCCAAACCGCTGAAGCTCTACACAGTAATTCCAACCGGCCCCGGATCGGATGTGAGCCGCGAGAGCCGTTTTATCGAGACTCTCCGCAAAGATTTTCCGAAAAACGAAATTGTCGATGTATCAAAGACCATCGCTGAGATGCGCAAGGTCAAATCCGCCGCTGAACTCGAGCTCTTACAGAAGGCGGTCGATATTTCCCTGGCGGGACATCGCGAAATCGTGAGCGCAATAAAACCCGGCGCCTATGAATACGAAGCACAGGCAGCGCTGGAGGCTGTGTGGACGCGGATGGGTTCTGAGCGGCCGGGCTATCCCTCTATCATCGGCTCCGGAATCAACGGGACAATTCTTCACTACAATGAAAATCGAAAGCGTATTGAGGCGGGCGAATTGGTTGTTGTAGATGCTGCCGCCGAATACAGCTACTACACCGCTGACATCACTCGAACATTTCCGGCTTCGGGTAAGTTCACTCCTCGCCAACGAGAAGTGTATCAATTGGTACTCGATGCACAGCGGGCAGCAGAAAAAGCGTTTGTACTGGGCAAGTCGAGCATTGCGGATCTTCAACGCGCCGCAAGAGAAGTGATGAAGTCAAGTCCATTGCGGGATAAACAAGGCAATACGCTGGATAAGTATTTCATTCATGGTCTTGGTCATTGGATTGGAATGGACGTGCATGATGTTGGCGTTTATGGAGTGTTGCCAGTCGGTTCCGCCTTTACGATCGAGCCAGGGATTTATCTGCCGGACGAAGGCTTTGGGGTGAGGATAGAGGACGATTATCTGGTTACCGACAAGGGACTGGTGAAGATGAGCTCTAAGTTACCGTCAGAGCCCGATGAGATTGAGAAGATGATGTCTCCAAGGAGTCCGTAATCAGATTATTGGCCACCACGACACGGACGACCACTGACCATCACGGACGAACACGGACGACTAACCACGGACTACTGACCAAGGATTACGACCTTTTATATTGATTTTCTATTATCACCCTTCTAATATTCCCGCGTCACAATTCTCTCAAAAGCCCTTCAATCTCCGCCTCCCAGGATCAAACCATTCGGTTCACCACAACCCAGATGTCTGTGTGCGAAAATGGAAATAAAAGGTGCAATTCTAGAATCCCGTTTGCAATTTGTCAGAGAACGTTTTGGTGTGGATGCGGTTGAGCAGGTCCTGACCGCATTGCCTAACCCAGTTCAGAGCGTGCTGCGAAAGCCGCTTAATCCATCAGGCTGGTATAACTTTCAAATTTGTCTGCACCTGGATGACGCAATAGTGCGGGTGATCGGGAGAGGCGACCCGCGATTATTTGAGGAGATGGGAGCGGCATCTGCCCGGCAAAACCTGGGGGGCACCCAGAAATTCTATCTCGATCCGGGAAATCCACAGGGCTTTATGCTTCGTGCTCCGTTAATCTATAACGTTTATTACGACAAAGGTTGGCGCGATTACAAACCGACGAGCCCAACGTCAGGCATAATGACTACCTACGAAGCCGACACGTACTCGGCGGCCGATTGTAGGACGGTCATGGGCTGGTACAAACAAGCGCTGAAGATGTGCGGCGCCAGAAATGTAGACATCGTCGAAGAGACATGCCGATCCCGA
>Ga0126382_10000117_pt1 | contig 27934 bp, 22 predicted proteins | sample PanSoiMetPlot_30_FD_92548 | JGI IMG/M metagenome (GOLD analysis project Ga0126382, IMG submission 92548) | Tropical forest soil microbial communities from Panama - MetaG Plot_30 | ecosystem: Environmental > Terrestrial > Soil > Tropical forest > Bulk soil | place: Panama | collected 2016-02-17
ATGAACCATGCGCGCCAGGCGGAATGCGACGTGGAGATCGCCTGCGCCCGCGACGGCACCATCCTCGGCCTGCGCGGCCATGCCTATGTCGATGTCGGCGCCTACATGCGCACCAACGGCGCGGTCGGCGCGCGCAACGTCGCGCAGTTCATGTCGGGGCCCTACCGCATCCCCAACATCGATATCGACGTCAAGCTGCAGCTCACCAACAAGACGCCGGTCGGCACCTATCGCGGGCCCGGCCGGTTCGAGACCGATTTCTTCCGCGAGCGCTTCTTCGACATGGTGGCGAATGACCTCGGCCTCGATCGCGTCGAATTCCGCCGCCGCAACCTGGTCTCGCTCAAGGAGATGCCCTACCAGATCGCCACCATCACGCCGTTCGAGAGCAAGGACGAGTTCGACAGCGGCGACTATCACGCCACGCTCGACCGCTGCCTCGCCGAAATCAACTGGGCCGAGAAGTCGAAGCTCGCGGGCCGGCTGATCGATGGGCGCTTCCACGGCGTCGCCGTCGGCTGCTTCATCGAGGGCGGCGCCGCCGGCCCGAAGGAGAGCGCGCGCATGGTGCTCGAGCCGGACGGCGACTACACGGTCTATGTCGGGTCGTCCGCCATCGGCCAGGGGCTGGAGACCGCCTTCGCGCAGATCGCGGCCGACGCGCTCGAAGTGCCGATGGACCGCATCAAGGGCGTGCTGCACGGAACGACGTCCTACGTGAGCGACGGCTACGGCGCCTATCATTCGCGCTCGGTGGTCATGGGCGGCTCGGCCATGCTCGATGCCGCGAAGAACCTGCGCGCCGCCATCTGCGCCGAGGCGGCGAAGCGGCTCGGATGCGCGCCATCCGACGTGCAGATCATCGACGGCAGCAAGGCGGTCGGGCCCGGCGGCAAGACGGTCGCGTTGAAAGGACTGTCCGCCGAAGGCATCTCGGCCGAAGGCGCCTTCCTCAACAAGAAGCACACCTACACCTATGGCGCACACGCGGCGCATGTCGCGGTCGATCACAAGCTCGGCCATGTCGAGCTGATCGACTACGTGATCGTCGAGGACTGCGGCCGCGCCATCAATCCGCTGACGCTGCACGGCCAGGCGATCGGCTCGGCCGTGCAGGGGCTCGGCGGCGCGATCATGGAGCACCTGATCTACGACGCACAGGGCCAGCTGCTGACCGGTTCGCTCGCCGACTATCTCATCCCCACCGCCAGTGACTTCCCAAACATCCGCGCGGTGGTGCTGGAGGATCACCCCTCCCCGATCAATCCGCTCGGCGCGAAGGGCGCCGGCGAAGGCGGCATCATCGCCGCCGGCGGGGTGATGGCGAACGCGGTCGCCAATGCGCTCACCGTGTTCGGGGCCGAACCGCGCCGGCTGCCGCTGACCCCGACCTATATCTGGGAACTTGTGCAGGACGCCAAGAAACCTCACGCGGCGGAATAGGCTGCCTTCGAACCTGCACAAAGTCGTATTATCCCGCTCCTGAACGGTAGCACGGTAGCTTTGGCAGATCGCCGACAGCGCGGGGGCACCTATGCGCCGCATCCACCAGCGACTGATCCTCCTGTTTGCCATCAGCCTCGCAAGCACTTCCGCATGGGCCGCGCCTTGCGGCGGTGATTTCGCCACCTTCATTGCTGCGTTCTCGCGCGAGGCGGCGGCGCAGCGGGTTTCGCCACGCACGTTGGCGGCGCTCCAGGAGGTCGCCCACGATCCGCAGGTGGTGGCGCTCGACCGCCGGCAGGGCGTGTTCACCCAGAGCTTCGAGCAGTTCGCGCTGCCGCGCATCAATTCGCGCCTGGCCAAGGCGCAGCGGATGCTCGGACAATATGCGGGATTGCTGACGCGCATCGAGGAGCAGTTCGGCGTGCCGGGCGAAGTGCTCATCGCGATCTGGGGACTGGAGACCGACTTCGGGGTCAGCTCCGGCAAACGTCCGGCGCTGCCGGCGCTGGCCACGCTGGCGCACGATTGCCGTCGCTCCGAGATGTTCCAGGGCGAGCTCCTGGCGGCACTTCGCATCATCGACCGCGGCGACCTCAGCGCCGCCGAGATGCGCGGCGCCTGGGCGGGCGAACTCGGACAGACCCAGTTCTTGCCGTCGTCCTATCTGAAGTTCGCGGTCGATTTCGACGGCAATGGCCGGCGCGACCTGATCCGCAGCGTGCCCGACGTGCTCGCGTCAACGGCGAACTACCTCAAGGGCTATGGCTGGCAACGCGGGCAGCCGTGGACCGAGGGGACGCAGAATTTCGCGGTGCTCAAGGAGTGGAATAAGGCGCCGGTCTATCAGAAGACCATTGCGCTGTTTGCAACGCGCCTGTCGGAACCGCATCGTTGACGGCAGCGCCGGCCGAGGCATAGGCTCGTGGCAACAATTCCCCGTTTCCACAGGAGTCCGTCATGAGCGTTGCACGGCATCCGCGGCCGCCGGAACTGGTCGGTGTCCCGATCGAAGACATCATGCGGAAATTCGTCGGCCGTTTCCGCGAGAAGAAGCCGGACTGGGAGGCCTTTGAGGACGCCAAGATCGAAGGCTACAAGCGCGCGCAGCACCGCTTCATCGGGGCCGGCGGCTCCGGCAAGCACGCCGACCCGACCGTGATCCCGGCGAAGAACTTCACGCTATCGATCATGTATGTGGAGCCGGGGCAGGGCAACGCCGCACACACCCACGAGGTCGAGGAAATCTTCTTCGTGCTGCAGGGCTATCTCGACGTCTTCGTCGAGGACGAGAGCGGCAAGCGCCTCACCACGCGGCTCGGGCCCTGGGAATGTATCGCCTGTCCCGCCGGCGTCATCCATGGCTACCAGAACGACAGCCTCGAGCCGGTCTATTTCCAGGTCATGATCGGACGCGGCAAACCGGAGACCATGGGCTACGCCGACGAGGACCTCTACAAACGCAAGGATGCGCACCTCAAGGCGGTGTGACGAAGATCTCGTAGGATGGGTGGAGCGCGGCAGATCTCGCGCTTGCGCGAGATCTGTGGGGCGATACCCATCTCACCCACAGCGCCGCCGTGATGGGTATCGCGCGGAATTAACGACACGGCGCGGGCAGTAATACCGTGGCCGCGCTCCACCCATCCTACGAGGCCAATCCCTGCGAGATTTGCCGCCAGATGGATGCATCCTTGATCTTGTCATCCTCCGCCAGCAGGAACGCCTTCGACAGGATGATCGACAGCGTCGCGTCACCCTCGAACGGCAGCCGCACCCGCGCGCTCTCGCTCTGGCGGTCCTGCACGATGCAGAGATACTGGTTGTTCGGCTCCATCTGGATGTTTCCGGAACCGAGGTGGATGCGGTAGCTGCGCAGCTTGCCCTCGACGACGAGATAGCGCTCCTCGAGCCGGCAGCGCTCGGCGATCGCAAGCCCCGGAAGGATATCGGCGAGCACCGCATGGCGCGTCCTGCCGCTCTCGGTCAGCTCGCCGAATGCAGCACGGTGCCAGTATCCATCGAACGGATCGTCAGTGCGATCGGGCCAGGCGGGATCGCTGCCGATGCCGGCCACGCCGACGAACAGATCGACATCGCGCATCAGCTCGGAGAACAGCACCGGATCGACCTGATCGAGTGGGATCGGCTCGCCGCCTGCTGTGGCGAAGCGCACCTGGTCGGTCGACAGGTGCTGAAAGCGAAAATCTTCGTGGTCGATCGAGGACTCGACCGGCTCGACCCAGAACTCGACCTGCAGGCCGCGCTCGGCCAGTCGCTTGAGCGGCCGGCCGTCGCCCGAATCCCATCCGCCATACGCCGGGCAATTCCAGCCGCGCGCCTGGCACAGCGCACGGAAGCGATGCTGACCGACGATGTGGGCGGCGAAACGGTTTGAATAGGTTCGCGTCGCCCGTTCGGCGTCGGTCAACACGTAGACCTCGCGGTGGGCCTGCTTGAACGGCTGGGTGATGCCGAGCGTCGCCAGGCGCTGCCGCCAGGCCAGCACCTGCGGCGCGCTGGACTGCATCGAATGCCAGAGCCGGACACGCGTCTCCCCGCTATCGACTGTAAGCGGAGCGCCGGACACGTCGTGGGGAACGCCGTCCTGCAGCAGTCCAGGCACCCACTGCTCGCCAATGCGGAACGCCCAGATCAGGCGCCGCGCAAGATTTCGCACCAGCGGCTCCTCGAGATAGCGCTCGCGCCAGACATCGAGCGGCCATTCGCGATCGCCGAGGTAGAGTTGCTCGAGCCGCAAGCGCTGCGCCGTGAGCGTCTCGCCGATCTCCTTGATTTGCGCTTTGAGTACCTTCAGCGCATCGGCATGCTCGTTCTTGACCGCCGCCGGGGGACCGCTCAGCGCCTTCCCATCGGCACTGCGCCAGGTCGTCTCCAACGTGTTCGCATCGCTTATGGCCAGCACGGCAACCGCCGGACCCACCCCAACCTCCATCGCACCGGCGGGGCCGAAGCCGAAATCCGGCAGGCCGATCTCCTCGAGCTCGCCCGCCGACATGCCGCGCGCGGCCGCCAGCGCCGCCAGGGCCTTCTCGACCGTCTTGATCTCGCCGGGGCGCTTCAGGCGGCGCTTGAGCCGCGACAAGCTGCCGACCCCGGCGGTGCCCGGCATCAGGCTGAAGGCGTGCACCGCGGCGTTGCCGAGCACAAGCGAGAGGTAGGCGAAATGCGCGGACGAGAAGGTCAGGCATTTCTGCGTATAGGCCTCGAGCCGGCGCGCCGCCGCGGCGGGCGCGGCCATCGCGACCAGCCAGATCAGCGCGCGCAGCGTGTTCTGGTTCTCGAGTGCGAGGTTGACGCCCGGCTCATGGCACTCGATCGCGTCGAGCAGGAGCATGCCGTCGTGCTCCCGCTCGCCGGATGCAAGCCCCTTCTCCGCCGTCTTCAGCCAGCCCTTCGCAGGCTTGGCATTCTCACCGCACTGCGCCGCCAACGCGAGCAAGCGGGTCAGGCGCGCGCGTGGCTCGGGCGGCATGGCGTCAAGCTTCGCGCCAATCGCCTTGCCCCAATCATCGGGTTTGGGCGTGAACCGCGCCTCGCCGGCGGAGGCGTCGCTCGCACGCGCCAGCATCGCCTCGACCGCCGCGACGAGCTTGCGGCCCTCGGAGTTCCGGTCCGCTTGGCTGTGCACCATGCGAGCGCGCAGGCCCGCCAGCGCCTCGCGCACGGCATTGCTCAACCCATGCATCTCGACGTATCGCTTCAATGCGCTGGCCACCGCGCTATTGGGCGAGTGGCTCGAATAGCTGAAGCCTTCACGTACCGCTGCCTTGATCAGCTGCAGCGCCTGGGCTTCTGCGAGCTCGAGCTTTCCCCGCAAGAGATCGGACACGATGCGCCGCAGCGCGGCGCCATCCAGGCCGCCGTAGCGCTCGCTGGTCCAGGCGACGTAGGCCGCCACCGCCACACTCGCTTTATCGGCCGGGCCTAGCTCGGTGAGCGCGCGGCCCGCTTCGGACGCCGAGAGCGCCGGCGCCGGGATGAACCAGCCACCTCCGGCCAGGCCGGCGGGCTTGCTGCTGCGGACGGCGCGCAGATAGCCCTGCACGAGATCCCTGAGATGCGGGGGCAAAGCCTCGATGGCCGCGGCGGCGGCACGTCCGCCCTCGTCATCCCGGGTCCCGGCGTGTGCCGGGACGAACGGCACAACGCCCTCGGGGAGATTGGCCACGCTCTGCTGCATCAAAGCTTGCGCCTGCGCCAGCAGCGGGGCGACGCGCGGATCGCCGGGGGCAATGCCGGCCTGCTCCATCCGGGCGGCAATCGCCGCGCGCAAGCGGTCGACGTCATCCGCCATGGCTTTCAGCCTCCAACCAGAGGAACGAGCTTGAGAAAACGCGCCTCGCTGATCGGCGTGACGACGAGCGGCGCGTCGAGATCGTTCACTTGCGTGCCGTTGAACAGGATGATCACGCGGCGCTTGCGCACCGCTTCGAGCGCGACCTCGATCTGCCGCTCGGCATCGAGCGGCCGGCGTTTCGCCTTGCGCGGCCCGTTGAGCTCGCGCTCCTCCTGCGCCGGGGTGACGAGGCTGACGAAGCTCCAGTCGGGTGCATTGCTGTTGTAGCGCTCGACCTCAAGCTGCACGCGCGCGCACACGATATCGCGGGCGGTGATGCGCCCTACGTCGAACGACAGCTGCGGCCCTTCCGCCATCGGCGAGCCGAGTACCTGGTCGACGGTCTTGAGGACAACGCCCATGCACGCACGCGCCTTCTCGGACTTGGCGCCGAGCGCGGTTCGATATCAGGGCGCGGCTAAATTCGGGTTAGTCGGCTTGCCGGATTGCGGTGCGATCATCGGCCGGATCGTTAAGCATAACGAAGCTACTGCGGCTCGATCTTGGCGAGCGCGATCAACTCGCCCCAGCGCTTGACCTCGCGCGCGAGCAACTCCCGCAACGAATCCGGTGTGCCCGGCATCGGTTCGTTGGCGAGCCTGGTGAGGAACTCCGTCGTCTCCGGCATCGCCAGGATGCGATCGAACGAGGATGCGAGCTTGTCGACGATCGGCTTCGGTGCGCCCGCCGGCAGGAACACGCCCCACCACGGGGTGAGCTCGATGCCGGGAAAGCCTTCCTCCGCGAGCGTCGGCACGTCCGGTAGGACGGCAGAGCGCTTGGCCGACGTCACCGCCAGCGCGCGGATGCGGCCGGCCTTGGCCTGCTCCACCACCCAGGTGGCGTCGGTGAAGGTGAAGTCGGTGTGCCCGCCCACCATGTCGTTCACGGAATCCGCGATGTTGCGGTAGCTGACGCGCTGCGAGTCGAGCTTGATTGCAGCCTTGAACAGCTCGGCGGCGACGATCCCCGTGTTGTTGGAGCCGCCGTAGAAACCGCCGTTGCGCGCCTTGAGGTGCGCAATCAGATCGGCGACGGAATTGATCGGCTTCTTGCCGTCGACGATGAGGACGAACGGCAGGCTCGCCAAGGTGGTGACCGGCGTGAAATCCTTGATCGGGTCGAACGGCAGCCGCTTGTAGAGGTAAGGCGCCGCCGCCATGGTTGAGCTCGCCGGCGTGATCGAGATCGTGTAGCCGTCGGGCTTCGCGCGCGCGACCGTCTCGCTCGCGATGTTGCCGGTGGCGCCCGGCTTGTTCAGCACGATCACCGGCTTGCCCAGGACGTCGGCGAGCTTGGCGCTGAAATAGCGCACGGTGATGTCCGCCCCGGTGCCGGCGGCGAACGGGCAGACCGCGGTGATCTCCTTGACCGGATAATCTTGCGCCTGCGCGCGAGCGGCAAAGCCGGTCGCAGCCGCGACGAGCGCCGCCGCGACCAGGAATTTGGGCGCCGCGGTCATGAAAGCCCCTACTCGGCCGCTTCCCGTCGCGTGCCCTGCGGCAGCCGATCGCGGAAGTGCGGCAGGATCTCCTGCGCGATCGCCGCCATGTTGGCGCGCGCCATGTCGTCGGGAAGCGTGCCGAACTGGGTCTTGGTCAGCGAGTTGTTGAAGCCCGCGAGGTCCTGGTACTCCGCGAGCTTCTCGCGCACGGTGTTGGGGCTGCCGACCATCACCACGCCGGCCTTGACCACCTCCTCTATGGTCTGCGGCTTGCCCACGATCTTGGCCGCGCGCACCCGCTTCATCGATGCCGAATCGGTGTAGCCCGGCGGCAGCAGCATCTCGGTCGGCATCTTGAGGAACGAGTTCATCAAAGCCTCGAGATGCGGCCGCGCCTCGCGGATCGCCTTCTCGTCGGTCTCGGCGATGTAGATGGTGTTCGACCACGCCAGCTGATCGGGCGAGGCCTGGTAGCCGGCCTTGTCGGCCTCGTCACGATACATCTGGAAGAAGCGCGCCACCGCTGCGATCGGCGCCAACGTCTGGCAATAGGTGTAGCGCATCTGCGCCGCCCAGCGGATGGTCGAGCCCGAGCCCTGCGAGGGAATCCAGATCGGCGGATGCGGGTTCTGATAGGGCCGCGGCCAGGGATTCACGTATTTGAACTGGTAGTGCTTGCCGATGTACGGGAACGGCCCCGGCTCGGTCCAGGCGCGCACGATCAGGTCGTGCGCCTCGGCGAAGCGCTCCTGCGAATAGGCGGGGTTGATGCCCATGGCGTGATATTCCGCGCCGATGCCGCGCACGAAGCCCGCGATCAGCCGCCCGCGCGTGATGTTGTCGAGGATCGCGTATTCCTCGGCGATGGTCAGCGGATTGTTGAGCAGCGGCAGCGCGCGGCCGAGCACCGCGATCTTGGCGCGCTTGACGCTGCGCGCGAGCGCGCCGGCGAGCACGCCCGGGATCGGCATCATGCCGTAGGCGGTCTGGTGATGCTCGTTGAGGCAGACGCCGTCGAAGCCGAGCTTGTCCGCCAGCTCCATCTGGTCGAGATATTCGTGATAGAGTTCGGCGCCCTTCTGCGGATCGTAATCGCGGTTCGAGTAGGTCACCCAGGCGGTGCCGTGCTTGCCGATGGCGTCGAGATCGGCGTGGCGATAGGGCATCAGATGAAAATTGAAGATCTTCATGGCGCGATGCTCACGCTGCGATTTTCTGGTTGTCGATGAAAGCTTCGAGCTCGGCGGCGAACTCGTCTCCCTTCTCCACCTGCGGCAGGTGTCCGCATTCCGGCAGGACCACCGCCTGCGACTCGGGGATCAGCTGCTGGTAGACAAAGGCATATTCCTGCGGAAACAGGAGGTCGTTGGCGCCCCAGAGCAGGAGCGTCGGCACCTTGATGCGATGCAGCCATTTGCGCAGGTTCGGATCGTGGCTGCGCGGCTGCCAGGAGAGCTTGGCTGTCGTCATCCGGTTTTTGAGCGCGGCGTCTTCCAGCTCCGGCCGTTCCGAGCTCGCGATCACCGCTTCGGCGAGGTCCTGGTCGTAAAACAGGTCGCGGATGCGCTGCTGCTCATTGCTGAGGAACGTGTCCACCTGCGGCACGTCCTTGACGTGGATGCCGGCGGCGCCGACTAGCGTGAGCGAAGCAAGCCGCGTCGAGTTGCGTACCGCGAGTTCCGCGGCGACCCAGCCGCCGAGCGAGCTGCCCACGAGATGAACGCCGCGCAGATCGAGTTGGTCGAGAAAGTCGAGATAGAAATTCGCGAGATCGCCGATATTGTCGAGCCACTCGGGCGTGTCAGATGCCCCGAAGCCGGGATGCTCGGGGGCGATCACGTCGAACTTCTTGGCCAGCCGCGCCATGCAGGGCAGCCAGATGCCGAGCCCACCACCGCCGTGCAGGAAAAGCATCGGGCTACCTGACCCACCGCGCATGACCTGGATGCGGCAGTCGCGGACCGACATGGTCGAGGTCGAATGATCGGCCATTTTCTCCCCAATCACGATTTACTGTCTCCGGTCAATGCCCGGTTTGCGGCAATTATAGCCCTCGAATATCAGGGGCATATACACTAATCTGCGGTCCGGATTGGTTGCGGCCCTGGACCCTGCTATGCGCGACGCGCGTTAAGGAGGTGCGTTAGGGAACGCGTCTGCCGAGGGTCGAAGCCCACCGTCCGCCGCCCACTTCCAGGCCCTGCCGAGAGGAGATCCGATGTACGCGCCCACCGGAGTGAAGACGAGCCCGGATTTTCCGATTCCCGACACCATGAAGGCGTGGGTGCTCGGCGATCCCGGCCACCTCACCTTGAAGCAGAAGCCGGTGCCGGTTCCAAAAAAGGCCGAGGTGCTGGTGCGCATCGACGCGGTCGCGATCTGCGCGACCGACCTCGAGATCATCTATCACGGCCCGCCGGCTTCGATCCAAGGCGGCTTTGCCTTCAACAAGAACTTCACCCCAGGGCATGAGTACATGGGCACCGTGGTGGCGCTCGGGCCCGGCGTCGACGAATACAAGATCGGCCAGCGCATCACCGTGGAAATCCATGCCGGCTGCGGCCAGTGCAAACGCTGCCGCGAAGGCATGTACACCTCCTGCCACAACTACGGGCTCAACTACGGGGAACTCGACAAGGGCCACCGCGCCAACGGCTTCACCACCGACGGCGGCTTCTGCGAATACCAAGTCAACAACATCAACACGCTGGTCGCCATCCCCAACGAGATGTCGGACGAGGAGGCGACGCTGGTGGTCACCGCCGGCACCGCCATGTACGGGCTGACGGAGCTTGGCGGCCTGGTTGCAGGCGAAAGCGTCGTGGTGTCGGGCCCCGGCCCCATCGGCCTCCTGGGCGTGGCTGTCGCCAAGGCCATGGGTGCGCAGCCCGTCATCCTGACGGGAACCCGCGACAACCGGCTCAAAATCGGGCTCGAGCTCGGCGCCGACCACGTGGTCAACGTCCGCAAGGAGCCGGACGTGGTCGAGGCGATCAAGAAGCTCAACGGCGGCAAGGGCGTCGACTACGTGGTGGAATGCTCGGGCGCGCCTAACGCGGTGAACGAGGCGATCCGCATGGTCAATCGCGGCGGCAAGGTCTGCCTCGCCGCCTTCCCGCACGAGGAGACAATGGTCGATGTCGCGCATATCGTGCGCAACAACATCTACCTCTACGGCATCCGCGGCGAAGGCAAGAGCGCGACCCACCGCGCCGAGGCGTTCATGTCGCAGAAGCGCTTCGACGCCACCAAGATCCACACTCACACCTTCCCGCTCGACGATCTGCCGACCGCAATCCGCTACGCCAAGGATCGCGTGGAGGATGCGATCAAGGTGGTGGTAAAGGCGCGCGGCGTGTCGGCTGCGCACAAGGTCGCGGCGGAGTAACTTCTTCCCCCATGCGCCGTCAGTTGGGGAAATTTTTCGCTGCCGTCTCCGCGAAACGCAGTAACCAATTCGGCGTGGCTGAAAAAATAAGCGTTACTGGTCTCATCCGCTTACGCGGATGATGACACTCGTGTAACTTTGGACGATCATGCTCCTCTGCGATGAGTACCTGACCCCCGCCACGCTCGACGAGGCCTTCGACGCCATGGCGCGCACCGCCGGCCGCCATCGCATCGTCGCGGGCGCGACCGACACGCTGCCGTGGGCGCGCGAAGGGCGCGCCGGCGATGTGCACGTTCCGGTGCTCATCGACGTCGCCAAGATTCCCGAGCTGCGCGAGCGCAGCGTTGACGAGCGGCGCGTGCGCATCGGCGCCGCAACGCCGATCCAGCGGTTCCTTGACGACCCCGCGCTCGCCCGCGCGCTGCCCTGCATGCCGCGCTGCGCGGTGTGGTTTGCGGACGACCAGATCAGGGAATCCGCCACCATCGGCGGCAACATCGTCAACGCCTCGCCGGCTGCCGACGGCACGCCCGGGCTCATCGCGCATGAAGCGCATGTGGAATTGGCAAAACGGCAAGGCGGCGGCATCACGCGCCGCCGCGTCAAGCTCGATCAATTCGTCACCGGACCGGGCCGCACCGCGCTGGAACCCGGCGAGCTCCTGGTCGCGATCGAATGCGACGCGCTGCCCGGCTATGGCGGCAGCTTCGAGAAGGTCGGCCACCGCCGCTCGCTGGTGATCTCGCTCGTCTGCCTGGCGGCGCTGGTCAAGCTCGACGCCGCCGGCCGCGCCTTCGAGGATGTCCGCCTCGCCATCGCCGGCATCGGCCCGGTGCCGAAGCGACTCGCCGACGTCGAGGCCTTCCTGCGCTCCCACCCGGTCAGCGCCGAGCGCCTGGAGCAGGCCGCCGACATGCCGGTCGAGCTGGTGGCGTCGCGCACGCGGCAGGGCTATCGCCGCGAGGTCGTGCGCGGCTTCATGCTGCGCGGCCTCATCAACGCGGTGCAGCGCGCCGGCGCCGATCCCGCGGTGCTGCCGCGAGCGCTGGAGGCGGCCTATGCCTGATCTCACGATCGCCGCCTCCGTCAACGGACGGCGGGTTTCGAAGAGTGCCAAGCCGCATCAGCGGCTGCTCGACTTCCTGCGTGACAACCTCAACCTCACCGGCTCGAAGGAAGGCTGCGGCGCCGGCGAATGCGGCTCGTGCTCGGTGTTCGTGGACGGCGTGCTGATCAAGTCCTGCCTGGTGCCGGTCGCCAAGGCGCAGGGCGCCGACATCGAGACCGTCGAGGGACTGGCCCGCTCGGGCGAGCTCTCGGTATTGCAGAAAGCATTCCACAAGACGGGTGCCAGCCAGTGCGGCTATTGCATCCCGGGCATGGTGATGGCGGCGACCGCGGCGATCCGCGCCAACCCGTTCGTCGGCAATGAGGAGATCAAGGAGCGGCTCGGCGGCAACATCTGCCGCTGCACCGGCTATCAGAAGATCTTCGAGGCGGTCGAGCTTGCGCGCGACGTGCTCAATGGCCGCCTGGCCGCCACCGCGCTCGCCGAGGACGAGCAGGAGGACGGCCGCTTCATCGGCGCCAATGTCCGCCGCCTCGATGCCCCCAGCAAGGTGTCGGGCGCCCTGAAATATGCCGGCGACATGGTGATGCTGGGCATGCTGCACATGGCGGTGCTGCGCTCGCCCCATGCGCATGCGCGGATCGTCTCGATCGACGCGTCCGAGGCCGAAGCGATGCCCGGCGTCGAGGGTGTGATCACCTGCGCCGACGTGCCGGGCGAGGACGGCTTCGGCGTCTACGTGCACGACCAGCCGATCATGGCGCGCGGCAAGGTGCGCTATGTCGGCGAGGCGGTGGCCGCGGTCGCCGCGCAGGACGAGGTCACGGCACGGCGCGCCTGCGCCAGCATCAAGGTGCACTACGAACCGCTGCTCGCGGTGTTCGATCCGGAAGCGGCGATGCGGCCGGGCGCCCCGGTGCTGCACGACTACGCGCCCGACAACCTCACCAAGCACATCCCGATTCGCGTCGGCGACGTCGCCCAGGGCTTCGCCGACTCCGACCTCATCGTCGAGGAGAGCTACTCCACCCAGCAGGTCGAGCACGCCTATCTCGAACCCGAAGCCGGCCTCGCCTATGTCGATCACGACGGCGTGGTGACCATCGTCTCGCCGAGCCAGAACATCACCCACCACCGCCACATGCTGTCGCGTATCATCGCCAGGCCGATCAACAAGGTGCGCTTCATCATGTCGCCGGTCGGCGGCGGCTTCGGCGGCAAGGAGGACATGATCTATCAGGGCATGCTGGCGCTAATGGCGATGAAGACGCGCGCACCGGTACGGCTGGTGTTCACCCGCGAGGAATCGATCATCGCCACCGCCAAGCGCCATCCCTCGCGCACCACCCTGAAAATGGGGCTCAGCCGCGGCGGCCGCATCCGCGCGGTCGAGATGAAGATGATCTGCGACGGCGGCGCCTATGGCCTCTCGACCGAAGGCGTGGTGCGCAAGGCCGCGATCCTCGCCGCCGGTCCCTACGCCGTCCCGAACGTCAAGATCGATACCTACGGGGTCTACACCAACAACACGCCGTCGGGCGCGTTCCGCTCGTTCGGCGCCTTGCAGGCGCAGTTCGCCACCGAGTCCCACCTCGACATCTGTGCCGAGCAGCTCGGCCTCGATCCGTTCGAGATCCGCCGCATCAACGCCATGCGCGACGGCGCCACAAGCCACACCAAGCAGCGGCTCAAATCGGTGAGCTATCTGCGCGCACTCGACGTGGCCGAGCAGGCCTCGCGCTGGGAGAAAGGCGCGCCGACCGCACGCGGCGACGTCCGGGGCGATCTCGGCGGCGACGGCACCCGCGCGCCCTGTGCGCTCGGCGCCCGTTTCGACGACGGCACTACACCCAAATCGCAGAGCGAGGTGGCGTGATGGCAAGGAAGCGCGGACGCGGCGTCGCCGGCTGCTGGTACGGGATCGCCCGCACCGCCACGGTGGACCGCGCCGGCGCCTGGGCCGAGATCGACGACGGCGGTACCGCCAAGATCGTCACCGGCGTGACCGAGATCGGCGAAGGCATCCTCACGGTGCTGGCGCAGATCGCCGCCGAAGAGCTCGGCGTGCGGCCTCAGGACGTCACCATCGGCGACAACGACACCGCCCGCTCGCCGGAAGCGGCGCATGCCGGCGCCACCCGCCAGACCTACATGATCGGCAACGCGGTCGCAGTCGCGTGCCGCGAGGCCCGCACGAAACTCGTCGACGTCATTGCACAGCATTGGGATGTAGATCGCGAGCTCATTTGCACCGCTGCCGGCGAAATCTGGGCCGAAGGCACCAACCACCGGATGGACATGGAAGCCGCGGTTGTGCTCTGCAAGCAGCGCGGCGTGGTTCCAGTCGGTTCCGGCTCGTTCGGGACCGACACCACCGGGCTCGACCCTGTGGACGGTTCCGGGCGGCCATGGCAGGCCTACGTGTTCGGCTGCCAGGTGGCCGAGGTCGAGGTCGATACCTTGACCGGCGAGGTGCAGGTGCTCGGCATCTGGGCGGCACACGACGTCGGGCGTGCGGTGAATCCGCGCGGTGTCGAGGCGCAGATCGAGGGTGGCATCGTGCAGGCCCTGGGCCAGGGCCTGATGGAGGATTACCGGACGCAGGATGGGCACACCACCACGCCCAATTTCGCCAAATATATCCTGCCGACCTCGCTCGACGTGCCACGTGTCACGTCCGTCATCGTCGAGGATCCCGACCCGATCGGGCCACTCGGGGTCAAGGGCATCGGCGAGCCGGCCATGATTCCGACCATTCCCGCGGTCATGAACGCAATCTATGATGCCATCGGGGTGCGTATCACCGCGTTGCCGGCCACGCCGGAAAGAGTGCTCGCGGCGATCCAGGAAAAAGCCGCGCGGCAACCGGTCGCAGCGGAATAGTTCGGGGGGCGTGCGGTGGCGAGCGATGTGGCGGTTGCGACCGGCAAGGCGGCCGAAAAGCCTTTCGCCGCCGATCTGTCGGTGATGCGGGCGATGAGCACGGTGCTGCCGGGCGCGCTTCCGGTCGCCGTCAACGGGGTAAGGGTCGCGGCCTCGATCCGGCCGCGGAAATTCGTGATTGCGGGCGGCGACGAGACAGCGGTCACCATGCCACGCACGGCGTTCCAGGTGGTTTATCCGGACTGCACGGTCATGATCGATTCCGGACTGGACAAGGTCACTCACGACTCGTTCAGCCCGGACAAGCCCGAGCCGTATTACCCTGAGCAGTTCACCAAGCTCGCGCGCGCGCTCGACGCTGCGCGTTTGATCGTGCTCACGCATCACCACGCCGATCATGTCGCCGGCGTGGTCACGGCGTCGAACTTCGCTGCGCTGGCGGCCAAGACCGTCATCACCATGGACGTTGCGGACTGTCTGATGAACACGCCGCACCGGCCGCATCTCAAGCTCACGCAGGACGCAATCGGCAAGTTCATCGTGCTGGACTATCCGCAGCACTATCCTGTGGCGCCGGGCGTCGTGCTGGTCCGCTCGCCCGGCCACAGCACCGATTCGCAAATGGTCTACATCCGTCTGCAGTCCGGGAGGGAAATCCTGCACAGCGTGGATTCCGCCTGGGTGATGGACAACATCCGCGAGGTCAAAGGCAAGGCCGCACCGTGGGTGAAGGAAGATGTCCCATCGGTGATGGGACAATTGCGCTGGCTCAAGAACGTCGCGGAGACCGAGAAGAACGTCACCATTCTCGTCACCCACGACGACGACTTGTTCGAGCGCTTGACGCAGAGCGGCGCGGTCGGCGCCGAGCTAGCGATCTGAGGAGACCGACGACAGCCACACTGAAGCTGCATAAAGTGACAACGGAGGTTGGGTAATGCGTAAAATGACATTGAAAGGCGTGCTCTGGCTCGCGGCGCTCGGACTTTGTGCCGCGCCATCGCAAGCGAGCGCCCAGGCTTATCCGTCACGCCAGATCACCGTGGTGGTGCCGTTCCCCGCCGGCGGGCCGAGCGACGTGGTCGCGCGCATCGTGACCGACCACATGAGCAAGACCTTGGGGCAACAGCTGGTTATCGAGAATGTCGGCGGCGCCGGCGGTACGCTCGGCAGCGCGCGCGTCGCAGCGGCGGCGCCGGACGGCTACACGCTCCTGGCCGGCAGCATGGGCTCGCACGTCTCGGCGCCGGTGCTCACGCCGAACCTGAAGTACGACCCCACGCAGGATTTCACCGCGATCGGCTACACCGCTCATTCGCCTGCCGTCATCGCGGCGCGCAAGGATTTTCCGGCCAAGGACGCCAAGGAGTTCATCGCCTACCTGAAGGCGAACGGCGACAAGGTGAAGGAAGCGCACGGCGGCGTGGGCGCCTCCTCGCACATGGCCTGCCTGGTCTTCAACACTGCGCTCGGCATCAAGCCGACGCTGGTGGCCTATCGCGGCACCGGTCCGGCCGTGAACGACCTGGTCGGCGGACACGTCGATTTCCTCTGCGAACAGTCGGTGAGCGTGGCGGAGCAGATCAAGGCCGGCACCATCAAGGGCTACGTGGTCGGCTCCGACAAGCGGCTGGCCGTGCTCCCCAACGTGCAATCCGCCAAGGAAGCCGGGATCAAGTATGACATGAACATCTGGGCCGGCATCTTCGCGCCCAAGGGCGTGAAGAAGGAAGTCGTGGACAAGCTGGCCGCGGCGCTGAACAAGGCGCTCGACGATCCAGCGGTGCAGAAGCGGCTGGCCGACCTCGGCGGATCGCTTCCTGCTAAGACGGAGCGCAGTCCCGCGGCCTTCGACAAGGTCGTGAAGGCGGAAATCGTGCGCTGGTCGCCCATCCTGAAGGCCGCATCGGCATCCGCCGGCGCGAACTGAGAAGAAATGACCTCACCTCCGTTGCGCGTGGCGGCGCTGGGAATGGGCTGGTGGTCGGACGTGCTCGCCGACGCCGCCAAGCGCTCCGGAGCGATCGAGATCGTCGCCTGCTTCACCCGCTCGCCGGACAAGCGCCACGCCTTTGCAGCCAAGTATGGCTGCAAGGCGATGGCGAGCTATGAGGAAATTCTGGCGGACGACTCGATCGAGGCGATCGTCAACACCACGCCCAACAGCGTACACCTTGAGACCACGCGCATGGCGGCGGCAGCCGGCAAGCATGTCCTTCTCGACAAGCCGATCGCCAACACCGTCGCGGAAGGCGCCGAGATCTCCCGGATTTGCAAGGAGGCGGGCGTCGTGCTCGCGCTCGGTTACCAGCGCCGGCGCGAGAGCCACTTCCGCTGGATCAAGCGCGAGATCGACGCCGGCCGCTTCGGCAAGCTCGTGCAGGCCGAAGGCAATATCAGCCGCGACCGGCTCGGCCAGTTCGATCTGTCGTCATGGCGCTACACCGCCGCCGGCATGCCCGGCGGGGTCATGCTGCAGATCGGCATCCACTATGTCGACGTGCTGGAGATGCTGCTCGGCCCGGTCAAGCGCGCCTCCGGCGCGCTGGCGCAGCTCGTGCTGCCCGGCGACAATCCCGACGTCGCCAATCTCATTCTGGAGCACGAGAGCGGCGCGATCTCGAACCTGACCGCGTCCTATGCCTCGGCGTCGGAATATTACATGATGAATGTCTACGGCAAGGAAGCCAGCGCCTATTACGATCTGTTCTCGGGCCTGCGGCATCTCAAGCGCGGCGAGAGCAAGGCACAGCCGGTCGCGACCGAGAAGAATGATACGATCCGCGAGGAGCTCGAGGAATTCGTGCATTGCGTCCGCACCGGCGCAAAGCCCGAAACCGACGGCTTCTGGGCGACGCGCAATCTCGCCGTCATCAAGGCCGGGGTGCGCAGCGCCCGCGAAGGCCGTGCCATCGACGTCGCCGACGTGATCAAGAGCGGCGAATAGGCTTAAGCAGCGCCATCCTATGCCCAGGATCGATATCGGCGAGCTTGCGCTCAATGTCGAGGAACGCGGCTCCGGCCCGGCCTTCCTGTTCATCCCCGGCCTGGTCGGCCTGCTCAACGCCTGGGAGTTCCAGATGGCGGAGTTCTCCAGCCGCTACCGCTGCATCTCGTTCGACCACCGCGGCGCCGGCGACAGCGACAAGCCGAAGGACGCCTATGCCACCGAGCTGATCACGCGCGATGCGATCGCGCTGCTCGACACCCTCGGGATCGAGAGGGCGCATGTGGCGGGGACATCGACCGGTGGCTGCGTGCTGCAGAACCTCGCCATCGACCACCCCGAGCGGCTCAACTGCTGCATCTTCTCCAACACCTGGGTGAAGGCGGACGAATACATTACGCGCGTGCAGATGACCCGCAAGCGCATCGCGCTCGCCTACGGGCCGGAGGAATATGTCAGGGTCTCCTCGCTCTTCACCAACGGCGCGATGCAGTTCCGTTACGACCTCGACAAGGTGATGGAGCTCGAGCGGCGGGCCTTGCAGACGGTGGCGCCGGTCGATGTGCTGGCGGGCCGGCTCGACATGACGCTCAGGCACGACCGCACCGCCGACCTGCACCGCATCCGCCGGCCGTCGCTGATCGTTGGCACCCGCGACGACGCCACCGTGCCGTTCTATCAGTCCGAGGATTTGCACAAGGCGGTCGCCGGCTCGCGCCTCGTCATCGTCGAGGAAGGCGGGCATTATTCCTACCGGCGCCATTGGCAGGAGTGGAACCGCATCGTAGATGACTTCCTGCGACAGGCGGAAGAACACAACTAGACCCACGATATGCTCGACCCGACCAACGACACCGAGCCGACCCGGCAAATGCGCGCGCGGGCGCGCGCCATCCACGACGCCGGCACGATCGCGGCCGCGCTCGCCAACGGCGCCGTCAACAAGCTCGTTGACGGTACGCTGGCCGAAGCGCTGGTGCTCGGCCTCCTGAAACAGGGGGTGCGTAAATATCTCGCGATCTTCGGCCACGGCTCGACCGAGCTCGGCGAGGTGCTGCGCATCTACGAGGAGGAAGGCGTCACCCGCACCTTCAATTGCCGCAACGAGGTGGCGATGGCGCATGCCGCGACTGCGCTGCGCTGGCAATATGGCGAGATCCCCGCGGTGGTCACCTCGATCGGGCCGGGCGCGATGCAGGCGCTTGCCGGCTCGCTCGCGGCCGCCTCGAACGGCGTCGGCGTCTATCACATCTACGGCGACGAGACGACGCACGGCGAAGGCTACAACATGCAGCAGGTGCCGAAGGAGGAGCAGCACCTGTTCGGCCAGATGACCGCGATCATGGGGCGCTCCTATGTGCTGCACACGCCGGAAGCCTTGCGAGACGCCTTGCGCCGCGGCGCGCTGACCGTGAACCATCCCTATCGCGCCGGGCCGTTCTACCTGCTGCTGCCGCTCAACACCCAGCCGGCGCCGCTCACGCTCAACCTCGCCGCGCTGCCGGAGCGGCTGCAGCTTCCGCTGCTGGCGCCTGCCGACGACGCCGCAATCGACGCGGCCGCCGGGCTCATCGCCAGCTCCAAGCGTCCCGCCATCAAGGCCGGCGGCGGCACCCGCGGCCATGACGCAGCGATCCGGCGCCTTGCCGAGGCCGCCGGCGCGGCGGTCGTGCTCTCGCCCGGCTCGACTGGAGTGCTGCCGGACGCGCATGCGCAGAACATGCATGTCGGCGGCTCCAAGGGCTCGATCAGCGGCAACCACGCGATGGCCGAGGCCGACCTCGTGCTGATGATCGGATCGCGCGCGGTGTGCCAGGCCGACTGCTCCGGCATCGGCTGGAAGCGCGCGCAAGCAGTCGTCAACATCAACGGCGACCTCGCCGACGCTACCCATTACAACAAGACGCTCGCGCTCGTCGGTGACATCGGCGCCGTCGCCGAGCGCCTGTCAGCCAGGCTCGAAGCGCTCAAGGCCAATGCCGGCAAGCGCGAGTGGCTCGCGCAATGCGCGGCCAAGAAGCAGGAATGGACGGCCTACAAGCAGGCGCGCTTTGCCGCGGCGCCGCTCCTGGACGAAGTCTGGCAGCGCCCCGCGCTGCCGGAGCCCGCCGCCATCAAGATCGTCGCCGACTTCGCCAAGCAGATCGGCGCAGCGAAATTCTTCGACGCCGGCGACGTGCAGGCGAACGGCTTCCAGATCGTCGAGGACGACCGTAGCGGAGACACCTATACCGAGGCGGGCGCGTCCTACATGGGTTTCGCCGCCAGCGCGCTGCTCGCGTCGGCGCTCGCCGACAAGCCGCGCTACGGCATCGCCTTCTGCGGCGATGGATCCTTCATGATGAACCCGCAGATCCTGATCGACGGCATCGAGCACGGCGTCCGCGGCCTGATCGTGATCTTCGACAACCGCCGCATGGCGGCGATCACCGGGCTTCAGGTGGCGCAATACCGCAACGAATTCCGCACCAACGACCGCGTCGCGGTCGATTATGTCCGGCTCGCCAGTGCGGTCGACGGCGTCAACGCGGTGCACGGCGGCTGGAGCGCGGACGAGCTGAAAAAGGCACTCACGTCGGCCCACGCCCACCAGGGCCTGTCGGTCGTGCACGTGCCGGTCTATTGCGGCCCGCACGAGCTTGGCTCGCTCGGCGCATGGGGCGAGTGGAACGTGGGCAACTGGTGCGACGCGGTACAGCAGACTTGGGTCAAGCAGGATCTTTAGATTGGCGCACGTCCCTCTCGGCATAGGAAAAAATGCATTAAGCTGGACTTGAACCGGCGCGCCCATATCTTCGACCAACGTCCGACGTCCTAGGACCCGTCGTATAGACAGGCGCGCATATTCATGCCGACACCACCTCTTCGCGATTCTGCAGCGAGTATTGCCAGCCCGCCGCTATCGCCGCTGGCCGGCGTCGAAATTCCGCAAGTCTCCGTTAACGATACGCATTCCCAGCTCAACTTCACCCGTGTCGATCGCATCGTCACGGCCGGTTCGGAGGCGGCGCTGCGGACGGCGATCGCCGCCGCGCGGGCCGAAGGCAAGCCGGTCTCCATCGCCGGCGGACGCCACGCCATGGGCGGCCAGCAATTCGCGACCGGCGCGGTCCTCATCGACACCCGCGCGCTGAACCGGATCCTCGCGCTCGATAGCGAACGCGGAATCGTCGAGGCCGAAGCCGGCATCCAGTGGCCGGAGCTGATCGACGGCCTCATCCGGATGCAGGAAGGCACGCCCGCGACGCAGTGCTGGGGCATCATCCAGAAGCAGACCGGCGCCGACCGCCTCACGCTCGGCGGTGCACTCGCCGCCAACGTCCACGGCCGCGGGCTCACGCTCAAGCCGATCATCGGCGACGTCGAGTCCTTCACGTTGATGGATGGCGACGGCAACTTACGCAACTGCAGCCGCAGCGAGAACAGCGATCTGTTCCGACTGGCCATCGGCGGCTACGGCCTGTTCGGCGTGATCACTCGCGTGCGGCTCAAGCTGATGCGGCGCACCAAGCTCGAGCGCATCGTCGAGACCGCCGACACCGATGAGCTGATGCCGGCATTCGAACGGCGCATCGCCGAGGGTCACCTCTACGGCGACTGCCAGTTCTCCACCGACATGTGCTCGGACACCTATCTGCGCAAAGGCGTCTTCTCCTGCTATCGCCCGCTGCCGGACGATGCAGAGATGCCCGCGGAACGGAAGGAGCTGGGCGAAGCGCATTGGCGCGAGCTCTATTATCTCTCGCACGCCGACACCCGGGCGGCGTACGACGCCTATACCTCCTACTACCTCTCGACGTCGGGGCAGCGCTATTGGTCCGACACCAATCAGCTGAGCCTCTATATCGACGACTACCACGCCGAGCTCGACCGCAGGCTGTGTTCCCCGCACAAATGCTCGGAGATGATCACCGAACTCTACGTTCCGCGCCCGGCGCTGCCCGCGTTTCTCGCCGCGGTGCGCGCCGACTTCCGCAAACACGGCGCAAAGCTGATCTATGGCACCATCCGCCTGATCGAACGCGACCACGAGAGCTTCCTCGCCTGGGCGCGCGAGCCCTGGGCCTGCACGGTCATGAACCTGCACGTCGAGCACACCGAGGACGGCGTGCGCAAGGCGGCAAATGATTTCCGCGGCCTGATCGACCGCGCACTCGAATCCGGCGGCAGCTACTTCCTCACCTATCACCGCTGGGCGAGCCGCGCCCAGGTCGAGGCGGCCTACCCGCAGCTGCCCGAGTTCCTCCGCCAGAAGCAGGAGCATGACCCGAGCGGCGTCTTTCAGAGCGCCTGGTATCGCCACTACAAAGAAATGTTCGCGGATCGGCCGCGCATCCGCGTCCACGGTCTGCAGCAGATCATTGCACGCTGAACGCGATGCCGGCTGCGCCCGCGGCGCTTGCCGAAACTTTGCGCATTTGGAATAATTTCCCGCCATCTGTTCGCTGGCTGGAACTTCCATCTCCAGTACAACGGCCCTTACGGGCTGGCACGGCTTTTGCGAGACGGGCCTCTGGGTCTGGGGGAATTTCCGTGCACCGCCACGGATGACGGGAGTGCGCATGTCGTACCCGGCCCCGAAGCTTTGCGTCGACGACGTCGGAATGACGTTCAAGACCAGCGTTACGTCCAACAACCCTGCCGGCGTCTTCGAGGCGCTCGCCCCCGTCACGCTCGCGATCCCGCAGGGCCGCTTCGTCAGCCTGATCGGGCCCTCGGGCTGCGGCAAGAGCACGATCTTCAACATCATCGCCGGGCTGCTGGAGCCGACCGCCGGCCGGGTGATGATCGACGGCGTCGACGCCACCGGCACCATCGGCCGCGTCGGCTACATGCTGCAGAAGGATCTGCTGCTGCCCTGGCGCACCGTGCTCGACAACGTGATCCTCGGCATGGAGATCCAGGGCGTGCCGCTCAAGGCTGCGCGCGAGCGCGCATTGCCGCTGCTGCATCGCTACGGCCTGTCCGGCTTCGAGTATCTCTATCCGAACGCGCTGTCCGGCGGCATGCGCCAGCGCGCGGCGCTGCTGCGCACCCTGCTGTTCGACACCGATGTCATCCTGCTGGACGAGCCGTTCGGCGCGCTCGACGCGCAGACCAAGCTGCAGATGCAGGAATGGCTGATGCAGCTGTGGAGCGACTTCGGCAAGACCGTGCTGTTCGTCACCCATGACGTCGAGGAGGCGATCTACCTTTCCGACGAAGTTCACGTCATGGGCACGCGGCCGGGCCGTATCGTGGCAACCATCCCGGTGTTGCTGGCACGCCCGCGCGTGCGGACGAGCGCGCTGACCCCCGAATTCCTCGCCATCAAGCAACGCTGCCTGGACCTGCTGCAAGTCCCTGCGAGCCAGGCAGCCTGAGCTGTGGGACGACAGATGGACACTTCCACCGTCGGCGCCTTGTCGGAGCTCGGCCTGGCGCGCCCGCAGGATCCGACGCAGTCCGACGCGGCCGCGCCCGCGGTACGGCCGATCCGCCGCTTGCCGGTGCAGAAGGACTGGCCCACCTGGGCCCTGCTGATCGCCCAGGCATGCATTCTGGTCGGCGCCATCGCGCTCTGGGAGCTGGCGGCGACCACCGGCTGGATCGACGCGTTTTTCTGGTCGCAGCCAAGCGCAATCCTCAAGACCCTGACGATCTTCTTCACCACCGGCGACGCCTGGACCGACATCAGCTTCACCTTCCGCTCGACGATCTTCGGCTTCCTGTTGGGAACGACCGCGGGCTCGCTGCTCGGCCTGTCGTTCTGGTGGTCGCGCAACTATGCCGCCATCGTGCAGCCCTACATCATCTGCCTGGAATCGATCCCCAAGCTCGCGCTCGCGCCGCTCATCATCCTGGTATTCGGCATCGGGCTCGTGTCCAAGGTGGCTGTCGCCACCGCGCTCACTCTCGTGGTGTCGACACTCACGGCCTATGCCGGCGTCAAGGCGCTCGATCCCGACGGCGAGAAACTGTTTTATTCGCTCGGCGCGTCACGCCTGCAGGTGTTCCGCAAGCTGGTCGTTCCGTTCTGCCTGCCCTGGATCATCTCGGTGCTGCGCGTGAACATCGGGCTGGCGCTGACCGGCGCCATCGTCGGCGAGTTCATCGCCTCCCAGCACGGCCTCGGCCGCGCCATCCTCTATGCCGGCCAGACCTACGACATCGCGCTCGTGTGGGTGGCGGTGCTCGTGCTCTCGACCTTGGCCGTGCTCATGTACGCGGCGGTGTCGTGGCTCGAAAGCATGCTGCGCAAGGGCGTGCGGCAATGATGAAATTCGCAACCGAACCAGTGAGGACGCCATGAACCGGCGAAAATTCCTGCAATCGACCGCCACATTCGGGCTTGCGCTCGCGGCTCCGCCCTTGATCGCGCGCGCCGCCGCCAAAGAGCTGTTGGTGGCCGAGCCCGTGCACTCGACCGGCTATCTGCCGATGTACATCGCCATGGCCAAGGACTATTTCGCGGAGTCGGGAATCACCATGAAGATCGTGACCATCGAGACCGGCTCCGGCCATACCAACGCGGTGCTGTCGGGCCAGGCGTTCGCCTTCATCGGCGGCCCCGAGCACAACGCCTTCGCCAAGGCCAAGGGCGCGGAGCTGCGCGCCGTCGTGCACTGCGTCGACCGCGGCAATATCTATCTGTGCGCGGCGAAGGGGCACGACCCCAAGGACACCAACTGGCCGGAATACTTCAAGGGCAAGTCGATCGCCGTCGGTCCCTTCGGCGGCACGCCGAACTCGATCATGCGCTACCTGCTGGGGAAGTGGGGGCTCGACGCCAAGCGCGACGTCACGCTGATCGAGGTGCCGAACTCCGCCGTTCCCGCCGCTGTGCGTGCCGGCAAGGCGGTGATCGGCAACACCACCGAGCCGATGATCACGCAGGGTATCCGGCAGAACCTCTGGAGCGAGCCGTTCTTCAATGTTCCGAAGCAGCTTGGCCCCTACGCCTACTCCACCATCAATGTCCGCCTCGACACCATCCAGAAGGAGCCGGAAACGGTGCGCGGCTTCGTCAAGGGCATGGTGAAGGGACTGAAGCTGCTCTACGCCGACCCCAACGAGGCGGCCGAGATCGCCAAGAAGCAGTTCCCGACCATGGCGCTCGAGGACCTCAAGGCCACGCTCGACCGTTCCTTCAGCGACCAGATGTGGAGCAAGGACGGCATGATCAGCAAGGAGGCCTGGGCCACCGGCAGCTCAGTGGTCCGCGAAGCCGGCATCCTCAAGAGCGACGTCAAGTACGAAGAGATCATCGACATGAGCTTCGTCGAAAGCGTGCGCGCCAGCCTGTAATCGGCTAAACTCAACCCGTCCGACAACCAAAAAGACCGAGCAACACCATGTCAGAACCGATCTGGAACAAGTTTCTCACCGAGCGCGACAAGGCAGTGTTCGCCACCTCCGGCTACGGCGCCCGCGGCGGCTTCGGCAAGCGGCCGGCGTTGCTCGTCATCGACGTGAACTACGCGTTCTGCGACGAGCGCCCGATGCCGATCCTGGAATCGATCAAGCGCTGGCGCAATTCCTGCGGCGAGGACGCCTGGGTGGCGATGCCCTACCTCAAGTCGCTGATCGAGAAATGTCACGACAAGGGCGTGCCGGTGATCTATACGACCGGCGTGCGCCGCGAGGACAACTGGGACAACGGCAGCTGGAGCTGGAAGAACGGCCGCTCCGACGAAGACATCACCGCCAAGCCCGCCACCAACGTCGACGGCAACGAGATCGTGGCCGAGATCGCGCCGGCGCCGCAGGACATTGTCGTCTTGAAGCAGAAGCCGTCGGGCTTCTTCGGCACCAACATGGCGAGCTATCTCACTCTGCTCGGCTGCGACAGCGTGATCGTGACCGGCACCACCACCTCGGGCTGCGTGCGCGCCACCGTGCTCGACGCCTTCAGCCTCAACTACCGCATCGCGCTGGCGGAAGAGGGCTGCTTCGACCGTTCGCAGGCGAGCCACGCCATCAATCTCTGCGACATGAACGCCAAATATGCCGACGTGGTGAAGACCTCGGAGGTGCTGGCGTTCCTCGATTCGCTGTCGAGCGGCATGTTCGACCTGCCGAAGGGCGCACCTAAGCCGGCCCCTGCGCCCAAGCGGGCGGCGAATTTCTGAAGCTGCGAAGGTATTGTCCCGCGTCTTGCGGTCCCAGACCTCAGGAGCATCAAATCAGTTTGGTCGGGCTCGGCAGGCCGAGCAGCACCTGCCCGACCATCTCGAAATTGGCGAACTGCGCCTGCACCTGCTGGATGACGGTGTGGACGTCGCGGAAGCGGCGCTCGAACGCGTTGTCCTCGAAGATCGCGGTGGCGCCGGCGGCGTGATAGGCTGTGTCGACCACGTCCTTGCTTTGATGCACGGCGTAAACGCCCGCGAGCTTGAGGGTTGCGCGCTGTGGGAGCGACAGCGTCTCGCCGCGTGTGATCGTCTCCCAGCACTCGTGCAGCGTCTGCAGCAGGAACGCGCGCGCCGACGACAGCGCCGCCTCAGCCAGCGCCACCTGCGACTGCACCACCGCATTGTCGCGCAGCACGAACGTCTTGGTCTTCGGCATCTTGATGACGGCCAGCGCGACGAAGGCATCGAGCGACGCGCGCGCGAGCCCGAGCGCGATGCCGGCGAAGCCGATGCCGTAGAGGTGATACGTGGTCATGCGATAGAGCGGGCCCGTCTCGCGGCGGTCGGCGGCGGATTCGCGCGTGAAGGTGTAGGCCTCGGGTACGAACAGGTCGTCGATCGCATACCGGTCGCTGCCGGTGCCCTTGAGACCGATCACCCGCCAGATGTCGCTAACGTCGGCGCTGCGCTTGGGAAACAGCATGGTGCGTTCGGCCTGATTGCCGTCGGGCATGAGGCGCGGCGTGCCGTCCGGCTCATACATCGGACAGTGACAGCCGAGCCAGGTCGCATGCTTGATGCCGCTCGCGAAGCTCCAGGCGCCGGAGGCGCGATAGCCGCCTTCGACCGGCACCACCCTGCCCTCCGGCCCGAACGGTCCCCAGGCCAGCACCGCGCGCTCGGGCGAAAATATCTCCCGCGCCACCTCGGGCGCGAGATACGCGGCCGACATCGAGCAGCCCGATGCCTGCACGACGCACCACGCGGTACTGCCATCGGCTTTGGCGATCTCCTCGACCGCCTGCACGAAGGTCAGGGGATCGGTTTCCAGGCCGCCGCAGCTCCTCGGCAGCAGCATGCGCATGAGCTGCGCATCGTGCAGCGCCGTCAGCACCTCGGGTGCGATCTCGCGCTCATGGTCGCCGCGTGCGGCATGGGCCGCGATCAGCGGCGCAACAGCTCGCGCCCGCGCGATGCAGTCACCGGTGTTGCTCTGCGCCGAAGAAACCCGTTCCAGCATCGTGGTTTCCGGTTTACGCCCGGCATTGTGGCGGAACCGCCCGCTCGGTCAATGGCGGTATAACCCCATGGAAATGCCGCCCGCGCTTTGCGATAACGCCAGTCCCCGCAGACGTTCGACTGGCTCCGAGGATTGCAATGGGTGAATTCGCGATTGGTCAAAGCGTGCCACGTTTCGAGGATCCACGGCTCATTACCGGCGGCGGCCGCTATGTCGGCGACATGGTGCTGCCCGGCATGGTCTACGGCTATGTGCTGCGTTCGCCGCACGCCCATGCGCGCATTCGCTCGATCGATACGTCGAAAGCCAAAGCTGCGCCGGGGGTGCTGGCGGTGCTCGCCGGCGCCGACTGGCAGGCCTCGGGCTGGGGCGACCTGCCGGTGCCGGGCGGGCTGACGCGCCGCGACGGCAGCGTGTTCAAGCCGCCCTATCCGGCGCTCACCAAGGATGTCGTGCGCTGGGTTGGCGACTACGTCGCGTTCGTGGTGGCGGAGACGCTCAACCAGGCGATGGACGCGGCCGAGCTGATTGCCACGGACTACGAGCCGCTGCCGGCGACGGTCTCGACCGGGGAGGCGAGCGCGCCCGGCGCGCCCAAGGTATGGGACGGCTGCGCCGACAATATCGGCTTCGTGCAGCTGTTCGGCGACAAGGCGGCGACCGAGGCGGCCTTCGCCAAGGCCGATCACGTGGTCAAGCATCGATTCGTGATCAACCGCGTCACCGCGGCCTGCATGGAGCCGCGCGGCTGCCTCGGCGACTACAACGCCGCGGAAGACCGCTACACGATCTACACCACCCTGCAGCGCGTGCATCCCTTCCGCTCCGAGCTCTCGCCGGTGCTGAAGGTGCCAGAGACCAAGATCCGCGTGGTCGCCGGCGACATCGGCGGCAGCTTCGGCATGAAATCGGCGGTCTACAACGAGGTGGCGCTGGTGTTGCTGGCGTCGAAGCTGCTGCGCCGGCCGGTGAAATGGGTGTCCACCCGCTCGGAATCGTTCCTCTGCGATGCGCAGGCGCGCGACAACGTCACCGAGGCGGCG